>Ga0209979_1004289_pt1 | contig 11901 bp, 14 predicted proteins | sample AnhtaG_FD_183114 | JGI IMG/M metagenome (GOLD analysis project Ga0209979, IMG submission 183114) | Deep subsurface microbial communities from Anholt, Denmark to uncover new lineages of life (NeLLi) - Anholt_01485 metaG (SPAdes) (version 2) | ecosystem: Environmental > Aquatic > Marine > Oceanic...
CTGCAGGTCTAAAGCCTGAGCCGGGCTAACCTGCCAGCTGTGTAAGCTGTTTACCTTCATAACCCGATTATAACGGCTGGATAACCTGATGACAACTATAATTACGACGTTTTTTATCAACCTCACCCCCTCCCCCTTTTTAACTTTCTTTCTTCCCACCCTAGCCCACCCTCATAGGCTCCGCCTCTAAAACTCTCTTATTGTTTCTTCCCATCCCCCTATAGGGGACACCAGCCCCTCTAAAACACCCCGGGGAACAGAGAGGCAAAGTTATCAAATACATTACAGGGAATTTTAGAGGGACGAAGTCCCTCTTTTTCTATCCTTCCCCCTCCCTTGTAAGGGAGGGGGATTAAGGGGGTGGGTTGCTAGTTAAATAAGGAGGCGAGGTGCCACCGAGGCACTAAAACAAGCACCCCCCATTGACAGAGAAGCAATTATAGCGCATAATAAGAACTCGTAGAGAAGGCGGATAAGATTGGTAAAGATTAGATTACGCCGCGTAGGAGCCAAAAACAGGCCGAGTTATCGGATGATAGTGGCTGATGTTCGAGCCCCCCGCGATGGGGCTTTTATCGCTACCATTGGTCACTATGACCCACTAACCGACCCAGAAACAGTAGTTATTGATGAGGAAAAAGCACGCCAGTGGCTAAGCCAGGGAGCTAAACCCACAGATACCGCCGCCAGGCTGCTGGCTAAAGCCGGCATTATCGAAGAGCCCGAAGCTAGAAAAGAGAAAATGAAAGCCGGCGTTCCCGCAAAACCTAAAGCAAGTAAGAAGAAAGCCAAGGCTGCTGTCACCGAAGAACCCAAAGCAATCAAGGAGGAACCTGAGGCTAGCACCACCGAAGAACCCAAACCAACCAAGGAGGAGCCTGAGGCTGCTGTAACCGAAGAACCTAAAGCAAGTAAGGAGGAACCAGAAGCCAACATCACAACCGAAGAACCTAAGGCAACCAAGGAGAAAACATGAAAGAACTAGTCGAATACATCGCCAAAGCCATTGTAAATGCACCTGATGATGTGGTAGTCACCGAGGAGACCGACGACCAGGGCACAACGCTCAAGTTGCAGGTCGCCGATGATGATAAGGGAAGGGTTATTGGCAAACAGGGTCGTGTAGCTCAAGCCATGCGCACCTTGATCAGGGTGAAAGCAGCTAAACAAGGCACCAGGGCTAATCTCGAAATTCTCTAACCATAGCTTTAACCACAGGATGAAATCACCGGGCTGGTATTTATAGCTATTGAGGGATTGCTAGACTTAAATCGCTAGCTAGGTGGGGCTCCGGGCCTCCTTTTTCTCCTCCTCTCCACCACCTTGAGGCGAGCCAGGGAACGATGTAATGCTGCCTCAGCCCGAGCCTCATCTGCCTCCGGGGGATGGGTCTTAAGCTTCTCCTCAGCCCGTCGCTTTGCCTCCTCAGCCCGAGCTATGTCAATCTCTTCAACCCTCTCCGCAGCATCAGCCAGAACTATAATCCGGTCCGGCCGCACCTCAAGAAAACCCCCAGAAATGGCTAAATAGAACTCCTCGCCACCTTTCCTGACCCAAAGCTCACCGGGCGTCAACATAGTCATCAGAGGGGCATGATGGGGCAGGACTCCCAGCTGACCTTCAACCCCGGGAGCAACCACCATATCCACATCCTCGGAGAAAACTACTCCCTCCGCAGTAACAATATCAAGCTTGATAGTAGCCATTGGCTCTAAACCTGTGCCTGTAGGCTCTTCGCTGCCTCCACCGCCTCATCTATATTACCCACCATGTAAAAGGCTTGCTCGGGCAGGCCGTCATGCTCACCGGCCAGAATCTCCTTAAAGCCGCGCACCGTTTCCTCTACCGGCACATACTTCCCCTTCCTGCCAGTAAAGACCTCGGTGACAAACATGGGCTGAGATAAGAACCTCTGTATCCGACGAGCCCGAGCCACAGTAAGCTTGTCTTCCTCGCTAAGTTCCTCAATGCCAAGTATGGCGATTATATCCTGGAGGTCCTTGTACCGCTGCAGCACTCTCTGCACCCCACGAGCTACGCTATAGTGCTCTTCACCAACCACACTGGGGTCAAGGATGCGGGAGGTCGAGGCCAGGGGGTCGACCGCCGGGTACAAGCCTTGCTCAGCAATAGACCTCTCCAGGGCAACAACGCCATCAAGATGACCAAAGGTAGTAGCTACTGCAGGGTCAGTATAGTCGTCAGCAGGGACATAGATAGCCTGGAAGGAGGTAATTGAGCCTTTCTTAGTCGAGGTAATCCTCTCCTCCAGCTCACCAACCTCGGTAGCCAGGGTAGGCTGATAGCCCACCGCTGAGGGCATACGCCCCAACAGGGCGGATACCTCCATACCAGCCAGGGTGTAGCGATAGATGTTATCAATAAAGAGCAGGACATCCTGCCTCTCCTCGTCACGGAAGTATTCCGCCATAGTTAGGCCGGTTAGTCCTACACGGAGGCGAACGCCGGGCGGCTCGTTCATCTGGCCGAAGACCATCACCGTCTTATCAATCACGCCCGACTCCTTCATTTCATTCCACAGGTCATTGCCCTCGCGGGATCTCTCTCCGATACCAACGAAAACAGAAAAGCCTCCGTGCTCGGTGGCAATATTGCGGATGAGCTCCATAATGATAACCGTCTTGCCTACCCCGGCCCCACCGTAGGCACCTACCTTGCCTCCCTTGGTAAAGGGGGTAATCAGGTCAATCACCTTGAGGCCGGTCTCCAGCATCTGGGTGGTGGTTTCCTGCTCCTCAAGAGATGGCGGAGGGCGATGGACCGGCCAGTGCTCTTTGGCTTTAACGGCACCCAGCTCATCCAAGGGCTCCCCCATAACATTGAACAGGCGTCCCAGGGTAGCTTTCCCTACCGGCACCGTCAGAGCTGCCCCGGTATCTACCGCCTCTACCCCGCGCTCCAGCCCATCGGTGGACGATAATGCCAGGCACCGGACCCAGTTGTTGCCCACATGCTCCTGAGCCTCAAGCACAATCTTGCCACTATCGGTGGTAACCTCTATAGCACTGTAGATGGCAGGGAGCTCATCAGGGGGAAACTCAATATCAACTACCGTCCCTATTACCTGGGCTACCTTTCCTTTGGCCATAGTAACCCCCTATCAGGCTTTCTTCAGTGGCGTAAAACCAAAAACCTTGCGATACTGATAATAAGGCACACCGTCTTTCACCTGCGATTCTATCCCTCCCCCATATTCCAGGGAAATGAGAAGCCTCGCCACCTGCTCTTTGGACACATTAACGCCCTTTGAGGCTAACTCCTCTATGAGTTCCTCCCTGGTATAAGCGAACCGAAAATTAACACTGAGAAAGTCCACAATCAAAGCGCTTGGGTCACGGCTGCTCTCCCCTAATTCAGTTCTTCTAATAGGCATGGGTCAAACCTCCTTCATTTAAGCTAGAGCCACAGCTCCGCCAGTAATATCCAGGAGTTCCTTGGTTATTGACTCCTGGCGTGCTTTATTATACATCAGGGTTAGCTCTTCAATCAGCTCGTTAGCATTATCGGTGGCATTGCGCATCGCCACCATCCTGGCTGACTGCTCGCTGGCAATGGATTCCAAAATGGCATGGTATACCTGCATCTCGACAAATCGAGGTAAAAGCTCGCCCAATACCGCCGCCGGACCCGGTTCATAGATATAGTCCACGTTCTGTGCAGTGGGTATGGCTGCCGGTTCAACCGGAAGTATCTGCTCCATAATTGGCCGCTGGACCATGGTGGAAATGAATTGGGCATAAACTAGGTAGACCTGGTCTACCACTCCATTGGTGTAATCATCGATAATTATACGAGATATGGGCAGCGTGTCCAGCAGGTCGGGCCGGTCGCCAAGCCGGGTAAACTCAGCACGAATATCACGACTATGCCGTCTCATAAAATCCAGCCCCTTGCGTCCAACAATGATAAAGGTAACCGGTACACTCTGCTCCAGGATAAAGCTTGCCGTCCTGCGATTGATACCAGCATTAAGCCCGCCACACAAACCACGGTCAGGGGTGATATGCACTACAGCAATTTTAGCCACCGGCCGGCGCTGCAACAACGGATGCAGGACAGCCCCTTCCCTGGGTAAAGCAGCCAGGTCGGCTAGCACCTGACTAATTTTATCAGAATAAGGGCGTCCTGCCAAGCCGCGCTCCTGTGCCCGCCTCATCTTTGAGGTGGCAATCATCTCCATAGCCCGGGTAATCTTGGCCGTAGATTGAACGCCTTTTATTCGGCGGCGTATTAAACGTATATTAGCCAATTTTTAGAATCCTATCCCCTTTTTTCAGTTGTCTTGCTTCCCACCCAACCCGCCCTACAGGGGTTTTTTACCCCACAAAAACCTTGTTTTTGCGGGGACCCCGTTTTCACCCCTTTAAGGCTCTCTCACCCAGTCCACTCTCAGGGCTTCCGCCCCTCTAAAGCTCTCTCACCCAGTCCACTCTCAGGGCTTCCGCCCCTCTAAAGCTCTCTCACCCAGTCCACTCTCAGGGCTTCCGCCCCTCTAAAGCTCTCTCACCCAACCCGCCCCTAAAGAGGCTCCGCCTCTCCTGGACTCTCTTTTTATCCCCCTCCCTTAAGGGTGGCGGGTGGGAAAAGATATAAAATGTATAGGGGGCTTCGCCCCTTCAAGCTTCCCCTTATCATTATGTCAACTAGTCAGCCTCGGTATCCTCTGCTGTCTCTTTTTTCTCCTCTTTAGCTTCTTTTATGTCCCCCGGATAGTGTGTCTTTTTGAACTCGGAAATTGCCGCTTTTAACTTCTCCTCAGTCTCAGGGCTAATATCCTTCTCCTTGGCAATAGCCTCACCTATCTTGGGGTGATTGGCTCCCATAAACCGGTAGAAATCGGCCTCAGCAGCAGTGACTTTATCCATCGGTATATCATCGAGATAGCCGTTGATAGCGGCGTACAGAATCATAACCTGCTTTTCCAAGGGCACGGGGGCATACTGAGGTTGCTTCAAGATTTCAGTGATTCGCTGACCCCGCTCCAGCTGGGCTCGGGTTGCCTTGTCCAGTTCAGCGGTGCCGAATTGAGCAAAAGCCGCCACCTCCCGGTACTGGCCCATATCCAATTTGAGCCGACTCGCCACCTGCTTCATTGCCTTGGTCTGCGCCGCACTCCCTACCCTGGACACCGATATACCCACATTCAAGGCGGGTCTAATACCAGCGTTAAACAGGTCTGTCTCCAGATAGAGCTGACCATCAGTGATAGAGATAACATTAGTCGGGATGTAGGCAGAAACATCCCCGGCCTGCGTCTCGATAATTGGCAGCGCAGTTATGGAGCCACCGCCATATTCCGGAGCATACTTAGCTGCCCTCTCCAGCAGACGGCTGTGCAGGTAGAAAACATCGCCGGGGTAAGCCTCCCGTCCCGGGGGACGGCGAAGTAGCAGCGAAAGCTGCCGATAAGCCCAACCATGTTTGGAAAGGTCATCATAGATAATCAGCACATCCTTTCCCTGCTCCATGAACTCCTCGCCTATAGCACAGCCGGCGTAAGGGGCAAGATATTGCATGGCCACCGAATCCGCGGCATTGGCCACCACCACAATGGTATGCTCCATCGCCCCATGAGCCTCTAAGGTAGCTACCACTCGCGCCACCTTGGAGGTTTTCTGCCCAATGGCGACATAGATACAGGTTAAGTCGCCACCCTTTTGATTGATAATGGTATCCAGGGTAATAGCTGTCTTCCCGGTGGAACGGTCACCAATAATAAGCTCTCTCTGGCCGCGTCCGATAGGAAACATACTGTCCACGGCCTTAATACCAGTCTGCACCGGCGTATCCACCGGCTTACGCTGGGTAACATTGGGCGCCACCCGCTCTATAGGTCGGGTCTTATCGGTCTTTACCGCACCCTTGCCATCCAGGGGACGACCCAGGGAATCAACTACCCTGCCGATAAGGGCTTCACCTACCGGCACTTCAGCAATGCGGCCGGTGCACCGCACCTCGTCCCCTTCCTTGATGCCGGTGTAATCGCCAAGGACAATGGCGGCAACACTATCCTCCTCCAGGCTCAGGGCAATCCCCATAACCTCGTTGGGGAACTCAAGTAGCTCATTATACTTGGCTGCCGCCAAGCCATGAATCCTGGCAATACCATCGCCAATCTCAATCACAGTGCCCACATCTACCATGGTTACCGGGGCACCAAACTGCTCAATCTGCTTTTTGATAACCGAAACAATGTCTTGACCTCTGGTTGTCACTTACGCTACCTCCTTACCAGCCTATGTTACCTCCCCAGTGGTTATCTCATCCCTTAACGCTATCAGTTTACTATGGGTACTAGCGTCCAGCAACTTACCACCAATCCTGGCTATAATCCCACCAATCAGGCTTGGGTCTACCTTGGGCTGGAGCACCACCTTCTTGCCCACTACAGCCCCCAGATGTTCCTCCAACCGCTGCCTCTCCTTAGCGTCCAGCGGAACGGCAGTAATAACCTCAGCCTGTTCTATACCCCGATAGCTGTCCAACAAGCGCTGATACTCATCAGCAATATCACCTATCAGGCTCACTCTGCCTCTAGTCAGCAGTAAATAAACCAGATTCAAGGCCAGAGGGTTGATATCACCCAGCGGCTCAACTAGCAGCCTGGCCTTATCCTCAAAACGGACCTTGGGATTCTCCATCAGAGCAATAAATGCAGCATCCTCGCTTAAGCCGGCAATCTTTTGCAGGTCAGACTGCCACCTGTCTAGCTCATTTCTTTCTAGGGCAATGTTGAACACTGCCTGCGCATAGCGCCTAGCATGAATCCTTCTGGCCACAATCTCTCCCTAAATAACAGGTTAGCCCTTCTTCAAGGTGGAGGCTTCCTTCAGCACCTTATCAATAATCTGGCGGTGGGCTTTCTTATCTAAGGTGCGGTCAATCACCTTCCCCGCCGCCAGCACGGTTATGTCAGCAAACTCCTTGCGCAATTCATCAATAGCCCCGTCTCGCTCTCGCTGAATCTCAGCCCGCGCCCTGGCGATAAGGGCTTCGGCTTCCTGCTTGGATTGCTGCTGCGCCTCCTGTCTAATCCCCTCACCGGTTCGCATTGCCCGGGCTACCGCTTCCTGCCCTTCCTTGCTGGCGGCCCCAATCCGCTTGGCTGCCTCCTCCTCAGCGCGCTCCGCCTGCTGCTTGATATACTCTGTCTGCTCCATACTCTCCTTAACCTTCCGGGAGCGCTCATCCAGCATCCTCATAATCGGCTTGTATGCCACCAGATAGAGCAGACCGAAAAGGATGGCAACATTGATAAACTGTGCCAGCAAAACTGGTATATTTACGCCCAGACTTTCCAAGCCTTCCATTTTTAACCCCCTTTGTGCCTATGCCGAAAGTACAGCCGCAACTATTAGCCCCGCCAAAATTAACGCACCAAGTACGGCGCCGGCAATAATAATACCTATAGACAGAGGTATTCCATTATCTCCCATAATAACCTCCTTTATTAACCTGGCTATACAATCATAGCCAGGATAATGGCCACAATCAGCACATAAATGCCGATTGCCTCAGCCAGGCCAGCCACCAGAATCATATTAGTAAAAATAGGTCCCCTCGCCTCAGGATTACGGGCTATCCCCTGCAAGGCAGAATAGCCAATAAGCCCCAGTGCTATGGCTGGCCCCAACATACCCAGACCAACTGCCAATCCTATCGCCAGCATCTTCATTACTTCAGCATCCATACTTAACCTCCTTTATAAAGTTTAGTAGCATTTATTGCGCCTCTCCTCCATGGGATTCCACTGCCAGGGTAAGGAAAATAAGGGTTAAACCGCCAAAGATAATAGCCTGTATGAAGCCAATAAGCAACTCAAGCCCGTAGAATGGTATGGCAAATAGCCAGGGTATAAGGAAAGCAGCAACTAAAAGCAGAATTTCACCCGCCGTCATATTGCCGAAAAGCCGGAAGGTAAGGCTGATAACACGGATACACACGCTTAAAAGCTCCAGCAATCCGGTAAAGGCAGTCATCGCGCCGGTGAACAGTCCGGATAATCCAGACTTGAGTTTACCGGTGAATAACTGGCGTGCCCCCCTCAAGAACTCCCTGAAATTAAAGAAATTCTCCATGAAACGGATACCAATTGCTCGAAAGCCAAAGAACCAAAAAAAGCCAAAAGAGGTCAGCGCCAGCGCTAAAGGCATATTAATATCGGTATTGGCCGGTCTAAGCAGGTGTGCCTCACCCTCGGCAGTATGGGCGGTTATTGAGCCGAAACCGGGCAGCAGAGCCAGCCAGGCATTAAAGGCAACAAAGAGAAAAATGGTGGCCACCACCGGGAAGAAACGGCGCCCGTTTACCTCGCCGGCAACACTGCAGCAGAGGTCATAGAGCCAGCCAATTAAGAATTCAAAGGCAGCCTGCAATCTGCCCGGAATCAGCTTCATCCGGCGGGTAACTACATAGGAGAATCCCACCAGGAAGATAATAGTAATCCAGGCAGCGATAATGCTATTAGTAATGGGAGCACCAAACAGGTGAAAGACTGTCTCAGCCGGAAGCTGAGGGTCGGGGCGGGGGACAGTAAGCCAGCTGGGTAACCCCAAATCGCCAAACAGGCTACTGCCCAAGGGACCAGCAGCAAATGCGATTACCAGTAGAACCAGGAAAACAACCGCCAAACCGATTACCAACGGGAAGGAACAACCCAGACAGCCCTTCTTTTCAGGCACTAGTTATTCTCCTTGTCCCGCTTGCTACGCATGAGAGGTAACAGCATCCGATAAACGCCATAGAAAGCAACAACCAAACCAAGAATTAAGCCCACTATTACCAGAATAGGTTTAGTACCAAATTTGCTATCCAGCCAGAGGCCGGCAAGTACGCCCAGCAGAATTGAGACACCAATGAACCAGCCCACACCAATGAACCTTAGAGCCGCTCCCCACCTGCGCATGCCTTGAGCAGCATATCAAATCTGCTCCCTCCGGTCAAGCTCGTATTTGCTCATTAAAGAGCCCTAGACCTTCTAGCTCTAGGGCTCTATACTGTTAAACCCACCGATTACTACTTCTGGCGGGAAAGGCGGGGAAAGTCCCCGTCAAAATCCTCCAAGAAACACTGTAACACCCTGTCTAAGACTTACGCTTATCAAAGTCCTCTAAATCAAGGGTGTTAATAAAATCGTGGAAAGCAGACATCTTCCTTAGCTCTTCTTCGCTGACCTCTTTGCCCTTACCAGCCTCACCTGCTTCCCCTTCCTGGGAAATAGGTTTACCCGTCTCCTTATCCAAAAAGATGCCGGCTTTATCTAAGACTAACTCCTCGGCATAGATGGGCACATCCGCCCTCACCGCCAGAGCCAGGGCATCGCTAGGGCGAGAGTCAACCTCCATTTGCCCCCCATCTACACTGAGAACAATCTTGGCATAAAAGGTATCGTTCTTAAGCTCGCTGACAATGATAGAGTTGATGGTAGCCCCCAGGGCATCAATGACCGAGCGCAGTAAGTCGTGAGTTAAAGGTCGGGGTACAGTAACATCCTGAAGTTTTACCGCTATGGCATCGGCTTCCGCAGGGCCAATCCAGATAGGCAAATAACGGTCTGACGCCTTTTCTTTGAGAATCACCACCCGTTGATAGTTCATCAGGCTGACCCTGATACTATCAATCACCATCTCTATCATGCTCACACCTCCTCTATTTCTCGCCAGCAGTTAAATTTTACTCCACATCGCCCCCACTGTCAATAAGAAAGAGTCCAGGTCTACACTCGGCAACATTTAGCTAAATAGCCCCATTATGGTATAATAAGCAATGATAAGCTTGCTACTTAAGTTCTATTATTCCCCCACAACGGACAAGAGTAAGGAGGCAAGATATGCATCAAGGACAGAAGGTCATTGTTCAGTTTAACGAGGTGGGCAAAAAGGATGTGGCGACCGTGGGAGGCAAAGGAGCAAACCTGGGTGAAATGACCCAGGCTAATATACCCGTCCCCCCCGGCTTCATCGTAACCGCCAACGCCTATTTTGATTTCCTGGAAAAGGCGGGGCTTAAGGATAAAATTCGCCAGCGGTTACAGCCACTAGACCCAGACAATAGCAAACAGCTGCAGCAAGTTGCAGCTGAGATTAAACAGCTGATTCTGGACGCCGCTATGCCCGCGGAACTAGCCAGAGAGATTGAGCAGGCCTATACACAGATGGGCGGGGGTTTGGTGGCGGTGCGCTCCTCAGCTACTGCTGAAGACCTGCCGGAGGCTTCCTTTGCCGGTCAGCAACGTACCTTCCTCAACGTGCAGGGAGAAAAGGAAGTAGTGGCTGCCGTCCAGGAGTGCTGGGCTTCCCTCTTCGAACCACGGGCTATCTTCTACAGGCACCATCAAGGCTTCGACCACTTTAAAGTTGGCATCGCTGTCCCGGTGCAGAAAATGGTCCAATCTCAAGCCTCAGGGGTAATGTTCACTCTGGAGCCGGTGACCAGCGATAGCAACAAGATTGTCATTGAGGCTGTCTTTGGGCTGGGGGAGGCTATTGTCTCCGGGGAGATAACCCCCGACCTGTATGTTCTTGATAAAGATAGCTTAAAAATAATTACCAGGAAAATAGTTAATCAAGAGTCGCAGCTAATTAAAAATCCATCTGCCGGTGCCAAAGAGACTAATATCTGGGCGCCAATCCCGGCCTCAACTCAGCCACAGCAGAAACTGACCGACAGCGAAATAACCAAACTATCTTGGTTGGGGAAACAGATAGAAGACCACTACCGCTTCCCCCAAGATATTGAATGGGCCAAGGAAGATAACAAAATCTACATCCTCCAGACCCGCCCGGTAACTACCATCAAGGAAGGGGCTGGGGCTGAACTTGAAATCCAGGCCCCGGTACTACTCACTGGAGCACCTGCCAGCCCAGGTATAGCCTCTGGACCGGTAAAAATAGTCCCTGAAGCCTCACAAATAGACAAGGTGAAAACAGGCGATATCCTGGTTGCCGAGATGACCACCCCTGACTTTGTGCCGGCGATGAAACGGGCAGTAGCCATCGTTACCGACCGTGGTGGCAGAACCGCCCACGCCGCCATCGTCAGCCGTGAGCTGGGCATCCCCTGTATTGTCGGTGCCGAAGGGGCAACAACCACTTTGACTAATGGGCAGGTAATCACCGTAGATGGCTCACACGGCAAGGTTTATGAGGGTAAAGTGTCTCGAAGAATGAGGACAACCTCCGTTGCCGATATGTTCCGGGACGCAATCAAGACCAAGACCAGGGTCTACGTAAACCTGGCTCAACCTGAGCTGGCGGAAAAGGTAGCCTCCCGTAATGTTGATGGCGTGGGCTTACTCCGGGCTGAATTCATGATTGCCCAGATTGGGGAGCACCCCCAGTATATGATAAGCCAGAAAAGAGGGCAGGAGTTTGTGGACAAGCTCTCTGAAGGTATTAATACCTTTGCCCAGGCGTTTAACCCCCGTCCCGTAGTCTACCGCACTAACGATTTCAAGACCAATGAATATAGAGAGCTCACCGGGGGGCAGGAATACGAAGACCTGGAGGAGAACCCCATGCTCGGCTACCGGGGGGCTTCAAGATACATCACCGACCTTGAAGTGTTTAAGCTGGAACTGGAAGCTATAAAGAAAGTGAGACTGAAATACAAAAATCTGTGGGTTATGATTCCCTTTGTCCGGACGATTGAGGAACTGGCCGGAACTAAGGAAATTATGGAGGCTGAAGGATTAAAGCGTTCCCAAGATTTCAAACTGTGGATGATGGTTGAGGTACCGTCCAACATCTTTCTTATGGAGAAGTTCCTCGAGGTCGGCATTGATGGCATATCCATCGGCTCTAATGACCTGACCCAGCTTATCCTGGGGATTGACCGGGACAGCGAAAAGCTAGCCGAAACCTTCGACGAACGAAATGAAGC
>Ga0209979_1004290_pt1 | contig 11892 bp, 13 predicted proteins | sample AnhtaG_FD_183114 | JGI IMG/M metagenome (GOLD analysis project Ga0209979, IMG submission 183114) | Deep subsurface microbial communities from Anholt, Denmark to uncover new lineages of life (NeLLi) - Anholt_01485 metaG (SPAdes) (version 2) | ecosystem: Environmental > Aquatic > Marine > Oceanic...
TCGCTATGGCCAATGCTTTTGTCCTGTATCTTTCAACGATTTTGTGATACTCCTCGACATCCCCACTAAGACAGCTTCGCAGAAGCTGTTCGTCAGTCATCGAATCATCTCTCATTTAAGTATTACGCCTGACCAATAAAATGTGTTTATGGTATTATTATACCCGCAAATTGTACTGGATAGGAGATTTGGAGATATGAAGTTGGGATGCTGGCTGTCGAGGCGCCAAGGTTTAGAAAAGGAAGCGGGGCTAAGGAGGATTCCTCTCCAGCCAGCAGTTTCAATATATTATAATGAAATAAATATAAAAAAGTCAAAAAAATAAATGATGTCGTCAAAAAAAAAGATATTCCTTTCCTGGTTACTGGCATTCCTCTGTGTATTATCCATCTTTCTGATTGTCCCTGTAGCGAGAACGATTCGCAATTTTATAGAAGCGAACTGGAATGTTTCTCTTTTTGGGTATTCTGTCTTATTTGTCGTGATAGGTGTTTTTCTGTTTTGCATTTATCTTCTCTGGTTCCGGCTTAAAATCCGCACTTTTTCCAATTACCTCTGGCTGGCTGCCGTCGTTTTTATTTATATCTACTTTACGATCAAACTCTGGAATAAGCCAGAGGAAGCTATCCATTTCCTGGAATACGGCCTACTCGGATTCCTCCTCTATCAAGCTCTCAGGCATCATATCCACGATAAAGGTATTTATTTCATCGCTTTTTTGATCGGGGCGCTAGTGGGGATATTCGATGAATCTCTCCAATGGATGATCCCTCGCCGTGTGTGGGATTTTCGCGATCTTGGGATAAACGCTCTCTCTGTAGGACTGTTGCTTGTTGCGATTTGGAAAGGGATAAGACCAAAATTGAAAGGTATTCATTCACAATCCAAATCTATTAGAATAATCTCTTATCTTTTGATAAGTTATCTTGTCCTCTTTGGTCTCTGTTTCTCCAACACTCCCGACCGGGTTCAAAGCTACACAAAGGTCTTGCCTTTTCTCTCTTTCCTCCAAAAAGAAGAACCCATGAATGAATTGAAGTATAAACACATGGATCCTGAAATCGGCGTTTTTTTCTCCCGCTTGGAAATAGAGGAACTAAATAAGATCGATACAGAAAGGGCAGAAGAGTACGGCCAAATTTTTAAGGAATGGGCGAAAAAAAAATATCAAGACTTCCTGAATTATTTTCCTGGCTATTCAAAACCTTTTCTTTATGAGATGCGGATTCACGTATTCCGGAGAAATAAAAGATTCTGGGAAGCAAATGAAACAGCAAACGAGAAAACTCAGAAAAATAATTTATTCATCGCCTACAAAGAAAACCTGATTCTCGAAAAGTATTTCGGAAATACTCTTCAAAAATCTCCGTATCAATGGCCAAAAAAAAGAAGCGAACGCATCGAGGGGAAGATCGATGTAACGCGGTTTTATAAAAGCCCTGTGAGTGCGGCATCCCCTGTCCCTTTCAAAGAAAAAACATTGTGGGGGATAATTTTCCTGATATCGATAACACTCATATTTCTTAATGTGCGGATATCCCGAAAACAAAAATCCGCCTAAAGCTCGACGCGTTGCTTTTCCGCCGGAAATAAGCTACATTAGGCATAGTTAATTTCAGGAGGAATTATATGAAAAAGAAAGTTTTTTTTCTGGCTCCAGCTATCCTGATTATCATTGCGCTAGCATTCTCACCTATTTTGGCTAATGCTGACCATATGATCAAGGGAAAAAAACACACCGACGCTTTCAGTATGATGGGACGGTCTGAACCTGCAAAAGATGAAGATACCATAACTTGGCTGGGAAAAGACAAAATGAGACAAGACGTCGGGAAAGTTACAACACTGATCAGATTAGATAAAAATAAAATGTATATGATCAATCACTCCGATAAAACCTATTCCGAGATGGATCTGCCCTTCAAAATGGAAGATATATTGACTCCTGAAGCCAAACAGATGATGGATACCATGGACATTTCATCCAGCATCACAGACACAGGAGAAACACAAACGATCAACAACTGGAAGTGCAAAAAGTACCTTGTTGAAATTTCTGTCTCGATGATGGGAATGGGTATGCCCATAAAGATGGAGATGTGGACATCCAAAGACCTCGGAGTCAACCTTAACGAGTTTAAAGAACTCTATACAAAAACGCTTGAAATGAATCCTATGCTCAAGGACTTTATCCCAGATTTTGAAAAAATGGAAGGTTATCCCGTACTCACCGAATTTTCGATGGATATGATGGGAGCAGAACAGAAGTCCAAAGAGGAAGTCCTTTCTGCCGAGAAAAAAAGCGCTCCCGCCGGGACATATGACCTTCCTGAGGGATACACAAAAACAGCCTTTAATCCCCTCGACCAACGCCGCTAAAACTAAACGGTTCTCTTCCATTTTGTTTGGGCTTAATTTTCAGTGTGTTCCATATCCATCAGGCATGTCTTCCGCTCTAGTTCGGATCTTTAACGCCATTCCCTCATCGCTCTTCTCGGCTCCTGCGTAACTCACAAATATAACCCCATTAAACAATCAGGTTGCCCTTTGTTTCTCTATCGACATCTCCGATGACACGCAGCAATGCTCAATACATACTCGGAGCCCGACTCTGCCGGGTTCCCTCGAAGAACGACTCGTGAAGGCTAGATCCTCAATGGCGCTGCAGACATACCTGATGTCTTTTTCCACAAAAGTTTAGTCACACAAAATGGAAGAGAACCAACTAAATTAACCTGGATTATTTACGAGTTGAAATTGCCGTAGCTGCAAGGAAGTGATTCATGATGCTGTATTAGAATACTGCGAATGGATTACAACGAAGCAGATGCAGTGAGATTGGCTCGTAAATGATTCAGGCTAAAAGGAGATGTGGAAGGCAGTCCCTTTAGCTCTCTCCAGCCTGATCGTTCCTCCTATCTGCTTGACGAGGTCACTTACCAACTGAAGCCCGAGAGTTTCCGGTTCATGAAAGTTGATACTTTTAGGCAATCCTATACCGCTGTCACTCACAATAAGTTTTGTTATTTTCTGTCTGTTCGATGAAAGCTTGATACAAACTTCTCCCTTTTTATTGTCGGGAAAGGCATGTTTTAACGAGTTGGACACCAGCTCATTGATGATCAAACCACAAGGAATAGCCCTGTTGATATCCAGAAACACATTCTTCACATCGGTGTTCATCCGGACAATATTCGGATTGACTTTATATGTGTGAAACAGATGAACAGTCAGGCTTCGGATGTACTCAGCAAAATTGATTCTGGCGAAATCTTCGGTCTGATACAGTTTTTCATGGATTAGGGCCATGGATCTAATCCTGTTCTGGCTTTCCTTAAACATTTCTATCAGCTTGTCGTCCCCGATTAGCCTGGACTGCAACCGAAGCAGGCTGGAAATGATCTGCATGTTGTTTTTAACTCTGTGGTGAATTTCTCTAAGCAGAACATCCTTTTCATGAAGCGAGGCCTTGATCTTTTCCTCGGCTTGTTTCCTGTCCGTGACATCTCGAAGGATGCCCATGACTTTTATTTCTCCCTTCTCTCCGATATGAACGGTCGCAGGCTCAACGATCTTTGTTTTTCCATCTTTTGCCAGAACCCGGAATTCATACCGACTGGGGACTTCTTTGCCCTTTCTTCTTGCATCCTCTCTCTCTTTGATCATCTTGACATCATCGGGATGAATGATGTTCCAGAAATCGAAGGCTTCTCCACAAACCTGTTCGGAGGTGAATCCTGTCAACCGCTCAAAAGCTGAATTGACATACTGGAATCCATCTGATGTGATAATGTAGATCGCATCGTTGGCATTTTCGACCAAGCTCCGGAATTTTTTCTCGCTTTCGCTGAGCTCATGCTCCGCCTTTCTTCGCTCCGTGATGTCTCTCGTGATCGCGATAAAAGCCTTAGGTTCACCTTTGACATCTTTGATCAGAGAGGCATTAAGCTCCCCGATGAACTGCGTCCCATCCTTTCTCAGCATCGTGTATTCCAGCCCTCTTATTAAGCCTCTATCCAGTGTCTTTTTCATATTTTTCGCTGCTTTTTCTTGATCTTCAGGAGCGATGAACACAAAAGCACTCTTCCCGATCAATTCCTCTGTGCTGTCATAACCATGGATTTTAAGAGTCCTATGAGACACATACGTGATGTTTCCTTCTATATCCGTCACTGTCACAGCATCCGGCGAAGTCTCAACCAGTGTTCTGTACATTTCCCTCGATTCCTTCAGAGAATCTTCGGCTTGTTTCCTTTCAGAAATATCTCGCACCACGCCTTGGATGAGTTTTTCCCCCTCGGCCTCGAACAAACTGGAAGAAACTTCGGCAGAAAATACATCCCCATTTTTCTTTTTGAACTGGCACTCAAAATCGACAAAGCCTTTTTTTGCGATGGTCTGAAAGGCTTTTTTCGATGCTTCAAACTCACTTTTTGGATGTAAATCGGGGATCCTTAAGGAGAGCATGTCAGATTTTTTATACCCAAAAAGCTCCAGCGCTTTTTTGTTAACATCCAGGAGGTTCCCTCTCATGTCATGTATGAAAATGGCATCATTCGATTGATGGAAGAGATTGCTGTATCTTTCCTCATTCACTTTCAGGATTTTTTCCGCTCTTTGTTGTTCCGTTATGTCCTTAGTGAATGCAAAAATGGCAGACAATTTTCCTTTCTTTTTGATAAAGCCTATATGAGCCTCGGATGTACGGACTATTCCATTCTTATGCACCCAGCTATACTTTATCGGTTTGGGTTTTTTCCCTTTGAGGAGAGAGTCAAATATCTTGATGTATTGAGGGATATCCTTTTTTCGTAGATGAGGGAGCCTTGTGAATTTTTTCCCGATGATCTCCTCTTTGGTTAAACCCGTATTTTCAACAACAGCCTTATTGCAGGAGGTCACTTTCCCTTTAAGATCGACGATCACTATTCCACAGGGATTCAATTCCACGATATTCTTATACTTCTCTTCAGTCTCCTGCCATGACTCCTGGGATTTCTCCAATTCCGCTATTTTTTTTTGAAGATTGGCCACTTCATCGGCATGTTGCTGTTTAGACATAGTCCTGCATTTCTCCTCTAGGATTAATGTAAAAAATCCCCATTATCTAGACAATCCCCCCTATGGATGAATCACAAGGTGATTTTCCCCCCTCTCTAATAGCCTCTAGAGGGGATATCTCAGAATAGGCCCATCAATTGGAAAAATATCCGGCGCGATGGATGACCTTATACTTCTTGCCTTTTACTCTTACCTTGATTTCTTTGAATTTGCCATCCACGACATAGTCTTTTGGCCGGTAGTACAAGAGATAATAGTTTTCAGAGGCATCCAAAGCCTGCTGAAAGGCGTAAGCAGGATTTCTTGAGCTCACCACCAAACCTCCTGTTGCAATCGCCATTTCTCTGAAGGCACTGAAGATATCCTCGGAGTGTTCTACCATGCGCACCCCTTCAATCCCTACAGGTCTTTCTGTCAAGAAGAGAAAATGGATCGATGTCGAAGCATCGGAATAGGCCATTTTAACCTTGTCTACGTCGAATGATTTATCTCGCGTAAAAAAGTCAAAAAGACTGGACATCTGTTAGAGCATCGCAGGATTGTCCTGGTATAAGCTTTCAAATTGACTAAGGATTCTCGTATCTATCTGGGGAATAAATTCACTCTGGTAAAACATGTAAACATACTTTTGTCCCTGTCTGTTTTTCAGGTATTTGGCAAAATCCAACAGTTTGATCTGGTCAACCCGGCGGAGATTTTCCAGTTTGGCCAAAACATCGGAGTACTGCAACAGGAGCATCTCAAGTTCCAAGGTCTCATCCTGAGGGGTTTCTCTTGGGGATGCGATGACAGGAGCAGATGAACTCTGTGTCGAGGAAGCACCCAATGAAACAGCCAGGCGCTGGGAAATAGTCGAAAGGGTCCGGATCGTCTCTCTGTACTCCTGGTTTCCTTGTTCGGTATCTCCTCTGATAATTCCTATCAGCTCCTTAACGATCTCCTGTTTTGGTTTGACTTGCAAGGCGCCTTCTTTCATTCTGTATGTTTAAAGAGGAGTAGTGATGTACAAATTATCCTCGGGTGAGAAGATATTATCGATAAAAAATTCGAGTCCTTCTCCTATCCTCGGTTGGTAGTCAGCCACCTCAAAAAACAAAAAATAGTTTCTTTTTGTATCCGGATTGAATCTTCTTTTTTCCTCGCTGCGTTCGACCGCCATCTTTTTTATCAGGTAAACCGCCTCGATTTTTTGAGCAATTCCCTCTTCCAATATTTCAAAATCATCGATGGTCAAATCATCCACGAACGTCGAATCGACATAAACCCGCACCGGAACCTCGATGTTCACAACGAGCGAAACCTCTTTAAATGCCTCTTGGGGAAAAGCTAAGACGATGATGCTCGAGAGAACTATAAAAGTAAGCAGGTTAAGCTTTTTCACTTTTTTCTCCTATTTATACTTATTATAGTACATTTGGAGAATAAAAATATCTTTAGAGGACCTGGCGTTAGTTATCCACGGTCTGAACGAAATTATCGGGAATTAGATTTAGCTTTTCTGAACCGGCTTCTATTCTCCTTGTCCATCTTCTCCGTGGCATATTGGATAATTGTCCGGCCGCAGGTATCTTTCCATTTCAACAGAAAATCTTCCGTTTTTTCGAGATGGACCTTCCATGCTTCTCTTAAAAACCATCCCAGGCCTTTTTGCACAAATTTCTCGCTATCCAACATCAGAGGCTCGATAATATAGAATAATCTTTCAAGCGGCACATCCATTTTCAATGCATCTATCATTGTTACCGGCACAGAACGTCTTTTCCATTTCGACACAGAGCCATTCCATTCTTGTAAAGACTCGATATCAACGATTTTTTTTGTGATGAAATAGGACAGAGCTTTACCCGAAAGCACATCCGTATGGGCCCAGTTGACAATCCCATTTTCCAACCAACTCCCTAATTTATCGAACGTTTCGGCCGTAAACTTATCTGTAAGAGAGTAAATATAACCGATGGCAAAACTGGCTTCCTCATATTTGCCGGTCGCAATCAATTTGTCTCCCAGAAGCACAAAATCATCCAGAGTGAAATCCTTCTCCCACAATTCCAGCCATTTATCCCGCTGAGATTCAAACGTTTTCTGGTCGAGCCCATAAGCATCGTATCCTTCTGTAAAATAACGGGAGTACTTCTTTACGATTTCCGGATTTGCATTTTTTTCGCAAAATCTCCTGATTTCAAGAAACCTTTCTTCCATCTTATTCATTTCAAATCCTTTCAATTGAAAATGAAGATATTGTCCCCTTATCTAGTCCGTAATTCATAGAAAATGCTGGAAAAGAAAACCTCTCCACCAGTCTGTGTGACACGCAATGCTTCTTCAATTAATTTTCGCTGATCCACACAGAATGCCGAGATGCCATTCTGAATACAGATGACCGTATCAAATTGCCGATCACGAAATCCCAGCTTTACGGCATCCATCACAAAAAGATGGCAATGAGAACGTTTGCAAAAAACATCTCGCGCAAGACTCAGGCTTGTATACGAAGTGTCGATACCGACGACGGTTTTAGCTTTTGCCAAAAGCCTTTTGAGGACTCTTCCATAGCCGCATCCGAGCTCAAGGATAAGATCGGAGGACTTCATTTTGTCCAAAACAAACTCAATTTCTGCTTCGAGATATTGCTTGACTCGTGGAGGGGCGATTTCATAGCAAAGACGCAGCCTCTCGCCCAATAATTTCTGAAAATAATAACTACCCATATTACAAAACTCTTACCACAAGGGAGATGATGTGTCAAACAGCCATCTAACTCTTCACATTATAGGCCATTAAAGCTTCGCCGTGGCGTATGTAAAGCACTCCATCGCGAATAACAGGCTGGGTCCAATGGGGGAGACCCGAGCATGCCGTCTGCCGCGCTGATGGATCCTTTGGTCTCCTTACAGTTCTAATACGCAATCCCATTCATTTAGTTACCTTATTAGATGAGAAATCCTCTCTATCTCAATCGTCCCTCTAGTGAATTCAGCCTGATTTCGCTAGAAGTATGATATATTATCATCTTCAAGGTGATATGATGGAAGAGGAAATGGCGTCGGCATCGTAAGTCCTACGCCTTCTGATTTACAGTCATATCGACTCTGTGATTCCAAGAACTGCAAAAAAAACAGAACTTCGCAGACATGATCAGCCGTAATCCTGTCGGCAGGCACACGGAGGCAAGGGAAGAAAAAACTTTGACCTGAGCTTGAAGAAAGAGATATATGTAATAACTGCCATAATTTATGGGAATTTTTCCATACTCCCCAACTAAGTGATTAATATTTTTCCCCTCATTTTTTTTCTATGTATTGAAGATAAAGGAATTACAATCTCATTCTTTTAGTATCTGGTTTATTCAAATATTGGCACAAATCGTGCATCCCAAATCAAATAGAAAAGTCTGCCGATTAGAACGATGAACAATTTAGTTACTTCCGTCATATACCAAATTGAAGTATAGAGTGAGAGGAAAGAATCATGAAAAAGAAAAAGGGGAATAAATTAAAAAAGACAAAATCTCTGAATATTCTGGTAGCAGATGATGATGAAGGAATGCGCAAGATGTTCATGAAATGGTTATCAGTAGAGGAGCATGGAGTAAAAACTGCTTCAAACGGGGAGAAGGCCCTGGAACTTATAAAGAAAGAGTATTTTGACGTTGTCTTTTTAGATGTAATTATGCCCGGGCGTCCTTTTTTATCTGTGCTTGAAGATATAAAGAAGAATTCTCAAAAGACTCAAATAATCATGATGACAGGAAGAATGCTGGATGGAAACTTTCGGAGGGAGGTCAAACAAAAGGGTGCCTCTCAACAATTACAAAAACCGTTCACGATAGAAGACGTCAACAATTGCCTTGCTAAAATTATGGTTGGACTTGATCCCCCGACCTACTGATTACGAAGTAATCCTTCATTAAAATTAACTTACTGATTTTGAAAGAGTTAGAGCGTCATTCTCAGAATATTTGACGCTCATTTGACACTTTGTCGGATTATTGGCAGTCAAAGACTCAATAGCCCGTCTCTCATCGTTACTTTGAGAATGGAGGTATCGCTGAGTGGTGGTGATAGAGGCATGACCCATTAATTTCATAACAACATGCAGGGGGGCTTCCCGTGCTAACCGACTCCCAAATGTATTACGTAAATCATGAAACTTGAGATTCTGGAAATGGTAAGCTGAATTCCTACTACAATGGTAAACAGTTTTCCCATGGTAATGGTAAACAGAAATCCCATCAGGATGGTAAATAGAATTCCCATTTTGTAGCAACTCCTGTAAGGTTAAAAAAACTTTACAGGAGTGGAAATGATACGAGAAAAAATGTACAGAAAGATTCAAAACTACAAGCGACAAGGGTACTCCAAAAAGGAAATTATAACTGTGTTGGGAAAGGATCCCAAGACTGTGGCCAAGTATTACGCCTTGGATGAGAGAGGCTTCCGATCTTACCGGAGAGAGCACATGTTTCGGGATAAGGCACTGGAGGAATACGAGGAAGACATCCTGGAGGTCTATGAGAAGAATGAGTTTGCCAAGCTTAATATGTCGTCTGTCTATGATTATCTGGAAGAGAGATGCGGGGAGCTGCCGGCCAACGAGCAAACCCTGCGAAACTATATAAGCTATCTTATCCAGACGGACAAGCTGCGATTGGATGAGAGAGTGCGGATCTATACGAAAGTGCCGGAACTTCCCTTTGGGCGTCAGATGCAGCTTGATTTTGGCCAGTACCGGTGCCGCAGCGGTCTTAAGCTATTCATCTTTGTCGCGGGCCTTTCGGCAAGCCGCTATAAATATGTTATTTTCCAGGACCATCCCTTTAGGACTACGGAAGTCATCGATCATCTGCTTGATTGCTTTGACTATATTGGAGGGGTGCCCGAGGAGCTGGTCATCAATCAAGACCGGCTGATGGTGGTGAGTGAGAACGCGGGAGACATCATCTACACGGATGATTTTAAATACTTTATCGAAGAGCAGGAGATACGGATGTATGTCTGCCGGAAGGAAGATCCTGAGACTAAAGGCAAGGTCGAGAACGTGGTTAAATACGTAAAATGTAACTTCCTCAGCATACGGGACTTTAAGAGCATAGAGGAAGCAAACACAGGCGTTTTTTCGTGGCTTAAAAGACGTGCGAACGGGAAAATATCTCAGGCGACCAAAAAGATACCGGCCATCCTGATCGAAAACGAAAGAGAGCACCTCAGGCCTGTGGGAAACTCCATATTCAGGAAAGGATCGCTTATCGGAAGAGAGGAGAGGAATGTCAACGAGAAAGACTGTATCTCGGTAAATGCCTGTGGGTACCAACTGCCGTCTAAATACCGGAACAAAACGGTGGAAGTTTATATTACCAGGCATAAAGTGTTTGTTTTCGATATCTATACAGGAGAAGAGATCGTTGAATATGACCTCTCGCTTATTCCGGGAAAAATCATCTCTAAAAGAGAGTACAGGCGGGAAAATGAGAAAACCCTCCAGGAGTTAAAAGATCATGTGGTCGACATGTTCGAAAGCGAAAACTGGAAGCGCTTCATTGCGATGAACTTCCAGGCTTTTCCCAGATATATCCGGGACCAATGCGTGGAAGCCAAGAGATACTTCGAGGTCAAGGATATCGATATTTTCATCCTAAACAGAGCCCTGGAATACTGTTTAGAAAATAACACGCCGAGTTTTGCCAACCTGAATGATACTTATGCTTATTTTAAGCGGGAACAGGAGAGAGAGGATCTGGAAATCCCAACTCTGAGCCTGGATTATCAAGGAGGTCATAAACCTTTAAGTGTTACGGCTAGGGACTTGTCGGTCTACAAAGAGATCATCGAGCAGCAGAGGGCCCAATGAAAGCCTATGAACAGACGCTGAGCTTATTAAAGACCCTGAATTTAAGAGGCGCAGCCAACAGCCTTGATGAGGTGATAAATGACGCAGAGATCAGGAAACATTCCTACATTACAGTCCTGAATACAGTTTTTACCTCTGAAATATCTTATCGAGTTAAACGCCGGGTCGAGCGGAATATGGTGAGCGCTCATTTTCCTGTGAGTAAGAAAATCGACCATTTTGACTTTGGTAGAGTCAAGGGGATAGGAAAATCAGAAGTCGTCAATCTCCTTGACTGCCGCTGGATAGACAATACAGAAAACGTTCTCTTCTTCGGTCCTCCCGGAATCGGGAAAACGCACTTATCGATAGCCTTAGGTGCAGTTGCTGTGGAGAAAGGATATAAAGTCTGCTTTGAGAGGATCACCAATCTCATAAAGCTTCTCAAGACTGCCGATATCCAGAAGACCTCAGAATACAGGATAAAACGCATCATGAAGTCAGATCTGATCATCATAGATGAGATCGGTTATACTCCGATCGAGAAGCGTGAGGCTAACCTCTTTTTCAACCTGATTAGTGAAACCTATGAAAAAGCGTCTCTGATCGTCTCGTCCAACAAAAGCTTCGACGCCTGGGCCCAAATGATGGGCGACAGTGTGATGACTACTGCGCTTCTCGACAGGTTATTACACCATGCCAGAGTTTTTACTCTGGATGGAGAATCATACAGAATACAAAATCAAACAAAGGAGGTATGATCATTTCCAGCTCATTGAAAAATGGGATTTCTGTTTACCAAAGCGATGGGAAATATCCTTACCACGCTGATGGGAAATGTCCTTACCGAACCAGTGGGAAAAGTACTTGACATTTACAACCTTATGTTCAGGGCAGGACCTGCTGGTCCGGGGCTTGGGATAGATGGCGTAAAGCCCCATGAGCCTCATGAGACGTCTCACCCGTTTTTCATTCACCCAATGCCCCTGATTTCGAAGCCAGTCC
>Ga0209979_1004291_pt1 | contig 11890 bp, 12 predicted proteins | sample AnhtaG_FD_183114 | JGI IMG/M metagenome (GOLD analysis project Ga0209979, IMG submission 183114) | Deep subsurface microbial communities from Anholt, Denmark to uncover new lineages of life (NeLLi) - Anholt_01485 metaG (SPAdes) (version 2) | ecosystem: Environmental > Aquatic > Marine > Oceanic...
GGATTTCAGGCAGGATGTGGAAATGCTGATAGAATACATAAATGATAAGACTAAAATATTATTCCTGACCAATCCTCACAACCCCACAGGCACTAATATCAACAGAGAGGAATTTGACTATGTTATAGAAAATATTAATAAAGATGTATTACTGGTGGTGGATGAAGCTTACCGGGAATACGTCCCGGAGCAGGAAAGAATTAATACCATAGAATATCTAGCCAGGTGCAGTAACCTTATGATATTAAGGACATTTTCAAAGATTTTTGGGCTGGCGGGATTAAGAATCGGATATGGAATAGCTGACAGGTCAATTATTTACGCATTAAACAAAGTAAGAATTCCCTTTAATGTAAATTCAATTGCGCAGAAGGCTGCTGCGTCTGCGCTGGATAATGAATCCTGCATTAATGAAATCAGGGAAAAGATAGAAAAAGAAAAAGACAGGTTCTATGACATTTTAAATAAAAATGGAATAGGCTTTATTAAATCATATGCAAATTTTATATTGATTAATACCGGTAAAAATAGTGATAAGATTGTAGAAGGACTACTGAAAAATGGGTTTATAGTAAGACCGGGGAAAAATCTGGGAATACCTGGATATATCAGAGTTACTATAGCTTTACCGGAGATAAATGAAAAATTTTTGTCAGTCTTTATAAAAATATTTAACAGTCTATAAGAAAAAGAAAGGACAAAAGGAAATGGAGACGGTAGTTACCGGTAAGGGAACTAAAGTTAAATTTGGACCAGATCTTCCCACGGTTATAATTGCTGAAAGAATTAATCCTACTGGTAGGAAGTCTTTAGCTGAGGAATTAAAACAGGGCAAATTTGATATTGTAAGAGAAGATGCTATAAAACAAACTGAAGCTGGCGCCCATATAATTGATATTAATGTTGGAGCGGCTGGTGTAGATGAAGTTGAAATCCTGCCTAGGGCAGTTAAGATGGTTATGGAAGTAACCAATCAACCCCTTTGCCTGGATTCTGCAAATCCAAAAGCGCTAAAATCAGCTCTGGAAGTTTATCCATATAAGGCTCTTATTAATTCAGTTAATGGTGAAGAAAGATCACTGAAAGAAATCTTACCTATGGTAAAAGAGAGTGGGAGCGCAGTGATATGCCTTACAATGGATGAGGGTGGAATTCCAGATAATGTTGAAAAAAGATTTGAAATTGCAGAAAAAATAATAAAGAGGGCAGAGTCTATAGGCATAAAGAAAGAAGATCTGGTATTTGACTGTCTGGTTATGCCTAATTCTACAAATTCTGACACAGGTAGAATTACATTGGAAACTCAAAGAAGAGTTGCAAAAGAGTTCGGGGTATCAATTACAGGGGGATATTCTAATGTTAGTTTTGGAATGCCAGACAGGAATCTGCTTAATATTCATTTTATTACCATGGGTATAATTAGTGGTTTATGCGCTCCTATTACTGATCCATTAATAGATAATCTGGCAGAAGCAATAAAAGCAGCAGATTTCCTTGCTGGTAGAGATCCGTATGGTATGAATTATATATCTTTCTATAGAAAATAATCATTTTTTATTTTATAATTTCGATTATTAATAAACAATTAAAAAGGGAGAGATAATGGCAAAGGTTATCCTAAAGAATCTAACAAAAAAATTTGATGATGTGGTTGCTGTTAATAATATGAACAGCACCGTAGAAGACAAGGCATTTGTGGTTCTGGTAGGACCATCAGGTTGTGGAAAAACTACAGTGTTGCGTACGATTGCAGGACTGGAAGAGGCAACGGAAGGTGATATTTACATCGGAGACAGGTTAGTCAATGACATTGCTCCAAAGGACAGGGATATAGCAATGGTTTTCCAGAACTATGCTCTCTATCCTCATTTTAGTGTCTATGACAACATGGCATTTGGATTAAGATTGCGAAGAATGCCTAAACGCGAAATCGATAGAATGGTACATGAGGCGGCAAAAATTTTAAAAATTGAAGACCTGTTGAAGAGAAAACCCAAACAGCTTTCCGGAGGACAAAGACAGAGAGTTGCCCTGGGAAGGGCAATTGTAAGGGATCCCAAAGTGTTTTTAATGGATGAGCCACTATCCAATCTTGATGCAAAACTTAGAGTTCAGATGAGAACAGAAATTGCAAAACTTCACCAGAGACTTAATGCCACTATAATATATGTAACCCATGACCAGACCGAGGCTATGACCATGGCAGATAAGATAATTATTATGAAAGATGGAATAGTGCAGCAGACTGGTAAACCCCAGGAAGTATATGACCATCCAAATAATATGTTTGTAGCTGGATTTATGGGAAGTCCCGCAATGAACTTCCTGGATACTGCTATAACTGACCGGGTGACTCTAAAGGGAGGCATGTTTGAATTTAACACAACTGATAGGATTAAGAAGATAATTAAAGATAATAATCTCATAGGAAGAGAAATAGTATTAGGAATTAGACCTGAAGATTTAGAAGACAGTAATTTTGTACAGAATATCCCTGCGAATAGCACAATTACTGCAAATGTTGAAGTTACGGAGCCTATGGGTTCAGAAATCTATGTATATGTTGATATTGAGGGAATACTGATAACAGCTAGAGTTAACCCCAGATCTAAATTCAGGAGTGGTGAGAAGGCAATATTATATGTAGATATTAATAAAATACACCTATTTGATAAAGACACAGAGAAATCTTATATATAAATTTATAAGGATTATTTGAGTAGTAATTAAATGCTAATTGGTTAATTTTTTTTTAAAATATGGTATAAGGATTTAATCAAGACCGGAAGCATAAAATAAACATGTTGGTAATATTATATATTGTTTGTTGATACTCTCTTATTAAAAAGTAAAGCACAATAATTACACTATGTTGTGCTTTACTTTTTCTTTTTATAAAATTAAGCCAAATGGAAAGAAGATATGACGTCATGGTATAATTTAATTAAAAAAATAAAAGAAACATTTAAACTAGATAATACGTATATCGGTATTTATATATAATACTTGAAAGGAAAAATAATGGCAGGAAATATCAAAGAAACAGTAATAGTTCAGATCTCGGATATTCATGTGGGTGAAAAACATTTTGTACCCAGTCTTCTTACCAGATGCATTGATGAAATAAATGAACTTAACCCTGATATTGTAATAATAACAGGAGATCTAACTGCCAATGGCTTCAGAATGGAATATGATACATTGAAGAACTATCTTTCACCTATAAAATGTAAAAATCTGCTGGTCCAATTAGGAAATCATGATTCCAGGAATGTAGGATACATGCATTTTAAAGACATTTTTGGGAGCAGGTATATTTCATTTAACAGTAATAAGGTAGCTATTGTTGGAGCTGATTCAAGTGAACCGGATCTGGATAATGGACAGATTGGCAGAGAACATTATGAATGGATCAAGAAAGAGTTCAGTAAATGCGACAATGGAATTTTTAAGATTTTTGCCATGCATCATCATTTGATATCAGTCCCCAACACAGGCAGGGAGAGAAATATTGTAAATGATGCCGGCGATGTTCTGGAAACAGTGGTTGATGCCGGGGTAGATATGGTGCTAAACGGACATAAACACGTGCCATACCTCTGGAGAGTAGAAGACCTGCTGGTAGTTACTGCTGGAACAGTTTCCTGTCTTAGATTAAGAGGAAAGATTGAACCCAGTTATAATGTTATATATGTCAGGGAGAAAGAAATTGATATATATAGAAGGTCACCTTTTGATAAAATTGAAAAAATTTTAGGTGTAAAAAGAAGAGAGAAAAAGGGTAAACTCTGTGATAAGTTTATTAAAGAGAAAAAACAATAAGGGTAAAAATCTAATTGCATTAGTAGACGGTGAGCATTATCCACAGGTAACCTATGATGCGGTAGCGATGCTTAAAAAAATCTATCCGGGCAATTTTAAGGGTATTATTTTCCTTGGCGGTACTGAAAAATTGGCGATAAGTAATCTAGAGGGTTTTTTTGGGGAAGAAGTTTATACAATTAAAGATATTGATATAGATTTTAAAGCAGCACTTGAATATTTTAAGCCTGATATTGTTTATGATTTAAGTGATGAGCCGGTAGTAGATTATATAGTTAGAATGAAAATAGCTTCTTTTTGTCTTGCAAGTAAGTGCAGTTACATGGGTCCTGACTTTTTATTTTCTTATGAGAAAGAAGATATACACTGCATAAAACCTACTCTATCTATTATTGGAACAGGAAAAAGGATTGGCAAAACTGCAGTTAGTTCTCATATATCTAAAATATACACCCGGCAAAATGTTAATGTTTGTGTTGTCGCTATGGGTAGAGGAGGACCTGAAAGTCCCCAGATTATTAGAGGTGATAAAATAGATATTACTCCTGAATATCTCCTGGGTATCAGTAATAAGGGTATGCATGCGAGTTCAGATTATATAGAAGATGCCCTTACCAGCAAGATTACCACTGTTGGCTGCAGAAGATGTGGAGGAGGTTTTGGAGGTAAGATTTTTATGACTAATATAAAAGAAGGTATAGATATTGCTGTAAAATTAAATCCTGACCTGATAATAGTAGAAGGAAGCGGCGCTTCTATCCCGGATGTGGAAACAGATGCCAGTATATGTGTAATCGGTGCTGGCCAGAGCTGGGAAAATATAATAGGTTATCTGGGAATTTATAGAATAATATCTGCAGATTTGATAATCATTACAATGTGTGAGGAGCCGTTAGCTGATCGGGATAAAGTAATTTTTTTAGAAAAAGAAATTAAAAAAATAAATTCAAAGGCTAAGATTATAAAAACAGTTTTCAGGCCGCAGCCTTTATCTGATATTGGGGGTAAAAAGATTTTTATAGCTATGACTGCTAATAAAATTATTGAATCTATAATTAAGAATTATGTAGAGAGTAATTTTAATTGCAATGTTAAACAAATGAGTTTCAGCCTGGGAAGTAGAGAAAAGCTTAGAAAGGACCTGGAAAAAAATGGGGATTACGACACAATACTGACAGAATTAAAAGCGGCATCAGTGGATGTTTTAACAGATTATGCTTTTAAGCATAAAAAAGAAATAATATATATGAATAACGCTCCAATCATATTAGGTAGTAAGGGAGTCTTAGAAAGAGAATTAAAAAAAATATTCTCAAAGGAGAAAGATTAATATGGATTTAAGAAATGAAGACGAAGCAAGCCAAAATGAAGACGAAGCAAGCCACAGCGTAATAGTAATTTCCGATAAAAAAGGTGGTCTGCCCTTTTCCAAAGGAATACTTGCTTCATCTATTTCGGTAATTGGTTTGGATATCATAACTGCTCATAAAATTGCGCTTGAAATCCAGGATTATTTTCTAAAAAATAAAATATATTCTCTTTCTCTTGGTGAATTAAGATCGCTGGCATTCAGGTTTATAAAAGATAAGGTTAGCTTAGAATATGCTGAGAGGTACTTGCTCTGGCAATCTGTGGGCAAACTTGAAAAACCAATTATAATACTTATCGGTGGATCAACTGGTGTAGGAAAGTCAACCATAGCCACTATACTGGCTAATAGATTGAATATAACCAGAGTAGCTTCGACAGATGCTATAAGAGAAGTTATGAGAGCTTCAGTACCCGAGAAATTAATCAGCTCTCTTAAAGGCTCTTCTTATAATGCATACAAAAATTTAACTTTTCCGCCTTCCGGAGCAGAACCGGTTATTTTGGGTTTTAGGGAACAGGTATTAGCAGTGAATGTGGGAATAGAAGCAATAATAGAAAGAAATATTCTGGAAAAATCAGATACTATTATAGAAGGGGCGCATGTAGTACCAGGTTACCTTAATCTTAACGAGTATTCGTCCAGGGCTATAGTTCAGCAGATAGTTATATCAGTACCCGACAAAGAAGTTCATAAAGAACACTTCACCAAGAGAACTGTTGAAACACAGGGTTCGAGGCCGATGCAAAAATATATCAAACATATAGATAAAATTATAATGATTCAGGATTATATAGAAAAATTGGCAAAAGAGAAAAATGTTAGAATTATTGAAAACTATAATCTTGATAATGTAGTAAATGGAGTATTGGAATTAATATTTCAAAGGGTAAAAAGCGAATTCAGTAAAGTAGGATCTGAATATACAAAAGTCAATTAGATTTTATCTGAGATGTAGAATTTTTTAGAAATTTTACTGCCTCCATTTAAATAAACTCTTACATTGTAGCCTCCGGAAGGATACATATCATTTTTTTTAACTAATGAAATTATAATCTTTCCTGAACCCTTTTGCTCCGGGTTTACAATATTTTTCTGAATTATTTTGCAGGAACTATTCTCAATTTTTTCCCACTGGACTTTTATTTCATCTTTGGTGGTAAGGTGCTTTACTTCTATTATAAGATAGATATCTAAATTCCGGCCATCAAAGTAATAATTGTTGTTTTGTTTTAATTTGTCAAAACTAGAGTCTCTGTCAGAACTTAAGTAGATGTTTTCAATATCCGGCCTCTTTTTTATAACGGTTGTTATTGAAACTATTATAAGAATTATGGTGCAGATAATTAAAATAATTATATTTATTTTCTTCATCTAATTGTAAGAATGCGAGATTTAACAATTCTTTAGGTTATTATAAAAGTTATTTTTAATATTGACTATAAGTTACTTTAAAATATTTGACTAAAATCTTTAACTGATATATATTTTTTAAATGATTTTTTTAAGGAGGAAATAAATATATGCCTATATATAGCTATAAATGTGAAAACTGTGGGAGAATTTTTGATAAGTTTCAAAAAGTTGGCGGTGATGGCAATATAAAATGTATTTTTTGCGATTCTAATACTAATAGATTATTTTCGCCTGTGGGGATAATTTTTAAGGGATCCGGGTTTTATACTACAGATTATAAATCCAGGTCAGGGAATTTTAATAATAATAATACCAGTGTTTTAACAAATAAAGAAAAAGATAGTAAAAAATCTAAAACCAAATCCCCAGGTAAAAAGGAAACCGGCGGTGTATCAGATAAAAAAAATAACTAAATCTTAAGTATTATTGGTATAATAAAAGTCAAGATATCCATAATTAATTTGTATTCTATTATTTACTGGAATCTGCAGTAGACAATAAATGGAAGACAATAAAACCTTAAAATCAAAAATCTACACTGTTAGTGAGCTTAATCTTGAAATAAGAAAAAATCTTGAATCAAGTTACTCAGATATATGGTTAGAAGGAGAAGTAAGCAATTTCTATTTCCACGACAAGAAGCATATGTACTTTGATTTGAAGGATGAAAATTCCAAGATCAGGGTGGTTATGTTTCATAGTAATAATAAAAATTTACTTTTTAACATAAAAGAAGGCCTGCATATTTTAATAAATGGTTATGTTTCTGTTTATGAAAAAAGGGGAGAATATCAGATAGTAGCTCTGGATGCCAGGCCTGTGGGTAAAGGTTCTCTGATTTTAGCATTTGAACAATTAAAAGAAAAATTAGAAAAAAAAGGATATTTTGACCGTATACATAAAAAAAATATTCCCATTCTTCCAAATAAAATAGGTATAGCAACCTCTGTTGGCGGTGCAGTAATAAGAGATATCATTTCAGTCCTGGAGCGTAGATTTAAAAATTTCCATCTTATAATAAGAGATGTTAATGTGCAGGGGATTACCTCAAGTGATGAAATTTGTAAGGCAATAGATGATCTGTGCCAGTATGGAGTAGATGTAATAATATTAGCCAGAGGAGGAGGTTCACTGGAAGACCTGTGGGCATTTAATACTGAGAAACTGGCTGAAAAAATATTCGACTGTCCTGTGCCTTTAATTTCGGCAGTTGGACATGAAACAGATTATACTATTTCAGACTTCGTAGCAGATAAACGCGCTGCTACACCTTCGGTTGCTGGAGAGGTAGTGATATTAAATAAAACAGAAGCAGTAGAAAATTTAAAAGAAGCCAGTAAAAAGATTAAAAATTTAGTTAAATCGAAAATGGCCATACTTAAAAAAGAGTTTAATTTTTTAACCAGTAGAAGAATTTTCATAAAACCGGAGACTATATTAAATAAATTTAACCAGGCTGCTGGTGAACTCTGCATCAAATTAATAGGGAATATGAAAAGACTTATCAGAGCAAGGGAAAAAATATTATCTGACTATCGTCAGCTGATAGATGAGAAAAATATATTTAAAAGGATTTATATTTATAGAATGGCAATTAAGAATATGGATATCAGAATAATTTCAGATATAAAAAATTATCTTACTCTCAAGAAAAGTAGATTGAAGCTTATATTAGAGAACTTACAGGGAAAAAATCCTGTTGCTATACTGGAACGTGGTTTTGCTATAATATATAAAGAGAAAGAGGATAAAAATATTAAAAGTATAGATGAGGTAAAAATTAATCAAAAGGTTAGAATAATGCTAACGGATGGAATACTTAATGCAAGAATATTTAAGAAAATATATAAAAAATTAGAAATAGGATTTAAAAATGAAAATTGAAAAAATGAGTTTTGAAGAGTCTATTACAAAATTAGAAGAAATTGTTAAAGAACTTGAAGATGAAAATATATCTCTGGAAGAATCAATGGAAAAATTTGAAATGGGCATTAAACTTTCTTCTAATTGTCTTAAAAGATTAAATGAAGCTGAGGGAAAGATAGAGGAGCTAACCAGATCTGAGGATGGAAAACTTGTTACCAGAGAACTGGATTTAGAAAAAGAAAATAAATAATTTTTTTTAAAATAAAATTTTTAGCCATTTATTAACTTATCAACATGTAATTTAGATATTGTTTAGCTGGACTATATATAGTGTAACATATAAATAAAATATAGAAGAAGTAACTATATATAGTTATATATTACTATTAAATAAATACTAAATTAAATAATCATAATTACCTTCATTTTTTTTTAAATAATAGTTTACAAATTAAAAGTAATGTGGTATCTTATTGTTGTAATGTGGGGGAAAGTGGAGTAAAAGGGAGTAGATAAATATTTATTAGATTAAAAATGGTGTAAAAATGTTAGGTAACTATCACCGGACAATTGATAATAAAGGAAGAGTTTTTATCCCTACCAAATTCAGAGAAGATTTTGTAAAAGGTATAGTGATATCAAAGGGATATGGTGTGAGGTGTCTTTGTTTGTTTTCAAAGGAAAACTGGGAGGGAATGGATGAAAAAATAGTTTCAAACAAGGTTGCTGAAGGAGATACTCAAGAATTTTCACGATGGTTTTATTCGTCTGCCTGTGAAGAGACCATGGATCAGCAGGGAAGAATCAGAATACCCCAGAATTTAATAGAATACGCCGGGCTTAAGAAAGATATTGTCATGGTGGGTATTTCAAAAAGAGCTGAAGTATGGGCCAAGGAAATCTGGCCAGGATATTACGAACAGGTGGATTCTAAATATAAGGAAAACAAGGATGTATTTGAAAAGCTAGGGCTTTAGAAGAGTATTATAAATGAATTTAGAAGAGATTCATGTGCCGGTTCTTTTAAAGGAGGTTTTGTATTATTTAAATTTAAAGCAGGGCGATATCATTTTTGATGGAACACTTGGCGGTGCTGGTCATACTGTAGAAATCATTAAAGCAATTGCCCCCACAGGCAAAGTAATTGGAGTTGATCTTCATGGTCAGACTATAAGCACCGCCACCAGTAGACTAAGAGATTTTTCTAAAAATGTAGTTTTGGTAAATGATAACTTTGCAAACATTAAAAAAATTTTAAAGAGAATAAATATAAAAAGTATAGATGGAATGTTGCTTGATCTCGGATTATCCTCTTTTCTGATTGAAAAATCAAAAAGGGGGTTTAGTTATCTAAAAAATGAAAAATTAGATATGAGATTCGGGAATGGTGATTATATAAGTGCATTTGATGTGGTAAATAAATATTCTCAAGGGAAATTAACAGAGATTTTTCGGAAGTATGGAGAGGAAAGATGGTCTAAGTCAATTGCAAAAAATATAGTAAAGCATAGAAAGAGCGGGGATATAAAAACTACCGGAGAACTGGTGGAGATTATAAAGGATTCAATACCCCGAAAACTTAAATATCAAAGAAGAGGTCATCCGGCAAAAAGGATATTCCAGGCAATCAGGATGGAAGTAAACAAAGAATTAGATAATTTAAAAATGGCAATTGAAGATGGTTTTAAAATGTTAAAAAGTGGTGGAAGAATGGTGATAATATCCTACCATTCTCTGGAGGACAGGATGGTGAAAAGTAGCTTTTTAGAATATGAGGGGAAATGTACCTGTCCTCCAGATTTTCCAGTATGTAAATGTGGTAGGGAAAAAAGAGCTGAGATTATTACCAGAAAGGTAGTTAGACCTAGACTTGAAGAAATTAGCTCAAATCCGCGTTCAAAGAACGCCAGGTTAAGAGTTTTGGAAAAATTGTAAATTAGTATTTCATTAAAAAAGTATTTATTAATTTTTAAAAATGAACTTAAGATTAGCAGAAGAACAAGAAGTTTATAAAAGAAGATCTTACCCTCTCTTATATCTGGTAAAGAAACCAGATAGCGGAAAGGAAAAAGAAAATATAGTATACAGCAATAGTGGGCTGTTTTATATATTTATTATAGTTATACTTTTTACCTGTCTGGGTATTCTCTTAAATGCTGGACTTAAGATACAGAGTATAAATTATCAAAAAAGTATATATGAAATCAATGAAATGATTTCTTTAGAAGAGGAAAGGAGCGACCGTCTGCTGCTTAAAATATCAGAGCTAAAATCACCGTCAAGAATTATTGAAGCTGCTAAAAATGATTTAAACATGGACATGGCCGGTGATTTCAGGATAGTGGAGATTTCAGATAGTGGGCTTGAGAATAACGAAAAGATATATAATTACATATCTAAAAATACAACTACTGTAGTTAAAAATTACGATAGTTTCCTGGGAACCATTTATTATATTCAGGATATAGTGCTGGTGGTATCAGAGAGTGTGTTAACATTTTTTATTCCCTAATTATTATGTTAGTTTAAAAAATGCTTAGAAATAGTAATAATATCAAGATAAACAGGAAAAGAATATATTTCCTGTTTATTTTATTTTCAATAACTTTTTTGTTAATAATCTATAGGTTAGTTTTTATCCAGTATTTAAATGCTTCAGAGTTTAAAAGTTATGCAGAGTTTCAACATATAGGTGAATTTGTTCTTAATTCAAAAAGAGGTAAAATACTGGATAGAAATGGAGTTGAACTGGCAATAAGCTTGAACGAAAGGACTGTATGCGCGAATCCAAAGTTAGTTGTTGATTCTGAATATGAATCGAAAATTTTAGCAGAAATATTGGAGCTGGATGTAGAGAATGTAAAAGAAAAGCTGGACAGTAAAGATTTAGGGTTTGTGTATATACAAAGAAAAGTTTCTACAGAAAAAGCTGAAAAAATTGTGGAATATAGTCTCCCGGGTATATATTTTCAAAATGAAGCCAGAAGATATTATCCTCTAAATAATATTGCTGCTTCAGTGATCGGATTTGCTGGAGTGGATAATAATGGACTGGCCGGAATTGAACTGCAGTATGAAAAAGTCTTGAGGGGAGTTGATGGTAAAGCAATTACCGAAAAAGATGTTTTTGGCAATATAATCCCGGGAGAAAATAATACCTACATAGAACCTGTTGATGGTAAAGATATAGTTCTTACTATTGATTCCCAGATTCAATATATCGCCCAGGAAAAACTGGAAGAAATTGTCTCAGAATTTAAAGCTTTGAGAGCAATTTCTATAGTAATGAACCCCAAGAGCGGTGAAATCTATTCGATGGCAGCTTATCCTGGTTTTGATTTGAATAGTTATCAGGAAGCCGATCCGGAACTGTATAAGATATCAGGTATATCCTTTACTTATGAGCCAGGGTCTACT
>Ga0209979_1004292_pt1 | contig 11889 bp, 11 predicted proteins | sample AnhtaG_FD_183114 | JGI IMG/M metagenome (GOLD analysis project Ga0209979, IMG submission 183114) | Deep subsurface microbial communities from Anholt, Denmark to uncover new lineages of life (NeLLi) - Anholt_01485 metaG (SPAdes) (version 2) | ecosystem: Environmental > Aquatic > Marine > Oceanic...
AGACTCTATACTCTCCTGGTAGAGGGGCTCCTCCAGATTTTCTAGTTCAGTAGCTGGAGCAGGATAACCCAGAGAAATTAAACCTATTACCACCACCACTAACAATCCTGAAAGAGATATCCAGATAAAAAAGGGAAAACGAAAAATTTTGGAACTCCTTAAACGTTTAAACATTAAATCCTCCTTTTAACAACCATTCACTATTTCTGGCAGCGAGGGCAAAGATAAGTGCCTCTTCCTGCTATTTTCACTCTTTCTATGACTGCCCCGCATCTAGGACAATTTTTTCCTGCTCGCCCGTAGACCCTTAGATGCGATTCATAATCTCCTTTTTTTCCATTTAAGTCCACATAGACATCTACTGAGGAACCGCGATAAGAAATAGCCTCTTGTAAAATATTGAGTAAATTATTATATAATCCCTCTATCTCCCTGTCAATTAAACTGGAAGGGCTTCTTTTAGGGTGGATTCCTGCTAAAAAAAGTGCTTCCTGGGAATAGATATTACCAATTCCAGCAATAAATGTTTGATCCATTAAAAGAGGTTTAATCTTACCTCTTTTCCCACTTAAAAGGTCTTTGAATTTACTCACCGTAAAATCTTTCTCTAAAGGCTCCGGCCCTAAATTCTGCAAGGAGGGAACCATCCAAAATTCCTCATCCGAAACTAACCAAAGACCTCCAAAACCGCGTATATCAGTGAAGCTAAGTTGAGTTTGATCTTGAAAAACGAAGATTACACGGGTATAATCTGGTTTATCTCCTTTTTGCGAATAGATCAGCCGGCCAGTTAGTTTCAGATGAATAGCTAAATTATCTTTTGAGTCCAAGCTCAAAATTAAGTATTTTCCTCTTCGCTTAATTTCACTTATTACTTTTCCTTCTATCCTGCTGACAAACTCAACCGGAGAGGGAAGCTTTATAGATTTTTCATTTTCTATGAGGACTTTCTCTATCCTTTTTCCTTTTACTTTTTTCTCTAAACCTTCTCTTATCGTTTCTACTTCTGGTAACTCAGGCATTATTCACCCCTTCTTCGTTGCTCGTTGTTCGTATCTCGTATCTCGCAGAGCATACTGCGTCGTGCGTATTTAAACCTTTTTTTCGAGATACGAGATACGAGATACGATTCACAGTTCTTACTCATACCGCAGTGCTTCTACCGGGTTTAGCTTAGCTGCTTTCATTGCTGGATAAATACCAAAGATTAGTCCTATTGCAGAGGAAAAGCCAATACCAATAACAACAGAGAATATGGATAAGGTAGGTGCCCAGCCGCCATAACGGGAAACGAGAACCGAAACAGCCCAACCCAGGATAAGACCTACAAATCCTCCCACTACGCTCATTACTAAGGCTTCAATAAGAAACTGAACCAAAATGTCTTTTTTCTTTGCTCCCAGAGCTTTCCTGGTACCTATCTCTCTTGTTCTTTCCGTCACCGAAACCAGCATGATGTTCATAATACCAATACCACCTACCAGAAGAGAAATACCAGCTATTCCAGCTAACATAAGAACCATGGTAGAGCTCACCTGTTGAATTGTTTCTAGAATCTCTTCCTGACTCGTTACATTATAAAGGTCCGGGTCATCTAGTTTCTTGGACAACAGGAATTCCACCTGCTTGATAGCTTCCTTTGAATCAATTGCTTGCGCTGTATATGAGTTGACATATTTACTGCCGGTCATTCTCTTCATCACAGTAGTAACAGGAATATAGACCTGATTGTCAAAGTTGAAAAACATCACCTGGCCTTTACTCTCCAGGATGCCAACTACTTCAAAGATGAACCTGCGCTGTCCCATCTGGATAATTACTTTCTTGCCTAAAGGATTTTCATTGCTAAATAATTCCCTGACCACGGTAGAGCCTAGAACAACTACTTTCCTGTAGTTATCCACGTCTTCTGTTGTAAGAAACCTACCCTCAGCTATTGTGTGATTGAATATATTCTCATAGCCAGAAGCAGTGGCAATGATGCTGGCTTGATAGCTGTTCCCTCCGTACTTCAAAAGACCTCCCGACTGAATGGAGGGAACCAGCTCCGCCACATCGGGAGATTTCCTTTTTAACTCCTCACCCAGCTCAAGAGTGAAAATGTCACGGGCCGTCCCAGCTGCCCTTCCTCCCCAACCTCCTCTAAAGCCAGGTGAAATAGTGACTATTTCCGAACCAAGAGAAGAGATAGTATCTTGAACCATTTCGGTAGCCCCTTGCCCGATGGAGATTATGGCGATTACTGCCGTTACTCCAATAATGATTCCTAGCATAGAAAGAAAAGAGCGCAACTTATTTATCACTAAGTTTTGCAGGGCAACTTTAGCCAGTTCAGAAATAATCATTGTCCTATATGCTCCTCGGAATCTATTTGACCATCTTTAACATGGATGATACGCTTAGCACACTGAGCTACATATCTCTCGTGGGTGACCAGGATAAGGGTCCTGCCTTCTTTATTTAGTTGTTGAAATATTTCTAGTATTTCATCGCCGCTCCTGGTATCGAGAGCACCCGTCGGTTCATCGGCAAAAACAATATCGGGATCATTAACTAAGGCTCGAGCAATGGCTACCCTCTGTCTCTGTCCGCCTGATAACTGATTGGGGTGATGAGAAAAGCGTTTTTCCTCCAATCCTACCTTGTCTAGAGATTCTCTGGCCCTTCTTATCCGCTCCTTCCTGCTTTTGCCGGCATAAAGGCAGGGAGTTTCCACATTCTCCAGAGCACTTCTTCTGGCTAAAAGGTTAAACTGCTGAAAAACAAAACCAATTTTATCATTTCTGATAGCAGCCAGACGATTCTCTGAAGCCTTCAGAATATCCTCTTCGTCTAAATAAAAAATACCCTTTGTTGGCTTGTCCAGGCAGCCCAGGATATGCATCAAGGTTGATTTGCCTGAGCCAGAGGGACCGATAATGGCAATGAATTCCCCCTTTTCAATCTCCAGGCTGATTCCTCTTATAGCAGGGACCTCTACTTCTCCCATATAATATATTTTCCACATGTCGCTAGCTTGAATAAATGGTTTTTTCATTTTCTTAATGAGGCGCCAGTTGACGTATTCCTCCTCCTCCTTGCATGCCAGGAAACATTCCTTCTCTTTGTTGGGCATCTCCCGCCTGTTGTTGGAATTGTTCAAGTATTTGATAGGCATTAGCTGCGATTCTATCATTCTCCTTTAAGCCAGATAGCACCTCGATATATTCGTCATTGCCCTTTCCTACGCTCACCATAGTCATCTGCGGTTCATTCTCGTTCATCAGCAGAACAAAATACATTCCTTCTCTTTCCGCTACCGCTTCAGTGGGAACCCGTACTACATTATGAACCTCTTCCACCGTGATTTCTACTTGAGCGGAAAAACCGGACATAATACGAGGATCGCTCTGAGTAAGCTGTAAAGTTACCTCTACTACGGTGATTCCACCCATCTCCGTCGCCAAAGGAGATATACCATCTACCAGAGCGGTTAGTTCTAGCTCAGGGTAGGCATCAAAAGTTATTCCGGCTTGTTGCCCTACAGAAATCTCTTTGATATCTACCTCATCGATATTTACATCAACATAGATCTTGTCCCAATTGACCAGATAGATTATCTGGGTAGAGCCAGAGACAGAATCTTCTTCATAAGCAAGAATCTCGGCTACATTCCCGGAGAAAGGAGCTTTAATAAGAGTCTTCTCATAACTCTCCAGGGCTGCCTCATAAGCAAGCTCTCTTTCCTCAAGTTCGCTGGAAGAAGCATCCACCTTTGCTATTTTATAAGCATTCTCTGCCTGGAGAAGCTGACTCTCTTGCTGCGCGTTCTCCAAGCGGGCCAGGACCTTACCCTTCTCAACTTCCTCTCCTTCTTCCACCTCGATTTTCTCCAGTATGCCACTACTGGTAAAGGTCAACAAAGACTCTCTGTTTGGTCTAACCTGTCCAAAAGCATCAACCGTCCTGATGACATCTCCGCCTTCTACCGTTATGATGTTTTCTGGGGAAAGAACGAATGATTCCGTCTTTTCTCTGGAAGAAAAGAACTTTCCATATACATAATAAACTCCTACTGCAGCTACGGCTATCACAACTACCCAAATAGCTATCTTTTTCGTTTTTTTCATTTACCTATCACCTCGTTAAAATCTATATTCATACCCAGGGATAACCTATAAGAAAAATAGGAAGTTAAAAGATTATGCAAGGCTAACTGGCAACTATTTTCTAACTCCACCTGCTGTAGTTGAAACTCCTTTATCTCTCGGCTGCTGAGAACACCCAGGGTAAATTGTTCCTCAGCTAATTGACCTCTTAATCTTGCTTGCTCTCGTCTTAATTTCAATAAATTAAGTTGAGATAAAAACTCCTTTAAAGCATCTCTTTGGGAGGAGAGATTAAATTGGGTATTTTCTTTTAAATCCTCAAAGTTTCTCTCGGCTTTCTCCAGATCTATCTGAGCTGTTTCGATCAGTAATTTAGCCCGACCCGCGTCAAAAAGATTATAGCTCACTCCTACATTTGCCTGCCACCCTCCAGAAGTTATTTCTTCCGGAGTTAATTTTTCTGAAGTATAACCTATGCTTAGTGACCAGCTAGGAGAGGTATCCTTCTCTTTTTTGCTCAACTCGAGGCGCTTCTCATCAATTGTCCACTGTGCCTTTTTAAACTCACTCTGACTCAAAATAATCTCCTCAGTAACTTCTTTTACCAGCAGTTTTTCCACTTTTTCCCTTAGCTTTTTCTCCTGGAGAGGTGAGGAAATAAGGAGACTATCTTTTTCTGCGCCAATGGAATGATAGAATTGGTCCTTAGCCAAAGCTAACTGATTTTCCAGTTTACTCAGTTGTTTGGTGTTTTCCTCCAATTCAATTTTTGCCTCAAGTATATCTAATTGCCCAACCAACCCAGACTCTTTTTTTCTGATGGTTTCCTCTAATTTCTCTTGATTGAGAACTATTTTTTTCTTTACCAAATTCAAAGAATCATTTATTTCCAGAATTTCATAAAAACTTTTAACTGTAGTTAAAATAATCTCTTTTTGAATCTGCTCCAAATCAAGGCGAGCTTTTTCCACACCCATACGAGCATTATAAAGTTCTATTGCAGAAGGACTTAGGCTCCTGTCCTGAAAGAGATCTTGATACAGCTCCAGACTATAGAAATCATCATAGTTCCCACTTTCGTAATCGTATGCTCCTTCGTAGTTAAGACTAATATCTGTTTCCCCAGAAAACTTAATTGCTCCCCCTATTTTAAATTGAGCTGAGCTTTCGAAATTTCCTCCTTCATCATAATGTCCACGCCAGGGATTAAGGTTGAGATTTATCTCGGGACTACCAAAGAGCTTTTCCGCTCGCTCTAGGTTTAGCTGAGCTATCTCTAGGTTTGCCTGTGAATCTAAGATTTGTTTATCATTTACTAGAGCCATCTTGATGACATCTTCCAAAGTAAAAGTAATAGAAGCAGAAAGTCCGACCTCAGGGACAAGAAGAGGAATGAAGAAAACAAGTACAAAGGAAACAAAAAGCAGAAAGAATCGTTTCTTTTTTCTAACTTTCATTTTTCTCACCTAACTCCAGTTCCTCTCCTGCGCTGAGCTGTAAATTCAGATAGGCAACACAATAATCTCCTTTGCTTTTTTGTAATTCTAAAATAGCTTCCTCATAGCTAATTTCTTTAGAGGATAATTCATCTGTGGTTATCAGTCCTGCCTGAAATTGTTCACTAGCATTCTCCAGATTTCTCTTTGCTTGCTCCGATTGAAGATTCAGAAGTTGAAGTTGAGTATTCAGGGACTCTAATTGCTGATATTTTTGCCGTACCTCACTTTTTACTGAGTTCTGCAGTGATTTAAGATTTATCTGGAGTAACTCCAGGTCATTATTGGCTTTATCTATATCCAGAGAAGGGGAGTCTGTCATCCTCAGTTGTTCCAATCGGTCAGCAGCTATCTCCACATTCTTTCTGGCAAATTGAATTTTCTTTCTTTTTTGTAAGGCGGTGGCTATATAGATATCCAGAGAGTTCTCTATTATGCTCTTTTCAAATTCAGAAGCCAGGATAAATTGTGAGACGTTTTCTATACCGGTTGCCACAAAGAAACTTTCCTTTGCTGTCTCCAGCTGATGTTCAGTGTTTTGTAATTGCTGCCGGCTAGTCCCTAGACTAATCTGGGCCGCTAGCTCTTCTAACTTCCCCGCTATTCCGACTTTAATTTTCTCTCCGACTCTATCTAAGTTATTTTGAGCTAATTGTACTTTTTTCTTTTTCAAAGGAAGTAGGGAAATCAAGTATTTAAGATTGTTATATGAAGAAACAATCTCTATTTCTATCTTATTTTTATTTTCCTCAAAAATATTTTGTGCCTCTTGCCAATTAAGTTCGGCCTGTTTTTCATCAATTTTTGATTGACTCTGAAGGATATTTGCCTTCGCTTTCTTGTAAGCAATTCTAGCATTATCCAGGGTAAGAGAAGCTCCTCGAAAATCAAGATTATCTTGCCAGGCTTTTTCAAGAGCTTCAGGGATAGTTAAAACTGCCTTTTTTTCTGAATCTGACTTAGTTTCTTTTTCCTGGGCATAAGCCAGTGCAGGTATAGATATCAAAAAGATTACTCCTGCCGTTAATATAACTGCACTCCTTAGAAATTTTGAACTCATCTTCCTTCCCCCTCTATCTTTAGTTTCATTCTACTGACTCTGCTATCTTAGTCAACTCTTCCTTGGATATATCAGCTATGAGAATAAAAGTTCTTCCTTTTTCGGTCCAAACCAAATTCCAAGCTCCCATACTTGCCTGCAACCGCCCTCGCTTTCCCTTGAAAGACATTTCATGATAATCCCTCATTCTCACATTTATCTTAGGATTCTGAGAAAAAACAATTGTTTTTAGGCCATTAGTATAGATTAAGTCTACCCTTTTTCCCTCATTAAACAAAATAGCTCTTTGGAACTCATATCCCAGCGGTAAATATTTGGGCAGAGATAAGGGAAACGTTATTTCTTCTCTTAGTTGTTCAAGACTGCGAATGATGCGTCGAGAAGGAAGCTTCTTCCCTTCCCACAGCCTGGGAGGTATAGTGCTATAAAGTTCTTCTCGAAAGGACCTTATCCCAAAATAAACTTCAGTAAAAGTGGAAGAAGTGATTAATTTCTCCTCCGAGGCATATCTTTCTTGTTTCAGGGAAAGATAGGTTTCTTTATCTATCCAGATTTTCAGCCAGGGATTACCAGTATATTTAGGGGTTAATAAGATTACGTAGACTGGCCGCTCACACACATATTCATCAGGCAATTGCGAAATTGTGTAGTTGTCAAATATTAAGTTCGAACTTTGCTTTTTTCTCTTTCTTGCCTCAGGAGAGTTTAAAGAGGGAAAAATACGGAATTTATCTATGCCTGGAACATAATCTATGCGTAATTTACCATCATCTAAAATGATTTTTCCTTTAACTCTAGAAGGAGCAAGGTATCTTATGTAGCTAAAATCTGGTTTTTGATAGATAAGTTTTGCAATAACAGTATAAGGCTCTTCCTCAATATAGATTTGCGTTTTCTTAATGCCTTCAAAGTCAAGTTGAAATTGAGCTTCTAATGAGAGACTTAATATCTCCTTGGGTTCGACAGCTAATAGGGGAAGGGTCATTATTCCCAATAACAGAAAAATTGTCATAAAAAGAGATTTTAAAAATATTCTTCCTCTGTTTTGAAGAAACATACTTTGACTCCTCTACTTTATTTCCAAAAGTACAGGTAAAACTGACTCCTCGGCAAAAGAGCTCATTTCATTAGAATAATATATATACTCTTTCTGAAAAACCTCGATATTGACCCCAGAGATAGATGATGAACGCCAAAGATATAATGAGGAAATAGATAAAATCAACACAATACTTGCAACAATAGCTACCCTAGGAGAAAGCCGCCCAATATATCCCCATCCAAACAACCTTTCTTTTAAAGTTATCTTCTTTTTAGAAAGTCGGCTAGATAGGCGCTCATAGAATCCCGGCTCAGGTTTCTGGGAAGGGATTTTTTGCACTAAGCTTTGAATTTGCCTTAGCTGCTTAAGCTGATAGGAGCAGGCCTTGCACTTCTTTAGATGTTCTTTAACCTTTGACTTTTGATCAAGGTTAATCTCATTATCTAAATAGGAAGAAAGTTCTTTTTTTACCTTTTTACAATCCATTTTTTTCTCCTATGTAAGGTTTGAGTTTTTGACGAAGCTCTTCTCTTGCCCGAGAAAGTCTTGACTTTATGGTGCCCTTGGAGCACTGGAAAACTTTTGCTAACTTTTGATAGGAGAGATCTTCGAACTCCCGCAAGACAAAGGTAGTCTTCAGAACTTCTGAAAGAGAATTAATAGCTGATTTAATCTTGCGAGCAAGTTCCATATCTTCAAGCTTCTTTTGGGAAGAGAAAGATTGGTCAGCTAATTCCATTTTCCCGGAGGTATTATCAGTCTCCGAAAGCTCAGTCAAAGAAAGGACATTGCTGGATTTATTCTTTTTCTTTTGAGCACTAAAACAAACGTTGACAGCAATACGATAGAGCCAGGTATAGAACTTGGATTTTTCCTTGAAGCGATGAAGAAACCGATATACATTAAGAAATACCTCCTGGGAAAGATCCTCTGCTTCATTCCCGCTTCCCATTATTCCATAAATTATGTTGTATACTCGAGACTTATATCTTTCTACAAGTATTCGAAAGCTGTCTTTATCCCCGGCTTTAAATTTTTCCACCAATTGTTCATCAGAATAAGTTAAATGCACCCTGTCAATTTCATTTTCCTCACTAATACTCGAAGATTACAATTTTAGTCTATCAAAAATCTCAACCTTGTCTAACTATATCGTTTTATTTAGGCAGAGGAAGGAGTGACTTTTTTCCCAAAATTCATCAAGTTTTGAACAGTTACCCTTCCTCTGCTAATCTATGTAAACCCCCGTTAGAAGATTCGAATGGTCTCTTTTCTAGCAGGGTAGAGTAAAAGGAGAAAAAGAGTTTTTTTACAGGCTGCCCCTGGAGATTTTTTTCTTTCTTAACGCTTCACCTGCCCATAAAATGATAAGGACCCTTCGGTACCGTCCAGCCACCACCAAATCTAAATGCTGAGCTCCATCTATTAAATTTCGCCAGTTGTTCCTCAGTAAAGATATCCTTTGCTTCTATCCAAAAACTGATAGTTTTCTTCTTAATCTCGGTTTGGAAAGGTGTCATTTCATCCACTAGAGCCTCTATCTTTGTTAAATCAGCAGGATCTTCCAATAGCAGTCCCTTAAGCTGAAGTTGTTTCTTTTCTAACTCCATGCGCAGCTCAAGAATTTCTTCTTGGAACTTTAATTGCAGCTTATCCAAGCTTTTTTGCTGCTTCGAAGTCAGTTGCAACTTGGAAAGTAGTTGGGAGATGCCTCGTCTAAACATCAGATTTAATTTAGAAAATACTTGTCCTACCTTACTAGGAATAAAGGCTGATTTATCTTGGACTCTGTCTTGCACTCTTTCCCGTACTCTAAAGATTTCCCACTTTTGTCCTCTTGGAGAGACCACTATAAGCTTTCTTTCTTTAAATGTACGGGTATTCTCTTCTGCAGCTAAAGCAGAGACTGAAAATACCATACCCATCAATACTAATACCGCTATTGTTGCCACCAGCCATTTTTGCTTCATTTGTCATTTCCTCCTAATTGTAATTTCAGGGCTATTTTACTAATATTTCTCTTATCTTTTTAGAGGTCTCTTTTTAACGTATTAGACTGCAAAAAAAGAAAAATGTTCCATGGTCAAACTCTTGTTAAACTCTTAAGAGGATGCGTCTCCAAAGCGCTCTCTATGAGAGGAAAGCTACTGCAGGAGAAAAGATAGGAAGAATAAAAGAAAAGAAGACAAGGATGGTCGATTTTTTAGGAAAGCTATTATTTCTGGAGTTGCCTGACTAACCAGGGACGTTTTATTTGAATGGCTTCCTCTGGACAAAATTCATGGCAAGTAAAACATTGGATACACTTCTCATAGTCGAAGATAGGGTAAGGGTTTAATTGAATTGCTCCCACGGGGCATTTCTCTTCACATAGATGGCACTTACTGCACTTTGATATATCGGTCTTGGGATAGACTCGGAAAAGTCTTATCCCTAGAGGAGTGAGTAGTCTGCGCAGAGACCTGCGAACAAAACTTCTATAAGCAGACGGCTTTTTGAAATCCTTTTTTATTACATCTCTTAAGTTCTCGCCCTTTATTTTTATCTCTTCTAAACTTTGAGGACCCAATCCTCGCTCCATAGCATTGACAGAGGTAAGGATCTCCTGAGGTTTAAAACCAGTTATTTGGGAGGCGACGATGTCTAGGCTTACGCAATCAAGAGAGGAAAGAATTATTCCTAAATGTGTAGGATCTCCAGCAGCAGGACCTTCTCCTTCCATAGCTACTATGGCATCCATTATGGCTAATCCAGGTTTACATACAGAATAAATGTCTACCACTGCTTGTGAGAATTCCTCCACCTTAGCCAATCTATGAGCCTTAGAACGGTCAAGGGAAGGAACGCAGCCAAAGAAATTTTTCACTGCTCCAGTAAGAAAAGTTAACTCATGAGTTTTTAATTTAGGAAGAGAAATAATTACATCAGCCTCTAAAACAGGTTTAGCAATATTAATCTCCTTAAGCCTGATTGGGTGAGGAACCTTGATTTTTTGGTATCCAGAGCGGGAAAAATTTACTATCTTTCCCCCTTCTTTTTCTACTACCCCCCGTATTCCACAGATGTCAAAGGCATTTCTTTGCCTTATTTCTAATCCCATGCCTCCGGTTGAGGCTGCATCTCCCACCCAGGCAATAGCTCCCCTTTCTTTAACTAATTTTACCACTGCTCCTACCAGAGAAGGGTGGGTAGTAACAGCTCTTTCAGGAGGTTTTGCTGAAAGTAGGTTTATCTTGAGAAGAACTTTACTCCCAGGTTTTATTACTTGGCTTGCTCCACCAATAAGTTCTACGGCTTCTTTTACAGCCTCATAAACTCTTGTTTCCTCATAATCCGTACATTTTACTATAGAAACAGTAGACATTGTTTCGTTGCTCGAAAAGAAATATTTTATTATTTAAGGAGCGAAGCGACACTAAACGCTACCCGCTGTACGCTATATTAATTGGCGCGCCTGGCAGGATTCGAACCTGCGACCTTCGGCTCCGGAGGCCGACGTTCTATCCACTGAACTACAGGCGCTCTGAGCCAATCTCAATGCGCTCTTTGGAGATTGCCGAATCCGAACTTAATATATCTCCTTTCCTTCAAGAGTAATTCTAATTTTTCCTGGAATAATACTTATAATTTCCTCGGCTTTATCTAATGGAGTATATACAGATATTTTTCTTTTTTCTTCATCTATTTCATCTATGATTCCCAGAGCTAAATTCTTTCCTTCTCTACTCTTAAGACAAACCAGGCTATGATAAAGATAATCTTCTGATAGAGCATTCTTTGATCCAAGCTTATCCAGAGACAGAGTAATTTTTTGAGATGGATTGAAGTAATCTCTAAACTTCCTCTCTCGATAGCTTACCCTTTGTCCATAAACCTTTTGAGTTACAAAAGAGGGGACAGGCAATCTAAAAATTAAAGGGGTGCTCATTCTAGCGAAATTTCCTAAAATGCCCTCTAGTTCATCTTCCTTTTGCAAAGCCAGGATTATTTGAGGCTGGATTAATTCTATTTTACATATTTTCAATATCTTCCCTGCGCCTCTTCCTACCATACCGGTGGTGTCTACTATTACCTTCTCTGTGACTTGTCCAGCCATATCGGACATTAACTTAACTCCCGTTATGGTGGGAAGAAGACAGCCCGCGGGAGAGGTAGCTCCCACAAAATAGAAATCCTTTACTGCTGCCTTTTTCCAACTTTCAA
>Ga0209979_1004293_pt1 | contig 11889 bp, 12 predicted proteins | sample AnhtaG_FD_183114 | JGI IMG/M metagenome (GOLD analysis project Ga0209979, IMG submission 183114) | Deep subsurface microbial communities from Anholt, Denmark to uncover new lineages of life (NeLLi) - Anholt_01485 metaG (SPAdes) (version 2) | ecosystem: Environmental > Aquatic > Marine > Oceanic...
TTTATTAAATATTTAAGCATTTGTTGTAGATAATTCCCGTATTTTTTTGCTTAATAAATTTAATTCTTCCTTTTGGTATATTTTATCTTTTGACTTTAGTTTGTTGAAGTGTTGGGGAGCACCGTATTTGACAATTATTTTATGTTTAAATAAAATAGGAAATTTTATACCTCGAGGATATATTTTATGAGTACCAATAATTCCCACTGGCAAGATGGGAACTCCCGTTTTCATAGCAATTTTTATTACACCCAATTTTAGTTCTTGTAGTTTTCCATTCGATGAACGTGTACCCTCCGGAAATATACCTAATACTTTTTCTTCTCGCAAAATATTTATGGCTTTTTTAAAAGCAAGTATATCAACATTTTCCCTATCTACCGAAAATGCATTCATGTTCTTAAGTATAAAACTTACAAAAGTATTTTTAAAAACTTCTTTTTTAGTAATAATATATATTTTTCTATTTAATGAAGCAACTAAAACAGCTGGGTCTAAATAACTTACATGATTTGAAGCAATTATCAAACCTCCGCTTTCGGGAAGGTTTTCAATTCCTATTATTTCCATTCGCCAAAATATTTTTAGTAATAACCAACATATAGCTCTTACAAAAGAATAGAACATTTATTTTACCCTAACTTTACTTATATGATAATTGACCAACAAGAGATGTAATGTGTAATATGTAATAAGTGCCTGTTTCTATAATTTGGGAAATTTAAGCTCATTACTCATCACTCATTACTGTATTAATGGTGTGCCCGAGAGGACTTGAACCTCCAATCTACGGCTCCGGAGGCCGTCGCTTTATCCATTTAAGCCACGGGCACATACTATCTGCCATAGCTAAGCCTATCAGCTAAGCTTCTAGGTAATCCTGCATTAATTATTTTATATTGTGTTAAATTAACCGGGTAAGAAACACGATAAATATTAACTGCATTATATTTTAAGTCATAAATTCCATAGCTTGCCTTTGGATTACCATCACGAGGTTGGCCAACACTCCCACAATTAATAATATACCTTTTATTCTTGTTAATTTCAATACACCCGCCATTACTAAAATTCATATAATCTACCTGATTGTTATTTTCATTGAAAGAAAAACATCCTGCTAAATGAGAATGTCCTACAAAATATATTTTAAAATCAAATTTACTGAAGATAAAACTCGCGGTATCTTTATCCAAAATGTATTCTAATAACGGATTTTGAGGACTGCCATGAACTGCAAAGATATCATCTCTAAGTTCAATCTTTTTTTTAAGATTTAATAAAAAATTAAGGTTTTCTTTTTTTAATTGGAGAGAAGTCCATAATATTGCAGCCCTCGCAGCATAATTAAAATAATTTATATTTACTTTTCCTGCAACTGCAAAATCGTGGTTTCCGCCTATACATCTACAGTTTAAATCTTTTATCTTTTCGATGCAATAGTTGGGGTCAGCGCCATAACCAACAATATCTCCCAGACAAATAAATTCATCAACTTCTTTAATGTTTTTCAAAACACTATTTATTGCTTCAGAATTACTATGAATATCAGAAATTATTCCAATCTTCATTATCATCCTTTTAAAATAAATTTATTAGGCAATTAATTAAATAAATAACAGCAATAATTAATTATCTGTATATCTCCCCTTTTCATTAACTATCATCTAATTTAAATAAAAAAAACGGTGTATTTATAAATTACACCGTTTTTTTATGCTCTTATAATTTCTTTAATTCGCATAATTGCCGAAGTGGTCGATCTTGCCATTTCGTCTAATTTCATAGTAATAAATTTTATCGTTTCTTCTAAATCTGGAATAATTACATATTCTAATGCATTAACCCTTCGCCTGGTTTTTTCAATTTCATTGGCCAAAAGAGTTATTGCTTTGTCTAATTCAGCTACTTTTAGCAATAGAGGTAAAATTTCATGATATTTTTTTAAAGCACCATCCAGTTCGGCGGTAGTATCAACCAGACCATATGAATAATATTTTCCCTCACATCTAAATTTATATTGGGGAACATTCACACTCATTATATTTTTAAAAGATACTTCAGTTTCACTTTTTGCCTTGGGGAACATCAAGGTTTCTTCTAAAGTCTGTTTGCTCATCAAAGAAGAGGCATTAGAAAAAAAAGCATAACATTTTAGAAGATTTTCCTCTAATTCCTCCCTGAGAGTATCACTTTCTTTCGCTAAGCGAACAAATACTTGAATTAATGCATCTCTCTTATCTTTTAATAGTTTATATCCTCGCTTGGCGACAAATAGTCTCTTTTTTAATCTCAATAACTCCATTCGATTTGGATTAACCTTTAACAACATTAATATCTTTATCCTCCATGGTTATATCCGTTGGTAAATATTTTTCTATTAATTCATCTTTTATTCTTTTTAATTCTTCTTTTGGTATAATTGTTAATAATTTCCATCCTATATTTAAACTCTCTTCAATAGTCCTATTTTCATCTTCACCCTGATTAACAAAAACTTCCTCAAAATTGTCTGAGAGTTTAACATATTTCTTGTCTATCTCTGTTAGTGCAGCTTCTCCTAAAATTACTGCTAATTCTTTAGCTTCTTTACCTCTTGCGTAGGAAGCAAAAAGTTGATTCATAACATTTGCATGGTCTTCGCGCGTTTTATTTGACCCAATTCCTTTATCTTTTAAACGAGACAAAGAAGGTAATACATTAATGGGAGGATAAATTCCTTTATGGTGCAATTCTCTTGATAAAATTAGCTGCCCTTCCGTAATATAGCCGGTCAAGTCTGGTATGGGATGAGTTTTATCATCTTCTGGCATAGTTAAAATGGGAATTAAAGTAATTGATCCTTTTTTTCCTTTTATTCTTCCAGCTCTCTCGTAGAGAGTGGCTAAATCTGTGTACAAATAACCGGGGTAACCACGTCTGCCGGGAACTTCTTTTCGGGCTGCAGAAACTTCTCTTAAAGCTTCACAATAATTGGTCATATCAGTAAGTATTACCAGCACATGCATATCTTTTTCAAATGCTAAATACTCCGCACAAGTTAGAGCCATTCGGGGAGTTATTATTCTTTCTACTGCCGGGTTATTAGCTAAATTTACAAACATAACACTCTTCTCTATTGCTCCGGTTCTTCTAAAATCACTTATGAAAAAATTTGCTTCTTCAAAAGTAATCCCCATAGCGGCAAACACAACGGCAAATTTCTCCTCTTTTCCTAATACTTTTGCCTGCCGCGCGATCTGGGAAGCAAGTTTTGCATGGGGTAATCCTGAACCAGAAAAGATGGGTAGCTTTTGTCCCCTGACCAAGGTATTTAATACATCGATGGAAGAAATACCGGTTTGTATAAAATTGTTAGGATAGTCTCGAGCATAAGGATTAATAGGATTTCCATTTATATCTAATTTTTTTTCTGCAATAATTTGAGGACCATCATCTATAGGTCTTCCCGAGCCATCAAATATTCTTCCCAAAACATCCAGGGAAAGGGGCAATTCTATTACCTTACCTAAAAAACGAACCTTAGTATTTGAAACATCAATTCCTGTCGTTCCCTCAAATATCTGGACAACTGCCTTGTCTTCGGTGATTTCAAGCACCTGCCCTCTTCTTATTTCTCCGGAAGATAATTCTATTTCAACTAATTCCTGATATTTTACATCGATTGTTTTTTCTACTACTATTAAAGGCCCAGCCACATCTGATATGGTTAAATATTCTTTGATCATCTTTGCTATATAATCTCCTTCCCTTTAATCGGTTGTTGAACTAATTTGGGATATTATTTCTCTTTCAATTTCACTAAATGCTTTTAAGTTCTTTTCTTCTATATATTTTGCTCTAATTATTTTTGCTTTTATTGGTAATGCATTTAATTTTTCTATAGTCACTTCGTTTTCAATTACTTTTTCAGCATTTTCGTGAAACACCATAATTAATTTTAAAATAAGAAATTGTTTTTTTGTGGAACTATATGAATCAGTAATATCAAAGGCATCTTGAAGTAGAAAATCCTCCCTGATCGATCTTGCTGTTTCTAATATTAGCTTTTCATGAGTTGACAAGGCATCAACACCTACTAATCTTACAATTTCTTCTAATTCCGCTTCTTCCTGGAGCAATGCCAAAGATTTATTCCGTAACTCCATATATTCTTCTCCAATTTTTTTATTGTAATATTCTGTTAGTCCGGACAAGTAAAGAGAATAACTAGTTAGCCAATCTATTGCTGGAAAATGCCTTTTATAGGCTAATTTATCTTGTAAGCTCCAGAAAACTTGAACAGTACGTAAAGTATTTTGGGTAACCGGCTCAGATAGATCTCCCCCTGGTGGTGATACCGCACCGACAATACTTAATGTTCCTTCCCTATCATCGCTGCCAAGGCATTTTATTCTTCCGGATCTTTCGTAAAAACTTGAAATTCGAGTACCTAAATAAGCAGGAAATCCTTCTTCTCCCGGCATCTCTTCCAACCTACCTGATATTTCACGCATTGCTTCAGCCCAACGAGAAGTCGAATCAGCAATAAGCGCAACATTGTATCCCATATCCCGATAGTATTCCGCGATAGTTATACCGGTATATACAGAGGCTTCACGAGCTGCTACCGGCATATTTGACGTATTGGCAATTAAGATAGTTCTTTCCATTAATGGTTTTCCGGAATAAGGGTCTATTAATTCCGGAAATTCCAATAAAACATCGGTCATTTCATTACCTCTTTCGCCACATCCGATAAAGAGAATGATTTCTGCGTTACACCATTTGGATATCTGATGTTGGACTACAGTCTTCCCACTACCAAAAGGACCCGGTATGCACGCTTTCCCTCCTTTAGTTATGGGGAAAAACATATCTATTGTCCTTTGTCCGGTAATTAACGGTTCAAGGGGAGGTAATTTTTTCTTATAGGGCCTTGGTCTCCTTACCGGCCATTTTTGTAACATTTTAATTTCGTGAATTGAACCTTCTTGATCTTTTATTAGAGCGATAGTATCTGTAACCGTAAATTTATCTTTATATATTTCTTTAATTTCACCCTGAATTCCGTAAGGAACCATAATTTTATGTTTAACAATACTACTTTCCTGGACAGTGCCTATAATATCACCGGATATTACTTTATCTCCCTTTTTAGAAATTGGTTCAAAATCCCATTTCTTTTTTCGATCAATGGCAAACGCTTCTGCTCCTCTGGTAATAAAATCCCCTCTGGTTGATTTTAATATATCTAAAGGTCTTTGAATACCATCGTAAATTGATGAGATAAGGCCGGGGCCCAATTCCACGCTCAGGGGCATATCAGTAGAAAAAACAGGTTCTCCAGGACCAATTCCTGAAGTCTCCTCATAAACTTGTATAGTTGCTGAATCTCTATTTAGTTCAATTATTTCACCAATTAATTTCTGACTGCTGACTTTTACTACATCATACATCTTGGCATTTTTTAACCCTTTAGCTACTACTACCGGTCCGGCAACTTTAGTTATTTTCGCTGTTTCCATTGTTTCCATTATTCTACCTCTTTTCTAAATAAAATATCTGTTCCTATGGCTTTTTCTATATTTCTTCTTAATATTTTCAGTCCTAAATATTTTTTTTCTAATTTATTGGGTATTGTAGTTATGCTAGCAAAAGATGTTTTTTGTAATCTTTCTATTTCTTCATATATTTGACTGGCAATATCTTCAGTTACAAATATCACTGCACATTCTTCTTTTACTAGTTTATCTAATATTTCTACAGCTTCATCCTTTTTGCTTGTGGGGAATAAAGAGACACCCAGTAAGTTAAAACCGATTATAGTGTCTCTGTTCCCAATTAAAGCAATCTTATACATAAGTATCACGTACTCTCTCTTTGATTTGATCAGGAGATAATTTATTTAACTTGCCTGATAATATTATTCTAATATTTTTTATGTCATTCTCTTTTGCGGTAATGAATCCTACTAATGGTTCAATTCCAAAGGTAACGTATTTTCCTATTTTTGAGAAATTTATAATAAAATTATCCCTCAACTTCTCTAATTCCATTAAGGAGTTATTCTGTTGAAAGTAATTTACTCCCGTTTCTACTACATTTTTATAATCAGTATGTATTAATTTTTCACACCAGGAAGACAAGGGTGAATCATATATTTCAACTATATTTTCTATCTTAAAATCACCTTCGGGAATTAAAAATTCTTTAGTAAAGGATTTTCTATCCCCTCTTACCTTAGCCCTAATACAACTAATTATATTATTAAGATCTATATTTATTTTAATAAACCTTCTTAAAAAAAGTTCCTCTGTTTCAATTATTTCTACTTCTTTAATTTTATTAAATATCATAATATATCTTTCTTTATCCAAAATAAAATCTATTATCTCCGGGTCATTAAATTTACTATACTCTGAGAATGTTTTTTTGATTAGAAACTCAAAAGAATCGGGGATATCTTCATACTTTTCATCTTTAATCGCTGAATTAAGTTTTTCTATATCTATGGTTCTAATTGGTGAAAATAATTCATTAGAAATATCTTTTTTTAAGTATTTAGATTTTATAAGTATCTTTATGTTGTGAAAATCATACTTGGAGGCAAAGGTGAAATAAAGAAAATTAAAAGTAGAAACCTTAGAGATATTTTTTATTATGTCATAAGTTTTTAATAGTTCTCGATTTAATGAATTCTCATAATTTGCAGGGTTATTGAGATCAAAAGAATAATCATTTAAACCACTTTCCGTCAATATTTTTAAAGCAGATACAGCGTCACTTGATTTTATCATCCTATCTAGTATATCTTTATTTAATAATTCTTTTTCTAATTTCTTAATTATTCCATTAGCAAAAGCATATTCTTCCTGATTATTAGTATCTGCAGTAAAATATTTAAACATAAATAAACCTTTCTCTCATTAAACTATATAATAGATATCATTATTAAAATATTAATTAAATAAATCTTTGCTTATTTGTATTTCTAATTCTTCCCGAATTTTTTTCAATAAAAATTCTAATGAAATATTTTTTCTTATTTTACCAGAACCGATAACTACCCCACCTTTTATCGGAAGATAAGAAGTGGATAATTTTAATTCGCCCTTCTCTCCTTTAGATTTCAGTTCTTTATTTATATCTTCTATAAAACTTTCGGATATTTTTTTCTTATCTAAACGATCAATAAAAATAGTTTCATCCCCAGTTTCAATATTATCTAATATCATTTTTTTTATAATATTAAGATAATCCTTATCATCTAATTTTAAAATACTTTCTAAAGCTTTATTGAAGACATTCTCGATAATTTTTTGTTTTTCCGATAAAATAATTTTTTTTACTTCTAAATTTGCCTCAGTTAATATTTTACTTTTTATTAAGGATGCTTCTTGGTTGTATTTGTATAATATTATGTTTTTGATATTATCTGCTTCTTTTTTGCCCTTTTTTATAATATTATTTGCATTATCTTCCGCTTGTGCAATAATTTTATCTGCTTGAATTTTGGCATCAGATATAATTTTTTCACTTATATCTTTAATAGTCATATAATATTCGTCCTTTTATAAATTTATTCCATTGAAAAGTAACAGAGAAGCCAACAAAGAGAATACTGCATAAGTTTCTACCATAGTAACCATTACTATCGCTTTACCAAGTCCTTCCGGATTTCTTGCAGCTAATCCGATGGCTGCAGCAGCAGTTTTCCCCTGATACCATCCGGAAAAAAATCCTACTACACCTACAGGTATACAGGCAAAAAATATCTGCCATCCCTGATCTAAGGTCAAGGGGATTGGTGAACCTCCAAGAATACCCGTTTTCATTAACACCCAAAATCCAACCAGTAAACCATAAATACCTTGAGTTCCTGGAAAGGCTTGTAAAAATAATACTAAACCAAATTTTTCCGGTTCCTCGGTTAATACTCCTATTCCAGCAGCTCCGGCTATGCCTACTCCGATACCAGAACCAGAACAGGCTAACCCGATAGCTATTGCAGAACCTAAGAATGCAATTACTATTCCTTGTGTAATCATATTTCCCTCCTATTTCTAATTAATATTAGGTTAAATTAGTCGTTAGTGAATAGTCGTTAGTCGTTAGTATAAATTCAAGATGCAAGTTTTCAGTTTACAGTCCTTAGTTTTTAGTTGTGACTTTACTTTTTTTGCTTCTAATTTAGATAGGACATATTTTATTAATCTAAACTATACGCTAAACGCTATACACTCCACGCTAAATTTGTTCACTAACTACCAATTTGAACCTTTATATATTTAGTGATGACTTTAAAGGGTTTAAAAGGAGTCCCTCCACCTTCATAAAACTTGGTAAAATATTCTACGTACTGTAAACGAGTTGAATGGATAAATGCCCCCATACCACTTATTACCATATTAAACAAATGTCCAATAATAAAAACTAAAGCTGCTAGAATAATTCCAATAAATGGAATGTCTTTAAATAACATTACAAAATTATTAACTACCACTGCTAATACTGCAGTTGATAGCCCTAAGGCAAATAGACGTGAATAAGAAAGGATATCACTAAAATAACCTATAGTATCGTATAAACTTAGTACTCCACCAGCAGCTTTTAGTATAATATTCTTATTTGACCTTCCCTGTGTAATAACTACAGATAACAATCCCGCCCAAATTATATACTTTGTAATAATTGCAAACTCTGACAAAGAACTAATAGTATTTGTTATTATAAATAGAAGTATTCCGGAAATTAATAACAACCATGAACCTTGATCCATCAAGCCTGTTTTAATCTTATTTTCTTTAACGTTTGCGATAAATTTAATAATAATTCCGGTGTAAATTTGAATTACTCCCAAAGATAGAGATATCAATAATAGAGGCATGGGATTTTTTATTGGGTCAAGTAAGGATATTGTATCAATTAAAAAAGTTTTTATAAATAAAATATTTTTTGGAAGATAATTAAGGGTATCCCCCATCCAGCTACCCATAATCGCTCCCATTATAAAAGTAGATAATCCACCTAAGAAGAATAATCCAAAAAATTTCTTTACCATCCCTTCAAATTTGAATTTTACCAAAGCCCAGTAAGACAAAACAGCTATAACTAAGCCATAACCGGCATCAGATAAACACATTCCGAAGAATATAAAATAAAAGGGAGCAAACAAAGGAGTAGGGTCAAACTCCTTATATTTGGGGATTCCATACAGTTCTGTTATTGATTCAAAAGGTTCTACAAATTTATTATTATCTAAAGCAACTGGTATATCATCCTTTTCACCGGGATCGCTAAAGACTATCTCCAGTTCGTTTGTTTTATTAAATAACCTCTTTTTCATTCTATTTATGTCTTTTTCTAAAATCCATCCTTCGATAATTATAACTTGTTTAGTCATCTTTAAATATTTTTCTATATCTTTTCTGCTTTTTAAAATAGATAGGTAATCAAAAGCAAGATATAACGATAAATTATCTCTATACAGTTTTTTACTTGCATCAGAAATTATTCCTCTTTTTTCTTTAATGCTTTCTAATTCTTCGAAAATATCCTCTAAAATATTTTTTGGGGTTTTAGTGAATTCTAAGGGAATTTGAAAAGAATCAAAATTATACTTATCCAGCACTTTTTTAATAGGAACATAATATTCAGATATCGAAATAATCATTATCTTGCATTGTTTTTTATCTTCAGTAAATTTATTTATTTCAATCTCTTTTCCTATCTTTTTTATTTCTTCCAAACATGAAACAAAATCTTTTGAAGGGAGAGTTCCTACGATGACTTTAGTATTTTTTGTTCCTTCTAAATCCTCTACTTTTAGGTTTAATTCTTTCCATTCTTCTAAGTGTTCTTGTATCTTTACAATATGATTTTCTCTATTTTTTAGCTCTTTTAATTTTCCGTCTAATTCTTTGCACTTATTATAAATCTCTTTATAATCAAATTGAGAAAATAATAAAGATAATTTTGTATAATCATAAACGTTTTTAGTGGTGGGCGTGGGTTTATCGGATTTTTTAGGCTTATCTATAAAATTTGATAGGTAATCTATGCAATATTTTATTTCTGGCAATGCGGATATAATTTCAGTATTATTTATTTCACTAAAATCTAACAAACTCGACTTTTTTAATTTAGGCGTAACATCTATTATTTGGACACAGCCTGCTTTTTGGAGTTCTTCAATGATCTCGTCCTTTAATTCAAGATGAGTAAAAATACTTACTTTTTTTACCATGCAAACAGCCATTATTTACCTTCCACTACTTTTTCAATTACTATTTTTACCGCTTCATCAATATTTTTTAAAGATTTTTTACCTAGCTCTTCTTTTTCTATTTCACTTTTTTTTATAATATTATCTGCTTCTACCCTTGCTAATTTTTCTTCTCTTTCAATTATCATTTTTCCTTCTTTTTTAGCTTCTTCTTTGATTCTTCCAATTAGTTTGTCTGCTTCTTCGTGTGCATTATTAATAATTATTTCAGATTTATCATTGGCATCTTTGATAATCTTATCTGCGGCACGTTCAGTTTTTTTAACTTCTAAAATGATTTTATCTATCAAAAAATTCACCCCTCAATAATTAATAAAATAGCTTATAAAAAAACTTTATAAAATAAGGTGGGATAATATATAAATAGGTTATTTTTTAATTAATATTTACAAAAAATTATAACATATACCATAATTATTCTCAATGCTAATTCGTATTGCGTATTGAGTATCGCGCGAAAAAAATAAAACTGATAATCAAAATACAGTTATAAAATTCAAATCTTATCTTGCATACCTTTAATTTCTTCTAATAATCTTTTTATTATTATTATATCACTAGATTTAGCAATTATTTTGCCTTTTTTAAAGAGTACTCCTTTCTCTTTATCAAATGCAACCCCTATATCAACTTCTTTTGCTTCACCCGGCCCATTTACCATGCAACCCATAACTGCAATAGTTAATGGTTTATTGATATTACGAATCTGCCTTTCCACTTTTCTTACAATTTTACTTAGGTCCACCTTGCATCTCCCACAGGTAGGACAAGAAATTAAATTCGGGCTTCTTTGTCTAAGGTGTAGAGCCTTTAGTATCTCATACCCGACTTTTATTTCTTCTACGGGGTCTCCAGTCAGTGACACTCTAATAGTGTCACCGATTCCTTGAAATAATAGTGAGCCAATTCCAACAGATGATTTAATAATTCCTTGAAAGGGCGGACCAGCTTCAGTAATCCCTAAATGTAAAGGATAATCATATTTTGAGGAGAATATATTATTTGCTTCGATGGTATTAATTATATTTGTGGATTTAATGGAGAATATTATATTATGATAGTCGAGTTCATCTAATATCTTGATAACATTTACGACACTTTCCACTAAAGCTTGAGGAGTTACTTTTTTATATTTCTTCAATATATTTTTATCTAACGAACCGGAGTTTATGCCAAACCTAATAGGTAAATTCACTTTTTTTGCTGATTTTATAACTAATTTAATTTTTTCATTATTGCCGATATTTCCAGGGTTTATCCGTAATCCATCCACACCACATTCAATTGATTTCAAGGCTAATTTATAATCATAGTGAATATCAGCAACCAAGGGTATATTAATCTCTTTTTTTATCAATGGTAGTGAATAACATGACTCTGAGTCTGGAACAGCCACTCTTACAAGTTCACAACCTTCTTTTTCCATTTTTTTTATCTGGGATACCGTATCCGGTATATTTTTCGTGTCAGTATTAGTCATTGATTGAACTGAAATTGGAGCATCCCCTCCGATTTTCAAGTTGCCTACCTTCACGCTCCTGGTCTTTCTTCTCATATACATCTTTTACAATTTCCTTCTTTTTCTACTTAACAAAAACTCTTAAAATGTCCTTATAAGTAGC
>Ga0209979_1004294_pt1 | contig 11885 bp, 7 predicted proteins | sample AnhtaG_FD_183114 | JGI IMG/M metagenome (GOLD analysis project Ga0209979, IMG submission 183114) | Deep subsurface microbial communities from Anholt, Denmark to uncover new lineages of life (NeLLi) - Anholt_01485 metaG (SPAdes) (version 2) | ecosystem: Environmental > Aquatic > Marine > Oceanic >...
AGCCGAAGTATCAAGCTCCTGAGGCAGGCATTTAAACCCGACGGCTTCAATATAGGCATAAACATCGGGAAAGTAGCCGGAGCTGGCATAGAGGACCATTTTCACACCCATATTGTCCCCCGGTGGCAGGGTGATACCAACTTTATGCCGGTAATATCTGATGCAAGGGTACTACCTGAAGCTCTAGCCGAAACCTATAAAAAGCTAAAAGACAAACTCTGAGCGAGGGCGGAGCCAAAGGAGCAAATAGTTGGTGTCCCCGAGCGAATTCGAATGGCTCAAACATAGCCAAACTGCTTAACAAATCAACCGTTTCACAGATAGCAGAGTTAAGCAAATTAAGCAAAGCCTATATTTCTCAGGTTAAGCGATGGGTGAACATGGTGGGCTCTTGGGCATTCACGATAATATGGTCGAGATTATTTTTGCATCTCCAAAATGGGATTCCCCCCATAATATGCAGCACAATTAAGATTTAAGCCCCTTTTCGGGGCCGGCCTTTCGAACTCTTGGTATTCCCTCTCTCTTCTCTAAATAATCCAAAAACCCATCCAGCAAAAGATTTAAGCCACTCTTCAGGGCCGGCCTTTCGAACTCTTGGTATTCCCTCTCTCTTCTCTAAATAATCCAAAAACCCATCCAGCAACTGTTTAAATCCTGAATCTATTTTGACTTGACCAAACTTTTCAAGAGTCACCAGCCCTGCGTCAAGCAAGTCGCTTATTGGCCAAAATCCACGCGCACGTGCCAAACGTCTCGATTCGGTATCCACAGCGCCGTCAGCCTCAGCAGCTGCTTCTTGAGCATCTATCTGTTCCCACTGTTTCTTCGCACGCTCATATTTGCGCGCTTGCATACGTAGCCTATTCTCCTTTTCCAAGAGCGCTTTGACCGTTATTAGCCCTTCAGGCCCTTGGTTAACGTACATTTCTGATAATATCCTGTTTTTAGCCCCCCCTCTCGGAGATACCACCTCCAAATAGCGTTCGACCATTCTTCTACGTCGTACCGTTTTCCACCTGTCACGCAACTCCATGACCCCGACCGCGGACAATCCTGCAGCAAACAAAGTCATTGAAGCCGCAACTAAGTAGATAATGAACCTAACAAAATGAACCCAAGCATTTCCGCTAATCAGTTGCCCGAAAAAGTTAGGCTCGGCTTCGCCAGGTTGGTACTTAACAACTGGTACTCTATCTATTCCCACAATCTTTCCAATAGGGATTATCTCGGGCAACTTGTCCTTTTCATGAAGGACTAGAATCTCAAGCGTGAAAAACTTCTCTCTTTCAAAGATAACCTTCTTAAATTCCACGATATCTTGTTCCCCGGTTACTGTAGGATTCAAATTCGCCGCAATATAGTCTGAATTGCTGTCAACCAATCTTACGTCAATAATTTCTCCATTTTGGACTTGAATCCCCCAAATATCGTCTGGGTCATAGTAACCTTGCAAAATATCAACCTCCCCACTATTTTCGACATTGATGGTAAGAATGCGAAGGTTTGAGTCCTCTTGCTCAATGTCTTTTCCTTGAAATGAAACAGTAAGTCCCTCTAAAGGCTCATGAACATCAAGCACGTTTACTTCGTTTACGCTCACCATAGAAATACTTGGTGTTGGTGCATGAAATCCCGAATATAATCCAGCTGAGGCAAGCAAAACACTTATTAGACCCAAAACCAGTCTTTTATCAATACTACTTAACCGTTTCAAAATAGACATTGTTTATGCCCTGTATTGGAGCCGTTCTCAACTATCTTAATGATACATCACTATTTTTCTATCGGCAAGGGAGATCCACAGAGTTAATACTGCTGGGGAATAACAAAGGGAGGCAACAGTGATGAGAAAAGTTGCCCTTTTGGTTAACAAATCCTCAAGAAATGCCAAAAATAGATACAAGGAACTAGTGCCCCCAAGCGAATTCGAATCGCTGTTACCGGCTTGAAAGGCCGATGTCCTAGGCCTCTAGACGATGGGGGCACACCAGTTAAGTATAGCAAAGACAGCGCCAGCCGACAACATAATGTGCTACAATGCGTCAGAAGACAAGATGACTAACAACAAGCCGGGTGGGGTGAGGCAAGGAGAACAAGTAAGAAAGAGAATCATTCCCCTTCTGACTATACTCCTGGTCATCGCTATTAGCGTTGGCCTCTTCTTCTTTGGACGCAGTCCAGAGATAGTTGCCAAACTGAGAAGTTACGGCTACCTAGGCGCTTTTCTAATCAGCCTAATTGGGAATGCCACTGTTCTGTTACCGGGCATAGTTCTTCCCATACTTTCCGGTTTGGGCATTGTTTTATACCCAGCGGCTGGTCTAGCCGGGCCAGTTATAGTAGGGCTGGCCGGCGGAGCCGGGGCAGCTATCGGAGAGATAGTGGGTTATATGGTCGGCTACAGCGGACGCGGCATTGTGGAGAAAAACAGGCTCTATGAGAGGCTGGCGGGTTGGGTGAGGAAGTGGGGAGCGATAGCTATATTTGTTTTTGCCCTGGTGCCCCTGTTCTTTGACCTGGTTGGTCTGGCGGCTGGCGTCCTCCGCTTTCCCCTATGGAAGTTTGTCCTTGTCTGCTGGTTGGGCAGAACAATATTGTACGTGGTTTTCGTAGTGCTGGCGGCATTGGGATGGGAAGCGGTGCTACCCTACTTTGGTTAGTCCCGCTTGATTCTCATTAGCAACAATGAGCCGACAATAAAACAGATAAAACAAAATAGAAACATAACTTTGTAGCCCAGGTTAGGGCTATAGCTATTAAACAAATCAATCACTGGTCCAATAAGGCGGGCTAGAGCACCACCACCAGCCACCACTAGATTAACCAGCCCAAGGTATTTCGCCTCCTCGCCCTTACCGACCAAGTCTGTAGCCAGAGCCCACTGGGAACTCATCCAAGCTCCGCTGGAGATTCCGAGAAGAGCGCCGCACAACATTATATGCAGGTAGCTTTGGGAGAAAAACAGGGCCACAACCCCTAACGCACTAAGAAAGCAGGCGGGGACTATAACCAGCTTGCGCCCTACCCTATCAGTTAAACGCCCAGCGGGATAAACTGTAGCCAGCATACATACGGTGACCACTATGATAAGGTCAGCAGTTACTGCCGCTGGATTGGCTACACCAACAACATCCATAAGGAAATATAGGGCAAATGTTTGTAAGGCAGCCCAGGGGGTAAAGATAAATAAGCAGGCCACCAAAAACAGGACAAAATCAGAGCGTGCCCTGACATCAATCTTGAAACTTTCATATAGGGCTGGCAATAAGGGAAGTTGGGAGCCACCAGCCCCGGGGCGTTCCTTAACCGTCAGCACAGTAGCCAGCATAACCCCCAGCAGGATGATAGCTAGCGTCCCCAAACTCAGCCATAGCCAGGAGCCTCCCTCACCAGCGGCGTAGTGACCCATAAAGCGACCTATAACTGCTACCAGGGCAGCACCACCGATAATATTGAGTAAGCTCCTCACCCCTGAAGCTAACCCTCGCCTCTCCCTAGGTACCATGTCAGGGATAAAGCCCTGAAACGGACCCTGTGCGGTATTACTGCTAATTTGCATTAAGCAATAAATAACAAGGATAGCCGTAAAACTCCCGCCCAAGCCTATCCCAGGCAAAAACAGCAGAGCCAATATAATGCCAAGCAGAATGAAGGGTCGCCGGCGCCCCCAGGCAAAGCCAGAGCGGTCACTAATCGCCCCGGCTATGGGCTGGACTGCCATTGCCAGAATTAAGCCAGCGAAGGTAAGGTAGCCAAGGTAGGTATTCTTTAGCGATTCAGGAACAAAGTCTAACAACCGCACCTGGAGAATGACGATATGAAAGCTGCTCCACAAGGCAGACAGACCAAAGCCCAAGATGGTGATCTTTATGTAGTCAATAGAGTGAAACCCGTTAGCCCTGGCATGCGGGCTAGCATTGTTTGCTGTTCTCATTACTATCAACTGCCAAGCATACCAGAGGTAGAGTTAGTAGGCAATATTTCAACCTGGATAAATAAGATTATTTATCAACCTCACCCCCTTGGTCCCCCTCTCCTTTTAAGGAGAGGGGGAAGAGACTTTAGAGAGGGGTGAAGCCCCTCTCTTACCACACTCCCCCTTCCCTTAATAAGGGAAGGGGGTCAGGGGGATAGGTTGGTAGACAATTTAATAAAGCGGGCTTGATTTCGTCCTCGGTATCAAATATACTGCCCTATGGCAACACACAAGGTAGCTTTAACCACAGGGAGGTCACCCCTTGTATGAAAGTCAATCACCCTATTTTGTAGATTGGGCAATAACCGAAAAATGTAATCTGAGCTGCCGGCACTGTCGCGGCATGCCTGGGGCAGAGCTGTCAACGGAGAGAGCCAAAAAGCTTATCGCCGAGATAGCCGAGCTGAAGCCTGGTTGGCTAATCATTGAAGGCGGCGAGCCGCTCCTTCGACAAGACCTATTTGAGTTATTAGACTTGATGCAGCAAAAGCAACTTGAGGTTCATCTGATTACTAATGGTATGTTGTTAAGCCCTCAGATACTCACCACCCTTAAGCAGTTAGGGGTGAAGGTAATGATAAGCATTGATGGGGCGACCCCGGCGACCTACGAGACAGTAAGAAATGGCGCTAACTTCGAAAGGGTGGTTGACGCGGCGGGCAATTGTGCCAAAGAAGGGCTTCTAGAGGCAATAAATTTCACCATTTTGAAAACAAACTATACTGAAATACCAGGAATTCTTGAATTGGCGGCTTCAATTGGAGTACAAAGAGTAACTTTCATTGGACTCAAGCCATGTGAAGATTACCCCGGGGAGCTTCTCACCCCCGAGGAATATGGGGAAGCCATCAGGCTTGCCTGCCAGGCGGCGCAGGAAACGGGGGTTGAGTTCTTTTTCGACGAGCCATTCTTTTGGGCTACGGTAAGGGAACGGGGGCTTTTCGCTCAAATGCCAGCGGTGGGTACTGGAATCTTGTTACCGTCGACTTCGGCCTGTATTTTGGGTGAATATCTCTTCATCGAAACCAATGGTAATGTAAAACCCTGTAGCTTCGCGCCAATGGTTTTGGGTAATGTCAATGAAAAACCCCTCGGCGAAATCTGGCGTGGGGTGCTTTCCTCACCCTTCCTTCACCGGCTTGTCGACCCAAAAACTAGGACCGGATATTGCCGGAATTGCCAATATCTGGCGGAGTGTAAAGGGTGCCGCTCCAGAACCTTTGCCCTCACCGGAGACTGGTTCGCCTCTGACCCGGTTTGCCCCTTGAGCCTTAAGTCAGCCGTCAAGAAGGGGATTAGATGAGAATTGCAGGTATCGACCCCGGGACGGGAAGCTTTGATTTCTTTGGTATGGATGGGGAAAAGGTTATTTTGGATACTTCCGTGCCGGTGGCTGAGGTTGCCCGAAACCCCAATGTGCTCCTGGATACGGTTAGAAGTGTCTTTCCGCTGGACATGATAGTTGGTCCATCCGGTTATGGTCTGCCGGTAACTCCTATCAAAGATGTAACCGAAAGGGAACTAACCCTGATGGTACCCGATGACAAGAGTATTCCGTTATATGATGGCATCAGGATGGTTATCAGGCTGATGAAAGACAAAGGCTTCCCGGTCTATTTTACCCCTGGGGTCATTCACCTCCCCACCGTGCCTGCCTACAGGAAAGCCAACAAGATGGATATGGGCACTGCCGATAAAGTATGCTGTGTCGCCCTGGCCATCAGGGACCAAGCACAACAATACAGCATAGACTACAATCAGACGTCTTTCATACTAGTGGAGATGGGTTATGCCTTCAATGCGGTAATCGGGGTTGACCGCGGGAAGGTAGTTGACGGCCTGGGGGGAACATCAGGCGGTCCTGGCTTCATCACTCTGGGAAGTATGGATTCGGAGCTGGCGGTGCGTCTGGGAAGGTTCCCCGGGATAGTGCTCTTCAGCGGTGGCGCCAAAGATGCCAGTGGCAAGGACGATTTAACCCCTGAAGAGATGGCCAGGGAGCAGCCTAAATACTCAGCATCCTGGAACATGATGTTGGAGAGCATAGTCAAAGGAGTAGCGGCAATAAAGGTGGCTGTGGAGAAGCCTAGAGAGATTCTACTTTCAGGTAGGCTCTCCGGAATCCCAGAGATTACCGAGACACTAGCCGATAAGCTCTCCCAATTCGGGGTAGTGCGGAAGGTGGGTAGACAGGCCAGAGTAGCCAAGGAGGCGGCTGAAGGAGCCTACATCATTGGTGAGGGGTTATTGGGGGGTAAATATAAGGGTATCGTTGATTGCCTAGAGCTCAGGGGAGCCAGCGGCACAATGTTTGATTATGTCCTAGTCAAGGGGGCTGAGATGGAAAAGCCCTAGAGTTTGTCTGATGCTTCCTTTTCTTGAATGTTGGCAATGCGTTCAAGAGCTTTGGCAATTCTTTCTAGGAATTCGGAAATCCATTCTAATCGTCGGCATACATCTTCTAAATTTGCTCTTCTCCAGTCCTCCATGCTCTTGCCTCCTTTCACCGGTTGTTGTCTCTCAAGGTAGGCAGGATTTCAAGGGTAAATCGCCAGCGCCTCAAGTCCAGTAGTTTCCGGCAAGCCGAGCATGAGGTTCATATTCTGGATGGCTTGCCCGGCCGCTCCCTTAACCAGATTGTCAATACAACTAATAACGATGAGCCTCCCTGTTCTGTGGTCAATGGTGGGGTGAATGAGACAAAGGTTGTTTCCCCAGGTGTGCTTGGTGTGGGGAGAGAATTCTACTACCTTGACAAAGGGCTCATCTTGGTAAAAGTCCAGATAGAGCTTTCTTAGTTCTTCTCTACCCTTTCTGTCAGCAGCAACCTTGCCCGAAACGAGGGGAGCATAGCAGGTGGTCAATATCCCTCTGGTCATCGGTATCAGGTGGGGGACAAAGGTCACCGAGGGCGATTGCTCGGGGCGAAGCAGCTTTAGTTCCTGGACAATCTCAGGCAGGTGTCGGTGCCCGTCTAAGGCATAGGCAGAGGCATCCTCATTGACCTCAGAAAAGTGGGTTTGCAGGCTGATGGTTCTGCCCGCCCCGGATACACCCGATTTGCTGTCAATAACAATGTCAGGCTCAATTAAGCCTGCCTTGACTACCGGGGCCAAAGCCAGGATAGCCCCGGTAGGGTAGCAACCAGGGTTAGCTACCAGCCGGGCAGAAGTAACCTGAGACCGGTATAGTTCGGTTAGACCATACACCGCTTGTTTAAGTAGCTGTGGAGCTGGATGAGTAAAACCATACCAGCTTAAGTATTCGGCAGCATCCTTTAGCCTGAAATCAGCACTGATATCCACCACCTTAATGCCGCGGTCAAGCAGCGGTATGACCTCTTTAGCACTCTCCTGATGGGGCATAGCGGAAAAGGCGAGGTCAACATCCCCCAGTTCAGGTTCAATAATCAGGTCTACGCTAGCCAGGTGAGGGAAAACCTTACCTAAACTCTGCCCAGCGGCACTCCGTCCGGTAACTGAAGTAAGCTTCACCCCTGGGTGCTGACACAGTAGTCGTGCCAGCTCAATACCGGCATAACCACTAACATTGATAATGCCTACCGTGGTTTGGCTCATTAAACTAGCCCCAACTTCTCCAGACCGCAGATGTAGCCTCGTTCAACAGCCTTCGTGTTCAGCTGTTCAGTGCCGGGGTATCACCAACTGGTCGGCTAATGTATTTGTCAGCAATCTTGCGGAAATGGAATCCATAGACGGCGAAGCTGATAGATAAAGGAAAGGCCCGAGGACGTTTTAGCAGGGTCGAAACAAATAGCTTCCAGTAATACCTTCTCCCCTTTTCCCTGACACCCAAAAACCACATAGATTTGACAAATGCCCTGATATGGTAAAACTGAAACCGCAATGCCCCTTTTCTCTTTTGAGGTTTATACTCCTTCAGAAATGTTCTGACCCGTTCATAATACTGCTTGGGTGAATAAATTGTATTCAGGACATTCTTATAGCCGTTAACCAGTGTTTCGTAGTTCATTTTGGGAATGAAGTTGAGGGAGCAGTCGGTGTTGTCACCAGAAAAACCCTGTAATAGGCGGTTCTCCCTCTTGAGACGCTGATACAGTCTGGTGCCACGAGGAACGTTTAGTAAACCAACCATTGCGGTAACGATTCCGCTGTTCTGAATGAAGTTAATCTGGGTTCTAAAGATAGACACCGGGTCACTATCAAAGCCGACAATAAAACCCCCCTGCACCTCCAAGCCGTGATTCTGAATATTCTTAACCGATGCAATTAGATCACGGTTTCTATTTGGCAGCTTATTACACTCGGCCAGACTTTCTTCATTGGGGGTTTCAATGCCAACAAATACCGTGTTAAACCCCGCCTTGACCATCAATCGCATTAGCTCTTCATCATCGGCAAGATTTATAGATGCTTCCGTGGAAAAAGCGAAGGGGTATTTTTTCTCCTCCATCCACTTAATTATTGCCGGTAGGATTTCGGTCTTTAGTTTTCTCTTGTTGCCGATAAAATTATCATCAACAATAAATACGCCACTCCGCCAACCTTGACTATATAATGCCTCCAGTTCGCCCAATAGCTGGTCTTTATCTTTGGTTCGTGGCTTATGCCCATTTAGAAAGATAATATCACAGAACTCACAGTTAAACGGACAGCCCCGAGAGTATTGGATATTCATTGCCGAGTATTTTTTCATGTTGATAAGCGACCAGAGAGGGATAGGAGTTTTCTTTATGTCTGGTCGTTCATTGGAGGCGTAGATGTGCTTAGCACACCCCTTGTCTAAATCCTGTAAAAAGGGTGGAAGGGTAATTTCGGCTTCACCAAGCACGAAATGGTCTACTCCATCAAAGTCTTTATACCCGGTAGTAAAGAGGGGGCCGCCGGCAACAACCTTGGCGCCGAGTTTCCGGCATCTAGCGATAACTTCCTTCACCGAGTCTCCCTGCACCACCATAGCACTAATAAACACATAATCCGCCCAGTCAAGGTCTTTGTCATCCAGGGTGGTTACATTCATATCCACCAGCTTCTTCTCCCACTCACCGGGAAGCATAGCGGCTACAGTTAATAAGCCCAAAGGAGGAAAGGACGCCTTTTTAGAAATTATTCTTAAAGCGTGCCTAAAACTCCAGAAGGTGTCCGGATATTGCGGATAAACAAGAAGTATTTTCAAATTACGCTCCCCTTCGCCAAGTTACTGGTGAATTGCTACCATAAATTTTGGAGTAAGATTCAAACTATTATAGCATGTAGTCATATCCATAGCAATAACAGGAGCATTTGCCCATTCCCCAAAAACCTTTTGAAAGGTTGTTTGGCAACCTATCCCCCTGACCCCCTTCCCTTAATAAGGGAAGGGGGAGTTTAGGTAAGAGAGGGGCTTCACCCCCCTCTAAAGTCTCTTCCCCCTCTCCTTTAACATAGTAGGTATTACAAGAGAGTTAAAGAGAGGCGAAGCCTCTCTCAATATTCTTCCCCCTCTCCTTGAGAAGGAGAGGGGGATAAAGGGGGTGAGGTTAAGAAACAATCTCTTTTTAAAACGCTTGACAGAATTAATGAATTATTGCTAAATTATGCTTGACAAAGTTAATGGGTTATGCTAACATCTTATTAGATAATGAAGAGGTTAGATACATAGAGTAAATAATTGGTGATTGAAGACCAAGCGCGGCTTGGTGACAAATCACCAAGCCGCTTTTTTATGCAAATAGTACCTTAACAATTGAATATGAGGACTAATATCAAGTCTGAAGCAGGTCAAGCGGTGAAGGCACACGGTGGATGCCTTGGCATCAAGGGCCGAAGAAGGGCGTGGCAAGACTGCGAAAAGCCTCGGTGAGCTGTCGAGCAAGCTTAGCCGGGGGTACCCGAATGGGGCAACCCGGCCGGATAAAATCCGGTCACCCCCAGCCGAACACATAGGCTGGGTGGAGGTAAGCAGGGGAAGTGAAACATCTCAGTACCCTGAGGAAAAGAGATTATTCCCTGAGTAGTGGCGAACGAAAGGGGAAGAGCCCAAACCCTATAAGCTAAGTGGTTCTGGAGCCTAAGCTTATAGGGGGTTGTAAGGCAGGTAGGACCTAGTTCAGAATAGGTCAAGGAGTTACCAACCAAACCCTAGTTAAAAGTCTCTGGAAAGGGCTACCATAGAGGGTGACAGTCCCGTAGGCGAAAGGGGTAGGCTCCTTATCTGTACTTGAGTACCACGGGACACGAGGAATCTTGTGGGAATCTGCCCTGACCACAGGGCAAGGCTAAATACCCTTGATGACCGATAGTGAACAAGTACCGTGAGGGAAAGGTGAAAAGTACCCCGGGAGGGGAGTGAAATAGACCTGAAACTGTGTGCTGACAAGCAGTCAGAGCCTCAAGTGATTGGGGTGATGGCGTGCCTATTGAAGAATGAGCCGGCGAGTTAATCTGTGTAGCTGGTTAAGCAACTCCGTTGCGGAGCCGAAGCGAAAGCGAGTCCTAATAGGGCGATTTAGTTGCATGGATTAGACCCGAAGCCGGGTGAGCTATCCATGGCCAGGGTAAAGCTTCGATAAAATCGAAGTGGAGGCCTGAACCTGTCAGTGTTGCAAAACTGTAGGATGAGCTGTGGATAGAGGTGAAATGCCAATCGAACCCGGAGATAGCTGGTTCTCCCCGAAATGCATTGAGGTGCAGCCTCAGATGTTAGCTAATGGAGGTAGGGCTCTGGATGGACTAGGGGGAGAGTATCCTCCAACTCCAACCAAACCGCAAATGCCATTAGCCAGAATCTGGGAGTGAGACTATGGGGGATAAGCTCCGTAGTCGAGAGGGAAACAGCCCAGACCATCAGCTAAGGTCCCCAAGAGCAGACTAAGTGGGCAAGGAAGTAGTGCTACCCAGACAGCCAGGAGGTTGGCTTAGAAGCAGCCATCCTTTAAAGAATGCGTAATAGCTCACTGGTTTAGTGGTGCTGCGCCGACAATTTAACGGGGCTAAAGTCTGCCACCGAAGCTATGGCTCCCTGATCTTTCAGGGAGGGTAGGGGAGCGTTCCCTTAGCCATGAAGCTACTACGTGAGTAGTGGTGGAGTTAAGGGAAGTGAGAATGCCGGCATGAGTAGCGTAAGGTGTGTGAGAAACACACCCACCGAAAACCTAAGGTTTCCTACGGAAGGTTAATCCGCGTAGGGTTAGTCGGGCCTAAGCCGAGGCCGGAAGGCGTAGGCGATGGACAATGGGTTATTATTCCCATACCGCTTTTACTGAGGCAAAGGGGGGACACGGGAAGGTAGGCTAAGCATGCCTAATGGACATGGCGTGTTCTTCACCATAGGTGATGCTGGGGCAGGTAAATCCACCCCAGATATGTAGCTAAAGGTGAGGGGAAGCTGAGGGGAGACCCAAGGCAATTTAGCTGACCCTATACCGTCAAGAAAAGCCTCGTTGCCATTGAAGTAGGAGCGCCCGTACCGCAAACCGACTCTGGTAGGTAGGGATAAAAGTCCCAAGGTGATCGAGATAACCCTCGTTAAGGAACTCGGCAATCTAACCCCGTAACTTAGGGAGAAGGGGTGCCCTCTTTTGAGGGTAGCATAAAATTGGTCCAAGCGACTGTTTAACAAAAACATAGGTCTCTGCTAAAGCGTAAGCTGATGTATAGGGGCTGATACCTGCCCAGTGCTGGAAGGTTAAGGGGAGGTGTTTTAAAAGCACCGAACTGAAGCCCCAGTGAACGGCGGCCGTAACTATAACGGTCCTAAGGTAGCGAAATCCCTTGTCGGGTAAGTTCCGACCCGCACGAATGGTGTAACGACTTGGACGCTGTCTCAACGAGGGACTCGGCGAAATTGAAATACCCGTGAAGATGCGGGTTACCCGCGACAGGACAAAAAGACCCCGTGGAGCTTTACTATAGCTTGGCACTGAGTCTGGGCTCATCATGTGTAG
>Ga0209979_1004295_pt1 | contig 11885 bp, 9 predicted proteins | sample AnhtaG_FD_183114 | JGI IMG/M metagenome (GOLD analysis project Ga0209979, IMG submission 183114) | Deep subsurface microbial communities from Anholt, Denmark to uncover new lineages of life (NeLLi) - Anholt_01485 metaG (SPAdes) (version 2) | ecosystem: Environmental > Aquatic > Marine > Oceanic >...
TTTCAAAAGATTTTCCAGGATCTGATTTCCCAATTTCATGTGCTTGATGGAAGCGCCTACCACGGCTACCGCATCAGGCTTAAAAAAATTTTCTAGCAATTTTTCCCTTCTTAAAAATTTACCATATCTTCTTCCTTTGGTCAAGAGGTATCTCGGGACTCTTCCCCTCCGTCGCTGTATATCAGGTAGTCGCAGGCTTTAGCCTGCGCACCCTAAAGGGTGCGGCTACCCTGAAAATTCAATGTGACACGGCGTTTACTGAGCATTTACGAATCTCATTTCTCTATCCGAGGTGAGGTTCTTTTAGACTTTAAGTTTTTCCAGAAGCTTTTCTCTTACCAAATCGGGGATTAAATCCTGGGTACTTCCACCTAATTTGGTGATCTCCTTGATTATGCTGGAGGAAAGGTAGGAGTAACGCTGGTTGGTCATAAAGTAGACAGTTTCAATCTTAGAGTTTAGTTTTCTATTCATCAGGTCCATTTGGAACTCATGCTCAAAATCCGAAAGAGCCCGCAGGCCCCTGATGATGAAACCAGCCCCTTTTTTCTCAGCGTAATGAACAAGTAAACCTTGAAAACTCTCAACCTCTATTCCAGGACAATCTTTAAGAACCTTACGGATCAATTTGACCCTCTCTTTTACTGTGAATAGAAATTCCTTTGAAGGATTGTCGTTAACGGCTATGATTATCTTATCAAATAAATATTTACTCCTTTTCAAGATATCCAGGTGCCCATTGGTAATGGGATCAAAGCTTCCTGGATAAACGGCAATCCTGGATTTAGTAGAAGATTGATCCATCCCTTACTCTTTTGAAGTAAAATAGTCTTCTAAAATCTGCCAGTGATCAAAGGCTAAGTCTTGAGGCAGTTCTTCTCTTCTGAAAACTTTTATTTTTTTGGCATCATCTCTAGCTTTCAGTTTTCCTTGAGATCTGGCAGTAAAAACAGTGGTAATGGTGTGACAACGTGGGTCTCTTTTGGGACTGGAATAGGCACGAAACTGCCGCAGCTCCTTTATGTCTAGGTTTGTCTCTTCCTTGGTTTCTCGCCGGGCAGCTTCTTCTAAAGATTCTCCATAATTTACAAATCCCCCAGGTAAGGCCCACCCAAAGGGTGGATTCTTTCTATTTATCAAGACAATTCCTTTGTCCTTCTCCACTATGGTATCTACCGTAGGAAGAGGATTACGGTAAGTTCGAAAGGAATCGGTTATAATTTCTTTATGAGAAGAAAATGCAAAGGGAGGAAGGTCGCTCTTAGGAAAAGACTTAACCTCGCTTACTTCCTTTCCCGGACAGTAACTCTGTGATTGAACCATTATCTTATATCCAATGATAATTATTGACCCATAGAGTTCTGATTTAGTTCTATATACCCCTATCAATCCGGCTAGTTCTCCTTTTATCCCTATCTCTTCCTCTATTTCTCTTAGGACCGCTTCTTGCGGTGACTCATCTTCTTCCATGAATCCTCCTGGTAAAGCCCATTTCCCCTTGCCAGGATCAATACCCCTCCGTATTAACAGCATCTCCCCATCCTCTCTAGATAAGACTCCTACGACTACGGGAAGGGGATTTCGATAGTGAACCCTGTCACACTGCCGGCAAATCAGCCTCCTGCGACTGTCGATTTCTTTGGTCTCAAGCACTCCTCCACACTCAATACAGTATTGCATAATTTACCTCATCCTCAGACTTTCTTTTAGCTGAGACAAAAAATCTCTTGATTGACCCGGTTCTTCAAAAAGAATTCTATTAAGTAGCTTAGATCCATACCCTATCCTTTAGCTGGATCTTTTGCTCTTTTTACTCCCTTAAATATGCGTCTGTAGGCTAAGTTCAAGGTAAGCACAGGACCGAGATATCTCCATCTTCTCCCGGAGATCATACCGGACAGTCTCCTGAAAATACCGGGAAAGCTATAGATATGTTGGTAGGCCCAGGTGAATCCCTCCTTTAATTCTTGGGGAGTCATCAGCTTAGGCTTGAAGACCACGTTAGCTATGTCGTAGTTGGACCAGTCATGGTCGATGATCCTTCCCTCGCGGGAGAGTTTACTAGACAGCCGGGTACCTGGAAAAGGTGTAAGAATTCCAAATTGCACTGCATCTAGCTTCACTTTTTTTATAAAATTGACTGTTTTTTTAAAGATACTTTTATCATCATTATCAAACCCAAAGATAAAGGCCCCCTCTAGAAAGATGCCAAACCGATGAAATCTCTCAATGGCTTTTTTATAAAAACTTATCTTATTTTGTCGTTTATCTGCTTCTCTCAAGGAAGAAGGAGAAATAGATTCAAAGCCAACAAAAAGGGCCTTACAGCCGGAGTTCGCCGCAAGTTCTAAGAGCTCTATGTCCTGAGCAACGTTGATGGAAGCTTGGCCCACCCAGAGTAACTTATACGGAATTAAGGCTCGAAATAGTTCCTTGGCATATTTCACATTTCCCATAATATTATCATCTAGAAAGGCAATAAAACGACTATAAAGAGACTTGCCTACTAAACTTTTAATCTCGGCAACTACATCTTTTATGGGACGAAGACGATATTTTTTACCGAAGAACTTACTCACTGAACAAAAAGAGCAATCAAAGGGACAGCCTCGGCTTACCTGCAGTACCCGGGTGATGATGTATTTATTTCTCTTAAGGAGAGATCTTCGAGGAGGGCAAATTTGGGAAAGGTCGACTCGCCGTCCATCTCCATAGAATGGCTTAAGCGTTTCTTTTCCTCCCCTTTTAAAATCCTCAATTAGTCTGGGCCAGGTGGGCTCCGCCTCCCCTATCACCACTGCATCAGCGTGCTGAATGGCTTCTTGAGGTAAAGCACTAGGATGCATCCCCCCTAATACCACCGAGATCCCCTTTTCTCTGAACCTGCCTGCTATTTCATAGGCCCGGGGGGCAGTGGCAGTCATACAAGTTATTCCTACCAGATCCGCTTCTTTGTTAAAATCAATCTCTTCCACATTTTCATCAATTAGCTCTGTCTCCACCTCAGGAGGAGTTACTGCTGCTACCGCCAAAAGAGATAGTTGAGGAAACTTAAAAACCTTTCCTCTCTCCATTCTCTTTTCTTTAGCTTGGATTTTCCAGGTAGGAGAAATTAAGATTATTTTCATTTTCCTTCCTTATATCTTTTATTCAAGGCAGGTTTTTTCCTTTACTCTGAATTTCTAATTCTTTTCTATTTTTCTTTTGGTTATTCTTTATCACCTCACTCAACTTTACTATAGAAGAATCGTATTCTCCGGCGAGCATCTTTTGAAACTCTGGTCTAGTGATTTCATCCAGATGTCTGGCGTAATTATCAAGGAATTCTGCGATCTCACCATTGATAATGGTCTTCGCTCCATTGTGAGTTGGGTAGGCGCCAAATTCTTTGACTACCTCTCTCAGGATCTCGGGTTTGTCTATGATAGCGCAGGGGGTTAGCCAATTATCATTCTCCTTCAGTTGTTTCTTTCTTATGGAGAGAAAAAAGGGAGAAACAATCGCTTCCCGTAACCCCTTACCGTGGTCCCATAAATCAAAGATATTATCCACAGCAAAGTGAACAAAAACGCAGGGCTCAATATCTCCTTGGGAATTTATATGAAAGTATTTTCTTCCCCCGGCTATGCATCCGCCAGTCCAGGGTCCGTCGTTCCAGAAGTCTCCCACAAAAATAGGTTTCTTCGATCTCCACTCCCACACCTTCTGACGAAGTCTAGTTCTCTGTTCAGGACTAGGCATGAGTTCGGTGGCCGGTTTTTTCCCTATGGGAATATAAATAAAATACCAACCAAAGGAGATATGTCGGTCAATAAGGCCATCTATGAATTCATCGCTGCTCACTATTTCTGCATTTTCTTTGGTTACAGTGACGGAAAATCCCTGCAGGACGCCCGCCCGATAAAGATTCTCCCTTGCCTTATTTATTTTCTCCCAGACCCCTTTACCTCTTCTCTCATCAGTCTCCTTTTTGAATCCTTCCAGGCTAATAGCGGGAACTACATTGCCTAACCTGGCTAATTTTTCTATCCTCTCCTCATCTAACAATGTTCCATTAGTATAAACCTGGAAATACATATCATTGTGCTCTTTAGCTAAGTCCAACAGATCCTTCCCTGTCTCTTTATCCTTGTAATAGAAGGGTTCTCCACCCGAGAGGGTCAAAAAACGGATACCCAGGCTTTTGGCTTCTCTTAAAATTCTATCTAAGCTGGCGTAAGATAGGCCCTGTCCTCGTGGATATTCATGAGCATAACAGCCGTAGCAATTAAGATTGCAGGCGTTGGTGGGAGAGATGACAAAAAACCAGGGAGCTTTAAAGCTCTCTTCCTCCAGCTTTTCCCTTTTCTTGGCTTCCATGACCCAGTCACAGAAAAAATTCTTGGCTAGTTTTTCTCTGCTTACCTTAGACAACCTATCCTGAAGAATCAATCTGCTGAGATCTGCTAGGGGATGTCGTCTCTGAAAAGCCTGGCGCACATTTTCCATGGCTGTTCTATTAGGACCGGCCAACTTGTACAATCCTGTTAATATGAGGTCGAATTCCTCATAGTAATCTTTCTCATTCTCAGTCTTAGCCAGTCTGGTTAGATAGTGGTAGATCTCTCGTTCGAGGATTTTTTTCTTTAACCTCGTTGCCAGCGGTTCAGCCATTTTCCCCTCCTTTATGGGTGAAATTCATTTTAACAGACTAAAACGATAGAGTCAAACAGTGACTAAGCCTCTTTTTTAATTCCTTCCCAGAATACCTGCCAGACTAGAGAGTCATCCTGGGAGAGTGAACCTTTTTCCTTGCGGGAAATCCAATAAATGGTGAGACTATGCATCATTCCCACCAAGATCACGGCCAATTTCCTTGCATCCAGGGGCTTAATCTCCTGATTTCTAATTCCTTTTCGGATCAGTTGATCGAGAATCTCTACATAGCGCGATTGCTTTTCTATCACTCTTCCCTTCAACCTCCTTTCCATCTCTTGCTTGAGCGACTCAGGAAGAGCCTGCATGATTTTAAAGAAATCCCTATTCTCTTCCAGGAACCTCAAGTGGATCCCTATGGCTAGTTTAATTCTCTGCGAGGGGAACTCATCCTTTCTCATCTCCTTTTCAATCTTCTCTAGAAGAATGTCTAGCTTTTTCTCTATAATAGAGAAAAATAGGTCCCTTTTGTCATCAAAGTGAAGATAGATCGTTCCCTTAGCTAACCCCGCCGCTCTAGCGACCTCCTCCATAGTGGTAGGATAAAACCCCTTCTTGGCGAAGAGTTTTTCCCCCGCTTCTAGAATCTGGGCGGCATGGTTTTTTTGTCTTAGCTTTCTCCTATTCATTACCTTAAGCACTATTAGTCTCCTTAACCTTCTAAACTTTGGAAAACCTTCAATTTCTGTCTGACTGTTCAGTCAAAATCATTATAACAGAAAATGAATTTAAGTCAAGAAGTATCTCGGGACGGGTTTGAAAAAAATTCTTAGATAGGCTTTTATTTTTTCTTTCCGGCCAAAATGGTGTAAAGGGTGGGAACCAAGACAAGGGTGAAGATGAATGAACTCAAAAGGCCGCCTATCACCGTCCTGGCCATAGGGGCCCACATCTCCGCTCCCGCACCAAGACCTAAGGCCATGGGCAGCAGGGCAAAAACAGTGGTAAAAGTGGTCATCAAAATAGGACGAAGTCTTCTCCTCGCCCCCAGCCTTACAGATTCAGATAGCGTGAGACCCCTTTCCCTTAGAATGTTGATGTAACTTATCATAACAATACCGTTATTTACCACGATCCCAGCCAACATAATAAGCCCCATGTAGACGACGATTGTGAACACAGTCCCGCTCAAAAACAACACTAAGATAACCCCTATAGCGGCAAAGGGCAGGGCCAGCATAATCACAAAAGGATAGCGTAAAGACTCAAATTGAGAGGCCATAACCATGTAAACAAGCACAACGGCTAAGATGAGAGCAAAGAAAAGACTGCGAAAGGATTCCGCCATCTCCTGCTGTTCACCACCGAATTCCACGGAAAAGCCCTCAGGTATACTAGTATTGGCCAGAGCCTCCTTTATGTCCCCGGTTATACTACCCAGATCTCTTCCCTTGATCCCTCCGGAAACGGTAATGACTCGCTCCTGTTCCTTCCTCTCAATTTGTACCGGACCAAGTCCCTCTTCAATCCGGGCTACGCTATCAAGGGATATCTGTCTACCTAAAGGGGAGGTGATGAAGATGTCTCCGAGATCAGCTGGACTCTCCCGATCTTCAGTCTGCAGTCTCACCAGAATGTTGTACTCATTTCCACCCTCACGAAACCAGGAGGCTACAGTGCCGGCATTGGCAGTGCGGATTGTCTGAGCTATTTGGGAGAAGTTAAGACCCAGGGATGAGGCTTTATCTCTGTCAATCCTTACCTGAAGCTCTGGCTGTCCTTCCTCAAGGCTCATCCTTGGCTCCACCACTCCCTTCACCTTCCCTATTGAATCAAAGACCTCTTGAGCTAGTCTTTTCCCCTGGGTTAAGTCATAACCTTTTATGTCCAGAGCAATGGGACTTCCACCAAATAGCATCTGTTCGCCGGGATCCCCCCCGCCGAACCTCACCGTAGCCTCACCTACCTTGAGTTTCCCACGAAGACTGTCCACAATCTCCCTGGTAGAACGCTCTCTCTGGGATAGATCCACCAGCTTAACTGTCAGAGAAGATTTATGAGATCCGCCGCCGCCGAAACCCATCATTCCACCAGCAGCACCTACCTGAGCCAGAAGACTCTCCAATTCTGGAGTATTTTCTCTGAGTTTCTCTTCGACCTCCCTGCTAATCTCATCAGTTAAGGCCAATCTGGTACCCACCGGCATCTCCACATCTACAGAGAATCTTCCTTCGTCCGTCTCGGGGAAAAACCTTGTTCCTATGCGGGGTACCAGAAGAAGACTGGCGACGAGGATTCCAACCGAACTGATGATGACTGTTTTTCGGTGTCCCAGAACCCAGCTTAGCACCATCTGGTACCGCTCCTCCGCATAGCTAAACCTTCCTCTGGAAGAACCTTTCTTTTCTTCACCTTCTCCATGCGACTTTATGGAAAGGTATTTGGAACATAGCACGGGAATGAGGGTCAAGGCCACAAAAAGGGAGGATAAAAGAGCGAATGCCACCGTGTAGGCCAGGTGCTTAAAGAAAATACTGGCAATGCCCGTAGTGAAGAGCAGGGAAAGAAAAACTACCAGAGTGGTCAGGATAGAGGCAGTGATAGCCATTCCTACCTCATCACTACCTACCACAGCCGCTTCCTCAATTGACTTTCCCTCCTCCCGGTGACGAAAAATATTCTCCAAAACAACGATGGCACTGTCCACCAGCATCCCCACCCCCAGGGCTAATCCACCCAAGGTCATGATATTCAGGGTAAGGTGAGTGACATGCATAAGGATAAAGGCCACCATGATGGAAAGGGGGATAGCGGTGAAGATGATGAGGCTGCTGGGGATATTGGCCAGGAAGAGGAAGATAATGATAATAGCTATTATAGCTCCGAGAATAGCCACTTGCTCAAGCTGAAAGATAGAATCCTTGATAAACGACGAGGTATCAAAGACGGTCCCTACCTCTACATCCTGGGGCAAATCCTTTTCTATTTGAGTGAGTTTCTCATGAACCCCATCGGCAACTCTGACCGTGTTAGTTCCCGACTGCTTACGTACGACTAGGATGATACCCTGTTTCCCATTGATCCGGACCTCACTTCGCCGCTCCTTGAAGGTATCCTTAACCTGGGCCACGTCTCCGAGATATATAGGCACTCCCCCTTTGGTAGCTATGACTACCTTCTCTATTTGAGAAACCTCAGTGAACTCACCCATAGTCCTAACGAAGAACTCTTTCTCACCGCTCTCAAGGTAGCCTCCAGGAAGATTGAGGTTCTCAGCCCGAAGGGTACCGGCGAGTTGAGTCAAAGGCAACCCTACCGAGGCCAGTCGACTGCGATCTACCTGGACCTGAATCTCCCTCTCTTTTCCTCCCGCAACCTCGACGGAAGCCACCCCCTCCAGCTGCTCGAGCTCATATCTGATATCCTCATCGGCCAGGTGACGGAGCTGCACCAGATCCTGATCACCAGACAGGCTCAGTACCATAAGGGGCATCAGAGAGGGGTCAAACTTAAAGGTGAGCGGATCGTCCGCTCCCTCGGGCAACGCTCCCTTAACCAAGGAAATGTTTTCCCGCACATCGTTAGCTGCCTCATCCATATTAGTACCCCAGTCAAAGTTCATAATGATCACTGAGTTACCATCGGATGAGACCGAGCTTACCTCCTTGATGTTATTAACGGTGCTCACCATCTTCTCCAGGGGCTCGGTGACCATCTTTTCCACCTCGACGGGGGCCGCTCCCTCGTAGTTCGTCATCACCATAATGACCGGGAACGTAATATCAGGGTAAAGGTCAATAGCTATTCTCGTTAGCGAGAATCCTCCCAGGACCAAAACGGCCAGGAAGACCATAAAAGTAGCTATAGGTCGTCTGATAGCTATGCGGGAAAGGCTCATTCTTCATCCCCTTCCTGAATTCGTACCTTATCCCCATCCTTGAGGTCCGAGGGGCCGGCAACGACCACTAGATCTCCCTCATCAAGCCCACTCAGTACCTCTACCAAGTCGTCTGTTTCCAAACCAGCCCTGACCTTCCTAAGGTGAACCGTCCCGTTCCGAACCACGAAAACCTCTTTTTGCCCGTCCTTCTCCACTAGAGCACTCTGTGGAACAAGAAGGGCATTATCGCGCTGAACCAGTAGTCTCACTCTGGGGAACATCCCCGGTTTCATGAGATAGTCGGGATTGGAGACCTTTATTGCCACCTCTATTTTTCTGCTTAAGGGGTCCATAACCGGGCTAATGTTAATCTCCTTTACCTCGAAGACTTTATCCAAATAGGTGTCCACTTTTACGCCTACCCTCTGAGTTAATTTCACCAGGTCAATGTCCTCATCACTCACATGGGTTAAGAGCTTTACTGTGTCTATATCTACAATACTCACCAGAGGTTGGGTAGGACCAACCATTGCTCCTACATCAACAAAGCGCTTGCTAATGATTCCAGAAATGGGAGCTTTTATAGTACAATCTTCCAGACGAATTTTAGCCAACCCCAGAGCAACTTCAGCCTGTTCAGCTTGCGCTTGGACGCCTTTTATTTTTGCCTCCCAACTTTTTGCTTCCTTAAGGCTTTCCAGGCTCTTTAGGCTGGCTTGAGTCTGTTCTACCTGTGCCTCTACCACCTTTATATCTTCTTCCCTGGCTCCTTTCTTTATTAAATCCAAATTGGCTTTGGCTGATTCGAGCCCGGCCTGAGCCACTTTGAATTGAAGCTGTGCCCTGTCAAATTGCTGATCGGAGATAGCTCCCTTTTCATAATTGTCCCTGGCTCGATTTAGATCTTTCTCTGCAGTCTGCGCATTTGCTAAAGCCTGTTGATAAGCCGCATCTACCCGCTCTATCTCCTCTTTCCTGGCCCCTTTTCTGATCTTGTCAAGGTTTGCCTGGGCCATCTTGAGAGCAGCCTCAACCTGCTGTAGATTACCCAAGAATTCAGTCTCTGCAGTGGCCTCTACCAGGTTCCACTGAGTTTGGGCAGCACTGAAGGCTGCCTCTGCCTGCTTTACTCCTAACAAAAACTCTCTGCTCTCGATCCTGGCTATAACCTCTCCCTCCTTTACCCTATCACCCAATTTAACCTTTATCTCTTCCAGGGTTCCACCTACTTTGGGAACTATAGTCACGCTACTTTGAGGACCTATATCTGCCGTGAGGGAGAGTTCTTGGCTGATTTGTCCCCTTTTTACAGCCGTAACTTTTACCGGAACCGAAATTCCTTTCTTCTCCTGAGAATAGGATATTCCCAGAAGACAAAACATCATGACAGCTAACATCCCTACAAAAACTATTTTACGGTACATTAAGAACCTCCTTCTTTATTTCATTGCCTTCCCTAGCTCTGCCATAGCCACATTGTGATCATATAAAGCTTTAAGATAGCCAAGTCTCACTCTGGTTAGGGCCAGTTGAGCATCCAAAACTTCCAGATTGGTAATGGCTCCACTTTGGTAACGAACCTCGGCAATGGAAAGAGCCTCCTCTGCCTGCTCAATGTTCTTTTCCTGAGCATAGATTCTTTCCTCAGATGCCTCCAGATCCCAAAAAGCTTTCTTGACTTCCAGGTCTATTCCGGCCTCGAGCCCGCGAAGAGAGAAATCAATTTGCTTAATCTGGGACCTTCTTTGGGCAACTCTTGCCCGATTTGCCCATCCATCGAAGAGGGGTATAGATAACACCAGATTAAGATTCCACTCCTCTCCCCATTCATCTTTCCCCTGCGAGGGATTTTGATACTGATAATTACCCACCAGGGCTAAAGTAGGTTTATTCTGAACCTCAGCTAGGTTGAGAGCCACCTCCGACATCTCTTTCTGGAGCTTTAAGCTCTTTAGATCGCTTCTCTCCTTTAAAGCCCTATCCATAGCTTCTTCTAAATTTATTTTCAGCGGTTCGAAGGAGAGTTCGCCTTCCAATTTCAGGGAAGCCGAGGAAAGAGAGAGCAGATTAGCCAGGCTCTCCCGGGATAAACGTAAGTTATTCCTCGCCTGGATCAAATCCGGCTTCAGATTGGCTACCTCCACCTGAGTTCTTAAAAGATCGAACCTCGAAACCACTCCCACTTTAAAGAAGTCCTCTACCACGGCTAGGTGCCTTTTAGCCTGGTCTAAAGCCTTTTCGGTCACCCCCACATTCTCTTGAGCTAAAAAAACTGCGTAAAAAGCCTTTTTAACCTGAAAAGTAATCTTATTTTGGGCATTCTCTAGATCTGCCTGGGGTTTCTGATAATACAGACTGGCCCCTTTATTGGCATAGCTTAAGCGACCGCTGGTGTAAAGTGGCTGATTAAGAGAAAGCTTGGAGACATAACTATCCGCTTTTCCCGTCTCTGAAGGCGCTTCATTCAAGTGAGTATACGTACCACCCAAATTTATGGTAGGAAAGTACCCCGCCTTAGCCTCTTTTATCCTTTGTTTTGCTTCTTCAATCTTTTCCTTAGCTACGAGTATTTCCCTGTTATTAGCCAGGGCCACTCTTATAGCCTCCTCTAAAGTAAGGGATTTTGCTCCACTCCAACCAGGAAAGGAAATCAAACACAAAATTGATATCAGAAGGAATATACTCCACTTCCCTGCCCTGTAATTACACATCCTTTTTTAATTCCTCCTTTTTCATGAGCTCTGACCCTTTTACTTTCCCTCACTCCTTAGAGAAGCTTTCTTATGAACAGGCTCTTATCTTGCCTTTCCATAAATTCTAGCGTGAAGGGTCTTAAATATGTTTAAGAGATCCCTTCTTTCCGGTGAAGTCATTTGCCTTAGGATAGATTCTATGTGTTTCTTTCTCGCCTCCTCGAACCTACTGATTATCCTTCGCCCCTTAGCTGTTAGAGCTACTCTTACCATTCGCCTGTCTTCTGGATCACGCTTTCGAGCCACGAACTCTTTTTTTACCAATTTATCCACCGTACGAGTGAGAGTGCTTAGATCCATAGAAATGCTTCTACCTAACTCTGACATGGTGGGCTCCTCCTTTGAAGAGAGCTCTCTAAGAACAAAGATCTCAGGAAAGCTTATATCCATATGGAGAACTTCCTGAGGTTCATCTGTCCGGAAGGCCTTTGCCAGGTCCGGTAGGAGAGCAATCAGCTGGTTAACATGTCCTTTGATCTCTTCTCCCATTTTAACCCTCCGTCGCGCTTCAAAATATTTGACATATTAAAATTTATTATAAATTAATATTCTCAATTGTCAAATTTATTATAATAAAATATTTTCATCTGTCAAGCCCTTGACCCACTTCAGGGAAA
>Ga0209979_1004296_pt1 | contig 11883 bp, 8 predicted proteins | sample AnhtaG_FD_183114 | JGI IMG/M metagenome (GOLD analysis project Ga0209979, IMG submission 183114) | Deep subsurface microbial communities from Anholt, Denmark to uncover new lineages of life (NeLLi) - Anholt_01485 metaG (SPAdes) (version 2) | ecosystem: Environmental > Aquatic > Marine > Oceanic >...
AATCTGTGTGATTTTCCCTCCCCCCGCACTTCGCGACTCTTGTTTGGGTGTTTCTGGGGGTTGTTTCGATGTTTTGACTGGTTTTCTGTCTGCGCTGGTGTTTTGTATGGTACTGTTTTGCTACTAATCTGCTTGACGCTGTGGGAGCTCTCGGTGGGCTTGGCGTTGGCGTCTGCTTCGGAGCTTTAGCTGCGGGCGGGCGGTGTGGCAATGTTGCCCAGTCGAGTGGATGTGTAGACGTTATATGTTTCCACGAGGAGAGCAGCTGGATTTTAGGTTGAGGGTAGAGTTGTAGAGAGGCTTCACATAGGCGGGCGCAGCACTGAGCCGCGAAAAAATAAGAAATGGTGGGTTGAGGCCTCTAGGCGCCCTGCATCCGCTTCTCGACGCCCAGGATGGCGGCGATCTGCCCCTCGTGGCGGAAGATCTCGCTCACACCGAGCATCAGGTAGGCCTCCTTGGGCTTCACCCCGGAGAACCAGTCCATCTCCTCAGCGAGGGCCTCGGGGGTGAGCTTGTCGAGCATCTTCATCAGCTTCGCCTTCCCAGTCTCGAGGTCCCCCTTGATCTTCTCCAGGGAGTAGCCAGCGTTCCCGACGTAGTCGTCGGGCCAGCCCTCAGGCTTGTAGTCCTTCTTCCCCTTCACGACCTTGGGGAAGAAGACGTGCATCTCGTAGGAGAGGTGGGTGAGGATCCACCTGATGGTGTTCGCCTCTGCGCAGGGCTTCCAGTCGAGCTGCGCCTCCTTCAGGTCGGCGGTGTGCTGGTCGAGGAGGTCAAACCCCAGCTGGGTGAATGCCTTCATCGTCTCAATCTTCTCATACATAGGCACTCAAATGCGCGGGCGCGATTGATATTAACTCTACTCAAGTTACATGCATATTTCCATAAAGTAACATGGGAAAAATTAATAAAGAGATTTAAATTACACTTAGGGTCATAAACCCCGTCTCGACATGCACAAACGGGGAAAAACGTTTTTTTTATCCTTCTAGAAAAAAAACGTAAAAATACATTTTCCTACGAAAAAATACCCCAGTTAAACGAATTCACGACCCTTTTAACAAAAAGGAGACCAAAAACACATCTCCAAAAAAGGGGAGGGGGGGTCACACATCCGCCCGTAAAAAACCCGCCAAACCACAAATGGAACCTGAAAATCCCTCCTCCCCGATCCGATTCCAGTCAAAAACCCAGGCAAATCCAGGAAAAACACAGACCAGAACAACACACAACACAGCCCCATATACAGGGGGGAGGGGGGGGTCATGCATCGGAACATGAAAACACCGCCCCACAGCGAAAGGAATCCGAAAACGACCCCGATTCGAACCCGTTCATACCAAAAGGAGTACAAATGCATACCAAAAACCGACCATCCTAAGCCAGCCGTTCAGAAAACGCCATCGTATGCCACCGCTCACACCAAACAGGGGCTCCCGAGCGGCAAAAGGGGGAGAACACAATATCCTGAAGCTCAGGCTTCCCAGAGTCCAAATCCCCCAAACTTCCGCATGCATGAAGTTTGCAAAAAAATTAAAAAAAACGCATATTTCCATCCAAAAAAAACGGTTAACTTCGGAAACATTTAATAATAACAATTGCAATGCGGTACTGCGATGCAAAATGAAATTTGACACCAAGCAGGAAGGGCTTAGAACCCTATTCAAACCATACCAGGTACTCCTCCTCGAGCACCTCTGGGACCTGAACGGTCAGACCAGAGTCGGGCTGACCTCCGGCCAGGCCCACAAATACCTGATGAACAAGCCAGACAGTAAGTCCAGGGCCTCCGTCATATTCTTCCTGAACGACATGGTCGACGACGGAATCCTAGACTACGAGGAGAAGACAGGAAAGGGAGGATACCACAGGGTATACTACCCCAAGATGGACAGGGTAGAGTTCGCAGAACACGTCTCCAACCTGATCAACGAGAAACTCAAAACGATCTTTAAAAAATAGTGTCGCCATATCAAAGCGACACCTAAAACACATAATCCCACCCTCATACTTACTTGACGCATATCCCCTGTAATTCAAACGCTTGAAATCATTCGTATTCCCTACCGGTCTCTCTAAGCCTCCCCAACTCAACCAATGCGATACCATCATGAAAATCATCATACCACGGCTGCCCGGAGTTTATCTCCCTCAAGGACTCGACGAGTCCGACGCTCTTCCTGAGATGCCCAACAATATCACCGGTCTCAGAACTGAAACCGTCGAACAAACTTCTCTGCCTCTCCGACCAATCCCCAGGCTGATCCAATCCCGCCACGTATATCGGCAGAAACGCCCTGAGCGTCTGGACATCTACAATGCTCCCCAGACATCTAATCTCCCCAGCCGAGACGAACAAACTCTCATCCAAACCGTACAGAGGCATATCGTACTTATTATGACCCAGCTGCGCAATATCACAGATAGAGAAGCTGAAAAGATCGATCCCCTCGTCAGAGCAGAACCCCCCCAGCTTTACCAGAGCCGGAATCGCGATGAAGCCATAGAGAACGATCCTTTCGGGACTCAGACCCGACTCTAACAGATCCCCGAGCGCCGTCTCGGCGGATCTACCCGTAGCGTACGTGTCAGGGATCAGGAGAGTATCCACACCATCCATCAGGGAATCCCCCGAGGAATAGTCACGATAAGACACCCCGATGGTCCTCGCATCGGAATGGGACCTGTACCCATCCGCCCTGTACTCCGTCCTCACACTGATGACAGGGACGCCATCTGGAAGAAACTCGCTCACCATATAACCCGATCCGGCACGCAGGATATGGAGGATGGCCAAACCACTTACGTCCAACAGATCCAATCCCATCAGGACCCTGACGAACTCCCTGGAACAATCCAGACACAAGCTCTCCAGCTCTTCCCCGACGATGTGAGGGTGACAGGCTATCCGCATCCCCGGGACGGTGTCGACGATGAACACCTCCCCAACGTCGACCCCCCTCGGTAACAGAGGGGAATTTTCCGTATCCACCTTGAAGACACTGGTGTCCTGCCTCAACTCTTCTATCTCGATCGGTGCAGTTGAAGAAACATCCACCGGAAACGTGTCTAAAACCGCATCCAGATGCGTCTCCAAACGCATACACAAAGCATGACGAGTCATCCTTATTAATTGAATCAGCGCAAACCTGGGAAATTCCCTGCTGGAGGACGCCATGGCTGCCTCCTCGGTCTCCAACCGCAAACCCTGGATTTTTTAGACGTGATGAGAGCGCTCTAGATGTCGGGCAGAAGGATTTCGATTAAACACCCCGAGAGACGTAACATAATGGCTGCCTTTCACGAAACTGAACTCAGAACAACCGATTTAATCCTATTAACCGCGCCTAGTTGATCACGATCGTGTCCAGCCCGAAATAACGCTGGGCGAGGAACCTGATCTTCTTGATGTTCTGGCCGTTCCTTCCTATGGCGAGGCCTTTGTCCTTGCTCTCGACGTTCACCATGGCGATGCGGCCCTTGCCGACCCTGTCCACCAGCCGGATCTCCTTCACCTTCGCAGGCTTGAGGGCGTTCCTGATGAACTTTTCAGCGTCGTCGATGTACTCGAAGATCTCCACCTGCTTGTTGGTCATGTGGCGGAACCGTTTGATCTTCTCCCCGCCCCTGCCGACGGCGAGGCCTACCTCTCCCTTCTTCACCGCGAAGATGATCGTGTCCTCCTCCTCGTCGATGATGCAGTCCATGATGGTGGCGCCGGTCATGTTCTCGAGGAGGGCCATGTACTTCATCTCGTTCTCCGTTATCTTGATGTTGCTGAGCATGTCAGGCCTCCACGATGTCGAGGATCTTGGAATCCCCAGGGTCGTTGATGACGATGGTCGAGACCGGGAAGGGCTTTCCGCAGAGGACCCCTAGGTCTAGGCTGTCCTTCGGGTGGTGGATCACCGGTATTTTCGAGAGCCTCCCGTAGTTCTCGATGGTCTCCTTTGTCTCCTCTGGGCAGTTGGAGGACAGTATCGCCACTCTCGCCCGGCCTCGGCGCATCTCCCTGAGGGCTACCTTGGAGCCAAGGTGGACTCCGCCGGTGTTGATGGCCATCCGCAGCTCGTGGTCGACGCTACTCGTCCCGCTTCCCCCCCATTGACATGAACAGCTCGACGCTCCCTGTGCCCAGAGGCATCGACTGGCCGACTATGATGTTCTCGATCACACCTTTAAGCGGATCGGTCTCTCCCTTTATGGCGGCGTTCACCAAGTGCTGGATGGTCAGCTCGAAGGCCGCCCTGGCGAGGACGCTGCTCTTCTTGCCGCTGATGCCGTGGCGGCCTATCTGCTGTATCTTCCCGGTGTTGGTCATGATGTCCGAGACTAGCATCACGTGCCTGATATCCACGTCGAGGCCTTGTTCGTCTAGGACGGAGTGGGCTTCGCTTATCAAGGCGTTCCGAGCGGCCTCGATGCCCAGTATCTTGGCTATCTCGTGGATGTCGTTGGTTGTCGTCCTCGTGGGATCGACTCCCTCTACGGACAAGACGCCCTCGAGGTTCGAGCCGTCTGTCCTGATCACCCACTCGCCACCCTCGTAGGTGGTGAGCACCCTCTTGATCTCGGGGACCCCCCTTATGCGGGACTCGATGATCTGCTTGATCAGCTTGTCGGGGTCGCCGCCCTTCTTCCCCTCCGAGAGGGCCACCTTGAGGTTCAGCTTGCCCTTCTTCTCGTACTCCACCGGGAGCGCATTCTCCACCTCTTTGACGGTTATGTTGAGGGCTTTCATGCGCTCCGGGGAGAGGGTGATATTCACGATGTCCTCCCTGAGATCGACGTTCACCTTCTCCACGACATCGTCGATCACCGTGTAGATCAGCTTCTCTGCGACCTCCCTGGCCTTCGCCTGGCCACGCCTGTGCTTCGAGTCCAGATGGATAGTCATGACAGGAGTCGACGGGGCCCGCCTGGCGTCCACCAGCTCAATGAGCCGGGGCAGGCCGAGGGTTACGTTTAGCTCTGCGACCCCTGCGTAGTGGAAGGTCCTGAGGGTCATCTGGGTACCTGGCTCGCCGATGGACTGGGCCGCGATGGTGCCCACGGCCTCCCCTGGTTCTACCAGGCTGAAGTCGTAGTTGCGGACCACGGTGTCTATCACCGTTTCAACGCCCTTCTTCGTCAGCTTCTCCTCTGCGAGCTTACTCCTCAGCTCCTCCATCAGGCTGGGAGTCAGCAGTCCCTCCATCTCTGCCAGCTTCGTCTCTATGAACTTGTCCGGGGCCTTGCGACCCGAGGGTATTGCGATCTTCACCCTCCCGATGAGGAGGCCGACGTCCACCGCCTTCCCGTGGTCGCTCTTTGCCGGGTCGACGCCGTCCTCTCCGTATGTGAACTGGACTATGTTCCCGGAGGAGTCCCGGACCGTGCCGTCGTACTCGACCCTGAGGTGCTCCAGGGCGTTGATGAGGCGGCGCTGCATGTAGCCACTCTGCTGGGTGCGGACCGCCGTGTCCACGAGGCCTTCCCGGCCTCCCATAGCGTGGAAGAAGAACTCGATGGGGGTGAGCCCGTCTCTGTAGCAGTTGTAGACGAAGCCCCTGGCCTCCGGGGTGGGGTCGTGCGCGTTGTAGTGGGGCAGGGTCCTGTTCGTGTAGCCCCTCATGATCCTCTTCCCACGGATGGCCTGCTGGCCCACCGAACCCATCATCTGTCCTATGTTCAGGCTGGAGCCCCTGGCCCCGCTCCGGGTCATGATGATCCCGGCGTTGTCCATCCCGAGCCCCGACTCGACGGTCTCGCCCGCCTTGTCCCTGGCCTTGGCCAGCTCACTCATCACCCGGATCTCGAATGTCTCCTGGAGGCTCTGTCCCGGCAGCCTCTCCAGCTCCCCCGTGTTGAGCTCGTCTATGAGCTTGTCGACGTTCCTCTCCATCCTCTTCATCACCCGATTGATCTCCCCCTTCTCGTTGGGGCCTATGGTGAGCTCGTCCACGGAGAACGTGAAGCCGTTCAGACTGAGGAACTCGTTGATGAGCCTGGTGACGGAGTTGAGGAAGTCGTGGCCTGCGTCCGTGCCGTAGTCCTTGATGATCCTGTGGAAGATGGTCTCCGCCCTCTCGGCGCCGATGGTGTTCTTGTCGATGACGCCGCTGAGCAGCTTCCCCTCCCTGATAACGACGTAGGCGTCGTTCTGGCACTCCTCCCGCTCGCAGGTCTCGCAGTGGCGGCAGATGTTCGCCTTGATCACGAAGTTGAAGTCCTCTGGCAGGTACAGGCTGAAGATGTCCTTCCCCGACCACATGGGCTCGGGCTCCGTCACCATGGCCTCTGGCTCCGGCCCCACGTAATCCGTTGCTGCCAGAAGCTTCCCGACCTCGTCGGCTGTGAGCATCGTCTGCTTCCGCGTGAGGAGGTACGCCCCAGTGATGAAGTCCTTGGTGGCGCCGATGATGGGGGCTCCGTACCTGGGCGACAGGATCTGATCCTGCACCCGCATTAAGAGCCGGGCCTCTGTCTGGGCCTCCTTGCTCTGGGGGATGTGGAGGTTCATCTCGTCCCCGTCGAAGTCGGCGTTGTAGGGCGGGCAGACGGTGAGGTGCATCCTGAAGGTTCTGTAGGGGAGGACCTTCACCCTGTGGGCCATGATGCTCATCCTGTGGAGGCTGGGCTGCCTGTTGAAGAGGGCGATGTCTCCATCCTTCAGATGGCGCTCTATGACGAAACCTGGCTCCAATGACTCGGCGATTACAGACTTGTCGGTGACGAACTCCAGCCTGATCCTCTTGGAGTCAGGGCGCACGATGTATAGGGCTCCAGGGTGCTTGTGGGGGCCGTTGAGGACGAACTTTCTCATCTCCTCGACGTTCCTCTCGGTCACCATGTCTGGTACAGTCAGCCTTGTGGCTATGTGGACCGGCACCCCCACCTCGTTGATGTCTAGATTCGGGTCTGGGGAGATGACCGTACGGGCAGAGTAGTCGACTCTCTTCCCCGAGAGGTTGCCCCTGAACCGGCCCTCCTTCCCCTTCAGCCTCTGGGCTAGGCTCTTCAGCGTGCGGCCTGACCTGTGGCGGGCCGGGGGGATGCCGGAGACCTCGTTGTTGAAGTATGTAGTGATGTGGTACTGCAGGAGTTCGCTGAGATCCTCGATGATGAGGGTTGGAGCGCCTGCGTCGATGTTCTCCCGGAGCCTCTGGTTGATCCTGATTATGTCGACGAGCTTGTGGGTGAGGTCGTCCTCCGCCCTGATGCCGGACTCCAGGATGATGCTGGGCCTGACGTCCACCGGAGGGACGGGTAGCACCTGGAGGACCATCCACTCCGGCCGGGCCACTCCAGGATCGAAGTCGATGAGCTCGAGGTCATCGTCGGGGATCCTCTCGAACCACTCTCTTATCATGTTCGCCGTCAGCCTGCGGCTGATCTCCTCCATCAGGGACTCGTCTGTTTTCAGCTCCTCCTTCTCGATCTCGAAAAAGCTCGTGGGCTTCGCGAACTTTACGTTCGACTGGACCATGCCGCACACGGGGCACTCCTTGAATTTCTTGTATTTCTTCGCCTGCTTTATGATCTCCTTGGTCGTCTCGTCGTTGACCTTGCCGAAGAGCTTCTTCTCCTCCTCCCGCACGCCCTGGAACATCTCGTAGTCCTCGGGGGTGAGGAGTATCCTTCCGCAGCCCCTGCAGGTCACGGAGAGGAGCTTGTAGATGTGCTTGGCGAACTCGACGTGGATTACTGGGACCGCTAGCTCGATGTGGCCGTAGTGGCCGGGGCAGTTTATGGAGATGTTCCCGCAGGTCCTGCACCTCTGCCTGGGCTCGAGCGTCCCGAGCCTCTGATCCATGAGGCCGCCGGCTATCGACCCTCCGTCCTCGTCGTATGTGTCGGAGGTGTGGATCTCTACAGTGCTGAGCCTCCGGATCTCCTCGGGGGGGAGGACCCCGAACTTTATGGCGTCGATGACCTTAGACATCTCAGTCCACCTCCTTGGCCAGCTCCAGGGTGGGAGAGATGCAGAGGCTCTGGAGCTCCTGGAGGAGGAGCTTAAACGCGTAGGAGACGGTGACCGGGGCCACCTCGCTCTTCCCCTCGCAGATGGGGCAGACGTACTTGCGCTGGCGAATATCATAGAAGGCGAGCTTGCCGCAGTTCTCGCAGACGTAGATAGTGTAGGCGTCGGATTCCTCCAGGAGCCTGTCCTTGAGGAGCATCGCTGCGCCGTGGCCAACCAGGCAGTCCCGCTCCATCTCCCCGAACCTGAGGCCGCCGCCTCTGGCCCTGCCCTCGGTGGGCTGCCTTGTGAGCATCTGGACCTGCCCCCGGGCCCTGGCGTGGATCTTGTCCACCACCATGTGGTGGAGCTTCTGGTAGAAGGTGACTCCTATGTAGATCTGGGTCTCGAACATCCGGCCGCTCTGGCCGTCGTACATGAGCTCCCTGCCTCCTGGCTGGAATCCGAGGCTCCTAAGGATCTCGGAGAGGGACTCTAGGGGCTCGTTGATGAAGGGCGTCCCGTCCACCTCGACCCCCCTCATGGCGGCCACCTTGCTCGCGATGGACTCGAAGAACTGGCCCACGGTCATCCTGGAGGGGAAGGCGTGGGGGTTGATCATGATGTCCGGCACGGTGCCGTAGACGCTGAAGGGCATGTCCTCCTGGGGGACGACCATGCCGATGACCCCCTTCTGGCCGTGGCGGGAGACGAACTTGTCCCCGAGCTCGGGGACCCTGTGGCTCCTTACCTTCACTTTGACCAGGTGGGAGCCCTCTATGTCCTTGGTGATGAAGACGGAGTCCACCACTCCCACCTCCGTCGGCCTGACGCTTACGGAGGTGTCCCGAAGCTGAGGGCCACGGACCTCGAAGCCCCTGTACTCCTCGGAGAACCTGGGGGGGCTCGTCTTCCCGATGAGGATGTCACCGCCCTTGACCTGGGCCTCCGTCGAGATGAGGCCGTCCTCCTCGAGCATCCTGTAGGATTCGGCGCCGTGGTAGCCCCTTATCCCTGCTTCTGGGATGGTGAGCCTGTCCTTGGCGCCTCCGAGGTACTGCTTGCACTCGGCCTTGTAGATGCGGAAGAAGCTGGAGTGGCCGAGGCCTCTCTCGATGCTGGACTTGTTGAAAATTATGGCGTCCTCCATGTTGTAGCCGTTGGAGCTGAGGACAGCCACTATCATGTTCTGGCCCGCCGGGCGCGCGTTATACCCCGTGATCTCCATGGGCTTTGTCTGAGCCAGGGGCTTCTGGGGGTAGTGGAGGAGGTGCCCTCTGGTGTCGGTCCTATCCTTGTAGTTCAGGGCGTACATCCCTGGGGCCTGCTTGGCCATGGCCGCCTGGTATGTGTTCCTCGGCGACTGGTTGTGCTCAGGGAACGGGATGATGGACGCCGTCACGCCGAGGATCGTGTAGATGGAGATCTCCATGTGAGTGTGATCCTCGGTGACCTTGTTATGGTCCGCCGAGATGAATGCGTTCTCCTCCTCCTCGGCGTCGAGTAACTCTATAATGCCCTCTCTCATGAGGTCGCTCCACTGCCACCGGCCCGTCTGGAGGTTCCGGACGTGCCTCGGCTTGAGGAGGGGTTTACCATCTTCAACTATGATCAGGGGACGCCTGATCCGGCCCTCGTCGCAGTTGACGTAGATCTCGTTGTGGTCGGCGTAGAAGCCGGTGTTGACCTCCCCGCTGATCTCGCCCCTGCGGCGCATCAGCCTCACCGTCTCGACGAGCTCCGAGGGGGCCTTGGTGTAACCCAGGAGGTACCCCTCGACGAAGACCTTGGCACCCTCGTGCCTCATCCGCTCGTCGGCGTCCTTGGCCGGGATCACGCCCAGGTAGAGGAAGGTCCTCTTGATCTTCTCGGCCTCGGTCCCTACGGAGACGCTGGCCATGAGAGCCAGGTTCTTGACGAGGCCGCAGTTGGCCCCCTCGGGCGTCTCGTTGGGGCAGAGCCTGCCCCAGTGGGTGGAGTGGAGATCCCTGGCCTCGAAGTTGGGCTGGCTCCTGCTCAGGGGTGACTGGAGCCGCCGCAGGTGGCTCAGGGTTGAAAGCGTGTTGGTCCTGTCCAGGAGCTGGGTCATACCGACGCGGCCCCTGCGCCAGTTGCCCGTGGCGAGGGCATGCCGGACCCTGCTGCTTATGATGCCGGGCCTTACTGCGGCGGAGATGAGGACGCCCTTCCTCCGGGTGCTCATCCGGCGGAACTGGTAGCGCATGTCCCTGTAGAGGCTCCAGAAGGCGCTGCGGAACAGCTCGGCCAGGAGGGGTCCTGCGAGCTTTATCCGCTTGTTCTTGAGGTGGTCCTTGTCGTCCTCCTCCCTGCGGCCCAGCTTGAGCTCTACGATGCGGGAGGCCATCTCGCCGAGGAATATGGCCTTGTCCAGCCTGTCCTCGGGCGCCCTTCCGATGTGGGGGAGGAGGTTCCTGTCGATGATGGTCTCGGCCCTCTTGATCCTGAACTCCCTGACCTGGCCGAAGGCCACCCTGTTCCCTATGTAGAGGATGGCGTCCTCCACGGTGTGGGCGTCGGCTGCCTCCCTGAAGGACACCTCCAGCTCGTTCAGGATGTCGGTGTCGAGGGAGACCATCTCCGCGACATCCCTGTCCGTCTCGACTTCCAGCGCCCTCATGAGGACGACGAAGGGCACCGGCACTGGGACGCCGGGGATGGAGATCACCATCTCCCCCTTAGCCTTGAGGGCCATCTCTATGCGGGCCCTGAATCCCACGGTGGTGGAGAAGACCTTGCCCCTGTAGACGGGCTTGGAGCCCCTGTTGTCCACCTCGATGAGGACCCTGTTGGGGGCGAGGTCCTCGAGGGAGACGATGACCCTCTCGGATCCGTTGACTATGAAGTAGCCTCCCACCTCGTCGGGGTCCTCGCCGATACTGATGAGCCCTTCTATGGGGTGTTTCGATAGGAGGCAGAGGTCGGACTTGACCATGATGGGGAGGTTGCCTATGTTGACGCATTCGAGTGACTCCCGTCCCTCGTCGTTGAGGATGATGTCCAGGTAGAGGGGGGCCGAGTAGGTGAGGTTGCGGATCCGGGTCTCCCTGGGGTAGACGCTCCGGACCGTCCCGTCCACCTCGACGACCCGGGGTTTGTCCACCTCGATGGTCCCGAACTTGATGTCATACGTGTGCCCGGGCACCTCGATGGTGATGCCCTGGATCTCGTCTATGATGTGCTGGAGGGTGTTCTGGACGAAGTCGTTGTAGCTGTCCAGATGCTGCTTTACGAGGCCTTCCTCGGCGAAAAAGGCCTTCATTACATCCCAATAATCCTGATCCGTTAGAAGCAAACTCTCTCACCTTCACCCAAAACTAGTTGAACCTGTAAATGATGACTCGGGGTATGGAATCACCTGTTTTAACTCAATTCCCCCTATTACGGCGTTTTTCATCCGACTAAGAAGCCGTCCAAACCTTGTAGAGGCTACACAGAGTGTCGAGCACTTGTTAATAAACCTTTTTCTGGAAGCGTCGAATCTATACGGGTCTTATTCTGGGCGTTGGTGTATTTATGTATCGTACCGTCAAAGGGCCGGTTTAAGGGGGTCGGGGCTCGGTTGGGTTTTTAAATCCAAACCTTTAAATGGAGAACACCTTTATTCGGTAATGCTCGGCTGGAAAAATATGCCGTTACATGCTTGGAGTTGTTGCGTTTGGCGGAGATGATTGAGCAGGTCCTCGAGAGGAGCATCGGAAAGACGGTCCTCATAAAGTTGAGGGGCGGTAGGACTCTGAGGGGGATCCTTGAGGGCTTCGATCAGCACGTGAACCTGGTGTTGAAGGACGCTGAGAACGTGAGTGACCCTGAGAGCGTCGAGATGATAGGGACGATCGTTCTCCGGGGCGATAATGTCATCATGATCTCTCCGCCTCCTTAGGCTTGGATCGGGGTTTTCTGGATGCCTACTAAGCAGG
>Ga0209979_1004297_pt1 | contig 11882 bp, 12 predicted proteins | sample AnhtaG_FD_183114 | JGI IMG/M metagenome (GOLD analysis project Ga0209979, IMG submission 183114) | Deep subsurface microbial communities from Anholt, Denmark to uncover new lineages of life (NeLLi) - Anholt_01485 metaG (SPAdes) (version 2) | ecosystem: Environmental > Aquatic > Marine > Oceanic...
TGATGGGTTGAACCTCACCTAATCATACCACAAAAGCGCCCTTTTATCCTCTCACCGAGCTGGTCTCATTGAGGCTCGGCAGACCAGAAGCTTGGCCCAGCCAAGCACATAATTTAGAGACTATGTCGGTTTGTTGGAGTTGCAAGGTTCCATTGGTCTGCATTCAGTCACGCTTTTGCCGTCATTAATCTCCCCTGGAGTATTCTCTATCTCTGGATTGAGAAACAGCCTGGTGTGTGGTGGCATGAGGTTTTCGGTTCATTGGTTAACGACGAAATTGGGCAAGGAATATCATTTCTCCTTATGGTGGCTTTGCAGGCGGTATTGTGTACCACATTGTTTTTGCTATCCAAACGGTGGCGAACTCAAAAACAGAGCAGCAAAGTTGTCGCAGGCAGAACTGTTGTTGATGATTGAGAACAAACACTGGATGCCGAAGTTTGTCTAACAACACCGTGTTTACGGTTCGCTTCGGTCACTCAAAAGCCTTCGGCACTTCGCAAACACGCGGGCCGTCTCTGTGTTTTGACGCCAACTTTTAAAGGAGGTCAGCATGGCAGTTCGTATCGGCTTCATCGGCACGGGAAACATCGCTGAGTTCCACCTCCAGAGGCTGCAGCAGATCGAAGAAGCGGAGATAGTAGCTCTCTGCGACCTCGATCTGGAGCGGGCCGAGGCTGCTCAGAAGAAGTTCGGTGGCACGGCCTATACTGACTACCACGAGATGCTGGAGAGGGAGCGGCTGGACGCGGTCTACATCTGCATCCCTCCCTTCGCCCACCTGGATCAGGAGCTGGAGGCCGTTAAACGGGGCATCCACCTCTATGTGGAGAAGCCGGTCACCCTGGACGTGGAACTGGGCAAACGGATCGAGCAGGCCATCCGGCAGCGGGGTGTGATCGCCGCCTGCGGCTACCACTGGCGCTATTTCGATACCGTGGAGCGGCTCAAATCGCTGGTGGATCAGGAACCCATCGGCCTGGCCGTGGGATACTGGTTTGGAGGTGTCCCCCAAGCCCCCTGGTGGAGGAATCGCTATCAGTCGGGGGGCCAACTGGTGGAGCAGACCACCCACATTGTGGACCTGGCCCGCTATCTCCTGGGCGATGTGGCCGAGGTAGGCGCATACGGTTTTCGGGGACTCATCCGTGACATCCCCGGCTACAATGTGGAGGATGCTTCCGTTGCGATCCTCAAGTTCCAGAGCGCCGCCGTCGGTACCATCACCTCCTCCTGCCTGCTCACTGACGGCGGGGGCACGGCGGGGCTGACACTCCTGGGGCGCGACCTGCGCGTTGACTTTAGATCTGGGAAACTGCGCATCGAGCGGTCAGGCCAGGTTCAGGAGTTCACCCCCCAAGGGGATCCCTATCTCAGGGCCAGCCAGGCATTTGTGGAGGCGGTGGCCACAGGCGATCCCACTGGCATCCGATCCACGTATGCCGATGGGTTGAAGACGGTGCAGATCACATTGGCGGCCAACCATGCCATGCAGACCGGGCAGATAGTCAGGCTCTAAGGAGGGAGAGGATGGGAGAGGCGATGGGGCGTTATCAGGCGGCACGGGAGCCGGCACCGGAGACGATGTGGGCCTGGCCCCTCTACGGGGCAGGGCTGGACAACCTGGGACGAAATCACCGACCAGTGCGCTTGCCAGTGCCGATGCCAGGCCCCTATCAGTTGCTGGCCCGCATTGACGCTGTGGGCCTCTGTTTTTCCGACGTCAAGCTCATCCGTGCCGGAGGGGACCACCCCCGCCTCTACGGGCGCGATCTGGCGGCCGACCCGACCATCGTCGGCCACGAGGTCTCACTGACCGTCGTGGAGGTGGGCGAGCGACTTGGCCATCGCTTTCGCATCGGGCAGCGCTTCGTCGTCCAGGCCGACATCTACTACCACGGTGTGAACCTGGCCTACGGCTACATGCTGCGCGGCGGCCTGGCCCAGTACTCGCTCCTCGGCGAGGAGGTACTGAATGGCGATGCGGGCTGTTACCTGATTCCCATCCAGGCCGATGTGGGCTACGCTGAAGCTGCGCTGACCGAGCCCTGGGCCTGCATCGAGGCCTCCTATCGCATCCGCTACCGGTGTGGGTTGAAGGAAGGGGGCACTGCGCTTTTCCTGGTCCCTGGAGATGGGGTCGAGTACCGCTTAGGGGGCGATGGGTGCCCAGCAACCGTGCTCCTCTCTCAGGTGCCCCAGACCCTTGAGGCTTTCCTCCGCCAGCGGTGGGAAGGTAAGGGCACGGTCTTTGTGGTGGTGGAGGGCCGGGACGCAGCAGTGGTGGGTCGGCGCGAGACACAGGGGAATGGCCTTGACGACATCGTGCTGCTGGGACCCACATCCCCCTCTCGTATCGAGGCCCTGGCAAGCTGCCTGGCCTCAGGTGGGGTGCTCAACCTGGTGTCACCTGTGCCCGATCAGGTGCAGGCAGAACCGACGAAAGCGGGCCGTGTGCCGCTGGATGTGGGCCGCATTCACTATGATGACATCAAGATTGTGGGTTGTCGGGGGCCGGACATCGCAGAGGGGTACAGGGCCAACACCCGCGCTGAGCTGAGGCCTGGAGGCCGGGCCTGGTTCCTGGGCGCGGGTGGGCCCATGGGCCAGATGCAGGTACAGCGGGCGCTGGAGATGCCGGATGGGCCGCGCGCTGTCCTGGCCTCCAACCTCCGCTCCGGCCGGATTGAGTCTCTGGCCCGTCGCTTCGGCCCCTATGCTGAGCAGCGGGGCATTGAGTTCGTTTGTCTGACGCGGGAGGAGGTGGGGGACGAGGTTTACTTCTCCGGGATCGAGCGGTTGGCGGGGAAAGGTGGCTTCGATGATATCGTCGTGCTGGCCCCCAGCGCACGGGCAGTGGAGGAGGCGGCTCCCTATCTGGCCGAGGGCGGGGTGATGAATATGTTCGCCGGGATGCCGCGCGGCACCTTGGCTCAGGTGAACCTGGGGAAGCTGCTGGCCCGCAAGGCGTGCATTATTGGCTCCAGCGGCTCCACGATCGAGGACCTGGAGTACACACTCCGCAAGGCGGAGCGGGGAGAGCTGCGGCCCAACGGCTCGGTGGCGGCCGTGGCGGGCATCGAGGGTGTGTGGGAGGGGATGCAGGGGGTGGCTGAGGGTCGTTTCCCGGGCAAGGTGGTGATCTACCCTCAGGTCGAGGGGTTGGGGCTGACGCCCTTGGATGAACTTCACCATGTGCTCCCCCAGGTGGCGGAGAAGCTGGAGGACGGGATTTGGACGCGAGAGGCGGAGGAAGAGCTGTTAGGGGGCCGATGGGCGAGGCCGTGAAAGAGGCGGTGGTCTTTGGCGCGGGGAAGGTGGGCCGGGGCTTCCTGGGCCAGCTCTTCACCGAGTCGTGCTACGAAGTGACCTTCGTGGACGTTGACCGTGAGCTGGTGGAAGCCATTAACGCCCGGGGCGGCTACTGGCTGCGGTTGGTGGATAACGAAGGGACCGAGGAGCTGTGGATCGCGCCGGTGCGGGCCATTGGTGGGAGAGATGTAGATCGTGCAGCGGCTGCGCTGAGCGAGGCAGAGCTGGCAGCCACGGCGGTGGGCACCCGGGCGCTGCTGGCTATCGCACCTATCTTTGCGCAGGCCATTGCGCGCCGGGCTGAGGCCGGGTTGGAATCACCACTCAACATCATCATCTGCGAGAACCTCAAGGACGCCAGCACGATCTTCCGGGAGATGGTGCGGAAAGCCTTGGACTCACGCTATCACCCTTTCTTGGAGCAGCAAGTTGGTCTCGTTATGGCAGTCATCGGACGCATGGCGCCCCTCATCCCCCCGGAGGTGCGCGAGCAGGACCCAGCGCTGATGATCGCCGAGCCCTACAAAGAGTTGCCTGTCAGCCGAGAGGGTTTCGTGGGGCCGATCCCCGAGATCGTCGGCCTCCGAGCCGAGCCCCACTTCGAAGCCTGGGTGGCCCGCAAGCTGTACCTGCACAATGCCGCCCATGCTATGTTGGCTTACCTGGGCTATCTCAAGGATCTCACCTACGGCTATGAGGCGCTGCATGATCCTGATGTGCGTCCCCTCCTCGACCGGGCACTGGATGAGTCGCTGCGCGGATTGGTGGTTAAGTTTGGCTTCCAGGAGTCCGAACTACGAGCTCATGTTGCGGACATCGTCCGCCGCCTTGACAACCGGGCTCTGGCCGACACCATCTTCCGCCTGGCGCGCGACCCTTTGCGCAAGCTTGGCCCTGAGGACCGGTTGGTGGGCGCAGCGCGGCTGGCGCTCAAGCATCGAATCGTACCCGCGGGGCTGGCTTGGGGGATCGCGGGAGGTCTGGCCTATGATGACCCAAGAGACCCTCGCGCCATCAAGCTTCAGCAGTTCCTGGCCACTGAAGGGATCGAAAGCGTGCTTCAATCCCTCTGCTGCCTTGACCCACCTGCAGAGAAACAACTGATTGAGCTCGTGCTTGCCCGATACGCGGCTTTGAAACGGGGTGCATTTCGATTGTGATCTACACCGTTACCCTCAACCCCTCGCTGGACAAGACCCTCTTCTTTCCTCGGCTCGTGCTGGGGGAGCTCAACGGCGCCCGCCAGGTGCGGCTGGATGTGGGGGGCAAGGGGTTCAATGTCTCACGAGCGCTGCTGGCGCTGAGCCTGCGAAGCGTGGCCATGGGTTTTGTGGCCGGTGCCGCGGGGGAGTATCTGCGGCGAGGGTTGGAAACGCTGGGTATTGAAACGGACTTGGTCCAGATCTCTGGTGAGACGCGTGCTAACCTGACCATGGTGGAGGAATCCACGGGCGTGATCACCAAGCTCAACGAGCCTGGGCCACAGGTGAGCGAAGCTGACGTGGAAGCGTTGCTGGGCAGAATCCGGCGGCAGGCAATGGAAGAGGACATATGGGTCATGTCGGGCAGCGTGCCTCCAGGCAGGCCGGCCGACATCTACGCCCGCATTGTAAAGATTGTACACCAGGTGGGAGGGACGGCTTTCCTCGATTCGAGTGGCCCACCCCTTCGTGAGGGGTGTCGCGCAGCCCCCTATGGGGTGAAACCCAACGTCGAGGAGGCGGCCGTAGCACTGGACCGGCCGCTTCGCTCCGAGGAGGAGCTGCGGGGAGCTATTGAAGGGCTCCTGGAGATAGGCATCCAGTTGGTGGCCTTGTCGCGCGGGGCCAAGGGGGCGCTTGTCGGCTCGCAGGAGGGGATCGTCTGGGCCGTGCCGCCGCCATCCGTGCTGGTGAAGAGTCCCATCGGTGCCGGAGATGCGCTGCTGGCGGGGATTGTCTTCGCCGTGAAGTCGGGCCTGGACTTGGAGTCCATTGCCCGCTGGGCGGTCGCGACGGGCACTGCGGCGGCCATGCAGGAGGGGACAGGGATGGGAAAAGGCGAAGAGGTGGAGAAGTTGGTGAGGCGGATCGGGATTCAGCGTCGCCTGAGGCTGCAAGCCTCAGGCTGAGCAGCCCAAGGGCCTCGAAGCGCCCTGAAGCGGCACGACGACAATCCCGGCGGGCTGCGTCCAGCAGGCTTGCGTTGCTCAGCCCTGAGCTTCAGAGCTTCAGCTCGGGGCCGCTTGAATTGTGTCACTTGTTTTGTTGGCACAACCGGGAATGGGACAGCAATGGAGATGCCTGGATAGGGTGGAGCACCTATGCAATGGCCCATCGCCGGAGGTGTGGCGTGACTACGAATACGCAACTCTTTCCCCCACCCCTCATTCAAGTCATGGCGCGGTGGGGTATACTTCAGATTCGCCTGTGAGGCTCTGCGTCATAGGTAACCGGCCTGCAATCTCCTTCGTGAGGGCCGAGGCGTCCCCGCCGAGGCTATTTCAGTGCCTCGCCTGTGCCGGTGCCACAGGCACCGGCACAGGCGAGGACGCCCCTGGATCTCACACCCTGGCCAGGACAGGCGGGAGGAGGTGTCCCCACGTATACCCTGGCGGTGGTGCGGTTACTCACATCTATCGGATGCCGAAGAGCGTGAATATGAATGTACAACCCCTTCCCTCACCCCTCATGACCTCCAAGCCGGGCTCCTTCGCCCGGAAGACCATCGTGGAGCGCAAGCCGCAGATCATCCGTCAGGTGATGGCCGATAACGACTATCCCCCGGAGATCCTGCGCGCGCTGAGGGATTTCGCCACAGAGATCGTTGCTGAGCCCATCCAGCCTCTGAAGGAGGAAGCGCCCGATGCGGAGGCCTGGAACGAGGTGTGGGCCCGCTACAAGGGCGGGGGCTGGCTGGAGGTGCCATGGTACTTCGCCGAGGCTTACTTCTACCGACGATTGCTGGAGGCGGTGTGCTATTTCCAGCCGGGGAAGTGGCGGGGGTGCGATCCCTTCGCCCGGCAGAAGGAGGTTCAACTGGCCGATTGCCTGCCCAGGATCGGTTTAGCGGTAGAAGCTCTGGGGCGCATCCAGGAGGATGGAATCCAGTGTGAGGCCTGGCTCCACGCCAGCCTGTGGGGCAATCGGGCTGATCTCAGCAACCTCACCGTGAGTGAGGAGGTGCGGGGGCGGCAGGGGTTGGTGGAGCGGGAGAATCTCCTAATTGATGACGCCCAGCAGGTCATCGAGCTGTTGCAACAACACTCCTTTCGGCGCGTGGCCTTCATCAACGATAACGTCGGCATCGAGCTGGGGTTTGACCTCTGCCTGGCCGATTTCCTGCTTGGCCATGGCTGGGCGGAGCGAGTGACCTTTCACCTCAAGAGGGACCCCTTCTTTGTCTCCGATGCGATGTGCAAGGATGTGCAGGCCACGCTCAAAGCCTTCTCCGCTTCGACGATTCCAAAGCTAGCCGTACTTGGCCGACGGCTGACACAAGCGCTGGCCGAGGGAAGCCTCTCACTGGAAGCCGACCCTTTCTGGACGACAGCCTTCCACTTCGCAGAGATGTCACCACAGTTGCGTGAAACGCTGGCGGCGACAGATCTGGTCATCTCCAAAGGGGATGTCAACTACCGGCGGCTGCTCTCCGATCGCCACTGGCCCTTCACCATCCCTACCGAGGGGGTGCTCGACTACTTCCCCACCTCGCTCCTGATCCTCCGCACTCTCAAAGGGGAGATCCTGACGGGGGTTGAGGAGGGAGTGGCGGAGCGCATCGCCGCTGAGGACCCTGACTGGTTGCTCAATGGGCAGCGGGGGCTGATTCAGTTGGTCGAAGGGGACCAGACTTGACTTCCCCAGCCTTTGGTATTACAAATGGGGAGAGATCGACGGAAGGGTGAAATGATGACGGCAATACAGTTAGAGGAGTACATGCAGCGGACCGGGACATCGCGTCAGGATCTGTTGACCTACCTCCGGCAGATGATGGAGATCCGTTTCTTTGAGGAGAAGGTCTTCGACCTGCTGGGACGCAACATCATCAAAGGGGCCTCACACCTGTATGCCGGCGAGGAGGCGGTGGCAGTGGGGGCCATCAGCGTGCTGGGCGACGACGACTACATCACCTCCACCCATCGCGGGCACGGCCACTGCCATGCCCACGGCGACAGCCGGGCCAAGACACCACAGGCCAAACAGGAGCACCTCAACAAGATGATGGCCGAGCTGTGTGGCAAACAGACCGGCTACTCCCGCGGTCGAGGCGGCTCGATGCACATCGCCGATGTGGAGCATGGTAACCTAGGAGCCACGGGCATCGTGGGGGGCAACATCCCGGTGGCCACTGGTGCAGCGCTCTCCATGAAGATGCAAGGACGGGACAGCGTGGTGCTGTGTTTCTTCGGCGACGGGGCCTCCAACACCGGCGGCTTCCACGAATCGGTGAACATGGGCGCGACCTGGAAGCTGCCGGTGGTGTACATCGTGGAGAACAACCTCTACGGCATGTCGGTGCCCTTTGAGAAAGCCTCCGCTGTGCCCAACGTGGCCGACCGTGCTGCTGCCTACTTCATCCCCGGCGAGGTGGTGGACGGTATGGATGTGCTGGCTGTGCGAGAGGCGGTGGGACGGGCCGTGGCCCGCGCCAGGACAGGGGAGGGGCCGACCCTGCTGGAGTGCAAGACCTACCGCTGGTATGGCCACTCCCGCTCTGATCCACGTAAGTATCGAACGCGCGAGGAAGAGGCTGCCTGGCGAGCGCGGGACCCCATCGGACAACTGCGGGATAAGATGCTAGAGGCTGGGCTGCTGACTGAGGGGCAGTTCGCCCAGATGGAGGAGCGAGCCCGACAGGCGATTGAGACCGCTGCCGAGTTTGCCCTCAACTCCCCCGATCCGCCTGTGGAAGAACTGTACCGGGATGTCTACGTCCTGTGTCCACCCAGCCGGGAGGAGATTGAGGCCGAGCGGGCTTTGCGGGCGCGGGTGCGACGGGACTCCACCACTCGGCAGATCCGCTATTGGGAGGCGCTGAACGAGGCCCTGCAGGAGGAGATGGATCGCGACGAGCGGGTGTTCATCATGGGGGAGGATGTGGGGCTGTACGGCGGGGCCTACGGCGTGACCCGCGGGCTGTTCGAAAAATATGGCCCGGAGCGGGTGCGCGACACAGCCATCTCCGAGGCGGCCATCGGCGGGGCGGCGGTGGGTGCGGCCATGACCGGCATGAGGCCCGTGGCGGAGATCATGTATGTGGATTTCACCCCCCTGGCTATGGACCAGATCGCCAACCAGGGGGCCAAGAACCGCTACATGTTCGGCGGCCGGACAAAGGTGCCGATGGTGATCCGCACCGAGGGTGGAGCTGGACGCTGCATCGCGGCTCACCACTCCCAGTCACTGGAGGCGCTGTGGGTCCACTTCCCTGGTATCTACGTGGTTATGCCCGCCACGCCCTACGATGCCAAGGGGCTGCTCAAGACCTGCATCCGCGACGATAACCCCATCATGTTCATCGAGCACAAGATGCTGTATGGCACTCGCGGGCCGGTGCCGGAGGAGGAGTATCTCATTCCCCTGGGCGTGGCCGATGTCAAGCGCTCAGGAAAGGGCGTGACCCTGGTAGCCTATTCCCGGCAGGTGTTGTTCGCCCTGCAAGCGGCGGAGCAATTGGCTGCAGAAGGGATCGAAGCTGAGGTGATTGACCTGCGCTGCCTGAAGCCGCTCGACATCGTTACCGTCGTGGAGTCTGTGAAAAAGACCGGGCGGCTGGTAGTAGTGAGCGAGGGATACAGGACCGGTGGCTTCCCTGGCGAACTGATCGCCCGCATATGTGAAGAGGCCTTTTTCTTCCTGGACGCAGCACCCGTCCGCGTGGCTGCGGCCGACGTGCCGGTGCCTATGAGTGAAGTGTTGGAAGACGCAACTATCCCTCAAGTGCCCGATATCGTGCGAGTGGTGCGGGGGATATTGGGTTGACTAAAGTTTCGGAGGCTTATGTGAGGAACTCACGGAGGTGGGAGATGGAAGCAGTGAGGGCCAGGGTCCGGGTGGGACCCGGGTCGAAATTAGAATTGGTCGGTGAAGTTGACTTGCCTGAAGGTGAGGCGGAGATCATCCTACTTTATGAAACACCTGCCGAAGTGGGTGAGCAACCTCGGAGCATCAGGTTATCGCCATTGAATTGGCCTACCCTTGATGGGGGTCATTTCCTCGGCGGTACACTGCGGCGCGAGGAAATCTACGATGACGATGGACGCTGATCGTTGTGTCGTTGACACCAATGTGCTGATTTACAGTAGTGTGGTCGGTTGTCCAAATCATCGCCAGGCCAGGCAATGGCTTGCTACTTTACATGAGCAAGAGGTGGAGTTGTGCATCACCACTCAGATCTTGCGTGAGTATCTGGTGGTCTTGACTCGATCCACTATCTTTAAGGAGCGATTCACGGTAGAGCAGGCGCTTGAGGAGTTAGGAGCTCTTCTTCAGACGGTCACTGTGCTGGGTGAGTCAACTGCCAGCGCAGAGTATCTCCAAGATCTTGTCAGGCGATACCAGGTTCGGGGAAAGCGAATTCACGATGCTAATATCGTGGCTGTGATGCTGGTACAGGGGATAGCGCGACTTGTGACGTACAATGTCGGCGACTTTAGACAGTTCAGAGAGATCATGCTGGAGCCAGTGCTTGCTCCAGTGTAGGAGTGATGCCGGTGTCCATGAGTGAGGTGCTGAAGGACGCGACTATCCCCCAGGTGCCCGACATTGTGCGGGCAGTGAGGGGAGTGTTGTAGAAGATAGGGTAGTTGCGAGGGGGGCTTGAAGAGCATGAGGAATGCTAATCAAGATTGATCCGCATACCTTGGAGCGCGCGGGAGAGCGAAAATGCAGATTCTATATAATGTCAAAACAGACCTGCTCTACATCCGTCTAGATGACCAGAAGCAGGCAGCGATAAACAGGCGTCTCTTTGAGGACATTGTGTTAGATATTGGTGAGGGGGACAGAATTGTGGGCATTGAGATCCTTGATGCTTCCAAGCACCTCAACCTCGAGAGATTATTACCTGTGAAATACGCAGTCATGTCTGAGGTCGTGGCATAGAAGGCGATCTACGGCTGCAAACACATGCCTCACCCCTACGAACAGGCTAGACGGTTGTTCTCCGTGGAAGAGGCTCCGGTCAGAGTCAAGGGGCGTGTGGTTGAGGGGCAGCTTGTCTTGATTGCCCCTCCAGGCAGCCCCCTCCAGGGCGAGGGCAACCGCGTTCGCTGGGCCGGTGGGCACGAAATGCTTATTGAACTGGAGCCAGTGGCCTCTACAGAAAACACCCAGGGGCACTGATACCGCTGATTCAGCGCCTTCATCCTGCTCAGTGACCGCAGCGGTTCCCCTGCGGCGTCGTCGAGGGATTGGTCGGGGTGGTGGGGGAGTTACAGCGGCGGATCTACGCAACTTGAGAGAGTAAGATGACCATTGAGGAATTGCAGGCTCTCATTGCTCAAGGTGAGGGACAACAACTGGAGTTCAAGCGGTCGCTGGCTGAACTGGAGACCGCCGTGCGCACCCTGGCTGCCTATGCCAACACCGAAGGGGGGACTGTGCTCTTCGGCGTGCGCCAGTCGGGCGAGATTGTAGGTGTGGAGGCCAGTCAGACCAGCAAGGAGCAACTGGTTAACAAGGTCACGGCCAGCACCGACCCGATGCTTTATCCCTCGGTGGAGTTCGTGAAGGTGAACGGCAAGACAGTGATCGTGGTTACTGTGGCCGAGAGTGAGAACAAACCTCATCTCGCCAGCGGCCGGGCTTACAAGCGGGTGGGAACGGCGACTTTGCAGTTGCGCCGCGACGAGTATGAGCGACTCCTCCTGACCCGTTGCCAGCCGCCTTTTGACCAGCGTGAACTGCCCGAAGCCACCTTGGACGACGTTGACGAGGCGAAGGTGCGTTGGTATTTGCAGCGCGCTGCCCAAGAGCGCAACATCCCGGTGGATCTGACGCTGCCACTAGTGGAGAATCTGAAACGACTGGGAGTGGTGACCGGGCGAGACGGGCGACCGGTGCTGACTGTGGCAGCCATCCTACTTTTCGGCAAGCGCCCACAAAGCTTCGTCTCCCACAGCCTGGTGCGATTGGCCTGTTTTCACGGCACTAGCCCGCTGCACTTCATTGACCGGCTGGATTGCGTGGGCACATTACCAGAGATGATTGACGAGGCGGAACGCTTCGTACGGCGCAATACCCGCATCGCCGCCAAGATAACTGGCTTCCAACGACGGGAAACCGCTGAGTACCCTTACCCCGCCATCCCGAGGGTATCGCTAATGCCGTAGCCCATCGTGACTACGACCGCGCTGACGTGGAGGTGCGGGTCTCCATCTTTGCCGACCGTATTGAGGTACAAAGCCCCGGTCGGCTGCCGGCGCCCTTGACGCTGGACACCTTGGGCGAGGATTACGCTTTGCCTGTTTTCGACACTTGAGATGTAGTCAGGCCAAACACAAATAGGCCACCCGATTCGACTAGACATAACTTGCCAGCCGTCGGCTAGCCTGATTATGGCATCTTATGGGCAAGCTCTCGGTAGCG
>Ga0209979_1004298_pt1 | contig 11881 bp, 11 predicted proteins | sample AnhtaG_FD_183114 | JGI IMG/M metagenome (GOLD analysis project Ga0209979, IMG submission 183114) | Deep subsurface microbial communities from Anholt, Denmark to uncover new lineages of life (NeLLi) - Anholt_01485 metaG (SPAdes) (version 2) | ecosystem: Environmental > Aquatic > Marine > Oceanic...
GTAACGTCCCCTGGGCTCCCTCTAATATAACCAGTTCGTCCTTATCCCGCGCTTCCTCCAGCATTATTGTTGTCTCCCGAATATTAGGGGCCAGGCGCTCCCCATACTGGCAATACTGACTATATATCTCATCCAATGACAGCGGGCTAACCCCATAAACTTTGGTCAAAATAACGTTCTTGTAGTCAAGGATAAAACGAAGTCGTTCCAGTAATGCCTCTTTATCCAAAAGGTCGCCGACTCTAATACCTAACCTGGCTGTTTTGTCAGCAAAGGCGGGACCTATACCCTTACGGGTTGTGCCCAGTGCCTTTCCGCCCCGCAATTCCTCCTCCAAGCCATCAAGGAGGATATGATAGGGCATAATCAAGTTAGCCCGGTCACTAATAAACAGCCTACTAGTATCTATACCCCGCTGGTTAAGCTGGGCTATCTCATCAATCAGTACCTTGGGATTAATCGCCACCCCATTACCAATAATGCAAACCACCTGGGGATAAAAAATACCAGAAGGGACAAGGTGCAATCCAAACTCACCATAGGGGTTAACTACAGTATGCCCGGCATTATCACCACCAGAAAAACGCACCACCATCCTGGCTCTTTCCGCCAGGAGGTCAACCACCTTACCCTTCCCCTCATCCCCCCACTGAGCTCCAATAATAGCAATTACCGGCATTATCTCCCCCTAGAGGTTGATAAATAACCTCCCCAAGCTACTTAGTTTTTGTTTGCTGCCGGACATAAATTAACCTTTGCCCGGCGGTGACAAAGCTAAATACGGCGATAACCGCTAAGGCAATAATTAGGGCATAATTAACAAATGGGCTTAGCCAAAGACCCACTGCCAGCACAATCACCCTCTCGGGGCGAGTAAACAATCCTACCTGACACTCCAGACCGAGTGCTTCTGCCCTGGCCCTGATATAACTCACCAGCGGTGAACCGATTAAAGCCAGACAAACAACCAGTATCCCAACAGTGGAACGGTCGCTAAAGAACAGGTAGAAGACTAAAATACCCAATAGCGGCATGGCGTCAGATACACGGTCAAGCACGGAGTCAAGGACAGCGCCAAAACGGGTAACCTGGTTAGTGCGGCGAGCCAGAGCTCCATCCAGCATATCAAAAAAGCCGGCGACAAGAACCACGAAACCAGCAATGAAAAGGTATCCTGTAGCAATAAGTGCTGCCGCGCCGAGGGTTATTACAAAGCCAGTCAGAGTTAAGGTAGTGGGGGTGATATGTCTCCTCGCCAGGAACTGTACCGCTGGCTCAGTTAGGTAATAGGCAGATTTACGAACTTGGGTCAGTTTTGCCATAAAATCTTGCTTTTCGGAAAAACACTCTATCCAGTATTTCCATGAGCTCTTGTTTGAACGAAACCGGTTCTCTCTGAGACTCACCAAGCACGGTAATATAATAATTTAACACCCTTTGGGCAATGTATTCCCAGTCATACTCTTCTGCTTTAAGCCTTCCCCTGGCTCCCATCTGCTGGCGAAGTGACTCATCACTCATAAGAGATATTAGAGCTTGGGCTAACCTAGCCTCATCTTTGGGTGGCACTAATAGCGCCTCAACGCCATCAGTTACTAGACTGGCATAACCCTCTATATTGGAGGCAACGACAGGCTTTCCCACCGCCATAGCCTCAAGCAAAACGATGCCAAAGCTTTCCCAACCAATGGCTGGGGCACAACAAATATCAGCTGTCTTATAATATCGGGGTAATTCCCGGTGGGAGGCATAGCCCACAAAAACAACATCCTTTAAACCGCTTTGCTTAACCTGCTTCTCATACTTATGGCGCCGTCTAGTGCCCGGACCGACTATAATAAGCCGCGAGTTAGGAATATCGTGTTTAACCCGCTGGTAGGCTTTAAGTAGATAGTCCAAGCCTTTTCGTTTCTCAAGACGACCAACAAACAGAATATTCAGTTTGCCGTCACCGAATTCGTCAATTGGTTTTGCCTCAGGAGAAAAATGCTCTGTATCCACACCATTAGGGATAATTTCATAGTTACCCGGGAAATGTTTATTAACAAACTCCATAGCTGGCTTAGACACCGCAATTCTGCCATCAAGCTTACTAACCCATCTTTTCAAAAGCAGGGAGTTTAATGGCTTACTAAGACTATACCCACGTCCGTTAAAGGCGTGAAAGGTGCCTATGTTCACCGTACGTGAAAAACGGAGCACATTAATACACAACGTGGGCACCAAGGGTTCATGAAGGTGGATAATGTCAAATTTCTCTTCATCAAGCACATTTTTTATGCTTGACGGTAACCTCGGTGATATAGTAACCCGGGCAATAGAACCACTGCTAGGAATAGGTCGCGGTTTACCACCAGGTATAAACATACCACCAAGGGTAGTAACAACTTGAGAAGCCGGGGCAATGACCTTCACATCATGACCCATCTGAGCCAGATGACGCCCCAGAGAGGAAATATGATTAGCTACACCACCGGGGTAGGCAAAATCATAAGGAGAGACTAATGCTATCTTCATTTATAGCTGCCTAACCTCCCGAAGAAGGTCGTTTCTCCCCAGCTTTCTGGGCGCTAACGATGAACTCTTCCACCATTCGGCGGGCTTCGTCATCGGTGTACTGAACAGGTGGTGATTTCATAAAGTAGGCCGAGGGAGCTATCAGTGCCCCCTTCAATCCACGGTCTAAGGCAAGTTTACAGCACCTTATAGCATCAATGACCACCCCGGCTGAGTTCGGGCTATCCCATACTTCAAGTTTCAGCTCCAGGTTTAGCGGAACATCACCGAAGGTTCGCCCTTCCATTCTAATATGGCAAAATTTACGGTCCTTGAGCCAAGGGACATAATCACTGGGACCAACATGAATATCATCAGGGTCAAGCTTATAATCCAGCTGAGAGGTGACCGCGGTAGTCTTAGATATTTTCTTAGACTCAAGCCGCTCCCGCTCTAGCATGTTTAAGAAGTCGGTGTTACCACCAAAGTTCAATTGATAGGTTCGCTCTAGCTTAACTCCACGGTCTCTAAACAGCCGGGTAAGCACACGATGAACAATGGTAGCCCCAACCTGAGATTTTACATCATCACCAATAACGGGAAGCCCCATCTCCTCAAAGCGCTTCTGCCAATACTTCTCTCGAGCGATAAAGACCGGGATACAGTTGACAAAGCCACAACCAGCCGCCAGCACCTGCTCAATGTACCATTTAGTTGCTCCCTCACTACCCACCGGCAAGTAATTAAGCACCACATTAGTCTGGGTTTCCTTAAGGATTTTGACAATATCAACTGTTGGGCCGGGCGCCTTTTCTATCACTTGCGATAGATACTTACCTAAACCATCGTGGGTCATACCCCGCTGAACCTTAACCCCGGTAGACGGCACCTCAGTAAATTTAAAGGTATTATTAGGTGGAGTAAAAATTGCCTCGGCCAAGTCCTTGCCAACCTTGTTCTTATCAATATCAAAAGCAGCTACAAAATTGATATCGCTTATATGGTAACCACCCAGGTTAACATGCATGAGCCCGGGTACGAATGAGGTCTCTTTCGCCTTCTTATAGTAGTAAACACCCTGAATCAGGGACGAGGCACAGTTACCCACTCCTATTATAGCCACATTTATATTAGCCAAAGTTCAGCTTCGCTCCTCTCTAACCGTAGAAAGTTACCACAGAAGACAATACCACAAATTAAATTGCTACCACAACTAAATACAAAGTGAAAAGGCGCACTTCAGTCAATAATTATCACGCCCACCCTGTCCAATATACCTACCGGCTTATTACAAAAAAATATAAGTAAGTATCCTGCCTTAGCCCAGGTATATTGAAGTATTTTAATCCTCTCCACCCCACCTTATACCTTCAAGACGAGAAATCAGCTACAATTAACCTTGACCAATTCTAAATACTTTAGTCCCACATACAGGGCAGACTCCCCGAGTAGCTGGTCTCCCATTCTTCAAGGTAACACGCTGCGGGTTTCTTATCTCTCTCTTCGTTCTACACTTGAAACAATACGCTTGCATTTGTTATTACCTCCTTTTTCAATGCTGGTTGAACTATATTTCTATTATATGCAAGCTGTCAAGGCTTTTGTAAAAAAATTTTATTTAATTATTTACCAAAACCAGACTCAGCTAGAGACCAGCTACAAAAAGACCTTTTCCGGTTGCCACTGCCCTCTTTCAGGATTGAAGCGTAGCACGCCTAAGAAGCAACCGTCAAGGGTATAAACCCGGCAATGGCTTTCCCAAGAAGACTGAGCTCCAGGGTATTGTTTGAGGTAATCGGTTTCCTGACTACCGGCATCGTTGCCTAAAACTACGGGACGGCCATTCCTTATCAGCCGTCCCGTATCATGGCTAACCACGATAGCTGCCCAATGTAAAAGCACAATATCTATGGGATAAACAAAGCTCTGCCAGTAGCCGTAACGAAAGGCACGCTCAAGTTGGGGTAGTGACACTGCATCCTCTATATCAAAAAGACCGTACCTCAAACGGATTAGGCTCTTTAAATTAGCCCCACAATCAAGGGTTTGCCCCAAATCATGAGCTAGGGAACGGATATAGGTACCCTTACCACATACCACTTCTATAGTAACTACCGGGGGTTGCCAGTCTATAAGCTCTAAATGATAGATTCTGGTCAGCCTGCTTTTCCTCTCGACCTTGATACCAGCTCGTGCCAATTCGTAAAGTCGCTTACCGTGATACCTCACGGCACTATACATCGGAGGCGTCTGCTGAATTAAACCGCAAAAAGAGGCAAGTACCGACTTCAATTGTTCCTGGCTAATACCAGAGGCGTCCCCCCGCTGAGTAATCTTGCCACTGGCATCATAGGTATCGGTAGCCACACCCAATTCAATCTGAGCCCGATAAGCCTTAGTAGCCTCTACCAGGAACTCAATAACCCGTGTCCCCTCACCAAGACAAACAGGTAAAACACCGGTAGCCTCGGGGTCAAGAGTACCAGCGTGCCCCACGCGTCGCTCCCCACTCCATCGCTTCACCATAGCCACCACGCCAAAAGAGGTCTCACCCCGAGGCTTATCAATATTTAGTATGCCATCCACAATCAACCCTTATCCTGGTCAGAAGTGCCAGGTGTAGTAACCTGGTCGATTAGCTGCAACAGGTGGTCTCCCTGCCTAATAGAATCATCCCACTGAAAGCTTAGCTTAGGAATGCGCCGTAACCTCAGACGCCTAGCTAACTCATTACGGAAGAAACCAGCGGCGGTAGCTAAGGCGCTTAATGTGTCTTGTTTTTCTTCCTCATTAGCTATGCAACTGACGAATATCTTAGCATGTCTCAGGTCGGGAGAGGTGGAAACTTCAGTCACAGCCACGAAACTATCAAGTCGTGGGTCTTTGACCTGGCGCTGAAGTAATTCACTAATTTCCCGGCGAATGAGCTTATTCACCTGCTCAATACGATGTGTCATAATTATTTCCTCACTTAGCCGGCTACCTATTACTGGACTTCCTTCCTGAAGAACTCTAATATATCACCAACTTGAAACTCATTAAAATCGGTAATGCCTACCCCACACTCATAACCAGCAGCCACTTCCTTAACATCATCCTTAAACCGCCGGAGACTGCTAACCGTAGATTCACACACCACCTCGTCCTGACGCCACAGCCTAGCCGAGACCCCCCGACTCACTTTACCCTCAATAACATGGACACCAGCTGCCCTTCCCTTCTTACTGGTAGGGAAGATAGCTCGCACCTCAGCCCGCCCGTCAACAACCTCAATATAGGAAGGCTCTAACATACCCTTGAGTGCCTTACCCACATCATCTACCAAATTGTAAATTACATCGTAGGCACGGATGCTTACTCCTTCTACATCAGCCAATCGTCGTGCTCCGGGCTCACCGCCGACGCCAAAACCAATAATGATTCCCTTAGAAGCGATAGCTAACATAACATCAGTCTCAGTAATATTACCCGTGCCACTATGGATAACTCTAACCCGGACTTCCTCCGTTCCCAACTGTTCTAAAGAACTTCTTATCGGCTCAATACTGCCTTGAACATCAGCCTTGAGAATAATATTAAGCTCTTTTACCCGGCCAGCACTTATCTGGTCATAGAGATTACTCAGGCTCACCGATTTAGCCTCTTGCTGCGTCTCCTCTAGGTGCTTTTGGATTAAAGTCTGAGCCTGGCGCTCGCCAGAGACAACCCTCAGCCCGTCTCCCACCTGGGGCACACTAGTTAAGCCCAAGATTTCAACCGGGGTAGCTGGCTCAGCCTTTCTCACCCGCTTCCCCATATCATCAAACATAGCCTTTACCCTACCCCAGGTGGTGCCAACTACGATGGTGTCGCCAACTCTTAAGCTTCCGGTTTGAACTAATACTGTAGCTAATGGTCCCTTAGTCCTGTCCAGCTTAGCTTCAATAACTACCCCAACCGCCGGCTGAACAGGGTTGGCCCTAAGCTCCTCCATCTCAGCCACGACCAAAAGGTTTTCCAGCAGCTCGGTGATGCCTATCTTCTCTTTAGCTGAAACAGAAACAGAGACTATATCGCCCCCCCACTCTTCAATAAGCAGACCGGCATCAGACAGCTGCTGCTTAACCAGCTCAAGGTTAATATTGGGCTTATCAATTTTATTAATAGCCACCACTATAGGCACCCCAGCCGCCCGGGCATGGTCTATAGCTTCCAAAGTCTGCGGCATTACTCCATCATCAGCCGCCACTACCAGAATAACGACGTCAGTTACCTGAGCTCCACGAGCTCGCATAGCAGTAAAGGCTTCATGACCCGGGGTATCGATAAAGGTAATCTTCCGCCCGTTGACCTCTACTTGATAAGCACCAATATGCTGAGTAATACCCCCGACCTCGCTAGCCATTACATTGGTTTGTCGGATAGCATCCAAAAGTCTGGTCTTACCGTGATTAACGTGCCCCATAATAGTAACTACCGGCGGTCGTGGCCGCAAACCACCGGGTTCCTCACCCGGGAGTTGACGCCCCTTGGTCTCACTAATAGCACCGGTTGACCTTCGGATAGCTCGAGGCTTCAACCGTGCCTGGTAACCAAAGCCGGCGGCTACGGTAGCTGCCGCCTCATAATTAATGACCTGGTTAATATTAGCCATAATGCCATTTCTCATCAGTTGTTTAATAACCTCTATGGGGCTAACCTGCAAAAGGTCAGCCAGTTGCCTCACACTTAAGGTAGGGGTAATCTCAATCAATTGTGCCTTCAGTGATGAAGAACTGCCACTGGGCTCTTCCCCTGAAGCGTCTGAAATATTACCCGACTTACTTACCTCGGCCACTGATTAACTCCTTGAGAATGTTTTTACCATATGTAATAAGCTGCTCTCGATTATCCGGGGTAAGAGTAGTCCGCAGAGCATACTCCAGCCGACCACCCTTTAGCCCGACCTCCCAACACTCTGGTGCCTGACATAAATAAGCACCACGCCCTGCCTTCCTCCCACCAGTATCAACCTCTACACTTCCGTCGGAAATACGCACCAAGCGGATTAGCCCCCGTTGAGGTCTTACCTGACGACAAGCCACGCAAGTTCGTTGCGGTACACGCTGGCTAATACTCTTCACCCTCCTCACCAGTGTCTAAGGTTTCTGAGACTCGACGTCGTTTCTTAATCCTGATGCCATCCTCAGCACTCCCTTTGGCTTGAACGCCCTTCTTTTTCTTCTTCCTCGATTTAGCCCCGGGCTTAATCGGTGCCGGTACCAAAATATCCTCGGCAAACCTAAGCTGAGCCTTTTCGGTTACTACCTGCGGTTCAAAGGGAACCGGAGGAGCAGATGTCTCCTCAACAGCTGGTACCGGCTCAGCCGCTTCTTCTAATGCCTCTTCTGGCTCGACAACAGTTGGTACTTCGGCAGGGAGCTCCTCACCAGCTATAGCCGCTTCTTCCGTCACGGTGGTTACCAGCTTAGCTTCCGCTACCCTTTCTGCCTCAGCCTCTGAAGCACCCTTAATATCAATTCGCCACCCGGTGAGCTTAGCTGCCAGTCTAACGTTCTGCCCCTCTTTACCAATGGCCAATGAAAGCTGCTTATCAGGGACGACTACAGTAGCTGCCTCCTGCTCACCATCCAGTTTAACATTTAATACCTGGGCTGGACTAAGAGCATTAGTAATAAAAGCGGGAACATCTGGACTCCACATAATAACGTCTATCTTTTCACCATTTAGCTCACTAACAATATTTTGTATCCTGATACCACGCAATCCAACACAGCAACCAACCGGGTCAACGCCCTCCTGCTGGGCAGCCACAGCCACTTTACTCCGATAGCCAGCTTCGCGGGCAACCGACTTTAACTCCACTGTTCCGTTAAAAACTTCAGGAACCTCTAGTTCAAAAAGCCGACGCAACATATTGGGATGAGAACGCGACACCACCACCCGAGGTCCCTTGTTAGTCCGGGCTACCTCTAAAAGGTAAACCTTAAGCCTTTGACCTAGCCGGTACCTCTCATTGGGCACCTGCTCAACTGCGGGCAGTATTGCCTCGGTTCTACCCAAATCAATAAATATCTGCTTGGGCTCAATACGCCGCACCAGCCCGGTGATAATATCGCCTTCCTTATCAGCAAATTCCTCAAATATGGCGCTATGCTCGGCTTCATGAAGACGCTGGAGAATAACCTGTTTTGCCGTTTGAGCGGCAATGCGCCCAGCATCACGGGGAGTAGCTTCCACCTCAATAGTGTCACCAATCTGCGCATCTGGCTTAACCCGACATGCCTCATCTAGCGATATCTCACGGCGATGGTCTGATGGCACCTCGACTACAGCTTTCTCAGCCCATACTTGAACCTTGCCGGTGGCGGGGTCAATCTTAACTGAGATATTCTGGTTAGCCGCAAAATTATCCTTCCTATAAGCTGATACCAGCGCTGCCTCTACGGCGCCAATAACTACCTCCTTGGGCAGATTCTTTTCCGCCGAGAGTTGAGTGATAGCGAGCAGAAAGTCGCTCTTCATCTCAGAATAAAACCTCCAATTTTATTATTCCCCCACACAACAAAAAAGTGGGAATAAACCCACTTCACTACTCAATCTTCGTCTAATAAAAGTATAGCATAATCCGATTTTAAAATGCAATACCTTTAGCCAGCCATAACGCATTATAATAGACAAACTGATATTAATGCCTAGAAATCCTAGCCCCGTTAAGCTATAATAAGCACCTTTTCGCTATTGACAAGGAATGCCTTGGCGCTGATACAATAATGTGTATGCGGTATCAATGAACCAGAAAGGAGGAATACTATGGCTAAGGTAGCACGAGAGGTAGTGGAGAGGGCAGGAGTCAACGTCGACGAACTAGTGGAACTGTTGGTCAAGAATGCCGCCGCCGAACTGACCACTTACTACTATTACACGATTCTGCGAGCGAATCTGATTGGACTGGAGGGTGAGACGGTCAAGGAGATTGCCGAGACGGCGCGCATTGAAGACCGTAATCACTTTGAGGCCCTGGTTCCGCGTATCTATGAGCTCGGCGGCAAACTACCGGAAAGCATGGTGGAATTCCACAACTGCTCGGCCTGCCCACCCGCTAGTCTGCCCAAAGACCCGACAGACGTTATGGCTATTTTAAAGGTGCTGGTAGAAGCGGAAAGATGTGCCGTGCGCGGATACAGTCACATCTGTAACCTGACCGCAGGTAAGGACCACCGAACCTACGACCTATCTCAGGCGATTCTCAATGAAGAGGTAGAGCACGAATCATGGTTCTCGGAATTCTTGGGCGAGGGCCCTTCCGGTCACTTCCTGCGTCGCGGTGATACTTCTCCCTTCGTGTCTAAGTTCCTGAAGTAGGAACGAATCAGACAAGAGGGAAGTGAAGGTTCACCGAGAAAGAACACCACTGGCATAACGGCAAGGATGGTGCGTTGGCATTCATCGGCTACGCGGGTAAAGTTTATGGCGCATGGAGATTAATGTATCCTTTGCCCTATTGCTGACAACCCTGGCCGGGCTGTCCACAGGTATCGGCAGCGCTATTGCCTATTTCATACGAAAGCCTAACTATTCTTACCTGGCGGTAGCACTGGGCTTCTCGGCTGGGGTAATGGTCTATATTTCGTTTGCCGAACTACTCAAAACGTCTGTTGAGCAGGTCGGATTTGCCACGGCTAATTTGGGATTCTTCGCCGGCATAGGATTCATTGCCCTTCTGGATATGCTTATTCCCCATGAATACGAGGAGGAGCGAGACGGAGAGGCACACCTCTCTGCTGTCAGGCGACTTATAAGACGTGTTCTGAGACGGCATGAATCGGGACAAGACAAGGGGGTGGCACAACCTGCCTCTGCGACTAGGGACCAGGCTGCGGTACTTAAGCGGGCTGGCCTTTTTATCGCTCTAGGCATCGCCATACACAATTTCCCCGAAGGCATGGTTACCTTTAGCAGTGCGGCTACTGGGCAAGCATCTCTGGGAATGGCAGTAGCTATCGCGGTAGCTGTCCATAATATCCCTGAGGGCATTGCCGTGTCAGTACCCATTTTCTATGCCACTGGAAGTCGTCGGCGAGCCTTTCTGTATTCCTTCTCATCAGGACTGGCTGAGCCTTTGGGCGCGCTCATAGGCTATACTATTCTACGTCCCTTTCTTACACCAGCCCTGCTGTCAACGCTTCTTGCCTTTGTCGCTGGTATTATGGTTTACATTAGCGTTGACGAGCTCCTACCCCTAGCCCATCGATACGGGAAGGAGCACCTAGTCATCATCGGCATTGTGGCGGGTATGGCACTTATGGCGGGTAGCTTATTCCTGCTGCTTTAGCTCAGTGGCATAAAGCTAATGTCAGGGATGCTGTAATGCGAATTTTCACTAAAGAAGAGCTAAAGAAATATGACGGAAGTAAAGGTGTCGCTTATGTAGCCTATTACGGCAAGGTATATGATGTTTCACAGAGTTTCCTGTGGAAGAGCGGTGTTCATCAGGTCGTGCATCGCGCTGGATGTGACCTGACCGAGGCCTTAAAAGAAGCTCCCCATGGCTCTGAGCTACTAGAAAAGTTCCCTGTGGTGGGAGAACTTCTCGACCCTAAGTAAACCGGGTACTAATACCGGCCTTGCTTCAATGAGCAGTTTGGTCGGAGCCAGTAAGACCAGCAGACTTATCCATCTAAATGAGAGCATACCCTTTAGCTAGCCATGGTTCGTATTATATAGACGAACTAATGCCAAAGCCTAGAAATCCTAGCCCCGTTAAGCTATAATAAGCACTAGCCGGAATGCCGTTCTCAGAACAGGAAAGAGCGTGGATATAGAAAAACTAAAGGCTCAAGTTTCTAGCGAAGTAGACGCTCACCGCCACCAGCTTAATGAGCTGAGTCTAAGAATTCACTCCAACCCTGAGCTAGGTTTCCAGGAAACCAAGGCGGTAGCCTGGTTAACTCAATACCTGAAGGAAAATGGCTTTGCTATAGAACGAGGCATCTACCAGCTACCAACCGCTTTTAGAGCCAGTTACGGAAAGGGAAACCCAGCTATCGCTATTCTGGCTGAATATGATGCCCTACCTAAGCTTGGTCATGCCTGTGGTCATAATCTCATCGCCGCCAGTGCCGTTGGCGCTGGAATCGCTTCCAAGCCAGCCATTGACCAGTTTGGGGGTAGCCTTATCATTATTGGCACACCGGCTGAAGAGCTAAACGGGGGCAAGGCGATAATGGCAGAAAGGGGAGGCTTTGATAACCTGGACATAGCTATGATGGTGCACCCGGGGGTACACGACACGGCTACTATCCAAGCCCTTGCCTGCCAGGCTTTAGAGGTTGAATTCTTCGGCAAAGCGGCTCACAGTGCATCCAGACCGGAGGCAGGCATCAATGCCCTGGAGGCAATGGTT
>Ga0209979_1004300_pt1 | contig 11877 bp, 10 predicted proteins | sample AnhtaG_FD_183114 | JGI IMG/M metagenome (GOLD analysis project Ga0209979, IMG submission 183114) | Deep subsurface microbial communities from Anholt, Denmark to uncover new lineages of life (NeLLi) - Anholt_01485 metaG (SPAdes) (version 2) | ecosystem: Environmental > Aquatic > Marine > Oceanic...
GCCATTGGGAGAGCTTCTCTTTCAACCGGGCGTCTAACTCCGAGACTGATTCAAACTCTTTGAAGAGAAGCTTCAATCGATCCAAGACCGAACCCTCCTCTTCGCAGAGCGCCTGCTTTACCGCTTGGACCGTCGAGGATATCCTCTGGACGTTCAGCAAGACCTTTCGCTCCTCGCGAAGCGACTCTTCCTCCTCGGGCTTCAACTCGGCCCTATCGATTTCCTCCTTTTGGAAGCGATAGAGCTCTCTTTTCTCGTTTGAAATCTGTTCCTGCTGCAGGGTTTCCCTTAACTCCACCTCCTTTTTCCTGAGCAGTAAGAATTCCTCCCGATAATCTTCGAGTATCGATCCTTCCAGGCTGAATCGATCCAGGAGATTCAGATGTATTCTGGGATCCAAGAGCGATTGGTGATGATGTTGACCCAGAAGATCCGCCAGACACTTGCCGATCTCCTTCATGGTGGTCACTGTAACCTGCCTATCGTTCACGAAGCCGAAGCTTCTACCACCCTTCAGCACTTGACGTTTCAGTAGCAGAACCTCGCCGTCCTGCTCGGTAAGGAAGCTGGCGATCGGGTCAGGTGCCTGCCCGCCGAACTCGAAGGTTGCCTCCACGGAGGCCTCCTTCTCCCCGCTGCGAATCATCTCCACCGAGGCTTTCTCCCCCAAAATGAGGTTCATGGAATCTATCAGGATCGATTTGCCCGCTCCGGTTGCGCCGGTCAGGATGCTGAGCCCCTCCTGAAAACTCAGGTCCAAATCCTCTATGAGAGCGTAATTCTTTACTCGTAATCTCGTGAGCATAGATGAATACCGCAGTCGGCTGCTTCGGATTTAAGATAAAGGGGTAAAAATCGCATGTAAAGACAAAAACAGGAGACAGGGGACAGGGAACAGGAGATCGGGGACATCCCCTGGGTAGCCCTGGGGCCTCTGCCCCAGGGGACAGACTAACCATCTTTGGAAACCCAAAGGCCATACGCCTGCCCGGCCAGGGGCTCGTATGAGTTTCCGCTACAGACAGATCCCTGAGGGACAATGCCCCAGCTATTCTTTGGGAACCTCCTGACCGAATAGGCCGGGCTTTCCGCCCGAGGCAGATCACCCTCTGGTTGACAAGCCCGGCTCGACGGTCCAAACCCCCTCCCGTTGGTATCGGCCATACGGCTCGCATGAGACGCCCCGTCCGACACCCAAAAGGTCACGGATGAGGGCATCCGTGACCAACAGGTTGACTCCGGGCAGGAATGCCTCGGCTATTCTCCAGAAAGCGGCTGGAGTTCAACTCCTGCGCCAGCCAGAGAGCATTCCCTGTCTTCTATCTACCGTTTACTGTTTGCCATTCACCATTCATTATTCACCACTAACCACTAACCATAAACCACCAGACTCCTTGACACAGAATGTGGTTTTATTTATATACTTCCTGCATTTATTAGGCAGAGTGAAACCTTCAGACTGTTTCTGATATATAGGTCAACAGCCGACGTTGGCCTCAGGAGGATAAGATAAAATGGGAAAAACCTTAGCGGAGAAAATAATAGGGGAGCATGCCGCAGGTGAGGTCAAAGCCGGGCAGATTGTTCTTGCCCGCGTCGATGTCTGCCTAACACAGGACGGCACCGGACCTTTGGCGGTGAGACAGCTGGAGAAATTGGGACTGGAGAAATTGGCCAATCCCGAAAGGACGGTGCTCTTTTTGGACCATTCGGTTCCCGCCTCCAGAAAGGAGCTTGCCGACGACCACCAGACCTTGAGGAACTTTGCGAAAAAGACCGGCGCCAACCTCTCCGAAGTGGGGATGGGCATCTGCCATACGGTGATCAACGAAGAATACGTCAATCCCGGCGACATCATGATCGGCGCAGACTCTCACACCTGCACTGGTGGAGCTTTGTGCGCCTTTGCCACCGGGATGGGCTCCACCGACGTCGCCATCGGAATGGCCTTGGGGAAAACCTGGCTCCGGGTGCCCGAGACTTTTAAGATTGTCGTTAACGGAGAGTTCCCTCTGGGGGTTTTCCCGAAGGATCTGATCCTGCATCTAATCGGGATGATAGGGGCAGACGGCGCCACCTATAAAGCCTTAGAGTGGCACGGCGAGACCATCGAGAATCTGAACATGGAGGGACGTCTCACCCTCTCCAATATGGCGGTGGAGGCCGGCGCCAAGGCCGGGCTCATCCCTTCGGACGAGACTACCAGGAGGTATCTGGAAGAGATGGGGCGGGGCGAGAAATTCCGCGAGATTAGGCCCGACCCTGACGCCGAATACGAAAGGGTAATTGAGATCGATGTCTCCCAGCTCACTCCAGTGGTCTCTTTCCCTCACACCGTGGATAATACCCGCATAATCGACGAGGCCAGGGGCGAGAAAATCGACCAGATCTTCCTCGGCACCTGCACCAACTCCCGGGTTGGGGATTGGGAGGTGGTCGCAAACATAATCAGGGGAAAGAAGAAACACCCCAATGTCCGTTTCATAGCGGTCCCCGGCTCGGTTCAAATCCAACAGGAGGTCATAAAGCGCGGCTATTATCAGACTCTGCTTGACTTCGGGGCGATGATCATGCCGCCCGGTTGTGGACCATGCGTTGGTGTCTATGGTGGGATCTTAGGCTCCGGAGAAAAATGCCTCGCCACCATGAACCGCAATTTCCGTGGGAGAATGGGTAACCCCGAGGGCTTTATCTATCTTGCCAGCCCGGCGACGGTAGCGGCCACCGCAATTGCCGGGGAGATCGCTGATCCCCGGGAATACGAAGCCGAGCTCAAAGCAGTCGGGAAAAAGGTCATCGTGCCGGTTAGCAGGGCAGTGAAGAAGGTAGCCAAGAAAAAGGTCAGAAAGGTTGCCAAGAAAAAGGCTGTGAAAAAGGCTGTCGTGAAGGCCAAAAGAAAGGCTAAAAAGGCGGTCAAGAAGAAAGCTAAGAGGGCAGTGAAAAAGAGGCCCGTGAGAAGGGCGACAACCAGAAGAAAAGTTAAGAAAGTCGCCAAGAGGAAAGTAGCCAAAAAGAAGGCAGCCAAAAGGACGATGGCCAAAAAGAGAGTCAAAAGGACAGCCAAGAGAACTCGGAGAAGATAGAGGGGACTGTTCGCGGATTCCCAGAAATCACAAAACCGTGTAGCCCGGTGGCCTCCGCCACCGGGTCTGACTGAGATAAGCGATTCAGGAAATGTAGACACAGGAGATAAAGATGTTATTCAAGGGCAAAGTCTTCAAATTCGGAGATGACATCTCCACAGACCATATCGCTCCCGGCAGGCTTTTTCACTTGAGGAGCAATCTGCCGGAGCTCGCGAAACATGTCTTAGAGGACGCCGACCCCACTTTTGCCTCCAGGGTCAAGCCCGGCGATTTCGTTGTTGGAGGCAGAAACTTCGGTTTGGGTTCCTCCAGGGAACATGCCCCCACGATCATTGAGCTGGCCGGGGTCTCGGCAGTTCTGGCGAAATCCTTCGCCCGCATTTTCTACCGCAACGCCATCAACGTCGGCCTGCCGGTTCTGATATGCGACACCGACAGAATAAACGACGGCGACGAGTTGGAAGTGGACTTAGAACAGGGTTACGTCAAAGACCTCACCAACGGGGAGGAGATGAAGTTCGACCCTCTACCCCCGGTGATGATCAAAATTCTCAATGACGGCGGCCTGGTCGCACACATCCAGAAACACGGGGATTTCAAGCTCGACTAGCTTGATTGAGCCTTTTTGAGGTGTAAGCTATGAAAACGGGCACTGGAAATCTGATCTTGGGTGGGCTGCTTGTCCTTCTGGGGATTCTTTTTCTCTTAAACAGCCTCGGAGTAGCCTCCTTTGACTTCGGAGATTTCATCAGCATACTCTGGCCGATTATCCTGATAATAATCGGAGTGAGGGTTCTTCGAGGAAGTGGCTTCTGCCGGAGGGAACTGCCGGTCGGTGTGACCCCCAAAAAGCAGAACAAGTTCATCGGGGAGATGACCTTCAACGCCAAGGGGACAGAAATCGACGGCTGGTCTGGAGACCTCTTCATCGGAGAGGCAGAAATCGACCTGACCGGGGCGAAGCTCCACCCCGGAGAAAACGTGATGTCGGCGGAGACCTTTATCGGCAGCCTTACCGTGAAGGTGCCCAAAGAGATGAAATGCAAGGTCGTAGCCTCCACCACCGCTGGCGAGCTACGGGTGATGGACAGGAAGTCTGATGGGATCTCTTTGAACTTAGAGCACGAAGACGAAGGGTACTCCGAAGCCGAGGAGAAGATCAAGATCTTCGCCAGGGCCTTTGTGGGTGAGGTCAAGGTGCTCGCGGTCTGAGAATGATTCACAGTCGAGGAAGCAGATATTCGTTAAGGCAGTTTTTCCGGCTGTTGCCTGACACCCGTTCTTGGAAAGCAGAAGCGTCGTAAAAGGAGTGGTCTATTGATGAAAGCGTGGCAGATTATCGTTGGTATTCTTGTAATTCTCGTAATTCTCGCGATTGCAGTCATTTCTTGGGGAATCAGAGTAAACAACAGCATCATTGCCAAAGAACAGACGGTGGAGGAGAGTTGGGGAAACGTCCAGTCCTCCTACCAGAGGAGAGCTGATTTGATTCCCAACCTGGTGGAGACGGTGAAAGGCTATGCCAAACACGAAAGGGAGGTCTTTGCTCAGGTGACGGAGGCACGAGCCAAGGCCACCTCCATGAACATCAACCTCGGGGAGCTCACCCCGGAGAAATTGGCACAACTGCAGCAGGCACAGCAAGCACTTTCCGCCGGCATCGGCAGGCTCTTGGCGGTCGCCGAGAACTATCCACAGTTGAGAGCCAGCGAGAATTTCAAGGACCTGCAGGTGCAATTGGAGGGAACTGAGAATCGCATCAACGTCGCCAGAAACCGTTACAATGCTGCCTGCAAGAATTACAATACTTACATCAAGCTCTTCTTCCAGAGGATCATAGCAGGCATGCGCGGTTCTCAACCCAAGCCCTACTTCGAGGCCGAGGCCGGAGCTGAGGTGGCTCCAGAGGTGAGATTCTAATGCTGAATGAGAGAGTGAGAATTGGGAGGGTGGGCTTTCTCCTCCTTTGGGTTCTTCTGACGGTAACTTCGGTGGCGAGAGACATTCCCGACTATCAGGGATTCGTCAGCGATTATGCCAACCTTCTGTCTGGTTCGGAGAGGACCTCTCTGGAGATGAAACTCCGCGAATTCAATAGCTCCACCTCTACGCAGATAGCGGTCTTGACCATAAACAGTCTGGAGGGTGAGACGATTGAGGATTTCGCCATCAGCGTGGCGGAAAAATGGAAGGTGGGGCAAAAAGGGCTGGACAACGGCGCCATCTTGTTAATCTCCAAAAACGACCACCGCTTGAGAATAGAGGTCGGTCAGGGCCTGGAGGGTATCATTCCCGACATCATCGCCGGACGCATAATCAATAACATCATTGTGCCCGAATTCAAAGCCGGCAACTTCTCCCGGGGCATCGACGGAGGCGTGGAGGCGATGATGTCTGCCGCCAAGCAGGAATACGATGCTATCCCGGGCAAACCGCCGACCGCTGCGGGCCGGAGTGGGAGGACGGTTGGAAATCTCATATATCTTCTGATAATGGCTGCTTTTCTGCCCATCTTCATCTTCGGGGGGATGTCTCGGAGAAAAAGACGTCTCTTCTGGGGTGGACCTTTCGGCGGATTTTTCATGGGAGGTGGAGGTTTTGGAGGTCACAGCTCCGGTGGAGGTGGCGGTTTCAGCGGCTTCGGCGGTGGCAGCTTCGGTGGCGGCGGAGCTTCAGGTGGCTGGTAATAGATGAGAAGAGGTGAGTGAAATGGTGAAGCCAATCCTAAACAAAAAGAAGCTCGAAGAGGTCAAGGAGGCCGTAAAGGCTGCGGAACTGGAGACCTCCGGCGAGATAAGGGTATCGGTCTTCAAGGATTTTCCAAAGGAATTGAAAGAGACCGAACCGGAGGAAGCTTTGCGCACCCTTGCCCATCAACAGTTCGTGGAGCTGGGGATCACCAACACCAAATTGGACAACGGAGTTTTGATACTTTTGGTGGTCAAACCCCGGCGCTTCATAATCTGGGGTGATACCGGAGTGAATGACGTCCTCCCGGAGGGGAGATGGCAAGAACTCGCTGGCACGATGAGTTCCTTTTTCCGCGAAAAGAGGTTCAAGGAGGGATTCTGCCAGGTTGTAAGCGAGGTGGGGCAGATTCTCAAAGAGCACTTCCCCTATCAGGAAGACGACATCGACGAGCTCCCCGACGAAGTCCATCTCGGTTAGCTGTTCCGGCACGTGTGGCAAAGTTGTAGAGAGGGGAACCCAATCGAACCCGGACGGCCGCCAATCGTTCATTGTCGGCGATGCAATGCTATCGGAATTAAAGGAGGCCTCAAATGAATATTTTCGGCAAGAAGATCTCTGAAATAGAGTATGGTGATATTAAGAGCCTTGTTGATGGGAAGATAGAGGAAGGCACTTACTTGGATTACAAGAGGGGAATAAGCTCTGCTAAGGAAGCGAAGGCGGAGCTTGGCCGAGACGCCTCTGCTCTTGCGAACACTGAAGGGGGAACGCTGATCTTGGGAGTTGAGGAAAGAAAAGTTAAAAGGCATGGGAAGCAGGTAGTGGAACCTGTCAGCATCTGCGGTGTCCCACAGGTTTATAAAGGGCAAGAAACACGTCTCTGGCTGGAGCAAGTGATTAAGAGCACGACCAGGAGAATGGTTAATACCTCCGTTCACCCGGTGAAGATTGCTGACAATCAAGATGATAGCGTTTTCATCATCTATGTACCCAAAAGCAACCATGCACCACACATGCTTTGGAGCGAGGGGAGCAAGCATCACGGGCGCTATTTCAAGCGGAGAAACTTCCAGAACGAAATAGCGGAAGAATATGAAGTCCGAGAGCTGTTTGAAAGGAGCGCGAGGTTGGAGCACAAGTTCAGGGATTATTTAGCCCGCACGGGCTATGGTTTGAGCGGCAAGCCGCCTTCGCATGAGTGGTATGACCTATCACTTGTGTGTTGCCCCTTGATTCTGGAGGATAGGCTTATCGACATAACGCAGAAGGAAAAGTTATTTGTCAAAGAGCCCACTTTCAGCTGGCCACCCCCCTTACAGGGAGAACACCTGGTACACAATGGCCAGGTCCAACCCTCAGAGTTTGGGTTAAGCATAACAGAAACGGGGTGCTCTCTCCTTCTCCAGCAAGTAGCACTGGGGATCCATCGTAACGGCTACATGGACTTCGTTGCACGTGTCGGGAAACACGAGGATGGACGTCGTTATGTAGATAAGTGGGTCATAGAATTTTTGCTAGCCTTTATGGATTACTGCACGAAATCCCTCGTCAATTTTCACTACTATGGCAATGTAGCGCTCTTCCTCACGATCAACACAAGGCATGTGTTGTTCTATGGAGAAAGACAATCAAGGCCCGTTGTTCCTTTTCACTCCGAAGAAGCGCACGTGCAGATCACGGATGAAGTCTACATAGGCGACTTGGAGGCGAATCTTAGCAGGGCTCTGAGGCCGTTAGCTGACCGCTTCTATCAGTGCTTTGGCTTTTGGAAAGCAGCTTGTTTTGACGAGAATAATAGGTATATCGGATAGCCAAACTAATGGTGCTAGTCGTCACGCGGCAGCAGAGGTTGTTCTATCTCTCGGTCACGGATGCCCTCATCCGTGACCTTTTTGGGGTATCGGGCGAGGGTGTCCGATACCAACGGGCTGATGTCCGCCTCTGGCGCGGCTTAGACCACAGCCCGAAATGAAGGAGCTCCAATGCGGCTCTGGTCTCAACAATCACTTGCCTTTTGAACCTCTTTGACATTAATTATAGGCCTGTTAGCATGTGACAAGAATCACAAACTGAAATATCGTGCGGAGGACCGATGGTCAAATTCAAAAAATTAACCGTCCCCAAAGAGGGGAAAATTATAACCGTCAAAAACGGCAAGCTGAGAATTCCAGATCACCCCATAATCCCGGTGATTGAAGGTGACGGTATCGGGCCGGACATCATGCGAGCCTGCCGCCGGGTTGTCGATGCCGCCGTCGAAAAAGCCTATCGTGGCAAAAAGAGAATCGTCTGGTTCGATATCTACGCCGGCGACAAGGCCATGGACATCTATAGTGAAGTCCTACCTCAGGACACGTTCAACGCCATCAAAGGCTTCATCGTCGCCCTGAAGGGACCTCTCACCACGCCGGTGGGAGGAGGTTATCGCTCCCTGAACGTCACCCTCAGACAGACTCTGAATCTCTATGCCTGCGTCCGCCCGGTCAGATATTTCCAGGGGGTTCCCTCGCCGGTCACCCATCCCGAGAAAATGAATGTCGTCATCTACCGTGAGAACACTGAGGATGTCTATGCCGGAATCGAATGGCCCAAGGGCAGCAAGGAGGTCAAAAAGGTCATCAACTTCTTAAACCAGAGGATGGGAACGAAGATCCGGACTGACTCCGGTGTGGGCATCAAACCGATTTCGGTAACCGGCACCAAGAGGCTGGTCAGGAAAGCCATCCAGTATGCCCTCACCAACAAACGCAGATCCGTCACCCTGGTACACAAGGGCAACATAATGAAATACACCGAGGGCGCCTTCAGAGATTGGGGCTACGAGCTCGCCAAAAAGGAGTTCCGGAGACAGATTGTCACCGAGAGGGAATCCTGGATCTTGGGCAACAGAGAGGCCAACCCCAAGCTGAGCCCCGAAGACAACGCCCGCATGATCGAGCCCGGATTTGACCGTCTCCCCAAGGGGAAGCAGAGACCGATCGTCGAAGAGGTCAAAGACTGCCTCGACAAAATCTGGAAGACTCACGGCAACGGGAAGTGGAAGAAAAAGCTTATGATCAAGGACCGCATCGCCGACAGCATGTTCCAGCAGGTTCTGACGCGTTCGGATGAATACGACGTCATCGCCACTCCAAATCTGAACGGGGATTATCTCTCCGATGCCTGTGCGGCTCAGGTGGGGGGTCTGGGGATGGCGCCCGGCGCCAACATCGGCGACTATGTGGGGCTCTTCGAGGCCACCCACGGAACCGCCCCCAAGTATGCAGGCAAGGACATGGTCAACCCCGGCTCCCTGATCCTTTCGGCGGTGTTGATGCTGGAGTATCTCGGCTGGAAGGAGGCCGCGAATCTGGTCGTAAACGGCATTGAGAAGACCATAGTCAAGAAGACTGTCACCTACGACCTCCACCGCCAGATGAAGGGAGCAACTAAGGTCTCAACCTCCCAGTTTGCGAGCAACATCATCAAGAACATGGCCGCCTGATGCAAGTCAGCTTCTCCCCGATAACCACCAAGCCCCGGGAACATTTCCTGGGGCCTCTTTTTGCTGAAAAAACTGAAGTGCCTTCCCTTCGCAGCCCCTGGACTTGCAGGATGGTCTTAAGGTCAATCCGGAGGTGAAGCTATACTTTCGAGTTTGAGGTTGACCGAAGGAGTTCAAGCCCTTACTTTCTGTTTCTAAAATTGAGAGACTTCTGTTTTAAGACTGTAGGATCGTCTTAAAGGAATGGCGATTTGCTCAACTTTTCGCTGGTAGCCCTCCTGTGTATCATCTGGGGTTCCACCTGGCTGGGGATAAAGATCGGGCTGGAGGACTTCCCGCCCTTTCTGTCGGCGGGAATACGTTTCGTCATCGCTTCGGTGGTGCTCTTCTTGATCGCCAGAGTGCAAAAGGCCCGTTTCCCTAAAGATCTGTCCACGTGCTTTCGCATATGTGTTACCACGATTTTCATGTATGTTGCGACGTATATCCTCGTCTATTGGGGCGCACAGTATATCTCCTCCGGTCTGGCCTCGGTTCTGTTTTCCACCCACCCTTTCTTTGTGGCTCTCTTCGCCCACTCGATTCTGTCTGCGGAGCGATTCACTCTCGCCAAGGGAATGGGACTGCTTCTGGGGGTCGCAGGCGTTCTGGTGATCTTCTCCGAAAGACTGGGCTTGGGGCCGGACTTGGCCTTCTGGGGGATGGTGGCTCTGGTGGCCAGTGCCGCCACCAGCGGCTATGCCTCGGTTTTGGTGAAGCGCTATCTCACCGAGCTTTCTCCCATCGTTCTGACCAGCATGCAGATGGCTCTGGCGGCACTTATTATACTCTCACTGGGACTCTTAACTGAGGACATGCGAGCTATGAGGTTCACCCCCTCCTCAGTGGGATCGCTTCTGTACCTGTCCCTGGTCGGTTCCGCTCTCGCTTTCAGCTTGTATTACTGGCTTTTGAAGAGGATGGAGGCCACTCGCTTGGCCATTATCGCTTTTGCCACCCCGGTTGTGGCTCTATTTCTCGGGTGGGCCACCTACGGAGAGAAGATCGACACTAGGACAATTCTGGGAACGGTCTTAGTTTTTCTGGGGATCTATGTCGTCAACTATTCGTCAATACGAAGCAGGAAACTGTGGAACGTAACTGGGAAACGGGAAACTGAAGACAGAGAAACGGGCGATACCCGCGAATTTGACCACACCGCGAGATGAGAATACTACTCCCCATTCAACCGCGAACTGTCAACCTGAACCAGAAACGAACAAGGCCCGCCGGAGGCGGGCTTTGTCATAGTTCATCACGCTTTTCGAACTCTAGCGAGAGATCGCATACTTGCAGAAGTGGTCGATGTGGAATTTGGCGGAGCCCCATAAAATGTTGGACTTCTCCTTGAACTCCCATTCGCCGGTCTGAGGATTATACCAGCGGAGTTTTAAGCCTTCCTTATCCTTGTCCTTCCGCCAGAAGGGATGAGCCTTTATCTTGAGTTTAGCGTCAGGCTCAAACTGCAAACCTTCGGGTCCGAAGTCAAACACCAGGAGTTTCTCTTCTGGAGTTACCTCCTCCCAGACTGTAACCTCTATGATGCAGGTGGCGGGTATGGACTTGGAAGCTACTTTGAACTCATGTTTACTACCCTTATAGTAGATCTCGATCTTCCCACCTTTTTTGGCATCGATAAGTTGGGAGTAGTAAACTGTGTCTGCGTCATAGCCTGGCGGATTCTTTTTATCCAGTTGTTGTGGCAGCTTATCGCCTTCGGGACCGTAGTACAGCGGGCTGGAATTGTTGCCGCATCCGACCGCAAATACGAAAACCCCGATGATTGCCAGCGATAACGGAAGGAACCACTTGACAACTTTGCCGATTTTCATGGTACCTCCTTATATTCTTCAGAATATCGTTCAGATTAGTTTCACATTATCCCAAATTTGGCTCAAAGATAGTGCCATAGTATGTAACTTCTCGCTCGACATCACTTAACCACTTGAATTGCAGAGGGTTCCAGAATTCCCGAAGGATTGGCAACAACTTTTTCCCGTTGAGAAAATTGAAAAAGATATTGGAACTGTCCAGTATTTTGAAGGGGCATTCCCGTTTCTTTTTCAGGCAGCTAAAAACCGTGGGCCCGGAACCACAAACGAACAGAGCCCGCCGGAGGCGGGCTCTGTCGCAACTTGGCATCCACTCCGATCTCTATCTAACGAGAGATCGCGTACTTGGAGAAGTGCTCGACGTGGAAGCCGGCTTTGCCGTTGACGTCGACCGCAGCTGCTACCTGCAACTCCCATTCCCCATCGTCGGGATCATACCAGTAGAGCTTCAGCTCGCTTTCGTTCCCCCAGATGGGAACCACATCGACCACCAGCTGCGCGGGAGGATCGAACTCCAGCCCCGAGGGCGCGAAGTTCAATCTCAGAACCTTGTCGCCCTGGTACAATTTGGTCCAGGCGCTAATGTAGATGGTGCAGCTGGCGGGCATCGATCCAGCCGCCACCACGAATTCGTGCTCGCCGCCGTCGCACTCAAACTCGATCTCGCCATCCGCATCGGCGTCGAGGTATTGCGAGACTTCTGTTGCGTCCGCCGGTTTCTCAAGAAATTGTGGTAGCTTGTTGC
>Ga0209979_1004302_pt1 | contig 11874 bp, 6 predicted proteins | sample AnhtaG_FD_183114 | JGI IMG/M metagenome (GOLD analysis project Ga0209979, IMG submission 183114) | Deep subsurface microbial communities from Anholt, Denmark to uncover new lineages of life (NeLLi) - Anholt_01485 metaG (SPAdes) (version 2) | ecosystem: Environmental > Aquatic > Marine > Oceanic >...
CGATTCTCTTTATCTATGAGCCTCAATCATATTTTAGCACAGAGCGAAGCACACGGTATAAGAAGATAAAGTGAAACAGAACTATAGTGTTAGCTAAGATATGATTAGGAGAAGACATATATTTAAGCAAATTTCGATATAGGGGCAGCGGTCGGCTTGGTAATCCGTAGGATAACAAATTGGCTGATTGTTCAGCCAAAGCTTTTGGAGACTCCTGGCGGCGGTTCACGGTGCTTCTCTATATAATTCGTAAGCCTCTGGATTTCCATTTGCCGTGCGGTTTCTCCATCCTTTGCAGTTGCGAAACGAAACTCGAGAGCATGCCCTGCTCTTACTAGTAGCTTCTCCGCTCCGGACAAGTTCCCTTCGGGGTTAGCAATACGTCCGCTCAGCCTTTTCCTTAAACTTGGTTTGCCGCGACGCGCTGCTGACCCAATATATACTACTCGAGAGACGCCGTTAAGTCTACCAAACTCGTAGTCAGTCCTAATCTCGTAAATGCCAGGCACATCCGGTACATTCGCAAGGGACTGCTGTGACAGTGAATACCATTGAGACCAGTCAAATTCATCCATGTACACCTCAGCTGCTATCTGACCCTTTGCAATATATATTCTAATACGGGCGTCACTATTCGTAAATAGCTATCATCGCTATACCTTGGTATTCTTAGAGTGGGAATCTGACAAATTGAATTAACTGATGAATTGTTGAATATTTACTCGTGGCTACAGTACAAGTTGACAAATAAAGTCGAAGTAGCCTAGGGTAACCTCGCATCAAGTGGTTACTTCAGTTCCCTTCCGAAAGGTTTGTTCCATCTTTCTCGTATCTTAGTGCTCAGGAATCGTTCATGTGAACCAGGTACAAACTCCTCGAATTGTGCGGTAAGACTGTCCACTTCCAAATCACTCGTCAGGTTCATTTGACTGGCCAATGACCATAGGTCGATCGTCAGGTTCTTCCATTCCTCATAAGTCTCTCCTGACACCCCTCCGGGCAAGCCAAGGAAAACCCTCCTAAGTGCATACTGGATCTGCTTACGCTGTGGGAACTGAGATCTCTCCTGCATTCCCTGTAAGATTAATCGAACTGTTAGGCTAATCAAGGCCTTCACTATAGGGTGTTCTAGGTTTAGGGCTACATTACCATAGGCGAAGAACTTATTAAATGGCGAGGGAAACCTCGTCATTCTCAGATCGAAATGCTTTATCCCAATTAGTTCGCAAAGCTTCTGTTGTATGAATTCTTCCTCTGCATAAACAGCATTTGCAGGGTTTTTATCGATCCGTGTGAGAATTTCTTCTATGTCATTTTGAGAAAGAGAACGTCTTCCCGGGTGCCAAATCTCCTGCAATAAAGGGGGGGGACCCTCCCAAGGAGGTGAGAGGAATCTTACACCTCCGAAATGGTGCGATGTCTCCAGCGGCAACCTTACAAACTCGAGAATCCCAGATATAATTGAGCTATCACCTACAGATCCACCCCAAGTAGCAAAATCAACAACGGAGGATAGACCTTCCCAGTGAGTAAGAGGTTCTGGCGGCTGCCCGTCTTTCAGAATAGTCCCTATTAAGCCTGCAAGTTTCGTAGACAAAGGTTCCGGACTCCGGTTAATTACGTCCTGCTTTACTTCAGCCCAACGCTTGAAAGCTAGTCGTCCTCCCTGTTCCAAAAACGGCAATGGCCAGCTATCCCGGGGAAAAATATGGCTCAACCCATCGGCAGACACGTTATGAAATAACATAATAGACGCCAACTGAAATAATTGCTGGGCGGGAGACAGTCTGCAAAATTCTTCACTAGAGTACCTACTTGCTAAGACATGTACCTGTGCCTCAAAAATGGGAGAAGCCCACTCCTTACTATCGGTAATGACTAGATTTCTAGCCAAATCGACATCTTCTGCACGAGATTTCGGCAGATTCACAACCAATCGACACGCCTTGGCAGGCTCAATGTAACCTATTTTAGTTGGGGCAGGAAGAATAAAGGAAGCCTTCGGTAGAAGAATGCCATCCCTGTAAATCGCGCTGCAGTTGCAGCGCTCAATCTCGTCTTCAGGATCCTCTCTATTACGGATCAGTTGTCCCTCCCATCCCCACATCCAGCGCATTGATTTACCAATCAAATCGGGGTGACCGGATAGCACTGTGAGTTTATGATGGCCTGGAAGGCCGTCAGTAAAGTCCATGTTTTTGTCAATAGGTACTGGGTAGCTTAGAATACCTTCATAGTCAGTCAGACCTAGGTCTTGTCTAATATCGAATGACTCCTCTTTGAAAACCTGAAGAGCAGTAGCCAGGTCTTCTGAGAAAACTGCTTCTTGCCATGGGTAATCCAAGTTCAGTTTCACGATATTGTATTCGTTACCATATCGTAATTGAGTTTCTTCCTCATCGTGGTACGGATGTATTATTACCGTTTTGTCATCGTCTTCCTCAATTACTATGGGGAACTCTACAAAGCCTGCGATTCTTCGCAGGTAATTGGTGACGCCTAGCTCAGAAAATTCTTTTGGCGAGATTCCGAACTTGGACATTTCCGCTGGATTCACGGATAGCTTGACCGTAGTACCGACATTAATGCTATCGTCGTCAATTACCTCGATGCGAAAACGCCGATCCAGAGCTGGTATCTTAATCTTCAAACCCTTGGATGGAGGAGGCAAATTCCTATCTTTCAACGTAATGATCTCAATGCTGTCAGTAATCATGAAACAAGTTAAAATGCCAATGCCGAAATGCGATATGGGGTCTATCGGTAAAGCCAACCGCAAAAAGTCATGGCTTTGGTAGTAACTTCTGCCGATAACGGCTAGATAATTTTGGACGATATATTCATCCATGCCTACGCCATTGTCTGTCCAAGTAATATCTATGAGACCATTTGCGTTGTGTTCGACTCTGACATGTATCTCACCGAAATTACCTGGGGTTCTCTTTTCCTTTGATTGAAGTATGGCTCGTCTCATTCGAATAGCATCGATGCTGTTTTGTAGGAGTTCCCTTAGAAACACATATTTTTCTCCTTGATAAAGCTCTCGGCTAAGGAACTCAAGCATCCTTTCTCGCTCAAATTGGAATTGAATTGATATTGGCCTGAAATTTTCCGCTTCGACGCGCCATTCAACATGGGAAAGGTCCAGAGTGTACTTTTGATCTGGCATCTCGGCTAGGAGATCTTTGCATCCTCTGAATTGCTTGTCAGAATATTCCCTAAGATCCTCAAGAGCAGAATAAACCTCATGGTCATCGGTGCTCCCATCCACCAGTATTCGACGCTGGCCTTTTTGGTATGGGGGGAAGGTTACTTGCCTAAGAGCACGGTGCTTGTTCCACTCCATTGTTGACCGTGGGTCTCGCGGTGCAACATATTTCCAAATCACATACGGAGTTCGGTTGTCTGCTAGGTCCAGAAGGTCAACTAGGCGCAGGTATATAGCAATAGCGCGAATATTCACAGATTCACCAAGCACAGAAGCATGCACAGGATATTTACTTGGATCACGTAGAACTTCGTAATCCAAGTAATGACTTTCACATATTTGAGCCAAGCGGAGAGACACTCCAGTATCTACGGTTTCAAAGTGCTTCCTGATACGATTGCCACTGCGAACTGAGTGTGTTTGTCTAACGTACTCTCGCCAAAGTGAAATTGGCACGTGATCAGTGCCAGTTCCGTCGTCAATGACGTAACCATGTTCGCGTGCAAATTCGTGAAACCTGTGTCGCTCTCCCAGCAGAACAGAGGCTTCACCCCCTTTTAGTGACTGGCCACCAACTATATTAAGCTTCTCTGAATCACTTACTGCCATGCCCCAGTCATGACCATAAAGAGCACAGGCTAGAAGAAACAACTCGGTGACGTTGAGTTCTCGGAGTAGCCTTCTTCCAAGAAGTTCGCTGGTCAAATGAAAAAGTGGCTTTAGGTGATATTGTTCATCGTGAGGGGTATATTCAGGGAAAAGTGCCCTAATGTTGTCAATGTCGCGCTTGACAGTCCGGCGAAAGCGCTCCAACTCGTGAAGATAGTCGAAATCGCTATCCGTTCTCTCACGAGCTTTCCTAACCAGTGCATCGACCAATGTGCACTTCGGAAGTGATTGAGTGGTATTTGTCTCTTCCATAGTCCGTTAATGCTAATGTAGATGAACAGACTATGCCTGTCAAGAGTTGAACAGGCAGTCAAAATTTGTGGTGGATAGGCTATGAGACTAGCTGGGAGAGAGCAGTTGCACATTCTGACGTATCGTTACCACTGCGGCTAACTGCACCCAGGGTTACCATGCTATAATAACCCCTGAGAGATGGTGTTTGATAGCAATGTGTAACCCAGCCAGCGGATTTGGAGAGGACAAAAAATTGGCACTGGGAGTAAATACATTTTCCTGGAGATAGGCTATGCCTTTACAAGCTAGAAGGCATCCGTCAAGAGCCGACGCTGATTTTATCGGCAAGATACTGAGCGTTCTGCAAAATTTTCGCTTCAAGGGCAAACCCTATCTGCCATATTTACAAGCCAAGGAGAGAAATGATGAATTCCTTATGCGAGATAACATCGTTAAACCGTTATTTGTTGCCTTAGGCTACCATTCCCAGCAAGATTTCTCCCCAGAGGAAATTATAGTCAGTGGAAGGGTGGATACAATTATCGTTAATAGCCAGAATCATCCCGCTATTGTTTTGGAAACGCAAAGTAGTTTAATCAAAGACCTTTCACCGCACCGCCTTCGCCTTTTTACCTACAGCGAGGAACTAGGGGCTCGTTTTGCTGTGCTTTGCGACGGTGTCCGCTTGGAAGTTTGGGAATGCCTGGGTAAGGGAAAACAACGCTACCAGCGCATTAGCCTTAACTTTGAAGATATATTCCGTCGCTTTCTGGCTAAAGGGCTTGAAGGTTTAACCGACGACGATGTAAACCGGCTGATAAAGCTAAAATTCCTTAGCCAAGAATTCGTATTTGTGCCTGAAGAAGAGTTATACAAAGAGCCAGAACTCAATGTTGCTGAGTCGAGTATTTTTTCCCAGCTTATGGAAGATTTGCAGAGCATAATGCGAATGGTGAAAGACGATATCCAAAACCAATTTCAGGCGAGAACAGAAGAGTGGCAGGAATACCAAGCGGTTGTAGCTGAGGCAAAGGATAAAGAAATATATGTAAGCCAAACGAGAAAATATCAGGACTGCCGAAAAGCAATGGACGCTTATCAGAGATGGCGCCAGGTTTCAGCCGCAGTAAACGGAGGGAGCAGAGAGGTATTTTGCACTGAGAGTATGTATATCCTATTCAACAGGTTATTGCTTATTCGGATTAGCGAAGATAAGCAGTTGATACCGAGGCAAATTTCGAACGGCGGCATAAAAACGTGGCTAACCTTTAAGGGCTTTATAGAATTCAGGAAGGCAAACTACACTGAGCTGTTGCGTTCAGCTTATGAGACGATGAACCGGGTCTACCCACATTTATTCCACATTGACATCTTTGATTGGTATATCCCCGATAGCGAAACAATACTCCATATCCTATTTACCCTCAACCGCTACAATTTTGCGAGAGTTGACCGAGACGTATTGGGCAAGCTCTATGAGCGTTACTTGGAACCTGGAGAGCGAAAGCGCTTGGGAGAGTTCTATACGCCTGAGGAGGTTATTGATTATATCCTCAAGGGGGTGGGTTATACCAGTGACCAGCAAATAGAGGGCAAACTGCTCTTGGACTTGGCCTGCGGTTCGGGGGGATTTTTAGTTAGGTCAATAAAGGCTCTGGTGGATAGATTAAAGGCTAAGGGATTTAATGCGGAGACAATACTTCGGGAGGCACAGCGGTCTATCTATGGCTTTGACATAAATCCCTTTGCTGCTCATCTTGCAGAGACAAATCTTCTCTTTCAAGTGATTGACCTCCTTAACGAAGCCAAGAAAGCCAATCCTGATTTCTGGATGGAGAAGTTCAATATTTTTGTCACAGATTCACTCAGGCTTCCTGACCAGGCACGGCCGGGGCAGACATCCTTTTTAGAGCCTGTAGAGAGCGCCTATGTCGAGGATGCCCAGATAGTAACTCAGATAAAAGCCCAGCAGGGCGTTTTTAGTCAGGGTTTTAGCTTTGTTATTGGCAATCCGCCCTATGTACGAACCGAGAGCATTACCTCGGAATACAAGAAAAGGTTAGCTCATGACTATGGAAATATTTACGAAGGACGATTCGACCTATATATATTCTTCCTTGGTCTGGGAATAAGCCTGCTGAATCAGAGAGGCGGTAAGCTGGGGTTCATTGTCCCGGGAAAGTTTTTGGTTACCGAGAATGGTGGTAGGCTGCGTCAGTATATCTTGAACAATGTTGCCGTTCGGCAAATGGTAGATATTTCTCAATCCAAAGTGTTCAAGGATGTAGGCAATTATCCAGTAATAGTCATCTTTGAGACAGATGATAATGTCAAAGACAGGGATAGCAATCAAATTAGAGTAGTTAGATGGCTAAATGAATCTATAGATGGTCTTTCCACCTTAGCCCAGGGCAAGCTGAAAGAAAGCCAATCCTATCAGGATTATTATATTCGGCAGGGGAGATTTGCTAGCAATTTTGACAAGGTATTTGACATAGGTAGCACCGAGGAGACTTACAGCCTGCGCCAGAGAATTGCCGCTGGCTGTGTCCCGCTTGGTGCCATTCTTGAGACCCATCAAGGCATTATCACGGGTAAGCAAGAAGCTGGTGACACCGCTCGTCGTAAGAACATCGTCTCTGCCTCAGATATGCTTCCTTTTACTCCCGATAGGGTTGCACTATGCAAGAAGGTCATAGATGGCAAGAATATGCCTGAGCGATACACCATAGACTGGCATAACGAATACCTCATCTATGCTCCTGAGGAACTTACCGCACCACGGGAGCCAAGATGGTTTGAATCAGAAAAAATCGTCATAAAGAAGATATCTCAACGGCTTACGGCCACTTTTGATATTGAGGGTTTCTATTGCTTAGATACCGTTTATGTTGGTTTATTAATGGATTCTAGCTACAATCTCAAGTATATCTTGGCTATTCTTAACTCAAAACTGATTGACTTTTACTACAAAACGGCCTTTGGAGCAGTCCATATCGGCTCTGATTATTTAGAGTATCGCACTAGATACCTTGATAACCTTCCCATAAAGGCCGCACCGGAGGCAAAAAAGGCAGAGCTAGCCAGTCTTGTGGATAATATTCTGGAGGTTAATAGGCAACTGCCTAAACTAGAAACGGAGCTAACAGATTTTCCAGGTATGGTTTCCCGACTCGGCATTCTCTCGACATCCTTATCCGCATCAACCGGGCTGGTGGCTGTTAACTTAGCGCCAGTGCAGGGCATCCCAAGGCTGAGTTTAGACGGCAACAAGATTTCCTTAGGACCTAAAGCCACTATCGAGACTGCTGATAGTAGATATGCCAGCTATCTATGGCTATACCTATCCGCCTTAAAAGACGATTTGAGAGGCAAAACGCCCTCCGAAATAATCGAACTGATACAAGTGCCCTATTCTTCGGAGGGGGTGGAAATGGCACTGGCAAAGCGAACCTCTATAGAAGACCAGCTTGCCGACCTACGAAACCGCCGTCTGGAAATAGACAAGGAAATAGACCTAAAGGTTAATGAGCTTTATCTTGGTGTAAAAGAACCACCAATTCGGATTGAATAGCACATTACTGATGCGAAGCCTCACAGCTCTCTCCATTTCTTCCAAATCCAAATCCCTTCTCAAAAGTTCTGCTATAATCTGTATCATAGCTATGGGCTCACTGAACAAATTAGTGCTGTGGGCCATGCGTTGGAATGCGATTGCACATAACTGACTTTTGTACAATCCTTCTGGCATTAAACAATTACTCAAAACGTGCAAATGCCGAGGCACTTCGGTTTTTCTCACTTGCTGCCAAAGGAAGCGTCAAAGTAAAATGGGGACACCGGGAAATAGTTCGAATCCTGCCCGGGGAGCAATCCCCCTCTTTCCGAACGTGAATGGATACAAAAATCACCCGAACCTGGTACGATAAACAGCGGAGGCTATATATGAGTCTCGCAATATATGAGGAGGCTAAATATGTTCAGAGATGAAGAGCGCAAGGACTGGTCGGAAAAGATTTTAATTGTTGTCGCGGTTTTTCTTGTTGTGGCCGGACTTGTATTTACAAGCCTCTCCTCGCTCACAACAGACCCAGACCGGAAGATAGCCTACATAGGAGGTGGCGCTGGAATTACCGGCCTAGGAGTTGGATTCTTGGCAGCATGGATGGGTAGGAAATCAGACAACAAGATGAAAGCAATAGCTAACCTGGAATTCGACGAGAAGGCAGCTATGCTGGAAGGGTACGAGGCTTTTTTCAGCAAGAACTTTGATAAGGGCAAATTTGAACGCTTCAGGTGGGATTTGGAAGCCATAGCTCACGTGGCAAAGTGGGCAGCCAAGGATAAAAGAGATAGAGTGAGCGAGTCTGTTAACAGAATCGCTGGCACTATAAGCAGTAGTGTCACTAAGGACAGTCTCGATAGAATTAAGTGGCTAAGTTCTAAAATAAAAGGATAAGTTGCAGAGCACCCGCTGTTTCCCTCACTTACGGGGAAGTCTAAACCCTAATCCGTATATATCTAAGACCGTTTCCTGACACGGTTACACAAAACCGGTGCCTAGCTTGCGTCCTGCTGTTGGCCAAAGCTATAATTAGCCAGAAATCCACAAAAGTTCGGATTTTTCTTTCTACTTGCTGAGTGCCAATTCTTGCCGTGTTCAAGCGGGAAATCCGGTTGAAGAAAGGAAACTACTATGAAAGAAAATACGATTGTGCGATCCTGCTCTGTCCAATTCGCCAAAGAGGCGCGATCCACGTTATTGAAAAAACTCGGTTCGTCTGTCGTGGAGGTTACAATTACGAAACAGTATGAAGGATATCGTGTCGTTGATAAAGGGTGTCTTCTCGTAATAAAAATAAAGGTCGATTCTCAACAAGTACGTAATGAGATTGAGACCCAATTGGCTGTCTCGAGATTACGTGAGCTATCGAAGGAGCTCGGGATAGACAAGAAATAGTGGAAATTCCCGAAATAGCCTAGCCGCCAACGGATTACAGGAGTCGTTAACGCAAGTTTCCCCTGGCTTTTTCAGTCCTCAATTGCCAATATAGTGGCTTTGTCAACGCACTCAGCAACGTCCAGATAGACTCTCAGTAAGCAAAAGCTTCCGGTTCGTTCAGCCTGACGTCAAGAGACCAAAACAATCTTCAAAGGCACTCAAACGTACTTTCCTCTGTCTGACCCTAAAAAGCGCTTACTTTCTGCCTAGAAGCCCTCTCACAAAGAGAGGCTTCTGCGTCTTAATCATCATTATCTCAGAGGGGGATTAGCCATATACGTGCTAGGTTTTCTAATATCACAAAAGAGGCAATTGTTGGGTAACAGTAGCTTGGAATATTACCTCGCGACATAAAACATCGTTTCGTGCAGTGACTGCCTTTGGTTCCTTTCGGAGAGGCAACCAGTCATGTGGCCGTCATTGTGAAATAGTGCCAGCTTGAAAGAGAAACGAGCTAAATCTGCTGCCCTTTCGATTCGAGTCTATCTTTTGCCTCTTGGTACATTCGCCAAGCAACCTTTACTGCTGCAGCCAAGTCGGGCAGAGTCTCATTTATCACATCCAAACTGAAAAGCACGCTACTCGGTAGCGGAGGATAAGGCGGTGGTGATGACTTCAGCGAGTCAGCTATAGCATCCACAGCCCGGTCATATAGGCTTTTGATCACTGTTTGTCGGCTACCGCAACGGCCACATTTCCTCCGTCCCCAGTCTTTATATTCTGCAACTCGCCCCTGCCACTCGTGAAAGCACCTTAAACACTTATACGTTTCCATCGTGTAAAAGCATAACAGCCGCCAATGCATTTGGCAAGGCGAGACATAAAAAATCTTTGTGCTCTTGACAATCGTTCCAGTCTGGAATATAATTTAAAAGTACAGAATTGCTGGAGCAAATGAGAATGATGGCCGGGCAAAGGGCCACACTTTGCAGCAGTTATGGCGGCAGCAATGCATAACCACGGCGAGGTGAGCACCAATGACTAATAAAAGCATGGCACAAACTCAAAGCACTCAGTCACTCAGGTTCTACTGTTTCATTCGTGAGAGCTCCCGAGGCCAGAAGGATAAATACGGCCCCAAGGCACAATGGCGTGACCTCGAAAAGTTTTCCCTAGCATGGCCCGGCGGCCCCCATCGAATTTCAGAGCAATTTAGCGCCACTGTTATCGAATCAGCAACGAAGTGGGAGCGCCCAGCATGGGAGCAAGCAATCGTGCAGGGTATAACCGCATTTAGACAGGGCTTAATCGATGCCTTCTTATTCGGCAGGGTAGACAGAGAAACTCGTAACCTGTTCGCGAGCATCCCGGTACTGCGTATGGCAATGGACGCTGGGGTGCCAATCTACTTTGCTCAGGAGAAACTGCACCTTGACCCCAAAGATCCTGAGAGCATGGAGCGATACACCCAAGAGGCGCTGGACTCGATTGCATACATCCGGAAGTTCGTCAGGAACACCACGCCTGGACGTATTGCCAGGGCTAAGGATGACCAAAAGCACCCAATGAACACCGGAATGTTCGGTTTTGACCTCATTGATGGGAAGCGGGTTCCAAATCAGGCGCAGGCTGAAGCCATACGGGAGGCAGCGCAAGTAGCGTTGAAGTCGGGCAGAGCAGGACCAGCAGCTAGATGGTTGAGTCAGCAAGGCTGGCGCACTACTCACGGCAAAAACTTCTCAGCCGCGACCTTGGGCGGTAAAGGTGGCTTGTTCAGGAACAGAGCACTCATTGGCCAGACCACTATACACTTTAAGGAAGAGTCACAGCCAGTAATAGTACGCCATGAACGAATCCTTGAAGATGCTATCTTCGAGGCACTCGGGTTGATGCTTGATGAACGAAAGTTGAGGGCGCCAAGGAGCGAGGTATTTTACTGCCTCAGTGGCATCGTCTTCTGTGGCTGTGATGCTAGGTTTGAGCCCACGAAAATCGGTAATAATCGGTACTACCGCTGCAAAGCATGTTGTGGCGAGAGGCACTACCGCAAGGATGAACTCGAATGGGAAGTGAATGAGGCGTTTATCCGCTACTTACAGCAAAGGGAGAGTCAGCAGGAATACTTAGAGTTAGCCCAGAAGTCACGAGCAGGTTTGCAGGAGAGATTAGGTGCGATTGAGCGCGACCTAGGCGAGAATATTCGTGAGTGGCAAGTGCTCCTGAGGAAGGACTTAGCCGACTACCCGGATATTCTCATTAATGAGGAGAAGCGGAGACTTAAGACTGAAAGCGAATCACTATTGCAGGCTAAAGTTAGAATTGAGTCTGAACTTGCAGCATTGCCACAAGTTGATCCAGCGGAGGTCGAGGCGGCATTGTGCGAATTGGCGAAGCCCTGGCAAAGAAGCGGTTATACAATATCCCACCCTGAGTTTTGGCGGTCAGCCAACTTCAAATCTGGTTTCCGGGAACGTGCCTCTGTTGCAGAAGCTCTGGATAGCTCAAAAGGTAAGGGGTTTTTCAGAAGACTATGCAAAGTAGTGACTGCTCTTGTTCCTCAGGAACTGACAGACGAACAGGCGCATCTTCTGAGAGAGACACTGCTTAAGCTCAACTGCCGCATTACCATTAAGGATCACGCCATTTTCATAAGTGGCAAACTTGGGCTCGGGTTAGGGCTAACAAAGGTAGTTCAGTAAGCCTCTACGCCCTAGAGTTATGTCCATCAGGACTACTCTATCGGCTAGTGCCCTTGATAGAGCACTCACCAGCATAGCCTTGTGAGCGACAAAGCCCTCACCTGAACGCTTGCCCACGATAT
>Ga0209979_1004303_pt1 | contig 11873 bp, 11 predicted proteins | sample AnhtaG_FD_183114 | JGI IMG/M metagenome (GOLD analysis project Ga0209979, IMG submission 183114) | Deep subsurface microbial communities from Anholt, Denmark to uncover new lineages of life (NeLLi) - Anholt_01485 metaG (SPAdes) (version 2) | ecosystem: Environmental > Aquatic > Marine > Oceanic...
CCTGACCAAAGCTGCCCCCTAACCCGGGAAAAGCCAGTATTCCCCAAATAGCCAGAATAAAGGCAGTGCCGCCAAGCCACTGGTTCCAGTGATAGATAAGGGATGGCACCCCCCACCGCCATGCCCCCACCACCAGAGTGACAAAGGCTATCACCAGTAATAGCAGCCCCCAGCCAAACAGGTCTACAGTGCTATCACTAACACTGTCTGCCCATGCCGTCACTGTCGACCAGTGCCAGGATAGCAAGGCAACGATAATTACCACCAGTATCAGCCGCCGCACCGGCGGCAGCCAGATGAAATGGAAAAACCGGCTCCACACTGACCTTCCTCCCGCCTTGGACTGACCTCCAGTCTTGCGCTTAGTATTAGCCTTCTTCTTAGCCATCCGAGCTACACCTTCACCATAACCGGAAGAATCATAGGACGGCGCTTAGTCTGCTCATAGTAAAACCTATTCAATACATCCCTGACTTTGGCATAGATAAAGCCCCAATCGGCGGGGCGGGCACCGCTATGGTCTAAAGCTTTAGCTACCAGGTCACGGCTCTCCTCCATCATATCTTTAGCCTCCCTGGTATCAACAAAACCCCGGGAGACAATATCTGGGCGTCCCACCAGCTTGCCCGTCTGCCGGTTAATAGCGATAATCACCACCACTATCCCATCCCTGGATAGCATCCTCCGATTACGCAAAACAACGCCACCGATGTCACCCACGCTTAAGCCATCCACATAGACATTGCCCGAGCTAACCTTGCCCGTTTTCTTGCCCCCCTGTGGGCCGAGCTCGAGGACATCGCCATCTTCCAAGAGGAAGATATTTTCCTCGGGGATACCCACCGACTGGGCCAATTTAGCATGAAGACTCAGGTGGCGATATTCGCCATGGATAGGCATGAAGAACTTCGGCCTGACTACACTTAATAGCAGTTTCAGCTCTTCCTGACTGCCATGCCCATGGACATGAACCGGCGCCACCTTATCATAGAGAACCTGAGCCCCCTGCCTGAAAAGGTTATCCACCGTCCGGTTGATTAGCGCTTCATTACCCGGAACGGCGGTGGCTGACAGAACCACCGTGTCTCCACGAACGATATGGACGTGACGATGGTCTCGGTTGGCGATACGAACCAGAGCCGAGGTTGGTTCCCCCTGGCTGCCAGTGGTGACAAAGACAATCCGGTTATGAGGCATACCTTTAAGCTCATCTATCCGAGCCAGTATGCCATCGGGAGCCTTTAGATAGCCCCACTCCAGAGCCATGCGCACTATATCAGTCATGCTACGCCCAACAACGAAGACTCGGCGCTGGTGTCTGGCGGCGGCATCAATAACCTGCTGAACACGGGAGACCAGCGAGGAGAAGGTGGTCACAATCACCCTACCCGGGGCTTCAGTCATGACCCGGTCCAGGGTCTCGCCCACCAACCTCTCTGAAGGAGTGTAACCAAGCAGCTCGGCATAGGTGGAATCTGAGAGCAGAAGCAACACCCCTTGGGCTCCTAGCTGCGCCAGCCGGGAAAGGTCGGTTGGTTTACCATCGACCGGAGTATAATCAAGCTTAAAATCTCCGCTATGAACAACAATGCCCACCGGAGTATATATAATTAGACCGGCCGCATCAGGTATGCTATGGCAAACCGGGAAGAACTCAACCTTGAATCTTCCCAGTGCCACCTGACCGCCGAAGGGTACAACCTTAAGCTTAGCCCCGGCCAGCGCCTTTCTTTCCTTCAATTTCACCGAGATAAGACCTTGGGTAAGCTTGGTGGAATAAACCGGCACATCAAGCTGGGGCAGCAGGTAAGGCAAGGCACCAACATGGTCTTCATGACCATGGGTGATAACTATACCCCTTATTTTCTCCCGCCTCTCCAGCAGGTAGTTGATGTCCGGGATTACCAGGTCAATGCCCAGCATGTCCTCTCCGGGGAACATCAGTCCGGCATCAATGACGATGATGTCGTTTTCGTATTCCATCGCCATCATATTCTTACCAATTTCAGATAGCCCACCGAGAGGGATTATTTTTAGTTTTGGTTTAGTCATAATTTTTCACCTAAAACATACTTAGTTGCTCTGGCTCTTCCTCGGCTTCCTCCACACCTTCGGCTTCAGCCAAAAGTGGCGGAATCTTGAGCATGTCCTCTTCTATGGCATGGCGCAGGCTCTGCTGGTGAAGAGCCGCTGCCGGGTGATACATGGCATAGTAAATAACATTATCCCGCTTTTGAGCCGTGCCATGAATCTTGCTTATGCTCTTGCCGGGGAAGAACATCACCATGGAGTAACGCCCCAGGGTTACAATCATCTTAGGACGAATTATCTCAATCTGGCGCTCCAGCCAACTATGGCAATTTTGAATCTCCTGGGGTAGAGGGTCGCGGTTTCCCTGGGGACGGCATTTAATCACGTTGGCGATATAAACCTGCCCCCGCTTTAGTCCGATGGAAGCCAGTAACTCATCGAGGTATTTCCCCGCCGGCCCGACAAAGGGACGCCCCTGCTGGTCTTCATGCCAACCTGGCGCCTCACCAATAAACATTATATCGGCATCCTCCGCCCCCTCACCAGGCACCACCTTGTTTCGATATTTAGCTATTTCACACTGCTGGCAAAGCGCAATCTCTGTATTAAGCTCACTCAGAGCTGACATATTAACCAGCCTTTTGATTTATGATAGCACGGGCAATATGTCAAGTCAATTTAGGTCTTTTCTCCCACCCACCCACCCAATAGAGGCTTTGCCTCTCTAAAACTCCCCATAAGACCCCCAAGTTCATTTACTAATGCCTGTTTTCCCCACCCATTTTTAGTTCGGCCTTTTTCCCAAACCCTCCCACCCTCGGGGGCTGCGCCCCCAATCTCCCGCTTGTGCTGAGGTGGTTAAGGGAAGGAGAATAAAAAGAGGGGGGTTGCCTCTCCTGAAGTTAAGGAGCGGAGCTCCTGTGGGCGGGAGGGTGGGAAAAACCCGACTGGTAAACAGTATTTCTGCCTTCGCCGGGGTGTCTAAGAGGGGTGCTAACCCCTGTAGGGCGGGTGGGTGGGAAGTAAAACAACCGAAAACAGGGGGGTGGTGCTACCAACCATATAAATGAGCACACGTTGGTTGACACTAGAAAGGTGCAGTTGTAGACTTGAGCAAGAGGTAAAAAATGGACTTTTTGAGAAAAACCGACCCGGAAATTGGTAATGCCCTTTATATGGAGGGAAAGCGGCAAAGAGAAACCATAAATCTCATCGCCTCTGAGAACTACACCAGCAAGGCGGTGCTTGAGGCAGAAGGCTCTTTGCTGACCAACAAATATGCCGAGGGCTATCCCCAAAAACGCTACTACGGCGGCTGTGAGAATGTGGATGTAGTGGAGAATCTGGCTATCGGGCGGGCCAAGGAGCTGTTCCATGCCGAGCATTCCAATGTCCAGCCCCACAGCGGGGCTCAGGCTAATATGGCCGCCTACTATGCCTTGCTGGAGTATGGCGATACGGTTATGGGCATGAGCCTGGCTCACGGTGGTCACCTCACTCACGGCGATAAAGTGAGCTTCTCCGGCAAATCGTATAATTTCATACACTACGGGGTTAACCGGGAAACGGAAAGGATTGACTATCAGGAGATAGAGAGGCTCGCCTTACAGCATAAGCCCAAGTTGATTGTGGCTGGAGCCAGCGCCTACCCCAGGATTATCGATTTTGAGCGCTTTCGGCACATCGCTGACCGGGTGGGAGCCAAGTTGATGGTTGATATGGCTCACATCGCCGGTATGGTGGCGGTGGGTCTGCACCCTACTCCTGTCCCCTACTCTGATGTAGTTACTTCCACCACCCATAAGACGCTGCGTGGTCCAAGAAGCGGGTTCATCCTGTCTCGGGGCGAGCTGGCTTCCGCCATAGATGACGCTGTCTTCCCCAGAATGCAGGGGGGACCGCTGATGCACGCTGTTGCCGCCAAAGCGGTCTGTTTTTATGAGGCGATGCAACCCAGCTTCACTGAATATCAACAGGCGGTGCTGGATAACGCCCAGGTCCTAGCCAGTGAGCTGCAGCGGTTAGGTCTGCGCTTAATCTCAGGCGGCACTGATAACCACCTCATTCTGGTCGACCTCTCAAAGATAGGTATCACCGGCAGACAAGCCGAGGAGGTTTTAGGCGCAGTAGGCATTGTGGTTAATCGCAACAACGTTCCATTTGACCAACAACCCCCGAGAATAACCTCAGGCCTTAGACTGGGCACTCCAGCCGTGACCAGCCGAGGCTTGGGCAAAGAAGAAATGAAGCGCATCGCCTCGATGATTATAAAAATCATTACCGATATTGGTAACCAGAAGATTCAAAAAGAGGTGAGGGAAGAGGTCAGCCAGATGTGCTCTCGCTTTCCGGTACCGGGCATTGATAGCTAAGATTTTTATCAATCACCTCTATATTATGTTATTATATATTATAGTAGACATATCCCCGTTGCTTTCGATGGAGAAGGAGGAGTGGAGAGGTGGATACCACCAAGTTTGAGAACATTGTTTTCAGTAAAGAGGAATATGTGGCTAAAATCGTCCTGAATCGCCCGGAGCGGTTAAATGCTATTAATCGCGAGATGGAGCAGGAACTAACCGAATCTCTAGCCGAGGCCCACAGGGACGAAGATATCAGAGTCCTGGTGCTAACCGGTGCTGGCCGGGCCTTTTGCAGTGGTGGCGACGTCAGCGAGAATATGGTTGAAGAATATGGTGGCAGTGTCCAGAACATTAGCGATACCTTTCACCATATTTATCAGGGGATAATCCTTCAGTTATTCAACCTGGATATACCGACAATCGGCATGATAAATGGGGCGGCCGCTGGCCTGGGCTTTGACCTGGCTCTAGCCTGCGATATTCATATAGGCTCAGAGAATGCCAGATTCATGGTAGCTTTCACCAAGATGGGACTGACTCCGGCCGCTGGGGGAGCCTGGCTAATGCCACGGATAATGGGACTGGCTAAGGCAGCCGAGTTTATCTACACTGCCGATTTTCTGGAGGCAGAAGAGGCGCTAAGGCTGGGGGTACTGAACAGGCTGGTACCAGCGGCTTCGCTGGAGCAGGAAACCACGGCGCTGTCGCGGAAGATTAGCCAAAACTCCCCACTGGCCAACCGGCTGGCTAAACTCCAGTTACACCGGGGACTCGATACCGACCTGAGGACGGCACTGGAAATGGGGGCTACTTGCCAGGCCATATGCCTGACTTCGGAAGACACCCGAGAGGCTCTGGCCGCCTTTCGTGAAAAGAGAAAACCTGTATTTAAGGGGAGGTAATGATTGATGGATGAGCTAAAGGTATTCACCGGTAATGCCCACCCCACTCTAGCCGAGGCGGTGGTTGAATATCTGGGCATACCTCTGGGCGAGTGCGAGGTGTCTGAGTTTAGCAATGAGAACATCTTTGTTCGTATTCTGGAGAACGTCCGCCAAAGAGACACCTTCGTTATTCAGCCCCTCTGCTCCCCGGTCAATAAGAACCTGGTTGAGCTACTGATTATGCTTGACGCCCTAAAGCGAGCCTCGGCGGGGCGTATTACCGCCGTCATTCCCCACTACGGTTATGGTCGCACCGACAAGAAGGACCAGCCCCGCGTGCCGATAACCGCCAGGTTGGTGGCCGACCTGCTTACGGTGGCTGGCGCCAACCGACTACTGACGGTGGACTTACATGCGGCACAGATTCAGGGCTTCTTCAACATACCGGTTGACGAACTGACCGCTCTCTACCTATTGAGTCACTATTTTGAAGAAAAAGAGTTTGATGACCTGGTAGTGGTGGCTACCGATATCGGTATTTCCAAGCGGGCGCGGGACCTAGCCGCTAGCCTTGATGCCCCATTGGCTATTATAGAAAAGAGACGCCTGGGCAATGTTGACCAGGCTGAGACGCTAAATGTCATTGGTGAGGTAGAGGACAAAGTAGCCCTTACCGTAGACGATGAAATAGACACCGCCGGCTCTCTGGTGGGTGTGGTCTCAGCACTAGAAGAGCGAGGGGTCAAGGAGATATATGCCTGCTGCACCCACCCCTTATTCTCCGACCCAGCCATCCAGAGGATAGCCTCTTGCCCGGTGAAGGAGGTGGTGGTTACTGACACCGTTCCTGTCGCCGGCGATAAGAAACTGGACAAGATCACCGTTTTGCCCATAGCTCCACTACTGGGTGAAGCTATCCACCGCATCCACACCGGACTATCTATAGGAGCTATGTTTGAGCAGGGGTGAGCTATGTTTAAATGGCTGGGGGGACTTGGTGATTCCAATGAGAAAGAACTCAGGCGGCTACAGCCTCTGGTAGATACCATAAACCAGCTAGAGCCCGAATTTGAGCAACTGTCTGATACTGAGCTTCGTGCCAAGACCGACGAGTTTAAGGCACGACTGGAAAGCGGCAGTTCGCTGGATGAGCTTCTGCCCGAAGCCTTTGCCGCTGTTCGTGAAGCTGCCAAGCGGACTATAGGTCTGCGCCACTTTGATGTCCAGTTGATGGGGGGCATTGTCCTCCATCAGAGCAAAATCGCCGAGATGAGAACCGGCGAGGGCAAGACCCTAGTGGCTACCCTCCCCCTATATCTGAACTCCCTTACCAGCAACGGCTGCCACCTGGTTACAGTTAATGACTACCTGGCGAGACGAGACCCCTACTGGATGGGACCTATCTACCAAGCCCTGGGGGTAAGCGTAGCCAGCATCTACCCCATGCAGAACCCCGATGAGCGCGCTCCATCCCGCCTCTATGACCCCGACCATGACTCCGGCGACAGCCGGTGGGCACATTTTCGCCCCATCTCCCGCAGCGAGGCTTATCAGGCAGATATCACCTACGGCGCCAGCAGCGAGTTCGGCTTTGACTACCTGAGAGACAACATGGTTAGGGACCTGACTCAATGTGTCCAGCGCCCCTTAAACTACGCCATCGTGGATGAGATAGACTATCTGCTCATTGATGAGGCGCGCACCCCGCTCATTATCAGCGCTCCCGATGAGGAGGCGGGGCGGAGGTACGAGATATTTGCCCGCCTTGTCCCCAGCCTGAGGAAGGGAGAGGATAATGACTATACCATTGATGAAAAGACACGCGCCATAAGCCTGACCGATGCCGGCATGACCAACATGGAACGGATGCTGAAGCGGGAAGGGCTATTAAAGGAGCCCAATCTCTATGACCCGGCCAACGCTGACCTGCACCGCTACCTGAGAAACGCCCTGAGCGCCAAGGAACTATATAAGAGGGACAAGGAGTATGTGGTCAAGGACGGGCAGGTCATCATCGTTGATGAGTTCACCGGCAGGCTGATGTACGGGCGGCGCTACTCCGAGGGGCTGCACCAGGCGATAGAAGCCAAGGAAAGGGTCAAGGTTCAGCACGAGACTCGCACCTTTGCCACCGTCACCATCCAGAACTACTTCCGCATGTATGAAAAGCTGGCGGGAATGACCGGCACCGCCTTAACCGAGGCCGAGGAGTTTCACAAGATATATACCCTTGAGGTGTTGGTGTTGCCCACCAACGTGGAATACCGGGCCATGCAGGGCGAACTGCGAACCGTCACCCGGCGCGACAACGGCGAGGAGGTCACCATCTACGAAAACCCGCAAACGGGTGAACTCTTCTGGAAGCGCATTGACCACCCCGACCAGATTTACAAGGACGAGAAGGCTAAATTCCGGGCGGTGGTGCGCGAGATAGAACAGCTTCACAAAGAGAAACGCCCGGTGCTTATTGGCACGGTCTCTATCGAGAAGTCGGAAGACCTTAGTAATAGACTTGCCAAGCACGGCATCCCCCACCAGGTGCTTAATGCCAACCCCGACCGCCATGAGAAGGAGGCTGATATTATTGCTCAGGCAGGGCAGCCGGGAGCAGTAACCGTGGCCACCAACATGGCTGGGCGCGGCGTTGACATCATACTGGGGGGAAACCCTGAGGGCAAAGAGGAAAAAGAGTGGCAAAAAGCGCACGAAAAGGTGGTTGAAATAGGAGGCCTCCACATCATCGGCACCGAGCGCCATGAGGCACGGCGAATTGATAACCAGCTCCGGGGTAGAGCCGGCAGGCAGGGCGACCCGGGAAGCTCTCGCTTTTATGTATCTCTGGAGGATGAAGTTGTGCATCGCTTTGGTGGCGACCGGATTAAGTCCTTGATGGAGCGGGTAGGCATGGACGAGGATACCCCCATTGAGAATAGATTGGTCAACCGGGCTATTGAATCTGCCCAGGTCAAGGTGGAAGGCTACCACTTTGATATGCGTAAGCACCTGGTGGAGTATGACGATGTAATTAATAAGCACCGTGAGCTTATCTACAGCGAGCGCAAGAAGCTCTTAAGCGGCGCCGACCTTCAATCAAATATCCTGTCCATGGTCAGCGAGGAGATTCAAGGTATAGTAGCCACTCATACCGCCGATGAGCATGGCATGGGCGGGGACATAGAAGGTCTACTTGGCGAGGCGTCTACCATCTTACCATTGCCGCCAGCGTTAAATGCCAGCGCCCTTTCCCAGATGAAGCCCAAGGAGATTGAAGACAGGCTCATTGAGTGGGCAGAGACTCTTTATGAACAGCGGGAGAAAGAGCAGGGCTCCGAAAATATGAGGGTGCTGGAGAGGCTGGTAATGCTCCGCACCATAGACAGCCTGTGGGTGGAGCACCTGTCGGAGATGGAGCACATGCGCCAGGGTATAGGGCTGCAGGCGACGGCCCAGCGAGACCCGCTGGTCGCCTACAAGAGAGAGGGGCATAACCTGTTTCAGAACCTGCTCGCTACCATTCAGCACGAGGTAGCCCACACCATATACCGCGTGGGCATTGCCAAGAAGGAATCCCCCGAACAAGCACCGTCAGCAATGGCTCAGGCTGCCGGTCACGGAGAGGGTGGCGGTGGTAGCAAGAAGCAAAGGCTAAAGGTTGGCGGCAAAAAGGTAGGCAGAAACGACCCCTGCCCCTGCGGCTCGGGCAAGAAATACAAACACTGCTGTGGAAGGTGAAATATGAAAATGATATTGGGAGTAACCACCTGCGACAAGTGTGAGAAACCTATGAAAAAAGGGCAGAAAATTGTTATCATAGGCCTAAGCACTGTTGCTAGGACAAACAGTGAACTGGAGGTTCCAGACCCTGAAATAAGATATGCCTGTCACCTTGACTGTTGGGATGGGGTAGAGGTGGACTATTAGTATGAGAGGAGGTAAGTATGAAGCTCGAAGATTTAATAGAAATGTATGAAGAAAAGAAAAGGAAATTTGGAATAGAAGCCTATAAACATATTTCCGAACTATTAAGCGAAGCTAGAGAAATACACAGGGAGGATTTTCGCAAACACCCGACACCAGCAGGAGACTTTGAACAGTCGTGGAAGCCAATTAAAGGTGATAAACTTGAGAAACTCATCACTTACATAATAGAAGATCAAATTGAAAGCTTAGGTTTGAAATTAGTGAGCGGAAAGAAGCTGGAGCGAACCAAAAGCGAAAATTTATCTAAAGAATTAAGCATGGTAAAGCGGAATCTGCTGATTGATTATGGAGAATTTGGTGCACACTTGCCAGATGTAGACATTATTGCTTATGACCCAAAGGCACTAAAGGTTGTAGCCATTATCTCTAGCAAAGTCACCCTTCGTGAAAGAATTGCCCAAACAGGTTATTGGAAAATAAAGCTATCTAGGGACAAAGCAACAAAGCACATAAAAGTTTACTTCATTACGCCAGACGAAGATGGGGATTTAAAAATCAAGACACCCGCCAAGAAGGGGCGAGCCATAGTTGAAGCAGACACGGATGGAAGCTATGTGATGAGCGAGACTAGGGTGCAAGAAAGCTCAAAGGTGAAAATGTTTGACAAGTTTATTGATGATCTTAGGAGATTAGTTAATGGCTAAAAGCGAAAAGAAAACAGGTAATCCAAAGGCTCCACCCCTATTTGAGATAAACAACACGACTACCCCGCCTGAAAAGCCAAGCGAGGACGAAAAGCCAACCTTCGAAGCTACCACTCTCTGGGATTATCCCAAGCAGAGCTATGGTAAAACGCCTAAAGGAAATAATAAATTTCAAGGCGTAACACCTGCATTCATAATCTGGAACCTTGTTCAAAGGTACACAGAGCCTGGTGATTTAGTTGTTGACCCAATGGCTGGCAGTGGAACAACAATTGATGTGTGCAAGGAGGAAGGGCGAGAGGTAAGAGGGTATGATATTGCGCCCAAGCATCCTGAAGCTATTCAGAACGATGCTCGAGATATCCCACTGCCTGACGAATCTGTGGACTTGGTATTCATTGATTCTCCATATGGTGATAACGTTAGCTACTCAGACCGCCCCGATGATATCGGAAAAATCTCTGCTGAGGACGAGCGCTTTTATCACGAATTGGAAAAGGTTGCCATAGAAGCGCACAGAATACTTAAACCTGGTAAGGTGATGGGGTGGCTAATCGGCGACCAGTGGGTTAAAAAGACATTTACTCCCGTTGGCTTCAAATTATATGAGCGTTTAACAAAGTATTTTGAGACAGTAGATGTAATCTGCATAGCTAGGAGAGGACAAAGTTCACATACTGGAATTTGGCACTACAGAGCTAAAAAGTTCAACTTCTACCTGAGAGGCTTCAAGTATCTCTTTATAATGAGAAAGCCCGCTCCAAGCAAAAGCAAGAAAACAACCAAAGTTAAGTGGGCAAAATATAAGTAGTAACCCCCAATGAAAAACGCTGAAATCGCCGCCATATTTGAAGACATCGCCGAGATGCTAAAGCTCAAAAAGGACAACATCTTCAAGATACGGGCTTACCAGAAGGCAGCGCGGGAAATTAAGGAGCTATCGGTGGAGGTGGAGCAGCTGGTCAGGGAGGACAGGTTAAAGGAAATTCCGGGGGTGGGGGAGGCTATCACCAAGAAGATTACCGAGCTGGTAACTACCGGCAAGCTCGGCTATTACGAGAAGCTAAAGGCTGAATCCCCCGATGGCATTAGCGCCCTTAAGAGAGGGGGTGGGGTTAATAAATAATCCCGGCTTAACACTGACACGCGGCGGCAATACTGAAGCGGTAAGACACCTGGAGCAGGCTATCTTGAGCGGCAAACACTGGTATATCGCCCTGCTCGAGGCTATCGGGCTATGGACTGACGGCGAGGAGACCTATAACGGTCGCCATTACCGCTACCTTATTGATGGTGAAGCCTTTGACTGGCTGCTTCTGGCAGAACGGCTATGCCAGACGGTAGATGGCCTGCTGCCTGAAGAGGAAAGGCTTGCTCTCCTCCTCCACAATAAACCACCAATCAGGCTGACCAAGGAGAAATTCAAAAAGCTTATCGGCAGTGAAAAATACCGCCAGTACCTTAACTACTTTTACGGCATTACTGTGGAGGAGGCGCTAATTCAGGCGGTGCAGGAGGAGGTGCGCAAGGAGAGGCGCACCTCAGGCTATAATAACGAGCATAATGTGACCAATGAGGTCTACCGCCGAATATATGGTGCTACCAAAGCCATATTGCTCAAGCGCTTCCGGCGGGAGAAGGGTTACCCGCAGCTTAAGTCTATCAGCCTGACCGAGCTAAAGGAGTTCACCTACTGGCTATTCAAGTATCGGCTAAAGCAGTGTGATAAGGCAAGGGTAGCCAGCGATACCAAGAAGGCGCTGGAGCGGTTGGGCACTGATGGTTCCCACCGAGGACTGGTAGCTACTGAGTCTGAACTCTAGCCAAGTCTATCCAGACTTTGTTTTAGCCTCTCCAGTTTATCCTTTCTTACGGCTAGCTTCTCTCGTTCTTTATTCACCACCGACGCTGGCGCCTTGCTCAGAAAGGCTTTATCCTTAAGCCTGGCTTCAAGGGAGACAATTTGAGCC
>Ga0209979_1004304_pt1 | contig 11863 bp, 9 predicted proteins | sample AnhtaG_FD_183114 | JGI IMG/M metagenome (GOLD analysis project Ga0209979, IMG submission 183114) | Deep subsurface microbial communities from Anholt, Denmark to uncover new lineages of life (NeLLi) - Anholt_01485 metaG (SPAdes) (version 2) | ecosystem: Environmental > Aquatic > Marine > Oceanic >...
TAGGCTCTGTTACGATTACAAAAATGGATGGAGGAGTATCGCATACTTCTGTACCCGATAGTTGTAATTTACATTGCCTCATCAATATTATACCTGAAATGGATTTAAATGCTATAAAAACAAAGATTTTAAGCTTTTGTGATGAGTATAAAAAAAAGAACCCTGAATTAGATCTACTCGTTCAAGCGCCAGTTTTTGTTGATCCCTTAATTGCAGACACTAACACTGAATTTGCTGCTAGTGTGAAAAAGGCGTTCAACTCCGTTTTTAATGAAGAACGCGATTTCAAGTTGTTTATAGCTTCTACTGATGCTCATCATTTTAAGAATAAAGGTATAGAGACTCTAGTAATTGGTCCTATGATAGGAGATAATAATTACCACGCCCAAGATGAATTTGTATATATCGAAGATTTAATTAATGCTACGAAAATTTACGCACTTACTGCTTTAGATTATTTGAAATAAACAAATTCATAACATATTTTTTTTTAAAACCAAACATAATTTGAATCTTATAAAATCAAGACTCATTCTAATTTTTGCATTATACAAAAAACTGATTGAAAACTTTTAGGACTAACCTTAACTATGTCTATCTCAATTTGATGTCTTTTTAACGCATCAAGAGCAATTAAATCGTTACTATATTTTTTATACAATTCTTTGATTCTAACCTCGAGTGGACGATAATATTCTTCCCACCACGCTTCCTCTGGTAAAGAAAAGTGTTCAATCATTTTATAACCACAACTAGCAACCTTATAGCGTTTTTCAAAAAAATGTTTAATTTCGTCGTGAACAACCAGGAAACCCTTAGGTTTAATGAGCCTATTCCACCCTTTTAGACTTCGTTCAACACCTAAAGTTGTTATTGAACCCTCAGCCCATATGATATCGAAACTAGTGTCTGGAAATTTAATATCAATTAGCGAGCATTTAATAGCCTTTACTCTATTAGTTAAGCCTTCCTTTTCAATTTTTTTACTTAATATGTCTAAAAGTTCTTGATCAATATCGATTCCTATTATTTCACCATCGCTTAACCTTGCTAATTCCATGGTGGGAACTCCCGAACCACAACCAATGTCTAATATTCGAGGTTTCTCCATTTTTGGAAGTTTTTGAAAGGCTTCTATGGTATACTTATTGAATACTTCTCTAAAGTGATCTAAATCAAGCTCATTTAATATATCTTCAGACATGAGTTATCAATCCATTGAAATTATAAGTAACCTACTCATATAAATGTCGTGGATGAAAGTTGAACACAAGAAAAATTTGAGATTGCACTTATTCAAGTTGTTTTACTGCTTAGTTTTTCTTTTAAATTAGTTAGCGCACCTGACCACGCATTTTCAAAATAATCGCGAGCTTTTTGCCAATCGGGATCATCTCTCCAACCAGAGTGGAAGAGAAAGAGTGTTGTGTGTTTCGGATCATCCGAACTTGAGGAAAAAACGATTACCACATGGGTCAAAGGATCACAGAAATTCATAAAAGATTGAAACCTTTCTGGACCTTTCCATTCAAATGAAATAAATTTATCTTTTTCAATGCTCGTAATCTTACAACCTATTGTACTATTAATTTCCCGATTCGGGGGGTCAAAAAAAAGTTCGAATTTACCACCAACTTTAGGATCAACTTCTGCTTTCTCAGGTAGCCACGATTCTAATTTTTCGTTAACAGTGAAGAAATTGAACGCTTCTGTGACGTCACAGCTTAATTCCATTTCAATATGAATAATTTTTTGCATAATATTCACTCTTAAGGAGAGTAACTATATGAAAGTAAGTTAATTTTTAATATTTTAATAGATAAATGGTATCAGTTTTTTGCTATTCTTTTTGTAATTAGTGAATTCTTCTCCAAAAGCCTCGTAAAGAAGTCTTTCTTCTTCATCAATTCTCAATTTGAACACTATAAAATAGAAAATCGAAACGAATATTAGCGTAATTACACTTCTAAAGACTAAACCAAATCCAATAACAGCTATTAATGCTCCAGAATACATTGGATTGCGAATATGTTTGTAAACTCCTTCGGTATAAAGTTTGTGGTCTTCCTCCGTTATTAATTCACCTGAACCGAACTTGCCAAGCTGTACTCGTCCTACAATAACTAAGATGCCTGCGGAGAGATAAATGACAAATCCAATATAACTAACAACAGGATTATCCCAGAATGGTAGTATCGATGATATTAGAAGCTTATTCTCGTAAAAAGCAGCAATTAATAAAAACGGTGATAACAAAAACATCAGTAATATTAAAAAACTATAAATTTTTGAAGGATTTCGCTCTTTCGTTAGAGGGCGTATCAATGTATCTGTAAAAGCAATTATATAATTCGTTATCAAATATAAAACGTAAATGGGTGCTGTAAAAATTTCTGGAACAAGTAGAATATAGAATATATTTGGATACGTAATCTGCAATATTAAAAAAAGTAAGATTTTTTTAATAATATCTTTCATCTTTACAAACTCCTCATTATACAATTGTAATTTGCTGATCTATATAGAGAAACTAAAGAATAAAAAATATATTGAAATTAAAAATTAGGTTTACTCTTCTTCCTCGATAGATTCCCTACCTAGTAAACGCATAACAGAATCAGCAAGCTTATTTTGGCTACGACTCATGATTCCTTTAATTTTTCCCTCTTTTCCAAGAACGCGTAGCATGATCCCATTCCATACCGAGGAAGGATTGCCTTTAACTTTCATGAATTGATCTCTGTGAATATCAACACTAATATTATCGTAATTCTTTGAAGCTTCAGAACATTTGAAACAAAGAATACATTTGTCAATATCCACGGCTATATCATTTCCCTCTCTCGACATTGCATCGACCGCACATTCTTCTGTAAATTTGTCTATGGTTTTCGCGTCTTTCTCATTGCACTTAAATTTAATTGAACCGTGAACGACTTTACGGACCTTATTCCCATTCTCTAATGTTCGGACTTCTTCGTCAAATTCGGCAAGACTACCGTTTTCAACAAGTAAAATCTTATTTTCTCCGTTGATTAGCAATTCTAAGGTATACCCTGGACAAATCCAAGTACAACTACCGCACCAGATACATTTTTCCGTATCTACGACAATCTTCTTGTCTGATTCGATTCTCATTTCTTCTGGAGTTCCGATAGCCGTCCTTTTTAATGGTTCATCGTAAATAGAAATAGTTACTGGACAAACTCTATGACAAAATCCGCACTCAACGCATTTACTTTCGTCGTATTTAAGGATACTTTCATGTGAGAGCATTTTATAGGCATAATGAGTTATGTTCTCGTCAATCTCGATTGTTTTCTTAGCTGGTAACGACATAATCCTTCACTTTAATTTTTCTTTTTTTAATTGAAATTATTTTTTTGTATTTTTAAGAATTTATATCTAAACTTTTTGACCAATCTAGAATTACGTTTTTTCTAATTCCATTTGGCTAATTGCTTTACCAGACCTAAATGGTATATCTTCTAAACTCTCACCAGCGCTATAACCAAATTTTTCCTTAAAGGAATCGTTTAACGATTGGAAGTAAAGCGATAGTGGAAGATGTTGTGGGCAATTATTATCACAATTACCGCATTCTATGCACCGATCCGCGACGTGAGCAATCCTAGTTAATTGATAAGATTCCTTGTTGATAATTTTTTCCTTCCGCTTCTTCATTAGAATACAATCAACGCAGTAGCATACAGGACATCCACGAATGCACATATTACACATTGTACATTTTTGGAATTTTTCCAATTTTTCTTCCTGAGAAAGTTTGTCCCACTCTTCTAAATCCTTTGCTCTCTTTGCTAAAGCGGTATCCTTAATCATTTTGAGAACTTCGGTATGTTTCGTTTTCATATCCTCAGGTAATGGTTTTTTGTTGATCTTTGATTTTTCTACGAGATCTGCACCTTTATCCGAATATACTATTAGGAGAATTTCGTCTGAATCAATAGGTAATGCAAGATCGCTAACACTAATATCAGCAACAACGGGAACTTTTCTGATACAACGCGTACAATTCTCTGCTATATCTAATCCAACTTCTTTAGCGCTACCGTCTTCAAATTTAAGAATTAATCCGTTATCGCCGACTTTTTCCTTAACTACTTTAGTTAAATCGAGTCCTTCTACTTTCTTCAATTGACGCGAAGCATTTATTACCATCCCTCTGTCCTCAAAGCCAACAATAAAAAGATTATCCATATTAATCTGTCTAATCTTTGCTAACTCAATTATTCCGCGAGTATCACAAGGGCGAGCAATAACGCCTACTTTTTCGTTCTTAGCTCCATCAACTGATTTATGTAAGAATTTCGCAGCTGTATCCGTTCTAGCGTATCCATATGCAATTAAATTTGTTAATGGAAAGGTTGTAAGGTCCTCTGGCTTTTCAACAATTACTGGAGATACAGTAAATCTATCTATAGCTCCAGATTTCTTATCTACTTTTAACTTTGCCCCAATAATCTTATCTACGAATTTTTCTTGCAAGAGCGTAGCTAATAGCTTAGGAAAATCTTCAATCTTAATTAAATATTCATCTAATGCATCCATGTTAAAAACTTTTTTTCAATTTTTTTTTAAATTATTTTTCTATATTTTAAATATCTTTTACTATTACTTTTTAAAATTTCTTCTATGTGTTGTATGGTGCTCCCATTTCTTCAACTGAATTCTCATTTTTTTAACTCAGCTTCATCAGTTAACACATTTATTTTAAGCTTTCGCTTTTTTTGTTGGTGTGGTGTCTTCGGTTTTTAGTGGACTAGGTCCCAATTTCTGTATAATTTTATCGAATTTTATCGCTTCTTGTTGAAATTTTTGCCCCTCGGCTGCTGTACAATACCCAAACATTATCCGTTCTTCACTGAGTCCCATAGTTTTGAGTACTTCTTTTAGATACTCAACTTGCCGGTAAGCAACATAGTTCCCCGTTTCATAGTCGCATTCTTTAGGGTATCATCCAACTATCATTACGCCATCAGCGCCTCTACCAAACGATCGCATGACCATATCGGAACCAATTCTACCAGTACACGGAACTAAAACCACTCTGATAGACAATGGATACTGAGCTCGAATAGTTCCAGCCATATCAGCGGAACCATAACCTCATTTCCAGCACAGAAATGCTATAATTTTAATGTCTTGTTCTTCTGCCATTTCTATTACCTCTCTATTCCTCCATTGGAAGTAATTCGTCAATTAATGCCATATACTGATCGTCTCTAAAGTAGGTCAGTTCAATTGCTTTCGAAGGACAAATTGCTGTGCAAGATCCGCAACCACGACATTTAATGATGTCAACAACTAACGCACCAATTTCATTTACAGAAATTGCCTCGTATGGACAGATCTCAATGCATTTATAACATTTCGCACATCTCTCATCTATTGGAGTAGCACGAATTAATTCCATCGTATGTTCGCCTCTTCCCATAGGAATACTAGCAGCAGATGCAGCACCTCTTGCTTGACTTACGGCTTTATCAATTTCTTTTTGTCCTTGAGCCGAGCCTGCGATATAAATACCCATAGTTTTTGTGCTAATTGGATCTAATCGAGGATGAAATTCTTTTAAAAATCCATCAGGACTTTTCTCCATCTTCATTACTTTAGCGATTTCTACGGTACCCTTAGAAGGGAGCGATGCAGACGATAGAACTACCATATGAGCGTCCATGGTAACTACTGTATCTGTTCCAACTGGTTCAAACTTAACCGTTAAATTCTTCGTTAGTGGATCTTCTTGGATTTCTCCAACTGATCCTTTAAGAAATATTATTCCGGCCTCTCTTGAACGTCTATAGTATTCTTCGTAATCTTTCCCAGCGCATCTCATGTCTATGTATGTGCATACGATATCTGAATCAGGATACTCCGATTTAATTAATTTAGAGTTTTTTAGCGATAGATTGCAGCATATTACCGAGCAATAAGCGTTTTTCGATACATCTCTACTCCCTACACAATTAATAAACAAGATTTTTATAGGGCGTTTTCCGTCAGAAGGTCGTTTTAAGTGTCCGAATGTAGGCCCGTTTGGGGCTAATATTCTTTCCAGTTGAATTTGGTTGATTACATTCTCGTACGTTCCATATCCATAGTCTGGTCCTTCGTAAATATCCCAACCCGTTGCTACTACTATTGTTCCAACTTCTAGATCAATATATTCATCTTGAATGCTAAAATCGATTGAATCTTCTTCGCAAGCATCAACACAAGCAAAACATTCAACGCAAGTCTCTCGATTTATATCATAAATCGCAGGAACTGCCTGAGCAAAAGCGATGTCAATACATTTTCTCGCAGATAATCCTTCGTCAAAGTAGTTAGGGATGAAAATTGGGCATACTTCCGTACAAGCACCACATCCCGTACATGTTTTCTCACTTACGAATCGGGAGTTCCTTTTAACTTTTATTCTGAAGTTTCCAATGTATCCATCGACTTCCACGACTTCTGAGTATGATAGGATCTCGATATTTGGATGACGGTTTGCCTCCAACATTTTAGGACCGAGAATTCATATAGAGCAATCGTCGGTTGGGAATGTTCTATCAAGCTGACTCATTCTTCCGCCAATAGTCGTATTCTTTTCAACTAAATACACTTTAAATCCCTTGTCTCCTAAATCTATAGCAGTTGACAATCCTGCAATGCCTCCACCTACTACTAGAGCAGCAGGAGTTACATTAACTGTTTTAGTGGGTACGTCTTCTAAAAGCCTTGATCGCGCTATTCCAGCTCTTATAAGTTCAATAGCTTTTTTAACGGCTTTTTCTCTTACTTCAAGAGCTTGGTGAACAAAACTACAGTGTTCTCTGATATTTACAAATTCTAAATATCTTGGAGGGATGTTTGCTTCAGTTAAAATTGCGTGAAAGACAGGTTGATGAGTTTTTGGAGTGCACGCAGCAACAACGATTCTTTCGAGTCTAAATTCCTCGATCTGTTCCTTGATATACTCTGATCCACCCTCAGTTCACATAGACATATACTCGAAAGCCTTAACACTTTCTAATTTATTGAGTTCTGCGACAATTCCAGGTACGTCTAGTATTCCAGCGATATTAATGCCTCACCGACACACAAATACACCAACAACTGATTTCTTAGTGTTATTATTATCCTTGGTCTGATTTCCAGACATTTTTTACACCTTGGTTTATATATCCTCCTAATTATTCAAGAGTCTATACTTTTCTAATAGCTTCTTTATAGTTCTTAATACATTTTAATTATGTATGTAAAATAGTTCTTATTATTAAAATTCAATTATTATCAGTTTTAAATCGATTATTATAACATTTACTCTTAAAGTGAATTAACAAAAATTTCTAATATTGAATAAATAAATAAAAATAGATAAAAAAATTGTTAATTATTTTCCGCCAAATTCCGAAACGTCGCCAAACAAACGCCTCACAGCGTCTATTCTGGTTTCTTCGCCAATTTGTTCGACATTTTTCAACGCTATGGCTTCTTTTGGGCAAACCGCAATACATTGAGGCTCTGTTTTTCCAACTTCAGGATCGATGAAATCTTCCTTCATACCATCACAAAGGTCACAAATAAGAGCATTCTGGGTGTCGATGTGTAAATTTATAACTCCAAAATCGCAAGCGCGGATACAGTAAGCACATCCATTACACTTATCATCGTCTACGATTATAGATCCTGTCTCTTCATTTTTCGTCAATGCCTTTTCGGGACAACTTCGAATGCATGGTGCGTCTTCGCACTTCTGGCACGCTAGAGCGATGTTAAAAACAGGTTCGATACGAACTCTATGAATTCGGGTGTTAATAGGGTTAAATTCGCCATCGTGGACAAATGAGCATACTGATTCGCATGTTTCGCATCCTGTACATAAGTCTGGATCAATAATTATGAATTGATGCATCTTTCCGCCACGCTTCTTTAAGGAGGATCTTGACATTTTCCTATTTACCTCCAGCTGTTTTTAACTTACCAATTACAAATTCTAAACCCAAACTTTTTAGAGTTGCGTCCGTAGGAATCCCCGTTTTCGTATCCCAACCTCGAGCTTCGTAGTATCCGCTTAGAAGTTTTTGATATCCTTCTTCTTTTAAGGTGACACCTTTAGCAGGTCCCTTTGTGTGAGCTTCTTTGAAGAACCGTTCTGGAGGATGATCGTCTGCTCTGGTCCACCCTTCTCGAATATTGAAACATTTTGAAAGGTTTAAGATAGCAGCTCCTCTTTTATTAATGGATTCTTCGGTGTGTGGAATACCAGTTACTAACTCATAGACTTTTGCTAACTCTGCATCGTTTTCATAAATTCCACGAGTGAACTTACAAATTATATAGGAATCGATAATACAATAGATATCTTCAAGCCCTATGATTGCTTTACCGCGTTCAAGCGGTTTGTCGTATCCGAATCGATCGAATTTACCTTTAGCGTCAAGTCCATAAGCTCCATTCCTTAAATGGCAAGCCCCTCTAATCGATACGCTTTCTCCTACAGCAAAACTCGTCATTCCGTGAAGATCAAATGCAGGCATTTCTAATCCTTTAATATGCATTCCATAGAAACCAGCGTTTTTTACTCCTCTTTCTTCTAATCTGATACCAGCTTGTCTGCAGCCATCTCCAAAAATCTCACCGGCAAAACCTTGTCCAAGAATCATTTCTTCTGTAAATCGTGCTAGATTAGTAGTAGAACCAAATGGGAGTTCGTATCCGAGATCTTTTTTCGTTATAAGTCCTAAATCGTATAACTCGCAAGCCATACTGGCTGTTACCCCGCCACTAATAGCGTCAATTCCTAAATCATCGCATAAAGAGACGCATTTGAAAATTGTTGGCCAATCAACGCAGCCAGTGTTAGTACCAAAGGAATAACACATTTCCACATCAATTGAGGCGACTAAATTTGGATATTCTGGGTGAGTTTTAGGTACTCTCGCGAGGTGATCGCAAGCGATTGAGCATTGAGAGCAAGCAACTTTTTTAACAACCCAATCTTCGTTTAGTGTATCTCCTGTAAAAGCTCCATTATCAATCTCTTCCCAAGTACCTTCCCGATAGTTCATGGTAGGCATCATTCCGAGTTTATTGTAACTGGTTATTCCTGCAGGAGTGCCTAAATCACGATATTTGGCGGTTGCAGGACCATTTGCAATTTTAATTAATTTCTTTGCTATCTTGTAAAATTCCTGAGGATAAGCAACTTTAAGGCCTTTCGTGCCCCGAAATGCTATTGCTTTCAGATTCTTACTTCCCATCACTGCCCCCATACCAGTTCGACCAGCTTGTCTGTTTCTATCGTTCGTTATGCATCCCATTTTACTTAATCGTTCACCTCCCTGTCCAATTGACATAACTGCTAATCTTTGATCTTGGAATTCTTCTCTCAGAATTTCTTCCGTTTCAAAATTTCCTTTTCCCCAAACAGTTTTTTCACATGGCTCTAAGTAGTAATCATCATCATCTACAACCAGGTAAACGGGTTCAGAAGCTTTTCCTTTAACAACGATCGCGTTGACTCCAGCGCGTCGAGCTTGTGCTCCAACTGAACCTGAGGAAATAGCCATACCAAACATACCTGTTAAAGGTGATTTAGCAAATACGCCGTACTTTGAACTAGTAGGTAGTATCGTAGTTGGAAAAGGGCCTATAGCCCAAACAAATACATTTTCTGGACCTAATGGATCTATTCCTGGTTTTAATTCATCCCAGAGGATTTTCGCACCAAAACCATAACCACCAATCCAATCGCGGCAGAATTCTCCAGATAAAGTAGATTTACCAATTTTTCCACTGGTTAAGTCGACATCGAGTCTCACTTGAGAGTATCCTTTGACATCGTCGGGCAAAGTTATTTCTTTAGATTTACTCATGTTTTTCACTAATTTTAATTTTTGATTTTTATAGTATAGAGAATTAATACTTAATATAAAAAATTACCATTTATTAGGTTATTTGTTAATGTAAACAACCTCTATCCTAATCTACCCAAAATTAAAACTTAAATTAAGAATTTGATTTCTTTCTTTCTAAAATCTTCCCTAAATAAAATTCCGAAATGGCTTCTTTAAACATTCTCATCCAATAATTTTATCTCAATTTATGTAATTATCTAATCTAAAATGCTTTTTAACAATAATAATAGCATATTTAAAGTGGTTTAGATTATATTTAACAACAGTATAAAGACCGTAATGTGATTCATATGACAGAAACTACAGATAAAAATGTAAGTAAGAAAAATGACAGAATACTCTCAAGTGACATCATTAAAAATGTTATTGCGAACGCAAATTATTGCTATAATTGTAATCGTTGCGTTAATGTATGCCCTGTTTCTTACTTAGATTTATTTTACCCGAGAAATTTAATTACCGATTTAACTTTTTTGTCTCCAGAGGAAGCATTACAGAATAATAATATTTGGGACTGCTTAACCTGTGGGTTGTGCACCGAATATTGTCCTATGACTAAAGATAAGACTGGAGTCAACTTCACAGAGATTATTAAGGAACTTCGAACATTAACTTCGGAATACGAGCCTTTACAAGAGACTTTACGCAGTTGTAATCACGATCGCGTTTATTCAAGTATACCAAAATTAATGGCAGACGATAAGATAAAATTCACCAATAAACTTGGATTCTTAGAAGGAACCGGATTAAAAATAAAAAGCGAAGGTGAGCTCGCTTACTTTATGGGTTGTGTACCATTTTTAACTGGGACGGCGCCTTGCGTCGTAGGATGTCCTGCGGGAGTTGATGTACAAGGATACGTATCCTTAATCTCTGAAGGAAAATTTCAAGAATCTATCGATTTAATACGAGAAATGAACCCATTACCTTATTTATGTGGAAGAATTTGCACAGCTCAGTGTGCTTTGAATTGCAATCGTCAACATCACGATGATCCCGTTGCAATCCGAGAGTTAAAACATTTTGTATCTGATTATGAGGCTGCTCATCCAAATAAGAGTAAAATAAAGCCAGTTAAACAGACTAAAGAAAAAGTAGCAATTATCGGAGCTGGACCAGGAGGTTTATCTGCAGCTTACTACCTTGCGAGAATGGGGTATAAGCCAACTATTTTCGAGAAAGGGGATAAAACCGGTGGCGTCGTAAGATATGGTGTTCCTCAATATAGGCTATCTGACGAGGCATTAGACCACGATGTAGATTTCATAAAAAGTATGGGCGTTGAAATTGTAATGAACAAGGAGTTTGGAGCTAATTTTACTCTTGAAGATCTTAAAAAAGATGGCTTCAAAGCAATATTTATTGCGGTAGGTTTGTATGTACCAAAAACTTTAAGACTTGAAGGTGAGGATTTACCTAACGTTCATGTTGCTATAGATTTTCTCTTGGATCGAAAATACGGTTGTGCAGAAGACCCTGACGAATTTAAGGGAAAAACCTTTGGAATTATTGGGGGTGGAGCAGTCGCCGTTGATGTAGGCGAAACTGCTGTGAGGCTAGGTGCTACGAAAGCGGATTTTGTAGACATATTAACGGAGGAAGCGCTTAAAAATGTGCTTAAAGATTTGCACGAAGCCGAGAGAGAAGTAATGGAATATCATTTTACTACTTCGACAAAAAACATAACCCAAGAACCCAATGGAAAATTAGCCTTAAATTGTTATAAAATTGAATGGGGCGAACCTGATCCCGAAACGGGAAGGAGACCTCTGAATAAAGTGGAAGGTTCTGATTTTAAAATCGTTGTTGATTATGTAGTCACTGCTATCGGGCAAGGACTTGATGTGGTTCCTATTAATGCTGCTACTGATAGCAAGTTAAAAATAGATCGAGGCAGAATTATAGTTGATCAAGTAACTTTTGAAACTAATCTTCCC
>Ga0209979_1004305_pt1 | contig 11862 bp, 13 predicted proteins | sample AnhtaG_FD_183114 | JGI IMG/M metagenome (GOLD analysis project Ga0209979, IMG submission 183114) | Deep subsurface microbial communities from Anholt, Denmark to uncover new lineages of life (NeLLi) - Anholt_01485 metaG (SPAdes) (version 2) | ecosystem: Environmental > Aquatic > Marine > Oceanic...
TGACTAATGCGGCAAGCATCAGAACAACTCGGCGAAGGGCCCGGCACACGAAGGATTCAGTTCTGGACATTTCGCGCCTCCTCCGTCTCACACATATTCTTCCCCCTCTGCCGCGGCGCTGCACTTGATTGGCGTCACATCGGCGGTCCCGCCCACGCAGCTACCGCAGGCCAAAACATGGAACAATCCCAGTGTGACCGTCCATCTCGCCGATGGCGATCTGGGAGGAGAGCGTCTCCGCGACGTCCCCCCAGCGGAGGTTTCAGCAGCGCGCTCGAGCGCAGGCCGCGTACCGGCTCCGACGTCTATGACCGGAAGACGGTCTTGAAGCACCTTCGAGCATGATGCAGGGCCGAGTGCCCCGACCGTGGAACTCAAGGGAAATGGGATTGCGCAGCAGCCACGGCCAGCGAGGCGAGCGAGCTGCCCCCCTGATGGCACAGACATATCGTCGTCACCAGACGGGTAAGCGCCGGCGGCCCGGCCAGATGATGTGTGAGATATTTAACAAATCGGGGAAAACCTCTTTGGGAGAATTGGCAACAAAGAGAATAGAGCCACGAGGAGTCGCCCTGAGTTGACCGCCTCTCGGGACGCCCGCGACAAGCAAAAGATAGCGTCGTTTCTGAATGGTGACCATTCGGCGTTCGATGCCCTCATAGGCCAGCACAAAGCCCGGGTGCACACCATCGTGTGCAACATGGTTGGCGATCCGGAGTGGGCGAAAGACGTTACTACGGAAGTACTCATTCAGGTCTACACGTCGTTGGGGAAGTTCCGCGGGGATTCGACTTTCCGCACATGGCTGTATCGCGTGACCCTTAACGTGTGCCTGATGGAGCTGCGTCGCCGGCGAAGGCAGCAGCCCGTTGAGGTGCCAGTGACCGAGGATATGAGCGTCGAGGATATGCCCTTCGAAAGGCTGGCTGCCAAGGTGTTGGTCAGCAAGGTCAGGGAGACGCTGGCGCTGCTGCCCGAAAAGCAGCGGGCTGCCGTGGTTCTGTTCTTCTTGGAGGAACTGAGCTACCGGGAGATCGCCGCCATCCTACGGATTCCCATCAATACCGTGAAATCTCGGATTTTCCAGGGCGTCCGGTCGCTGCGGCACAGGCTGAGAGAGGGGCTCGATCTGGGGGCGACGGAGGGGAGTGCACCATGAGGTGTAGCGCGGCACAGAGACGGCTGATACCGCTGCTGTTGGGCGAGCTTGGCGACGCCGACGCGACGCGACTGCTGGAACATGTGCGCGCATGTCACCGGTGTCAGCACGAGATGGACGCGCTGTCGCTGACGATGGACCTGGTGCGCGAGTTGCCGGAGGAGCCGTTCCCGGCGGAAATCGACGCAGAGGTGGCGAAGCGCGTCGCCCGAGCGCAAGAAGCGCCGGCTCGTCGCGCATGGAGTCGGCAAGCGCGCGCGGCCGCCGTCGTGGTGCCTGCCGTCTTGGCTCTTGGATGGTTCATTTTCCACTCCACAGCTACCAAGGCCCCGCCCAGCCCGGCCACAGTGGCCTTTGCCTATGGTGAGCCGGTGATATGGCAAGGACAGCGCAAACTGGAGACCGGCCGAGGCACGAGGCTGGCTCCTGGCGTACGAGTGCTGACCGAGGAGACAGACCGCATCCTTATCAAGCTGGCGGATGGCTCTCAGGCGTTGGTGGACTTCGACAGTTGTGTGGAAGTTTCCCCCCAGCGCAAGCACGGCACACGGAGCACGAGCCCCGACTTGGTGATCCGTTCGGGCCGCACGTGGGTGTGGAGCCCCGGCGACAGTGAGGGGATGCGGGTTGGAGTTCGGGATTGCAGCGTGTCATTGCGAGCGGCCGAGGCGATGCTGGCCGCGGCCACGAGTGACGCCTCCGGAGGCGTCACTCTTGTAACGCTCCGTGGGGAATCCGTCATCAAGCGACGCGGGGAAGAGCGGGCGGTGCCGGAGAAGTGGATCTTCTCCGCCGGGCCCGATGGGCGCTCAGAGACCATCCCCGTCCCCGAGCCCCGGCTGCGCACACTGCACGTGCAGGGCCGCCTGGGGAGCCACTACGAGGTGTGGAAGCCGCCTGCGCTGTCGCGGACCGATCTCCTGGAGACTCTGGTCACCCCTCGGATTCGTCTCGGCCTGCGCGTCGAGCCCATTCCGACCCCGGACGGAGGACTGAGGGTCGAGAGCGTTGCGCCTGGCTCGCCGGCCGCCTCCGCCGGTGTCCGGGCGGGCGATATCGTCCTATCGCTTCAGGGGCGCTCCATTGACTCGGTGGAGCAATTGCGTGCCCAAGAGATACTGCTCGGTGCGCGGGATCGTTCCGAGGAGAATGAGCAACTGAACATCGTTGTCGTCCGCCGGGATGCGCTCCGGCGGCGGCGAGTGGCGCTCTCGGCAACCTCGATCGCCACTGAATGCTCTCCGAGATCGCTGGCCCGGATCGCGCAGGCAGGAGCAATGGTGGCAGCAGGGGACCTGGTTACGGCCCAAGAGACGTACCGGGCCGTTCTGGAGGACGAGCGCGCCTGCATGGCCGCTCGGTTCAACCTGGGCCTTCTCGAGGAGTATGAGCAGAAGTGGCGCGAGGCGGCCGCGTTTTACCGGCACGCTGTGGCGGCTGCCCCGGACAACGCAGACATCCGCCTGGCGTACGGACGATCCCTCATGGGAGTGGGCAACCTGCGGCGAGCGGCGGAAGAGCTCTCGCACGCGCTCAGTATACGGCCCGACCTGGCACAAGCCCGGTATCTGCTGGGGCTCAGTCTTCTTTTCGACGGACGAGAGGAAGAATGCCGCAGGCAGGTGCAAAAGCTTCTGAACGAGACCGCAACAATCGACCGCGGTGAGGACCTGCTCGGTGACATCGATTATCTCCAGGGCAAGATCGAGGCAGCCCGAAGCCACTATCGGCAAGCCCTTGCCGCCAACCCGTTCAATCTCCAAGCCAAGTTGGACCTGGGAGCCGCGGAGGTGTCGCTCGGCAACTCGGATGCCGCGGAAGGCGCCTTCAAGGAGGCACTGCGGCAGGATCCCCGGTGCTTTCGGGCAGCTAACTCGCTAGGTATCATTTGCGGGAGACGATCGAGCTGGCGAAGGGCAGAGCATTGGTTGCGCCGAGCGCTCGCACTTCGACCGGAATCGGCTGAGGTGCTTAGTAATCTGGGCTGGCTCAACTGTAAAATGGCACGCCTTCTGGACTCGCAAGAGCACTATCGACAGGCCGAGCAGTACTATCAAGATGCACTCACCCTTGATCGATTATTGCCCCCTGCCGCACGGGTTGGCTTGGGGATAGCTCTGCAGCGCCAGGGCCGATACGCCGAGGCGGCGGAGCAGTACGTGGGAGCTCTGGAGCTGGACCCCAGCAATAGGCAGGCCCGCGACCATTTGGTGGACACCTGTCGCTCGCAGAACGAACTCGCCGAAGCCCAACGGATCCTCGTCCACTACTGGCTGTGACCTCTCATCCCCACGTAGTCCGCGAAATTCGATAAAACCCCCTCGCTGATCCCGGCAACTAAGAATAATAGGGGTCTTATACACGTATACGTAATAGGGAGGGGCACACAGCAAATGACAGCCCAGCACAGGGGAGCCCAGTATCTACTGTGGCTAGTAGTTCTGACGGCGCTGGTGGTTCTGACGGCGTCGTGGGCTTGCGACGATCCGCCGCCCATCATCATCCGCAGCCCCGGCCCCGGCGAGACTCTGAGCGGCACGGTCACCATCGAGGCAACGCCGAATGATGACGGCTCGAGCACGAATGCCAATATCGGTTATCCGGGTAACCCGTATGCGCTCGGGGTCGCATCTGCGCGCCAGGAGACGGCCTCGGCCGCAGGTGTCACGATCTCCCGCGTGGAGTTCATCGCGATGGGAGAGACCATCGCGTCCTTCACGACGCCCCCTTACATCTGCAAGTGGGATACCACGAGCGTGAAGGACGGCCACTGCAACGTGAAGGCAGTGGCGTATGACGGAGATGGTCGTGCACTCTTCCCACCTGACCGAGTGCGGGTGGTGGTGTGCAATGCCGTGAGGATCGGTCAGCCCGCCAAAGATGCCGTCGTGAGCGGGATGGCCACCATAGCCGGAACGGTCAAAGAAGGCGTCAAGGTCTCGCTCATCAAGGTATACGTGGGCGGCAAAAAGATCGGCTCGGCAACGGCGTCCCCGTTCTCTCTGCAGTGGGACAGCACTACCGTGCCCGACGGGCAGCACTTCCTTCGGCTCAAGGCCTACGACGGGAAGCAGCTCGTGCGCCAGTGCAGAGCGCGGTTCAAGGTCAAGAATAAGTAGCGCGGCTGCTGTCGGCTCCCGCGAACTGAGCGGGCAGCCTGACGGTCCCGCGGGCGCCTGGCAACGCCAGGCCGAGAAGGGGCAAACACACGCCCCCTCCAGTGCTGCGGGGGAGGCGTGCGGTCTCGTACCGTGGTGTGGATGGCGGGAGCGGGCCCCTGCCGAGGCGGGGGCTGGCGACCGGACAGCCGCCGGCGATGTGTCCGGCCATTATATGGCGGAGAGCGGCTCCGCGCCAGGCGCTGTGGAATCGGGTCCGCGCCACACCTGCTGCGTGGGTGGCATGTGCCTCTGCGCCCCATGTGGCGGGGGAATCATCACGCGGATTCATTGGGGACGGACCAGGATTCGAGAGAGAATGTAGGTAGTTGCCCGGCGAGCTTAATGCATTGGTGGTGCTGCAAGAGCTTGAAGCGAGGTGGGGCAGCACTGCAAGCGAAGCGCCGAATGGGCAGCATCGGTTGAATTGTGACGCAGTTACAAGCAGTGTGGCAAGAAGCATCATTGTGGCATCGCGTAGTTGCAGGCATCACCTGCATTGCTGCCGTGGGAGCGATCGCGGCATTGAGTGCCACCCACGCACGCCGCACGCAGAGCGCGCGGCAAACTGGCTCGCCGGCGAGCCAGCTCGCCCGGACACCGTCGGCGCCAGATGACCAATCCCCAGGTGGCATTCGTAAACCCTCACTGTCGTTCAGCCCCTACTCGTCGCTCCGGAACGCGGCCACCAGCGATCTCGAGGGGCGCGTCACAGAGGCCATCTCATCGTTCCGGGACGTTGCGCGGGCACGCGTCCTGGTGCGGCCCGCCATTGAGTCACCCTTCGCCGATAGCGCAAAGCCGGCATCGGCGCTGGTGATCCTTGGCGTGCGCGACGGCGCATACCTCAGCGGCGACGCCATCGCCGCCATAGCCGAGTGCGCCACGACATCAGGCGCCTCCCTGCAGCAAGTCCGCGTAGTCAGCGAGAGCGGCCAGACGCTTTTTGGCGCTGGGGCAGTGCAGGTGAACGAACTCGGCGGACGCCAGGAGTCTCCGCTGCGCGCGCCGGCGCCAATGCCGTCGAAGGGGCTCCGCCCGCAAGCGGCTTCCGGGTGGGCGTTCTCGCTGGCAGCGCTCGCGGGAGGGCTCGCGGTCGGCTTCTGTGCCGGGCTTATGCTGGCCTCGCGGCGCCGCAGAGCACGGCAGAATGACGAGGCCCTTGAGGCACGGCCATCTGAGTCCGCCGCGGCCGCCTCCCACATCGCCTCTACGTCCTCCATACTGACGGGACTCACGGCCGACGAACTCCTGCTCCTGGTGGCGCACGAGCGGCCAGCCGTCGTGGCCCGCCTGCTCGAAGGCGCCGATGCCTCTGTGGCAGCGGTCGTGCTCCAGGCCCTACCGGAGGCCAAGCGTGCTGAGGTCGCGGCTGTGGCTCAGAGCCGGACGCGACCGTGGCGTGGCGCGCGCACCGCTCTGCAGCGCGCGGCTGCGGCAAAGCAGAGCTTACTCGTGAGCCGTGTAGGTGAGGGTACACGTGCGAGCGTTGCAGCGGGAGGTGCGCCCGATGGCCCGGCTCATCAAGGCTGACGACAGCCGTAACCTCGCCCACCAGGTCCGGCCCCTTGGGCCGCGCGCGCGCCCATCGGTGGCCATCCGGAGGCGACCACAAACTCGTGTGCACCTGCGCCCTGCTGAGGAGAAGCACCGCAATGCAGAGGCTTGGCCCGAGTCATCGGGCCGCACTGACGAAACGAAGAGCTTTGTGGCGCTGCACGGTCCCGAGGGCGTTGAGGCGGCCGATCTCGCCGCTCGGCAGCTTCCGCCGGCGCCGGATGAGGAAGAGGCGGCACAGATGGAGCGGGCTGAGTACGCCCGGGAGGCGGAGCGACTCCGGCGCCTGGTGCAGCGCATTGTGGAGCGAGTGTTGAGTGAGCGGCAGAACATGGTGCATGCAGCCCGAGCACAGATCGTGGAACTCGCCATGGCCATCGCCGAGCGCGTCGTGCGACAGGCCGTGAGCTGTGACCCTGCGGCTGCTGAACGAGCTGTCACCGAGGCGCTCACGCATGTGCACAGCAGCGAACGAGTGCGTGTGCGGTTGAACCCGAGCGACTTGGACCATGTGCGCAATGTGGACCTGGAAACGGCAGCGGGCTTTACAGGCATTGAGCGGCTCCAACTGATCGAGGACGCCGACGTGGACGTGGGCGGGTGTGTCGTGGAGACGGAGATGGGGGCGATAGATGGCCGGATCGCGACGCAGCTCGCGCAGGTGCAGCACGCTCTACTTGAGGCGCTCAGGACGGGCCGAGTAGACCCGCCCGGCGAATCGGCACTGTGACATACACCTCTGCCCGCGGAGCCGGCGATCGGCAGCCGAACGCGGTCTGCTACTGACAGCCGATGGAGGACTTGCGGTGGCTGCATCACCGGTGTGGAACGGACCCGGGCTTGACTTGGAGCCGGCCTTCAGAGCGGTGCGCGGCGCGGCGCCGTTCCGCCGGACGGGCCGCGTCCGGCAAGTGGTGGGGCTGGCGGTAGAGTCCACGGGCCCTCATGCCCGAATCGGCGAGGTGTGCTCCATCCGCACCGCAGGGGGCAGTCACCTACGCGCCAAAGCCGCTTCGGCGACGGGGCGAGGCGAGCTACTGGCGGAAGTCGTCGGGTTTCGCGACCGAAACGTGCTATTGCTGCCCCTTGGAGAGATGGAGGGCATCGAGGCGGGCAGCGAAGTCATCGCTCATGGCAGACCGCTGCAGGTGGGCGTTGGGCCGGGCCTTCTCGGGCGAGTAGTGAACGCCTTTGGTCAACCCATCGACAACAGAGGCCCGATCCCGGTCGAACGCTTCCAGTCGCTTTCGGGCAGCGCGCCCGGCCCGTTGGACAGGACTCGTGTGGCCGAGGTGCTGGGGCTGGGTGTGCGGGCCATCGACGGACCGCTGACATGTGGCAAAGGCCAGCGGATCGGCATTTTCGCCGGAAGCGGCGTGGGCAAAAGCGCGCTGCTGGGCATGATCGCCTGTAATACGAGCGCCGACGCGAACGTCATTGCGCTCGTGGGAGAACGGGGCCGGGAGGTACGAGAGTTCATCGAGCGCGACCTCGGCGATGGCCTGGCGCGTTCCATCGTCGTCGTGGCAACGGCAGAGCAGCCGCCACTGGTCCGCCTGAAGGCCGCCTTCACGGCTACGACGATGGCGGAGTACTTCCGCGATGAGGGTTGCGACGTGATGTTGATGATGGACTCCATCACCCGGGCGGCCACCGCCCGCAGGGAGGTCGGCCTTGCCGTCGGAGAGCCGCCAACGACGCGCGGCTACACGCCCTCGGTATTCGCCATGCTGCCGCAACTGCTCGAGCGTGCCGGCACCTCCCGCACCGGTACCATCACCGGGGTGTACGCCGTCTTGGTCGAGGCAGACGATCTGACCGAGCCCATCGCCGACGCCCTGAAGGCGATACTTGACGGACACGTCGTACTCAGTCGGCGTATTGCGTCCGGGGGACGATACCCGGCCGTGGATGTTCTGGCGAGCGTCTCGCGAGTGATGAACGATATCGTCTCCCCCGAACACACGGCGGCAGCCAACGCCCTGCGCCGTGTCCTGGCGACATACGCTGAGAACGAGGACCTTATCGCCATCGGCGCCTACCAGCGCGGAACGAATCCCAATATCGACGCTGCGCTGGACCGCATTGGTGACGTGCGGCGTTACCTGGCGCAAGGGCTGGATGAGGAAGCTTCGTTGGAGGACTCGATCCGGATGCTGGTAGAGCTGTTTCCCCAGGCCTGCAACGACGCCCGGGGCAGCACGCTCTCCGGGACACGCTCCACGGCCGGCGAAGCATGAGGCGGCCGGCTGAGTCAGCCAGTCATTACGGGAAGCTACAGCAATGCGACCGAAGCGAGCCGGCTTGGCGAAAGTGCTCGAGCATCGGCGTCGGGACCAACGGCATCGGCAGATCGCCGTCGGCAAAGCGGAGGCACGATTGGCCCGCGCGTTGCGCTGCGAGCGCGCCGGGCAGCAGCAGTTGCGCGACAGCGTGACCGACTTGGGCTGTGGGGCCAACGACGGTGCATCGCTGCGCATCGCGGGTCGCTACGTGACCCATCTGCGCCGATGCCTTCAGGACGAACAGTGGCGCGTGTCGGCCGCGCGGGCGCAGTTGAGACGAGCCCGGGAGCGACTCGTGACCGGAGCGCGAGAACAGGCAGCCATCGAGCGCCTGCTGGCGAGCCGGCGCCGGGAACGGGAGGCCGATGAGGCCCGTGCCGACCGGGCCATGCATGATGAGCACGGGGCGCAAGCGGCGCGCCTGCGTACCGCACTGCGCCCTGAGAACGCCGACGGCCGCCCTGCCGAGTAGATCCTAATGCTGCTTCCGAAGTCGGCACACACCGAAGCTCTGCAGTTACCCGACGCTGAGGCTCTGGGAAACTGGGCTCTCAGAGCGTTGGAAACGCACTTGCGGCGGGCGCTGCGACGAGCCGACGACCTGGTGGCTGACGGCGGCGCATCACGCGAACTGCGCGTGGCGAGGGTGTCGGCGGCGAGGGATGCGTCGGGGCCACGAGGCCCGATCGTGCTCTGGCGTGTGCCCCTGCGGGCAGACATGGGGGAGGCCGTGCACGCGGTGGAGACGGCAACCGCCTCCGCGCTCGTGGATGCTCTCCTCGGCTCGCCCACGGCCGACACGAGTGACCAGGGGCTCACGGCCCTTGATTGCGCGATACTGGGCGCGTGGGCGGCACAGCTCGCCAGCCGACTGCTCGGACCCGTGCTCGACCGTGCCTCGCGCGATGCCGTCCAGGTGGAGCAGGCGGAGAAGTGGCGCATGCGGCTGGCCGGCGAAGATGGCGTCGCAGTGCTTCTCGAGCTGCGGGCGGGCGAGGCGTGCGGGTCTCTGGCGATATTGCTGCCCACGCGGGCGGCGTTGAAGCTGGCCGCATCGGCACTGCCCGTCAGTCGGTCACGAGAAGTGATCGCGGTGCAGCTCCGATCGGCGCGGGTCCACGTGCAAGCACGACTCATCACAACAACGCTGTCGCTCGCGGAAGTCGCCTCGCTGCGCTCAGGAGACATACTGGTGCTCGACGTAGCGCCTGGCGATGGCGCAGAATTGCTCATCAACGGCCGTGGCAAGTTCGTGGGCAAGGCGGGATTCATGGATGGGCGGATCGCCTTTCAAGTCGGCAGCAGAACAGCCCCGGGGGCCGGGCACGCAGGGGCGAAAAGCGGTGAAGCAACATGACAGCCGCGTCCCATGAGTTAGTGCCGTCCGAGGGGGCTTCGGATCTTCCCCAGCCTGAGGGCGCCGACGGCAGCCACGAAATCAGCACAGAGCAGGGAGCGCTCCCTGAGGTCACCGGCCAGGAGGCCGGCCCGGCGGGCTCGCTCGGATTTCTCGGGGACGTGCCAATGCAGTTGGAGATACGCCTCGGCGGCGCGGAGCTCGCCATCGAAGAGCTGCTCAAGCTGGCAACGGGGGATGTCGTCGCCTTGGAGCGCCGGGCCGATGATCCCGTGGAAATCGTCGCGGGCGGGCGGGTCATCGCACGCGGGGAGATGGTCGTCGTGGATGGCGGACTCGGCGTGCGCATTACGGAACTGTGCGGGGGTGGGGGTGGCGCCTCGGACTGATGCACGCCTACCCACGTCTCCTGGCCATTGCAATGGCGCTTGCAGCGGCGTTTCGCTGGGGTGCGGCGTCGTCCGGGCAGGACGATGCCGCGGCCCCATCGGCGACCGCGGGGCGGGATCGCGACGCACTGGCATCCGACGGCAGAGCAGCCCCGCAGGCAGCAGAGGATCTCCCTCTGGACTTGCGCGAGGCTGATTCTGCGAAGGCCACTGCCCCGGCAGCCAGTCCGGGCAAGTACCTGCTCCGCGCAGTGTTGAGCCTGGCCATCGTGGTGGCGCTGATCTACGGGATCTTTTTTGGCGCCCGTCTGTGGCGCCAGGCACGCAGCCCCCAGCGCGGGGGCGGGGCGATAATCGAGGTACTGGATGCTGCCAACATCGACGCTGACAAGACCGTCTACATCGTCGCGCTGGGGGCTAAAACCGTCGTGTTGGGCGGCAGCGGCACCCAACTGACCCTTATCTGCGAGTTGGACGACGCGGAGGCGGCCTGCTTCCGGAAGGACGCCGAACGGACGGCGCTTCCCGATGGCGCGGATGCGTAATGATGTATCTCCCCTCGAGGACAGTTAGGGACGCGGTGAAGCAGGCCACGCGTGCGTCAGGGCTTCCCTCCTGCGGGCCGGTCGGTGCCGAGTACACCGAGGCCTCAGGCCGAGGCTCTGGGCCCGCAGGCGCACCGGGCACGAGGCGTGTGCCACTCGTGGCAGCCACGCTCGGGGCGCTCCTCATGCTCCTACCCCAGCCGGCAGGCGCGCAGGAGGGCTGGGAGCAGCTCCTGCCCGACCTCACCTCATCGGGCGAAGCTTTCGGCGCCAAGCTCATCCTCCTCGTGACCATCATAGCCGTTGCGCCCGCTTTCCTGGCCATGGTCACCTCCTTTACCCGCATCGTCGTCGTGCTCTATTTCCTGCGCAGCGGCCTCGGCGCCCATGACATTCCACCAGCCCAGGTCCTACTTGGCCTGGCGTTGTTTCTGACGTTCTTCACCATGCGACCGACGCTGGAGGAGATCAACGACAAAGCGCTGCAGCCATATTTCAGCCACACCATCACCGCCGAGACGGCGCTTCGCCACGCTGAGACGCCGCTGCGCGCCTTCATGTTCCGGCACGCCCGCACGGCCGACATCGCACTGTTCGCACGACTGGCCAAGCTCCAGAACATCAAGCGGCGCGGCGACGTCCCGACGTCACTGCTCATACCGGCGTTCATCATCAGCGAATTGAAGACCGCCTTTCAGATCGGCTTCATCATCTACCTGCCCTTCCTGGTGATTGATCTGGTGGTGACGAGCACACTGGTATCGGTCGGCGTGTTCATGCTCCCGCCGATGCTCTTGTCGCTGCCATTCAAAGTGCTGCTATTCATCCTGGTTGACGGCTGGCGACTGCTCACGGTGTCGCTGGTCCAGGGCTTCTACTGAGCTGCGGGCCCGGGTGGCACACTACCCGTGCCACATCGCAGATTAGCCCGGGGAGTCGGCACGGCGAATAGACCGACGGAGGAGGGCAATGGGTGACACGCTGTTCGTGGACTTAGCGCGTGAGTCCGTTCTTGCCGCAGTCCAGGTGGCCGCTCCGGTGCTCGGATGTGTCCTGCTGGTTTCGGTGGTGATCAGTCTGTTGCAGGCGGCCACGCAGATGCACGACCCGACGACGAGCGCCGTGCCTCGTCTGGCCGCGGCCGCCATCGGCACGCTGCTCTTTGGGCCGTGGATGATCGCCGCGCTTCTCGCCTTCAGCGCCGACCTGTGGGCGAACATCCCGCGAATGATCCGCTGAGGCTGTCCGCGTGCCCGAGGCGACATCGGGCGAATGTGAGTGAGGGGCAGGAGGGCAGGCACGAACGTGCAGCCTCTGACACTGGGAGTGCTCGTCTTCGCGCGGGCAGCGGGCATGACGGCCGCGGCGCCGGGTTTCGGCCTGTCCGAGGTGCCGCTGAAAGTCCGATTCGC
>Ga0209979_1004306_pt1 | contig 11860 bp, 7 predicted proteins | sample AnhtaG_FD_183114 | JGI IMG/M metagenome (GOLD analysis project Ga0209979, IMG submission 183114) | Deep subsurface microbial communities from Anholt, Denmark to uncover new lineages of life (NeLLi) - Anholt_01485 metaG (SPAdes) (version 2) | ecosystem: Environmental > Aquatic > Marine > Oceanic >...
GGCCAATTCAAGCTGAGGAATAATTACCTTACTGTCTACTACATTGGCTGGCTTGGTTTCTTCTAAAATGGGTAATTCAGATAAGGCATCAGAGAGGACATAATTACGGTAACCCCAGAAGTATTTAAACTCTTTCTGAAAGGGTTTAGGAAAATGGACCATAATACTAAGACGAGATTCCGGGTCACCTTTAGGTCTCTTGTTCTTATCAAACCTATCTTTAATAGAAGTCTTGAGGTTGTTTTCTTTAACTTTAACCGGGATATTAGAGGAATCGAAAGTAAGATGAATTCCCTTAATCTCTTTAAGCTCAATTAATTTGCTTACCAGAGAATCTCTCACCTTTTGGAAGATCCTATTTTCAGTATCTCCTAAAAAGGCAGAAAAATTCTCTACACAAGGTAGATGGAGGGGATGAAAACCAAAGACTAAGGCTAAATTAGGATTATCCTGAAGTTCTCTTACCAGATCAGAGAGATAAGATACATTTTTAATGTTTTTGTAAATAAGGGCTTTAAGTAAAGCTTTATAGGGAATAGGTGGTCTACCGGTAGAAGGATAAAGCATCTTTAAGGGTGAAGTATCAAGAAAAGAGAAAAGAATCTCGTATTTTTCTAAAGGTCTTAAATTAAAAACAGTTTCAGCTTTAAAAAGAAGTTTTTGGTTTGCCTTAAATCTGTTCATAGTCTTACCCCCTACTTTTCTGAAAAGTACTGTAACTAAAAAAGAGTATACTTAAAATATTATAGGGTAAAAGGTAAGTGGAGGTGAAATCAAGTTTAGGTTAGCAAATAAATTACTTAAAATAGAAATGAGGGTTTCAGAAAACTCTAGAAGGTTGAAAAAATTCACCTCCAAGTCCCTAAAAAATCGATAAAATAGGTAGAAATCAGTCGATAACCTTCCTAAAACCCTTATCAGATAAGGGTTTCAAGGGTGGAGGTGAAGAATAAAATAGAGGTACTCTAAAAGCCTTGCAAGACAAGGGTTTCAGAGTTTTCTGAAAGGCACAAAATATTAAGTAAAGGAGGTAATAATCAGATGGCTGAGAAGGAAGTAGTTAAAAAAGGAATCATTGCTCTGGTTATAGTCTTGGCAATTATTAGTCTTGGCTCGGTTTACTTTTTAAGGCAGCGTATTGAGGCGCCTATTGTGTCTGGTCCGGGCGTTACCAAGATTAGTATGTTAAGTGACTACTTTGAAGGTTTAAAGGGAAGTCGTGCAGATACTGAAGTTTATTTCCTTGAGGGTGAGATGCCTGGTGGTACCATGCTGTTATTGTGCGGAAGTCATCCCTGTGAACCGGATACTCTATTAAGTGCGGTTATGTTTATCGAAAATGCTATAGTTAAGGCTGGGAGGCTTATCGTTGTCCCAAGAGCGCAGAAAACTGGTTATGAACAGACCGAAGCAGGCCGGGGGTATCCTCCGCGATTTCACATTAAGCAGGATGGGGACAATATACGGTGGTTCCGTATGGGAAGTCGGACAATGGATCCAACTATTTCATGGCCTAACCCTACAGTCTATGTTCATTATCCCGAGGGTCAGACTCTGGCAGAGGGTGAAACCTTGAATTTGAATCGCAATCATCCTGGTCGACCAAATGGTAGACTAACTGAGAAATTAGGTCATGCAATTATGGAATTAATAAAAAAGGAAAATGTTAATGTCGCCATTGACCCTCATGAAGCTCCTCCAGATCGTCCTTTGGTTAGTGCTATCTGTACACACGAAAGAGCAGTAGATGTTGCCACTCTATCTGTTATCAATATGGAGGCAATATGGGGAGTAAGGGTTCGTTTAGAGATGTCTCCTAAAAATCTGAGAGCTCTTTCTCACCGTGAATGGGGAGATCATAGTCAGACATTGGCAATGCTAATTGAGACACCCAGTCCAATGCATGGTCCTATTCGGGGTAAAGCGACAGAGAAACTTTTACTGGATGCCATAGATGAACTCGAGCTTCGAGCGGCTAAAGCGGGCCGAGTCTTCTGTCCTTATGATGAGAAAGGTTATCCTATTAGCGTAAGAAATGCTCGGCACGTACAACATTATATCGAAATTGCTAATGCCTGGACTGAACTTAACCCAGATAAACCTATTATAATTGAGAACATACCTACTTATCCGGAGATTGTGGAGAATGGAGTGGGGCATTATCTCGCGGTAGTTGAAGAGCCAGAACCTTGGCTTTTCCCAATTCCCGGGATCAGGGAGTTTTTCTTTAACGAGGGAAGGCCCTTCTGGGGTTATGGAAGCAACTGGACATACGATAAAGTGCTTGGCGCGAAATCCCTTTAGTAAACTAATGTCTTAAATGACCTCTAGTGAAGTTAATTTGAGAAGTTAGATCTTGAAGAGGGTTAGAGATATTAGTAAGAGATGAATTTTGCAGAGTAGAAATTAATTTTAAAAGTATTTAATTATAAGAACATATTTGTTTATAAAAAAAATAGAACTATTGCTGTTTTTTAAAATATTATGCTTTTTGTTCTAATAGAGTCATTGAAAAATTCATATGGTCTTTACTTGACAAGATATAAAAAAATTTGACAGAAAGATAAAAATATATTATATTATAATTGTATCCAATATTCAATATCCAATTAAAATTAAAATATAACTAGTTTATGTTTTATTTAATAGACTATCAGAAAAGTTTCAAAAAACATACTAAAAATCTACTCAGAAACCTACCAAGATATTTATTAAGGAATATACTCAGAATATAGTAACTTCTGAAGATATCTAAAATCTACTGTAAAAATAATTGAAGGAAATATCATAAGCTCAAAGAAGAATTTTATATAGAATTGGAACTTAAATTACACTCAAAGAAGGGATAACTACAGCAAATTAGGAAAAAATGAATGAATTGGAGGAGGTGATAAATGATAGGATAGATAGGATAGGATAGAATAATAGAATAAAGGATTGAAGGGAGGCGATAAGGAATAGAAAAATTTCTTATCTTTGTGAGTTTTATAATATGAAAAATTTTTAAAAGGAGAATAGAAATGAAAAAATTTGGTACAAAATTAATAGTAATTAGCTTAATTGCTGTTGCTTTACTTGCTACCAGTGTAAGTGGAGTTTTTGCTCAAGATTTACAAGATATTGTAATAACTTATGGAGCCATCCACGAGCCAAATAATGTTGAAGGTATGCGTCCTAGTATGTATGGAACAGAGGGAATTGTGGCTACCGGTAATGCCCAAGCTTCAATGGTTGGATACGATATTATCAAGAAAGGTGGTAATGCCTTTGATGCCGGAGTTGCAGCAGCAATGGCACTTCAAGTAACTAAAATGCATAATGCAGGATGGTGCGGAATTACTCCCTTTATTGGATATTCTGCTAGAGAAAACAAGGTTGCAGCTTATTGTGGTGTAGGAAGGGCTCCCATGGCAGCTACACCTGAATTTTTTATGAATCAAGGTTTTGTAATGTTGCCTGATAGATCCGAAGTACCTTTTACATCTGCCCTAGTACCTACTCAACCAGACACTCATGTTGCCATCTTACAAAGATGGGGAACAATGAGTTTTACTGAGGTTATTCAAGGAGCCCTGGAACTTGCTGAACGGGGTTTTCCAGCCCATGCAACTCATATTAAAAGCTGTATGCAAACAAATTTCCCATACACCACTGCATATTGGTGGCAATACGGTAGGAAGCCTAAACCAGGCGAACTTATCGTAAACAAAGATCTCGGTAAAACCTTCCGGATTATGATCGATGCAGAACAAAAGGCTTTAGCTAAAGGTGTAGGAAGAAATACTGCTCTCCAAGCAGTTAGAGATACTTTTTATAAAGGAGAAATAGCTAAAGCGACTGCTCGCTATTATCAGGAGAATGGAGGTATTATTACTTATGATGATCTTGCTAATTATCATGGCAAATGGTACGAGCAGGAAGAATGTCCCAGCACCACATATATGGGAATAGAGGTCTTTGCAACCCCGACTTGGACACAAGGTGGATTAATGGTTCAAATGCTTAATATGTTAGAAAATTATGATTTAAAAGAACTTGGTTGTAATACTCCGAAATATATTCACTTACTTAGCCAAGTCATTAATCTTGCAATGGCTGATCGTCAAAAATATTATGGTGACCCAGAATACGTAGACATACCTGAAGGTCTTTGGAGCAAAGAATATGCTAAAGAAAGGATTAAACTAATCGATATGGAAAAAGCATTCCCCGAAGTGCCTCCAACTGGGGATCCGATAAACATAAAACCTATTTTAGAAAGCAGCAGTATACAGAATATGTTAGCCCAGTCTGCTCCTGAAGATTATGAAGAACAAGATACTACCTATCTATGTGTTATGGATGGAGAAGGCAATATCTTCTCCATGACCCCTAGTGATGGCCATGACAAAACAAGACCTATGGTTCCAGGGTATGGCTTTGGACTTTCTAACAGAATGACACAATTTAATATACACGATCCTGATATTGCCTCCTACATGGAACCAGGAAAAAGACCGATGGTCACCCCCAATCCAATGTTAGGCTTAAAAGATGGTAAACCCCTCTTTGCAATTGGAACTCCTGGTGGAGATTCACAACCCCAATCAATGTTGCAAGTTTTTTTGAATTACTTTCTTTGGGGAATGCACCCTCAACTAGCCCTTGACCAGCCACGGTTTCGTAGTTACAACCTTTTTGGTGCTTTCGCACCTTATCCATATGATCCGGGAAGGTTAGCTTTGGAAGGCAATTTCCCCAAGGAACTTGAAGAACCATTAACATCATTAGGCCATACTGTTACCTGGTCGTCTGCTTGGAATTTTTCTAGTGTATGCTTTATAGTAAAAGATCCTGAGTCAGGATTGCTTCGAGGTGGAGCAGATGTCCGAAGAGAATCCTATGCAGTTGGATGGTAAACATGAGTTTATTTAAGGTAGGCTATTAACAGAGTGACATAAACATAGAGGGAAGTAAGGATTAACACCTTGCTTCTCTCTATAAATTTTCCCATTTAAGTGATTGAATATCAAAACACAAAAGAATTTATTAAATATTCTCTTAAAGAATAAAAACTAAGCTCATAGTCCCAAAACGGTCAAGCGCTGCTAACCACACATCTACATCAGCAGGAACCAAGCAACTATGAGAACGATCTTTTCCATGCTCTATATAATTTTCTAAGGTTGCTGCAGCAGGTGAAGTTCCTACACCAACACGAGTAAGTACTTGATCTTCTCTAGCGCTATAACAAATTAGTGGTCCTACCCCACACCAACCGGAGAGGTGGAAGCAAGGAGGATGGTTGCTGAGTAGTATAGATTAGAGTCATGAAGAATAAGCGAAAAAGAGTTAAGGGTGCGAAGTGAATATGCAGAATAGAAATAAAAAATAGAAGGGAGTTGATGTAGAGTTAAAAAGGAGTCTATTTACAAAAGTTGGAAGAACATTTTGTTTGAATATTATTAAGTAAAAAAGAAAGGGAGAATGATGATTACAAAAAAAATAATTTTAGAAATGGTTTCTTTGGTATGTATTTTGTTAATAGTGTTAACAGGAAGTGTAATAGCCCAAGAAGTTCAAGTGCCGTTTACAGCTGAAATACCAGTGATAATGACCTCTCCGGGACAGACTCCAGAAATCACACTTATTAATCTTTTAGCGAAAAGGGTAAACCTTGAGGTAAAAAGTGATAATTTTTTAGTCCCAGAAAAACTAAATGGATTTAAAACCCTCATTATGGCGATTGGGGGAAGTGGTAAAGGTTTGGGAGCAGCAGGTGTGGATATCCAAGGAGAGGTCGAAAGAGCCAACGCACTTATTGCAGCATGTAAAGAAAAGGGGATAAAGATTATTGGAATGCATCTAGGTGGTGAGGTTAGACGGGGTGCAAACTCTCAAATAATGATAGATCTGATTACTCCCAATTGTGACTATGTAGTAGTAAGAAGTGATGGAAACAAGGATGGTATCTTCACCAAGATTTGCTCGGAAAAGAAAATTCCTCTTGCTGAAATTGAAAAGACAATAGAGCTTGTCGATATTCTTAAAGCAGTTTTCCAATTACCATCGGAAAACTAAGTTCTTTATTTATAGATAAAGCCATAAGAACAAAATTCCTATTCTTCTTAATTTATCTGGTGGTAGCAACATTACTATTAACCTGTACTGCTGATGATTTAGTGGTTAAGGGGAGTGAATGGATGGTGTGCAGCCGTTATCGTGAAGCTCCTGAAGCAGGTGCTTTAATGTTACAACAAGGTGGAAATGCTTTTGATACGACGGTAGCAGGACTTGCTGCTTTAGGAATAGTTGATCCATTAATGTTTGGCCTGGGAGCCGAAGTATTTGCCCTTGCTTATTCTGCAGAAGAAAATAAAGTTATATCCATTAATGGAGGGGGAACTATATCTAAAATTGCTCCTATAAACTGGTATGTCAAACATAGTGAGAATTCGTTAAAATCTCCTCTTCTTACAGGACTAATTCCTGGTGCTTTTGATGCCTGGATTACTGCGTTGGATAAGTGGGGTACCATGACCCTCAAAGAGGTCCTCGCCCCTGCAATTCGTCTGGCAGGAGGTTGGGTGGTAACTGATACTATGGAGAAGACTTTAAAAAATACTAATATCAAGAGGAAACTTTTAAGCTCCCCCAGCTCCAAGGAAATTTACTATAAAGAAGATGGTAGCCCTTACCTTGCAGGTGAGATAATGATAAATGATGATTTAGCGAATACTATGAAAATACTGGGAGCAGCAGAAAAAGCAGGTACTACCGTATGCCCTTGTATGGGGGACAACAATAGACATCAAGCTATGGTTCTTGCTCGAAATTATTTCTATGTTATTAGTATTGCAAAAAAGTTTGGTGATTTCTGTAAGTCTAATGGAGCATTTCTTGCTTATTCTGATCTGGCTTCTTTTCAGGGTCGTATAACAACTTCAGATTTAAATCATGCATTGATTGAATTACCAGCCCACATTAACTATCGAGGGTATGATATTTATACTTGTCCCTCTGCTAACCAGGGGCCAGCTGAACTAGAAGCTCTGAATATTATTGAGAAATTTGACCTGGCTTTTTTGGAGCATAATACGGCTCAATCTATTCACCTTATGGCAGAGTCTATGAATCTTGCCTATGCAGATCGAGAAAAGTATTTAAGTGATTTTAATTTTATAAAGATACCTTTAAATGGTCTATTATCCAAAGAATATGCTGAACAAAGAAAATCCTTGGTTAATCCCAACAAAAGAATGGTAGAATGGCCTTACGGCAATCCTTTCCCTTTTGATAAACCCGAATATATATATGATGGTAAATCTTTACCCAGATATCCAGAGCCAGCGTTTGTACACATCATGTATGATAAACCCTATCTTCCAACTGTTTCCAAAGTTGCTCCTATATCTAAAGACATTATAACTGAAACCGCAAAAGGGGTAGAGGAAGATATTATCAAATATGAAAATAGCTATGCTTGTGCTATGGATAAATGGGGGAATTTAGTATACGCAACCACAAGTTTAACTTCTCCATTTGGTTCAGGAGTGGTAATTAAACCTTTAGGATTTCCAATAAATTCTGGAATGGACTATTTTCACTTAGAAGCAGACCATGCTAATGCGCTTGACCCCGGCAAAAGACCAAGAAGTAGCTTAACTCCAACTATAGTGTGTAAAGATGGCAAACCGTATTTTGCTTGCAGTGCTCCTACTGGAGACGGAGAGCCTCAAGCCTTATCTCAGCTCTTGGTGAATATAATTGACTATGGAATGAATATTCGGGAAGCAATAGATGCTCCCATGTGGCGTTCTTACTGTCTACCAGCTTCAAAGGCTCCCTTTACTGCTAATCCAGGAGTGCTTTCTGTAGATAAACGGGTTCATCCTGAGATTTTAAAGAAATTAGAAGAGATGAACTGGAAAGTAAGAGTAGGGAAAGAATTTTGTAATAATCCAGAATTTATAATTATGATAGATCAGGAACAAGGCACATTAAAAGTTGCAGTTACATCTAATAAAGCTAGTACTGTGATTGCTCGTTAGAAGTAAAAATGTTGAGAAGGTAGTGATGAGGTATATAGATAGCTATGTCATATCTTGAAAAACTAATGGTGGCTGTACACTGAAAAATACCTGGCAAACTACCATGCTTTGGTAAAAGAACCTGCCCATACTACTTATCGTGGTTATGATATCTACAAATGTGCCAGTAATAACCAAGGTACAACTGAGTTTTTTATATTAAATATATTAGCGTGAAAATATATAGTTTAAATGTTGATCTTAACACCCCAGTTTATGTGGCTAAATTGGATACCACAGAAAAATTAGCTTATTGTTTGGAAAAAGTGATATAGAATTTTCGGGAATGTTTTATTATCTTACCTTTCTTAACTTAGCAAATAAATCAAATAGAGAATTAGGTAAAAGAGTTTGCATTTAGCTGGGGGAAATAAAATTATTTAGATGAAATCAGTTAATACTACTTATTTATTTATTCTTGGGTTTCATCTCTAAACTAATTTCAACTATTATCATTGTAGTTATAGTTCGACTAATTTTATATATTATTTTTTAAGGAGGTTTTATGAGGATAGGTATTACGGGGGCTGCAGGATTTGTGGGTTCTTATCTAATTTCTTACCTTATAGAAAAAGAACACCAAATAAGGCTTCTTGACACATCGGTTGGAACTCTCAAAGAACTTAGAGGAGTGGAAGTCATAGAAGGAGGGGTTGAAGATAATTCTGTGGTGAGGTCTTTTGTGAAAGAGATAGAAATTCTCATCCATTTAGCCTGGTCCTTTTCTGGAGACCCAGTTCAGAGTTTAGAGGTAGATGTGAAAGGTACTCTTAATTTGCTTAAAGCTTCTGTTGAACAAGAGGTTAAGCATTTTATTTTAGCAAGCACAGCAGTAGTTTACGGAAAGCCAGTACATGTTCCTTTAATTGAAGATGATCCCTGCTTGGTGGAGGAGGCAAGAAAGCCTATTTATGCTCTTTCAAAGTTCGTGTGTGAGAAACTCGGGCTTATTTTTTTTAAAGAGCAGGGACTACCCATTAGCATCTTCCGATTTTGGTGGGCCTTTGGACGAGAAATTGGTGGTAGACACTTGAGAGAAATGGTAAAAAGAGCATTGGAAGGTAGAGAGCTTGAGGTTCCTTCTAAAGCGGGAGGAAGTTTTTTACACCTGGATGATCTGGTTAAAGGAATTGAGCTTTCCTTTTTGAACCAGAAATCCTTTGGTCAAGTCTTTAATCTTTCTTCTCTGTTTCTCACCTGGGAGGAAATAGCCAATATTATTGTGGAAGAGGTAGGTAGTGGAAAGGTTAAGATCGTCTCTCAGGAAGATTGGGAAGGAAGTTCTTTTCTTGCCGATGTATGGAATCTTTCATCACAAAAAGCGAAGATTCTTCTAGGATTTAGACCAGAACTAAGAGAGTCAGATTATAGAGTCCTTTTTAAAGAAGCTATAAGAAGTGTGGTAGATAAATTAGATAGGATATAATAAAAAAAGCGGGAAGTCTCTTAAAAGAGATAACTTCCTGCTTTTTAAGATGGTTTCTGATTAAGATTCAATTTTTAATTAAAAGATATCAGACTACTATACTATTGAACAAGTATATTGAAGTTTTAAAATATAGTTATAAATTTCTAAATACTAATAGAGAAGATATTACTATTCCTAAAATTGTAATGATAATAATCCAAGAGTATTTAGTCTGTAAGTAAATATTTCCTTTTGAAAGACATTCTTTTAACTCTTTAAAAAAAGTAGTAAAATTAAACGAACTATAACTGCGACTATAGCCAGGGAATAAAGGGTGGGGAAGATGCCCTGTCTTCTCATTTCGTTGGCTATCAAACCTGGAATTATGTAACCTATGCTCCTGAGCTCGATCCCGGAAATAGGTATTGTAATAATAATCTCCTCGATTAACCATTTTAATAGGAAGCCGATAAGTATCATAGCTAAAAATCTACGCCGCCCGTATAGAATAATATAATTAGAGAGCTTGCTTACAATAAAATAAGTAAGCAAAGCTACCAATAAAGTAACTAATATTCTGATTGGCTGATCCAAGAATAAGGCGATATAACCGGGAACCACGATCCCCCCCGGGGAGAGTCCTACTATTTCATAGAAGGCAAAACTTACCACTATTCCTATTCCAATAGCTTGGTATATCATTTTATTTCTCCATATTGATTAAAATATTCTACGAGGATTTGACCCATACCTTTGGTATTTCCAAATCCAATTAATAGCACTTTATTATTGGTAAATTGCAAAACAATCTGCAATACTTTTTCTATATCTGTTATTCTTGCTAGATTTATTATATTCTCGGGAGGGACTTTTAATTTTAAAAGAGTCCTTTCAGTTAACTTACTTAATGGTCCAACTAATATTATTTTAGAAAGGATGATTTCCTTAGCTAATATATGAGCAAATTGAAGAGCACGAAGAACTCGGTCTTCTCGATTATTAATTATTCCTATTGTTGGTAAACTATTTAAATCAAATTTCTTTTTTACATTTTCCCAGATTAATAAAGTAGAGCGTTGGTCGTTAGCTGCAAAGGCATTGACAAAAAATAAAAATTTATTCTTTTTTAATAACTTATAGATCTTTAAGGCTCCAGGATCAGGGTTTGCTTTTAACATCCCCCTTAAGGATACTTCTTCGTCCACTCCGAGGAGTTTATTGACCTGAAGGGCAATGGAGACATTCTCCTTAAAATTCATATAATCAAATTTCTTAATTATTTTACTGGAAATATCATCTGGGTCAGCCCAAATGATTTTCGTCTTTAGTTTATCGGCTTGTTCCTTAAAAACAGGGAAATAGTCTTTTTCTGCAGTGACTAATATTCCATTTTGCGGAATAGTAAGTTTTAATGACTCTGCCATATTATTAAGTCCTGGGCTAATATCTTCTAAATGGTCTTCACGCACATTGGTTATCACTCCGATGGTCGACTTTACCATCTTATGTTCGGAAACCCATTGTAGTTCCGGGCTAACCGCCATACATTCCAATGCTAAAACACTGACTTTTCTTTTAGCAGCTTCTTTAAAAATCTTTAGTTGTTCTATAATATTGGGACTTCCTCTTCGTTTAAGAGGGGTTTCCATTCCATCTTCAAAGATTATCCGAGGCAAGGTGCCGGTGGTTTTAGCGAGCACCTTAAAGCCAGCTTCTCTTAAGCCGGCTGCAATTAAACGGGTGGTTGTGGATTTACCCCTGGTTCCATTAACATGTATGCGAATAGGAATACTATTCACTCTTTTTTGGTGATTAATTTGTTCGATAATTCCCCAGATTAGAAACATAGCACTAAATATAAAAATAATAAACATACTGTCCCCTCTTTTTCAAGTAGATTCTACCATTTAGTTTCAATATTTTCAAAACAATAATCTACCCTCATGATAAATTTATAAAAAACTATTACAAAAGAGTTGACAAAGGCAAAACTTATTATAACTTTGACAAAAGGTAATATTTGCTTAGAATAGATATAGCAGTTTCCATTAAGGTATTTATTTTTTGTAATCGAAGGAAAGGACATTGATGAATAGTTGGATAAAGGGAAAGTTTTCACTGATTTACCTTTTTTGGGCGTTAATTATCTTATTTATTGGGTTGCTAATAACAGAGCAAACTAAATTTACAGCAAAAACTCCTTATTATGATGAACAAATACAAGCAGCGGAAATTATGAAAAGCTCTTTAAAAGCAATTAAAGAAGAACGATTAAAAAGAAATATACCATTAGATATAGGATTAGACCCCAACCAAACTGGCATTATCGGCAAAGAATATACTGAACTTACTACTACTTTGGGGAATCTTGAGGCAAAAAGAA
>Ga0209979_1004310_pt1 | contig 11856 bp, 6 predicted proteins | sample AnhtaG_FD_183114 | JGI IMG/M metagenome (GOLD analysis project Ga0209979, IMG submission 183114) | Deep subsurface microbial communities from Anholt, Denmark to uncover new lineages of life (NeLLi) - Anholt_01485 metaG (SPAdes) (version 2) | ecosystem: Environmental > Aquatic > Marine > Oceanic >...
GCACCTCCTTGTGTAATAAGGGTTTATAGAAATTTAAAAACTGCCCCTTATATCGTCATACACAAGGAGTGCACCTTGAGCGAATCGTCCCCCGAAAATTGTTTTCAAAAAACCCCGAAGTTTGAGATAAATGACCCGTCGTTTTCCCGCACGTCGTAGAGCTGCCAAATCAGCTCAATAGTATTGACAGAGCTTCTCCATTGGGCTAAACTAACGTAACTGCATTTTAACTTGTAACTTATGAAGGTTAAGGTGATTTGCTCTATGGCCGGCGCCGCCTGCTGCTTATTGACCGCCGCTTTTGCTTTGACTTATGTGGCTGCCCGCTTGACAATTTCAACAGAACAGCTATACTCTTAGCCGGCCTTGGAAAGTGCGAATCCAGGTAAGTTCAGACGATAGGGGTATCGGATAAATATATGGCACAAGTGAAACTGCCTGATGGCAGCACATTAGAGATTGCTGACGGCACAACTGCAAAGCAATTGGCGGAACAGATAGGCCCAGCCCTGGCAGGGGCCGCCGTCGCAGCAAAACTAAATGGCCGGTTGGTAGATTTATCCGCACCCATCAATGCTGATGACGACGTTCAAATCATCACCCCAAATGACCCCCAAGGCCTCGAAATAATGCGACATAGCTGCGCCCACGTAATGGCCGAGGCTATATGCACCATTTGGCCCGACACAAAGCTCGTTTATGGCCCCACCGTCGAGGATGGATTTTACTATGATATCGACCTTGACGAATCCATTCGACCCGCTGATTTCGAACGCATTGAAGAGAAAATGAGTGAAATCGTCACAGCCGACGAACCATTTATTCGAAGTCAGATGACTAAAAGCCGGGCACTCGAAAAATTGGCCGGTGACAAATACAAAACCGACAACATAAACCGCGCCGACAGTGACACCATTAGCTTTTATTCTCACGGAGGTGATTTCGAGGATTTATGCCGCGGCCCCCATGTCCCCAGCACGGCAAAAGTCGGAAGCTTCAAGATTATGTCCGTCGCAGGGGCCTATTGGCACGGTGACCCAACCCAAAAAATGCTCCAGCGAGTTTACGGTACCGCCTGGCCAACCAAAAAAGAGCTTGACGACCACCTCTACAGACTCGAGGAAGCGAAGAAACGAGACCACCGTCTCCTCGGCAGACAGCTCGATTTATTTAGCTTCAACGAAGCCGGCCCAGGCTTTGCGTTCATCCACCCAAAGGGAATGATTCTCTGGAACGCCATAGTGGAATTCTTGCGAGCCGTAAATGAAAAATACGGCTATCAGGAAATCCAGACACCCATTATCCTCAACGAGCAGCTCTGGCACAAAAGCGGCCACTGGGACAACTACAAAGAGAATATGTACTTCACAAATTTCGATGGCGCCGACTATGCAATAAAGCCGATGAATTGTCCCGGCGGATGTTTGGTCTACAAGACCCGACAGCGCTCATATCGCGAGTTCCCCATGCGCATCGCCGAGTTCGGCCTCGTCCATCGACACGAAGCAAGCGGCGTTATGCACGGCCTTTTCAGGGTAAGGCAGTTCACACAGGACGACGCACATATCTACTGCATACCTGAACAGATAGAATCTGAAATTATCGGCGTAATTAATCTTGTATTTGAGATATACCACGCATTCGGCTTCGAGCATTTCCACATTGAGCTTTCCACCAAGCCCATCAAGCACATCGGCTCCGACGAAATTTGGGATGTGTCCACCGATGCTTTGAAAAACGCCCTCGAACACAAAAACATTCAATATCAAATCAATGAAGGTGATGGCGCGTTTTACGGGCCCAAGATTGATTTTCACATAAAGGATTGCCTAAAAAGGTCCTGGCAGCTCGGCACAATTCAGCTCGATTTCTCTATGCCCCAGCGCTTCGGCCTGGTCTATACCGACAGGGACAACACCGAAAAGACCCCCGTTATGATTCACAGGGCCGTCTTGGGTTCTTTTGAGCGATTTATTGGGATTCTTACCGAACATTATGCCGCAAATTTCCCCCTCTGGCTTGCACCCCTGCACGCAAGAATCCTGCCGATAAGCCAAAAGACTAACGACTATGCCCTCTCAGTTCACCAGGAGCTTACACAGGTCCCCCTGCGATGCGACGTTGACCGCTCCGATGAAAAAATAAACGCCAAAATCGCAAAAGCGCACGCCGAAAAGTTACCTTATATGCTCGTCGTCGGACCGAAAGAGGCTCAGGAAAATACCGTCAACGTAAGAATCAGGGGCCTGAAAGAAAATAAAACCCTCGAAATTGACACGTTTATCGCAATTGCAAAACGAAAAATCGCCGACAAGAAAATAGATCTGGCCCTTGAAATTGATGATTGATAATGTCACGAAAAGTTGCAAATAGAAAATACGCAAAGTGAGCAAGTTTTGAATGAGTATTGTTGTAAGTATTGCTTTGATAAGAACATAACATACTTTGTCATTCTGAGCGAAGCGAAGAATCTCGTTCTGTTAACAAAGTCAAAAACGCTCCGCTAAGACCATATTCTTTGGCTTGGCCTCAGGATGACAGCAAAAATGCTCACTTTGAGTAAATAGTAAATGATAAATGTAGAAAGGTAAGGTGGTGCACAATCACTCAACGAGGTTTAAGGATAAACGAAAGGATCAGAGCCGAAAGAGTCCGCCTGATAGATGAATCCAACAATCAAGTAGGTATCCTGCCAAGATTCGAGGCAATTGGCAGAGCTCGCGAGGCTGGTTTGGACCTTGTGGAGGTCGCGCCGGCCAGCGACCCGCCCGTCTGCCGCATAATGGATTATGGCAAGTGGCTCTATCAGCAGAAACGAAGGCTTCGAGCCGCCCACAAGAAACACCATTACCACACTATGACACTAAAGGAAATCAGGCTCAGGCCTGAAACCGACCAGCACGATTTGGATGTTAAGCTAAATCACGCTCGCGACTTCTTGGAGAAAGGCCACAAGGTGCAGTTCACAGTCTTCTTCCGAGGACGTCAGATGTTGCACAAGGAGCACGGATATGCAATGCTCGACCGCATCACTGAATCCTTGGAGGATTTGGCCAAGGTTGAGCAGCCCGGCAGAATGGCCGGAAGGCGTATGAAGCTCCTGCTCGTCCCCAGGCAATAGCGCATACCGGCTCCAAAGAACCGGCCTTTCGCACACGAAACTCATTTTACTCACAAGCCGATTATTCCGGCCACAGCTTCTCCTCACCCCAGCTATCCATCAGCACAGCAATGTCTTTGAAGTTAATCGCCTTCTCACCTTTAGGCTCTTCATCATACAGATTTGCCTCAGATGTCAGCGCGATATATCCCGTCCCATCCGTGGCAATCCAGGCAACCTCCGCCGCCGACAGACCATAGTTATACACGCGGACGTCGTCTATCGAACCCTCAAATTGACGGTCATTAGCGTCCGACCGGTTACCTATCCCCAGGTCATTCGTATCCTGCGAAAGCGTCAGACCTTGCATTACAAAATTCGCGTCGTCCTGCGAGCCGGCAAGCTGACCGTTTACATAGCCCGCTATCGTGTTTATATCCCCGTCAAACGTACCGGCTAAATGAACCCACTCGTTCCGCCAGATCTCCTCGCTGTTCACATCGTATATGTTATTATTGGCGTCACGCACAAAGAAGTTCAATTCATCATCATCGTCAACTTGCAGAGCGAATGTCTCTTTGTTGTCTGCGCCTTTGACCACCACGCGAGCGCTATAGTTTCGGTTGCTGGAAAAATTGACCCATGCGCATACGCTCACGGCAGCCGCCGGCCTTAGTTCCGCTGCATCCGGCACCAGAACTTTACCATTGCTGAATTCCACCGCTGAGTTCACATTGTCGTAGCCGACAACCCACGAATACAAACCACTTATCGTCCCGTTGTTGGCTGGCACCGTCGAATCGTTGGCAACCGAACCTGCTCCCTCATCAAGCTTCCACCAGCCCACCGGATCGACTAACGGTTCCTGCACCGGCAGGCACGCATCGGTCCGCAGCCACTGCTCTGCCATTTCACCAACGTCTGCAAGGTTCACTACACAATCGTCCGTCAAATCCGCTGCCGGCTTTAGTCGCCAGGGAACACACTTCGGAACATACAGCCGAATATTGTCAAAATACACAGTACCGTTACCGCCCGGAGTACCATCAAGCCACGGATTGCCCCTCATGCCAAACCCAATATAGACCTTTTGGACAATACTTCTGTCCACGCCACTAAAGTCTTGCAGTGCAATATCCCACTGCTGCCACTCTTCTTTCTTGATGTCGTTCATATCTTCGCCATAGTCGCCGTAGCCCACCTGGGCGTAGCTGCCGGAACCCGTGCTGTCCTCCAGACCGACATACGGCCGCTCATAATCACCGTCGGCATCATTGTCCGCATCTCCATAGAAGAACAGCGTCAATATCTCAACACCCGCTTCCGTCCAATCACACGGGTCCGCGTATGTCCGCTCGATCTCCGAGAAATAATCGTTTTGGTAGCCGTATGAATCAGCCCCGTCGTAAACATAAACCATCGACTGCGAGCCTCCGTGTACCGGCTCTATCGGATAGGTACCAAGCGAAACTTCAGCGCCCGTCCACGTAGGCCCTATAAAGCCGTCAATCCACGTGTCAAATATCTCATTGGTGCATCCATACCCCGTGCAGTACGACTCCATATCATCCACGATAATAAAGTCCGCCACTGTGAATTCCCAGATATTGCCCTTCCACGGACTGTTCCCGTCGGCATTATTCACCTCATCAATCCGCCAATACCACCTGCTGCCCAATCCAAGGTTCCCAGGCGGATCATACTCGTTCGGTTCACGGTTGTCTATGAACACGCTTGAGCTCGTATCGGCATCGTTCACATCATCCCAATCGCTGCCGAAGTACACATTGTGAGAAGCTGCATAGTTCCCCGGCTTCCACTTAAGCACCACATGCCGCACAACATCTGTCTCGCCGTTGTAAGGCTTCGGACCCCACGCAAGTGCCACGTCTCCACCTCTAAACAACGCCGATACCGCCTCCGATGAGAGGGCGTAGTTGTAGAGTCTAAAGTCATCCAGCCTGCCCACGTAATCACTATCGTGGTCGTTATACGCACCTATCTTGAAACCCCGCGAATCCTCACTCTTGGCGTTGATCAAGCTCCCAATGCTCACACCATCCCTCGAATCCGCCAGCGAGCCGTCGAAGTATATGCTCATCGTATCTGAATTCTCGGCCTTAATAAAAGCAAAGTGGTGCCAGTTGCCTCTCCAGCCCGCAGGGCTCGCATCCAGCCACACCAGAACATCATTACTGTCGTCGCCTGCACGCCAGGACACATCTCCCGTACTGGATGGCACGCACGCAGTCAATTTATACTGGCCATCGGCGCCTTCATCACCCGTATCGAATATCGGCATGTCACCGATTGAACGCTCACCGTTCACCCACACCGATACGGTTATCTCCTTGTCTATGCTCGCAAGCGACTCCGGCGGGACTATCAGCGATTCGTCTTCTTCGTCCCTGAAGTAGATACAGCCATCGTAATGGCCGTTAGTAGGCTCCCACGTCCACGGTTGAGCGTCTCGTACCCATCCATCGAGCTTATGCCCCGAATAGTCCGCAACCTCATTGCCTATGGTCTCATCCAGCTTGTACCACACCATCAAATTCGGATCGACCATACTCTCAAAACTCCAGACCGGTCCCTTGTACGTGCTGCCGAGTTCATCAATCCGCCAGTAGTAAGTGATACCTCGTCCAAGGCCGCCCGGCTCGTACTTATTGGCATCAATCGTCTGATTACCCTTGTAAACGCTCGTACCCTCCGGCCACGTGCTGTCAGCATCTCTCACGTCGGCGTAACTCGTGCCGAAGTACACGTCGTGCGATGTTGCCAGGCACCCCGGCCACCAGACAAGGTTCGCATCTAATGGTACCGCACTCGCCCCATCCACCGGGCTGGGGTCAAAGGCATTTCCATCGTTGGTCGTAAACATCCACACCTCGCCTTTGTACACAGGTGGTACGTTGACCGAATTGACCTCATCGATCCGCCAGTAGTAAACCTGCCCCAAATCCAGTGGCGGCTCCGGAACATAGTTCGTATCCGCAGCCGGCTGCGGACCCATGTACACACCCCGATGGTCCACGGTACTCGCCTCATGGACATCCTCGAAACTGGTCCCTAAGTAAACATCATGATGTTCCACATACGCGCCCGCATCCCAGTTAAGTTCCACATCCGGGCATAAGTGTTCCGAACCATTACCCGGGTCAGGGCACGATGCCTGACCCTTTGCCGGAACATACAGCACGAAAGCGTTCAGAACCGCCGCTCCTCCCTGCTGTTCGTCACCGCCAGGCGGTGACTCAAAGTGAACCGTCACAGGACTGCCGCTCGTATAAGTGCCGCAAATCTCAAACTCAATCTCAACCGGAACCAGTGCAGAATCCGATTCCTCATGCTGGATCTGCACATTCGTAAGCTCCACAATCGGATTAACACCTTCACCGCTGACCGTGATCGAAGGCATCACATCATTGCCCTCTTCCACATCCCAATCATTATCATTATTCGGGTTCACAATGCCAGGTTGGAGGGGGCAATTATGGTAGCTCTTCAGACGGTATCGCCCGTTGGCCAGCCCGTCTCCGTACAATCTCAGAAAGATACTGCCCCAATACATCCGCCCTTCGATATCGGTCTTGTTATTACCCCAGTGCCGGTTGCTGATTATCCACGAATTCGCAATCGCATCTCCCGATGGTGTGCCCGTTGGCGCCGTATCATCGTCCTCCGGTTGCATCCCAAGCACCTTCATCGACGTGTTACCCTCGTAACCGCAACGAATCGTAACATCAATCCCGCTGCCGCCGATATCGCTGAATGTCTTCGGATCGTGCTGCCACAGGTCCCCCGGCGGGTAATTCCAGATTATGTAGCCGCCCTTGGCCGTCGCCGCGTGCGGCGGGCCATTCAGCGGGCTCGGCATGGCAAAATCCACCGCCAGTTCAGTTGCCCAGCCTACATTAACCAGGCCCACCACAAAAACAACAAAACTCACAAAAATCAATCTTCGCCACATAACAGTCCTCCTTTCAAAAAACTAACCTATTACTAAATTCACCTGGCCTGACCGCCAGCATCCCTCACTTTTGACAGACAATTACCCGTATAGGTCAGACCGGAAACAATCCACTCCTGCTATTCGCCCTTTATTATAGGCTTGTCCCTCGCTCACAACTTTTCCTCCGGCAAAACTGCACAAATTATGCGCATATAAAGCCAAAAACCCACAAATCCTACCGCTTTTATTTATACCAGATTAAATGCCTTCTCGTCAAGCAAAAAATTTTATTTTTCTTAGCCGCACTTATCCACGCTTATTCGCAGGATTTAACCCATTTTCGCAACGATTATCCGCCGTTTCCCAATCGCAAACCGCAAATCGTAAATCCCGCCTTCTTTGTGCCAGGTCATTGCGAGGAGTCCGCCTCCGGCGGACGACGCGGCAATCCCAACTTCCTCATTCAGAATTCCTTGTTCGGCATTCGATTAGAAAAAAGCTGAGAAAAATCATCTTTGCACCTTCGGTCTTTTGTAGTAATATAAACCTCATGGGAACAGTTCACTCTCTTGATGATTTAATTTCAAAAAAGGCGATTAAATTTGCCAATGAGATGAGAGCCGTTGCCGCAACCGCGGACAAGGAGGAGGAAATCCGCATTGCAGTTGAAAAGCAGCTTGCGTTCATCGAGAAGGAGGCTGAAATCACGCTGGAAGGCAAGCATGAATTCACGGTCGCCAGCGGTTTTGTTGACTCCGTTTATGACCGTGTCATCATCGAATACAAGAACCCCTGTAGCCCAAGCGACCGTATTGGTCCAAAGGCCAGCTCAACCGGCAGCAAGAAAGTTGTTAAGCAGATCAAGAGGCGTTTCTACGATATGCGAGCGCAGTACGAACAACCGCTTAATACTCTTTTTGGTGTTGGCTTTGATGGTAATTACTTTATTTTTATCCGCTTCCGTGATGACAAGTGGCAGGTGCAAGACCCCGTTGAGCTTAACCGTTACTCAGCAGAGCGGTTCCTGTCGGCCCTTTTCAATCTGGGCAAAAGGGGCAAGCCGTTCTCGCCGGACTATCTGGCTGACGATTTTGGTTCTGAGGCCAGGCTCTCTCAGGACAGTATCTATGCGCTTTATAACGCCATCGTTGCTACCAAAAACCCCAAGGCGCAGGTATTCTTTAGCCAGTGGAAAATTCTTTTCGGCGAGGTTTGTGGCTACGATGTAGATAATCCCTCCGACAGAATCAAGAAACTGGCCAAATCCTACGGCATCCCACTCAAAGGTCTAAAGCCTGCTGAATTACTGTTTGCTCTCCACACTTACTATGCCATCTTCATGAAGCTATTAGCCTCGCAGATCGTTACCTACTCTCGCGACTTGCCAACGCCGCTCCAGAACATGATAAAAGCCAGTACCAGCAACAAGCTCAGGCGCGAGATGGAAGACTTGGAAGCCGGTAGTATCTTCCGCCACTTGAATATCACCAATTTTTTGGAAGGTGATTTGTTTGCCTGGTACACTTCCGTCTGGTCTGAACCGATTGAAGAGCTTGTCCGCAATATTGTGACCAAGCTGGATAATTATAACCCTGGTACACTTTCTGAAGACCCCTCTGTCAGCCGCGACCTGCTCAAGAAGCTCTACCAACAGCTTTTCCCCAAGAGCGTTCGACATGACCTTGGCGAATATTATACCCCCGACTGGCTGGCGGAGCACGTGTTGAATGAACTGAGTTATATCGGCAATCCGGATAAGCGCTTGCTTGACCCTGCTTGTGGCTCCGGCACATTTCTGGTTATGGCTATTAACCGCATCCGAAAGTGGTATGACGAGAATCGTGAGAACCGTCCTTTTGGCGAAGACGGCTTGTGCCGAAAGATTCTTACCAATGTCGTCGGCTTCGATCTCAACCCTTTGGCCGTTATGGCTGCACGCACCAACTATTTAATTGCTATCCGCGATCTCATCGCCTACGTTGATAAAGTTGAGATTCCAGTGTACCTGTGTGACTCAATCATGACACCATCTGAATATGGTGGCCTTTTTGCCCGATCACTTGGCAAAGCAAAGGAGTTAAAAACAGCCGCAGCTACTTTCGTTATTCCGACCGAAATTGCCACAAAGCGAGAGGATATTGCTAAATACGCAGAACAACTGGAGTTCTGTGTACTCAACAGCTATTCGCCAAAAGAGTTCATCAACCGCTGCCAAGACGAGGGGCTGCCTATTGAAACTGAATCCCTACACACGGACATTTACCGCGAACTGGTCAAACTTGACAAGGTAAACAAAAACGGTATCTGGGCAAGAATAATTAAGAATGCCTTTGCACCTTTATTCACTAATCCTGTAGACTACGTCGTCGGTAATCCCCCCTGGATTCGTTGGGGCTATCTTCCTCAACAGTATAGAACAGACATCGAGTTTCTTTGGAGGCAATATCGCCTGTTCACACAGAAAGGCCTCGAATCGCGCATGGGAACCGCTGAGGTCGACATATCCATACTTTTTACGTATGCTTGTGTTGATGTCTATCTGAAGAAGGGTGGGCTCCTGGGTTTTCTGATTACACAAGAAGTAATTCGCTCTAAATCAGCCGGCGAAGGATTCCGTGCATTTAAGCTATTTCCATCTGAAACGCCACTCAAAGTAAACTGTTTTCATGACCTGGTTGCCGTAAAACCCTTTGAAGCTGCCAACAAGTCTGCCTTTATTTCGATCACAAAGAACAAGCAAACCAAATACCCCGTTCCATACATAGAGTGGCGTCCGAAAAAAGGACAGTCCGTTTCGCCTGATGACACGCTCGAGCAAGTGTTTTCTAAGACAACGAGAAGCGAGAAGATGGCAAAGCCTCTGCATGGCCATACATCACCTTGGCAGGTTATGACTGCCACCACCGCCGCAGTATTGTCGAAGTTAGAGGGCGAGTCGTCGTTTCGGGGAAGATGCGGTGTATCCATTGATCCCTACGGTGTCTTTCTTTGTAAGATTCTTTCAATTAGAAGTGACCAAAGTCTTATTGTAACTAACGACCCATCCCTTGGAAAAGCAGATGTGCCGCAAATGCCTCCGAGCAACATTGAACCGGATAGAGTATTTCCGGTCGTGAGAGGACGAGATATCCGTAAATGGCTTGCTACCCCTCTTTTGGCCGGCATCATACTGAACTCGAGTACGCGCAAAGAAGATATCCCGACTGAGAAGGATGTTAAACGCACACTTCCTAAGACTTATGGCTACCTTTTCAAGATGCGGAATTGTGCACTGAATCGGGCAAAATTTTGGCAGTTTTTTTCGAGAAGAATCAGTTCTGATCGCGCCTTTTCCGATGAAGAAATACAAGCCCTTGGTGCTTATGGCAGAACGGCAGGCAAATCTGCTGATGGCCGGTTCATATATGAAGTAGCTAATGGTCCATTTTTTGCACTTTTCAATGTGGGTCAATACACATTTGCCCCTTTCAAGGTGTGTTGGCCAATGGGTGCAAGTTCGATGCGAGCCGCTGTAGTAGAGAACTTCTCGTTTGAGGTTGATGGGGGAAGGACTGCTTCGCGGTGCGTGATTCCCTCCACTGGAACGACTTCGTACGTCCCTTTTTACGACGACAGTGAAGCGCACTACCTGTGCGCTCTATTGAACTCAGTTCTCGTGAACGCTTATATTCGCTCCTTTTCTTCAGCCGGAAGAGGATTTGGAGCGCCTTCTGTTGTCGGGAAAATCAATTTGCCGAACTTTGACCCCAAGTCGAAACTCCACCGCTCTCTCTCAGAATTGAGTCGAAAGTGTCACAAAACGTTGTTATGTGCTGACTCCACCATGTGCGAGGAATTTGAAGCAGAAATCGACAAGACAGCAGCAAAGCTGTGGGGCATAACCGATGACGAACTGAAGGCCATTCAAGATACATTATGAAAAAAGACTAAACGCTATACGCTATCCGCTATTTAAAGCTATTCCCCATTCCCTATCCATGAACCACCAGCGATTCTTGTGTCTGTTTTCTTTTGCCTTGTACTCCTACCATTTGCTCAAGTTACCCGTCGAAAAACAATAGAAAATCGTAAATTCCAACCGCCCCCGAATTTCATTCATCTGCAAGCTCGCCCAAGTGTAAATCACTTGGATACTTAAACATAGGTTTGATATTGATGAGAACTGGGCGATTTGGTTCTATTCTCTCTATTCCTCCACCCCAGCCTTCTGGGCCAAGAACTTTTCCAATTGCCACTCCCCTCCCACTTGAATCATAGATCTTAGCTTGAAACTGAACCTTGTCTTCTACGAGTTTAATCTGTAAAACGATATCTCCAGTATTATCCTTAACCTCAAGTGCGTTTTTCGAGTAGTTACGGTCCCAGGTTTGGTTTCTGTTTACTTTCCACTCGTTTTTGACCAACTCGGCAACAACCTGCCCAGATTTATCTCTGATAAGCGTTGAAACTTTCAGTTGCCCATCTTCGATTACAATTGTCAATGCATTACCTTCAGCAAACTTAAGAAGCGGAGTTCCGGGTTTACCGCCGAAAACAAAAACAGCACCGGAATCTCCAAATTCCATTTTCGGATAGGTCTCGGTATCTACCGAAAACAGTACTTTAGATGCAGGTTCTAAAACACCAGATTGTGCGTGCTGAGTTGCATCTTTTCGACCAATCTTTCTCCCGCAATAGTAGTGACCAAAAGTACCTAGGAGCGTGTCCGAGTATTCGTTTTCAAAACACGTAAGTCTTTACTAATACAGAACTTAGCCATTTTAGACCCGAAAACGCTAAGTCTGTTATTTACAAGCACTTA
>Ga0209979_1004311_pt1 | contig 11856 bp, 5 predicted proteins | sample AnhtaG_FD_183114 | JGI IMG/M metagenome (GOLD analysis project Ga0209979, IMG submission 183114) | Deep subsurface microbial communities from Anholt, Denmark to uncover new lineages of life (NeLLi) - Anholt_01485 metaG (SPAdes) (version 2) | ecosystem: Environmental > Aquatic > Marine > Oceanic >...
CGGACTTGAATTGCATCCTGAGAAAACTCGTATCATCCACTTAGACAGAGAACAGCGATGCAGGACTAACAGGAAAGACCACCAATCCCATACCTTTGACTTTTTGGGTTTTACCCATTACTGGGGAAAGAGTCGAAAAGGTAATCCGACACTGCGTCGTAAGACCAGTGCCAAGAAGTTTCGCAAGGTATGCAAAGGGATGAATGAATGGCTCCGGCAGATACGCGGTACGGCAAAGCTTAAGGAATGGTGGCCGACGCTGCGGGCGAAGCTGAGAGGTCACTTCCAGTACTATGGTATCAGCGGTAATAGCCGAGCTATTGAGCGATACCATTATGTGACAAAGCAACTGGTATTTAAGTGGCTTAATCGGCGGAGCCAGAAAAGCTCGTTCAACTGGGAAGGTTTCTGTGCTTATTTGGAGCACTACCCACTGCCTGAACCTCGCATTGTTCACTATCTGTATACACTGTCGTTTGTTTCGTGAGCTTTACTGAAGAGCTGTGTGCTGGAAATCTGCGTGCACAGTTCTGTGAGGGATGTTGATGTTCTTTCACATGGCAGAATATTGTGACACTCTTCAATCGAAAGAGAAGAGAAACCGGGAATACAAAGCATGCCTAAATGAGAGAGCTATATTACGTCTACTCGACCAGGATCAGAGATTTTTAGGCTCAGTGAAATATAAGTCTATATTTCAAAAAGGATTATATGATTGATACATTTCATTTCCTCCGGATACTTAATCCTGACATATGTCCCACCGGTGCACTACTTTGGGCTTGTTTAGTCTTCGTTGGTGCTTCGCACCAATTAAGGAGGTTTTTCGCTTTAGAGCCAAAAGATGAATCGACATAGGTATGCCCTCGCGGGCTTTCCCTGTCACACCACCGGGCATACGGGTCCGTACCACGGCGGTTCGGCTGGTTAAGCTGTTCCCTGTTCTGCCAATAAAGAAAGGCCCAAAGAATTAAAGTGAGCATTCGGAAAAACAAAGCTCAAAGCTGGGCTGCGGCTGAGCCGCCACGGGCCGTGTACGCTGCCCGTGGTTCTGGCTGCCAGGTCTTTGGCAATTCCCAGTCTCCTCAGTTCCGCAAATCGCTTCTTGCCACGTTTCCACCGCCGCCAGTATACATATCGCAAACGACGGCGTATCCATGAGTCAAGCCTTACCAGCACCGAGGGTGTTTGGCAATAACCAAAATAGCCTCGCCAGCCAATCAAGTAACGATTGAGTTTCTCAATCATCTGTTCGATTGTTACACCTCGCCGGTAACAGGTCAGTTTCCGAACTCGTCTCTTAAACCGCAACAGACTTCCCGGAGCAATGCCCCGTTTTGTCTCTTTACCGGCTATTATGCGAAAGCCCAGAAACTTACACCGCCAAGGTCTGTCTACTTCGCTCTTGGACTGATTGACCTTAAGTTTAAGCTTACGGGTAATGAACTTGCTGATGCTTTCCATTACTCGACTGCCCGCTCGTTCGCTGCGAACATAAATATTACAATCGTCCGCATAGCGTACAAAGCGATGACCTCTTCGCTCCAACTCTCGGTCAAGCTCATCAAGAACAATATTCGATAGCAATGGCGATAAGGGACCACCTTGTGGCGTCCCTTCCGTCGTAGCACTGACCAGTCCGTTCTCCATCACTCCGGCATTCAAGAATGCCCGTATGATTTTCAACAGCCGTTTGTCGGGTATCCGTTTGGCCAGTTTGCCCATCAATCTGTCGTGGTTGACTCGGTCAAAGAACTTTTCCAAGTCAATGTCCACGACCCAGCGATAGCCCTGTTCAACATATTGCTGGCTGCGGCTTATCGCCTGATGAGCACTTCGGCCAGGACGAAATCCATAGCTGTGCTCAGAGAACGTCTTGTCCCAGTACTTCTGCAACACCTGCATAATCGCCTGTTGAATGAAACGGTCCAAAACCGTGGGAATACCAAGTTTGCGTATCCCACCATCAGGCTTGGGTATCTCTACACGCTTCACAGGCTCAGGACTATAAGTGCCCGCAAGTAGTTGCTCTCGAATCTGGGGCCAGTGCTTCTTCAGGTAGCTCGATAACTTCTTGACGGTCATACCATCAATACCAGGGCTACCTTTGTTCTGCCTGACTCGTTGCAGTGCTCTCCTTAAATTCTCACGCTGGCATATTTCCTCCATTAACAAAACAGCTAACGCCGGGTCTTCGGGTGTACGCTTCGCCTTGGACGCTTCGGTCCCTTTATCCGCAGCCCTCGGGGCTTCACCCCTACCCTCTGCCATAAAGGCCAGTTCCAACTGGATTTTCCGCCGCTTTGTGCCCATGAGTCGCGTGTCCTACTAACCGCTCCATTTACCTCTCTTATCGAGGGGGACCGTTCGGGCCTTCCCCACCTTCGGCGAGTACTATGCCCTCTGCTGACTTCTGCATGGCGGTCAGGAAACCTCACGATTGCCTCAGTCCCGAATTCGGGACACCATACAGACCTCCCGAGGTAAGCTCGACAACTTTCACCGCACACCTGCCGAATTTACAGCCCTGGACTTTGATGGATATGGACTTTGTTGTCTCTTGCCAACTCGTCCAGCCAGCACTGCCTCGTATTCGGTTTCTGTCCGTCAAGTCACGGCTTTGCTCCACGCTTCCTTAGAACCCTGCCTCACGGCAACGCTCTTGCGCTTCGCTAACACTTCACCTCCATCAGGTTGTGTAGAGGACTTACACCTCCAAGTTGCCGAACATGCTCGGCACACAAGACGGGGGATTTCGCCCGGAGCGAATCCCGCTACCCGCTCCCCGATCGGAGTCGAAGACAGGCTTCGCGGGCACAGGCAGGGGCGCATCTGGCGACTTCGATTGCGATCCGCCTGTCCTGCTGCGGCAGCGGCCTTTGCCGCGACGAGTTGGTAGTCCGCCCACGGCGTATATCCATATTGATTATTTCGGAGATTCCTGCACTCGGCTTCGCCTCACTCGAAATGACGGGCGAGAGGATGGAGGGAGAATTAGCCGTGGGCCAACGCAGATTTAATTTTAATTGAGTTTGACAATTTCCTTGAGATATGGTATGCTATATTTATAAAAGTGTGTGGAGGGCGTCCGGCTCACGATTACCGGCTTTTCACCATACTAAAAACCAGGCTATTTGGGATATCAAATGAAGCAAGAGGAGGTCTTGTGAACCATTCATATATCCAAAGAAAATTAGCTGCCGTTACATCGATTGGGTTGTGCTTATTTTTCTATTCTGTTCTTTTAGCTGAGCCGGTTAGCCTTGAGCAGGTACAAAAAGCTGCGGAAACGTTTCTCAAGGTGCAGGATGCCCGTCAGGAAAAACAAATAATGTTGTTCTCGGTGCAGGGCGAACAGAAATTGCCTGTCAGAGAATTCACCGCTACGGCTCTAAGGGAAATTCGTGATGATGATGGGATAGTTCTTGCATACGTTACCGAGCTGGAGCCGCGCGGCTTCATAGCAACCTCTGCAGATACAGATATCACTCCGATTATTGCCTATTCTTTCAAAAGCTCTTTCCCGGACGATGAAGACAAAAAAAATCCCCTCTACCGCCTGTTGAAAGAGGACATGAAGCTAAGAACAAAGGCGCTGGTCGAATATGACCAATTCAAGACGATGGAAAACAACAACCTATGGAATCTTTATGCCAACGAAGATACAGGACAACCTGTGAGCCTGACATTCCAGCAGTGGCCCCAAGAGAATACGACTTCCACCGGCGGGTGGCTGGAGACCGCGTGGCACCAGGAGCTACCTTACAATGACCTTTGTCCGCTCGACCCGGTTGATGCCAACAGAACTTATGTGGGCTGTGCGCCGACGGCGATGGCACAGGTCGTTAATTATCACCGGCAATGTAACGTACATTTCGACGAGAATGATTCATATACAACGTTCGCCGGTATTGACTTCGACGGTGACAGCAGCTTGTACGATTTCCCTTCTTTTGAGGAGCTGAATGAGTATCTTGCCGCCTTGAGACTTAAATACAGTCAACAGGCAGAGCTGGATGATACGGATGTCGCCGCACTTAGTTTTGCCTGTGGAATCGCTGTACTTACGGACTACTCCAGTGAGGGCTCAAGTGCTTCAGCCTACGATGTGCAGCACGCGTTGCTTTATAAGTTCGGTTTCTATTCGGCTGAAATGACCGGTGGTTTGTCATGCGAATCGTATCAAATACTGCAGGAGAATATAATTAATCGGCTCCCCGCTCTGTTGAGCATGTGTCCGCCGGATGGTTTCGGCGGGCACGTCGTTGTTTGTGACGGCTACAACACGAACGGTGAGTATCACCTTAATTTCGGCTGGGGTTCCCCCTATCCTGATGAAATAACCGAGGTATGGTATCACCTCCCGGACGGCAGCATCATTGCGGAAGCCATATTGAATATTCAACCTGTTCCAGCGGGTATTGATGTTGACCCAGCTCCTTCAATTTTTTATAGCGTTCCGGGTCAGGAAACCGAACCCACAATTATGTTCATTAAAAACAGCACGGCAGGACGAATGTTTATAAACTCGATATCCAGTCCTGAAGGATTCGTGGTGTCTCGCTCAGATGATGATTACTCGGACTACACAGATTCTTTTGAGATACAGCTTCCGGGACAGGAGGCTTCGATAAATGTGAAGTTCTGCCCGGATGAGGCGCGGGGCTATTATGGAACACTTGCGATTAACTACAGCGATGGGAACACCAAGCACGTGATTCTAAAAGGTTACTCCTTCACGGGTGGGACAGAAATCGAAGAAGGCGAAGTATCCGGAATTTGGTCAGATGCTAATTCACCCTATTTTGTATCCGGGGATATCGAAGTACCGAAGGACGGCGAGCTGATTATTGAACCGGGAGTTAAAGTTTTGTTCGTGGGACCCTATAGTATGACCATCGGCGAAAACGCAAGGCTGCTCGCCGAGGGGAATGAGAATCGACCGATAGAATTTACGGCCTGGAATAGAGACGTGGGCTGGGGCGGGTTGCGATTTATAGACTCGGGTGCCGATGACATATTGAGTTATTGTAAGATTAGTTTCTCGAAGAAACGCTCTGAGCCGAGAGCAGACTATGATTACTTTGCCGAGGACGAGGATAGTTGTGGGGGAGCAGTGTATTGCTACTTTTCGAGCCCGACCATCACGAATTGCAAGATTACCAATAATATAGGAGACATAGGCGGTGCAATCTACTGCATTGAAAGCTATCCCGTGATAAGCAATACCGTAATAGCCAACAACGCTTCGATGGGGGGCCGCCCGCGGTGCGGCGGGATATGCTGTGTTGTGTCGGGCGTGCCTGAAATCATAAACTGTACCATAGTAAACAATTCGCCCGGCGGTATTTTCACGACATCATGGGATGGAATGGAGGTGAAAAACACAATTGTATGGGGCAATGACAGATATCAAATACGCACAGATGAATCTACACCAGAGGTATTATTTTGTGATATTGAAGGCGGCTATCCGGGTAAGGGCAATATAAATTCCGACCCTTGTTTCTTTGATCCCAGCCTGGGCGCTGGGCCGGATTATGACGGAGCATCAGCCAATTGGACGCTGCGGAGCTGTTCACCTTGCATCAACTCCGGAACACAAATATATCTTCCGGAAGCCGACCTGGCGGGCAGTCCAAGGATTTACAGCGATATTGTCGATGTAGGGGCTTATGAGAACCAATCAGACTTGCCTTTGATGACCATCAAGCCTTCCGCTACGGTCGATGCGGGCTTTGTACGCACTGATGTAAATGCGACCATCGGCTTTGATATTAAGAACACAGGCAAGATAGACTTCAAAGTAGAGAGCCTGAGCATTACCGATGGGAACAATGTTTTTTCGATAGCCACTGGGATCGATGATTATCTTCTGGCACCGGGTGATTCGGTCCGGGCGGAGATTGGATTTGCTCCGATAGAAGAGAGGATTTATACCGGCACTGTCCATGTTCATTCAACCAGCAGCAATGCTCCACAGAAACGAATTACTCTTCGTGGAGTGGGGGTATCGGGAACCATCATTTCCGGTGGCGAAGTCAGTGGTACCTGGACGAAGGCTGAGAGTCCCTATACCATTGCAGGAGATATCAGTGTTCCAAGAGGGCGAACGTTGACCATTGAGCCGGGTGTGGTGGTCAAATTCGCAGGTCATTATGGATTGACAGTGGGGTATAGAGCAACTTTGCGTGCGCAAGGTACCCAGGCAGACCATATCGTCTTTACTCCGATAGATACCGAGGAGGGATGGTTTGGCATACGTTTTGTCAATAGTGAGGCCGATGACATATTGAAATATTGCACAATTGAATACTCAAAGAAGCCACGCACCGAAGAAAGCGGTTATCTGAATCTGATGGGCGGAGGCATTCTGTGCTATGGCTCACAGGAGGATGAACCAGGCTACCTCGTTCCTTCCAGCCCAACGATCGACCACTGCTTGATTGCTAATAACCACGCATTCTCCGGTGGCGGGATTATGTGCATGGACGAATCGGAGGCCCAAATTACGAATAACACGATCGTTGATAACTCAGCATTTATAGATGGTGGTGCCATTTACGTCCAAGGTTCCTCCCCCACCATCACCAACAATGTCATTGCTCATAATTCTGCGCTTGACTCCGGGGGCATCCTAACCTGGTACGGAACTCCTTCGATAATAAACAATACTATCGTTCACAATAGGCCAAATGCGATGTATCTGGGACCGACGCCCTGGACCTGGGACCCGGATAGTGGCCCCCCTGTGTCGAATAATATCATCTGGGAGAACGAAATATACTTATCGCCTTCCGTCTCGCCCGAAGATTATGATATTCGCTTCAATAATATTCAAGGCAATTGGAAAATAGAAGACGAAGATGAGGAGGAAGAGGAGGATAAAGAAGAAGATGACAAAAGCGGCAACATCAATGTCAACCCTTGCTTTGCAGACCCCGACAATAGGGACTACCATCTTAAATCACAAGCCGGTCGATGGGACCCCCAGAGCCAGAGTTGGATTCAGGATGAAGTAAACAGCCCTTGTATCGATGCCGGCGACCCAGATTCAGACTGGACCGCTGAACCGTCGCCGAACGGCGAACGCATTAATATGGGAGCCTACGGTGGCACGCCTGAAGCGAGTTTGTCTTTTTCGGCTACAGGCAATAAGGCTGAATAACTCAAGATGTCAAAATTGTAGGCGGATTTAGTTGGAGGATATTCAAATGAAAAAGTGTAGTCAGATCACCTTAATTACGCTATGCGTTCTATTCGTCTTATGTCCTATCAAAATCTTGGCTCAAGAATCCAGCGAGTACATTATTAACGTAGGAACTGAACAGCTTCACTTTGTAGCCCATCCGGGACTCGGATATGTCGTAAAAACCGAAGAAGAAACAGGTGGCATTAGCGCTATGAGCAGCACGATTCGAGTTTTTGGAGCTAAAGACATAAGGCGAGTTGGCGGATTAGGCCGGCGTGGAACCTGGGTTATATATGACCAGCGACCAGCCACTGAAAACGAAAAGACTATCAAGACGCTTAGGAAACACGCCCAGATTAAATATGTCGCGCCGCTGTTTTCATCTAACGGCGAGACCATAGCTATCATACCTGAAATTGTCGTTCGCCTAATGTCCGAAACAGATGCAGAGCAACTTCAAGCTCTTTGCCAGACGATGGACTTGACTATCAAAAAGAGGATGGAGTTCACCGACTGTGAGCATCTTATTGAAGTCCTGGGAAATGATGCAAGTGCTGTATTTTCTGCTGTTGAGCAACTGAACACCGTTGATTGGATTGAATGGGCGGCTCCTAATATTGCATTTCAGCCCAGGCTTTGTGGGCAACTCATACCTAACGATGAATATTTCACCGATCAGTGGCACCTGCACAATACCGGACAAACAGGCGGTACACCTGATGCGGATATCAATGCCCCTGAGGCCTGGGAGATTACCACAGGAGACCCCAACATAGTAGTCGCTGTGTTAGATACAGGAATAGATTATAACCATGAAGATTTAAAAGAAAATATATGGAGGAATCCAATAGAGCAGCCTGGGGATGGAAATGGCGATGGAGCTCCAGGATTGGTGGGGATCGATGATGACGGTGACGGACTAATCGATGAAGACTCAAATAATCTTCAGCCGGGTGAGCCTAACTATACAAATGACTTGGTCAACGATGATGATGAAAACGGATTTGTGGATGATGTGTATGGCTGGGATTTTTACAACGATGACAGTTCGCCGATACCCAATTGGAGATATTATTTTGAGATAGGGGAATCCACTAAAGATGATAATGCTCATGGAACAAAATGTGCTGGGCTGATAGCGGCCAAGGGAAACAATGATATTGGTGTTGCTGGTGTCGCGTGGAACTGTAAAATAATGCCCATCCGTATAGTATCCGTATATTATAAGAGAGTACGGGACCCTTATAATATCTTGAAGCGGGGGTATGTGCTTTTTTTTGACTTCCACACACAAGCAGATATAGCCACAGCAATTCGTTATGCGGCTGAAATGGGTGCTGATGTCCTTTCTAATAGTTGGATTCTCATCCCGCCCCCCGAACCCATAATTAAACAGGCAATTATAGACGTTACAAAACCAGGAGGAATGGGTCGTAATGGCAAAGGATGCGTAGTTCTCGCCTGCTCCGGTAATGATGGTACTGATAGTGTAACAAACCCAGCGAGGTTGCCCGAAGTAATCGCCGTGGGTGCCACAGACCACAATGACCTGCGCTGGTCTTATAGTAATTATGGCTCCGGTTTAGATCTGGTAGCACCGAGTGGCTGCTCATCAGAAGAGGAATGCGATTATATTCTTGAGTTTTTGACTACATCTATAAATTCTTCCTACACGAATGCAGATGGTACCTCGGCAGCATGTCCGGTTGCAGCCGGAGTGGCAGCACTCGTCCTATCTATTGACCCCAGTCTTACTAACACTGAAGTGCGACGTATCTTGTCACGCTCTGCCCACGATCTGGGACCTCCGGGCTGGGATGAAGAATACGGATTCGGCCGTGTGGATGCTTATGCCGCGGTAACTATGGCCTTAAATCCGCCAGAACCTGTGTTATTTGTTGACGACGATGCGCCCAACGACTCAGGTCCGGGTGACCCTAATGTCAGTGATCCTTTGGATGGTTCCGCTGAGCATCCATTTGATACAATACAGGAATCAATAAATAATGCTATTACAGGAGACACGGTCATTGTTATGCCTGGAACTTATACCGGCGAAGGCAATCGCGATATAGATTTTCACGGAAGGATCATTACGGTTCGCAGCATAGATGGGCCTGAAAGTTGTATTATTGATTGCCAGAATTCGGGCTGTGGCTTCTATTTCCATAGTGGTGAAGGAGTAAATTCAGTATTAGAGGGATTCACCATAACCAATGGAAATGCTGATGACGGCGGCGGAATGTATATCTATGACAGCAGCCCAACGATAAACAACTGCATGTTTATTGGCAATTCAGCTGAGGATGACGGCGGCGGGATATATATATGGAGTGGCGACCCTAACATGATTAACTGCATCTTCAGCGGAAACTCCGCTAACTTCGGAGGAGGAATATACAACTCCCATAGCAATCCAAAGGTAACCAACTGTATCTTCAGTGGGAACTCAGCCTACGATGGGGGTGGGGTATATAACTATAAGAGCAACTCAACTTTGACCAACTGCATCTTCAGCGGAAACTCAGCTGGTTCGGGCGGCGGGATGTATAATGACGACAGCAATCCGACGGTGGCCAACTGCACGTTCAAAGGAAACTCGGCGGAGCTGATGGGCGGTGCTATGAGAAATTCCTTCATCAGCAGCCAAATAGTGAACAACTGCATGTTCAGGGAGAATTCGGCGGACAGCGGTGGTGGGATAAGTAATGCCTCTGGCAGCAGTTCAATAGTTACCAATTGCACTTTCAGTGGCAATTCAGCCAGCGACATAGGCGGTGCTATGTATAATCCGACAAAGGTGACCAACTGCATTCTTTGGGGTGATACACCTGACGAGATATATGCTGGAATACCAGAAGTAACTTATAGCGATGTTCAAGGTGGCTGGTCAGGCGAAACGAACATTAATTTTGATCCTCTTTTCGCCGATACGAATAATGGTGATTATCATTTAAAATCTCAGGCAGGAAGATGGGATCCAGTCAGTCAAAGCTGGATTATAGATGATGTAACAAGCCCTTGTATTGATGCAGGCCAGCCAAGTACTTCAATTGGTTCAGAGCCATCACCCAACGGGGACATTATTAATATGGGCGCTTATGGCGGCACTGACCAGGCGAGCAAAAGTCCCGAAAACTGAACACTATTGGTTGATTTGGAGACCATAGCTAAACAACTTCCAAATAAATTGGTAGCTGTTAATAATAATACTTGAACTCTATGTCCACATCCCACATATCGGGCAGGCCCGGCTTTTTGGTAAGTTTGACACGGTTGCACTGCAAGTTCGCCCAGCGGAACTGAATCTTATCGAGAAATTCAGCAAATTTTTTTATATCAATCTGCTTTAGACTTACGCTGGCACTTTGGCTTTTCTGGCCGCTGGTGGTTTGGAGTGTTCCTGAACTGAGCTTGTACTTGCTCGGAGGTATTCCACACGAACGAGCAACATTGTCAATTGCACCGGCGTACGTAAATTCAGCACCGACGTTATTGGAATCAGCAAGCTCCCGCCGGTCTGGGTCAAGAGTTAAAATCTCCATCATCGCCGCTTCGGCTTTCCTATACTGGGCCTGCTGGTCTATCACGCCTTTTTCCGCAGCCGGCAAGTATATCGCCCAGACAAATAACGGCCATAGGATAACTATGACAGGGGTAACTATGTAATACGAAATCGGATTCTTGTATATGTCCTTCATAATCTGTTCTCTGTCCTGAAGTTTTCTGTTCTCAATACTCGATTCCCGACGAGCATCTGGTATCGAGTATCAAGTATCGAGAATTATTTCCTCGGCACAACCGTTATACTGAAACTGTCGCGTCCGCCTTTGAAGCCGACGTTTTCTCGTGAAATTTCCAGCCCGTTGTTTCTGACCGCTTGGAAAAATTTTAGCGTGTTTTGCCCGCTGGATGTATCGCCTATTATAATAATGTCCCTGGCTGTGATGGAGATAGTCTTTATATTTAAGCTCGTCTGGGCGGCACACTTGTTAAACGCTGTCAGCACCATAGTCAGCTTCGATGAAATGGATTTTTCACCCTTAATAGTTATCAGGCCTTTCTTGGCGTCCCTGATGCGCCTTAATTCGCTTTCGAGCTTTCTAACAGCACTAGTAGTACCCGGCGGTTTCTGGCCTAACATAACAGCCGAATAGTCTTCCGCGAATCTATCGCTTAACGCCCTTTGATACTTGTTTATTGTGAATAGCTGTGTTTGAAAATACAGACCGACGAATATTAAAAGACCTGTAACGGATATCGCTGCGAACTTCAGTGCCTTTTGCATTTTAATCTTTTTGCCCTGAAAGGGGCTAAAATCGTCACGGAAATCTACGCGGTGTCCCTTTTCCGAATGAGCCAGGGCCGCCCCGTATGCAATGGCAAAATCAACCGTATCGGCACAATCGGCTGTAGTTCGCGATTCAGCCTCGGCCGCAAGCAAATCAATTCTATCAGCATCAATGCTCAGCTTTTCGCTAAGCTGCTGATGGTCAACTGTTCCAGCGGAGTCGAAGACTTTAAGGCGATTTATCGGCTCGCCACCTCCAACTAAAGCAGTGGTTACAAGCACTTCTCTTGTGAGCAGGGCCCCTCTGTCCTGTGTCGGGCCAACAAGAAACGTTCGAGCTGTGGAGGCCTTCTGCGAGCCGGCACCGGTGGAC
>Ga0209979_1004312_pt1 | contig 11853 bp, 10 predicted proteins | sample AnhtaG_FD_183114 | JGI IMG/M metagenome (GOLD analysis project Ga0209979, IMG submission 183114) | Deep subsurface microbial communities from Anholt, Denmark to uncover new lineages of life (NeLLi) - Anholt_01485 metaG (SPAdes) (version 2) | ecosystem: Environmental > Aquatic > Marine > Oceanic...
ATTATTTTTTATTATATTCAAAAATATTGGTGAGCTATAAAGAAACGTTTCCATTTCCTTTTCATTAAATAAATACATAGACACTTCCATTGCTATTAGATGATTAAAATCATCCTTCTTTTCAAGTCTTATAAGTCTTAAGATCAATCTTTTAAGGATGCTCTTTGCTTTTTCATCCTCATAATCCTTTATTAGCACTTCTAGTATATAAAGAGCATCGCTTACTGTTTTTCGATTCTTTATATCTTCTCTTAGAGTCAGCTTTAGCTTCTTTCTAAGTTTTTTATTTGATTCCAGAAGCAGAGTAGCTCTTTCCTCTTCATTTAGGCAATTCTTAGGGTATCTTTCTATAAATAAGTAAAAAATTGTTGGTAAATAGCATTCATTAAACCGCTCCTCTATTTCTCTTTTCATCATGATTTTTGCTTTTATATCACCCAAGTTGGCTAGTTTTTTTAGCAATGGGAAGGATAGGTGGCTATGTAGTAGTCTTGTATCATAATCGTTTTCTACCCAAGTCTGCAAATTAGAACAATGCCCCCAGAACTCTTCTTCTGGAGGGATAGTGTATTTCGTTTCTACTATTCCATTCCATTGTTTCTCAACTATGTCATCAACGGACTGTATTTCATCAAAATCTGTTATGTTGTTAACTGGAATTTCTAGAATTAGTTTGCTACATTGCCGAAATTTTTCTCCAGCAACATATATTACAGTCTTGTTTTCTTCCAATTTTAGAGTTATAAACTCGTGTACTCTAAATTCAAGCATTTTCTATCTTTAAACTAAATATTTAAATATTTAAATTTAACCACTTGTAAGATTTTCAAAAAATTTTTTTTATGTTACAGGCATAATACTTATTTTTAAGTAATTTTGTTGAAATGATATTTACATAATACAATCAGATTTTGTATAGTGAGTATAGATGGCATATTCAGATAAAAGTTTAAATGATTTAACCAAGGATGTTTTTTCAGACAAATATGAATTTGTTAAAGGGCCAGTACAAGTTAAGGGTAAATCTGGAAAATCTTGGACCTTTGATGCTGTTGTAAAAAACAAACTGAACAATTTTGGAGTATTTATTAGAGATTGGAAAAGAGAGATTTCAATTACACAGCTTCGACAATTACATAAAGCTTGTATTGATACTAACATCCAAGGTGGTATTATGGTTTGTAATATTATAACAGATTTTTCTAGGGATTACAGCTCTCAATTTGGACTCCAACTGCTTTCTAGGGGGCATTTAATTTCAACCTTAAGAAGAAGACAATTTCAAAACAATTTTTAAAACGATTTCTAACAGTTCTTAAGTTAGTGTATTATAACCTAAGAATTTGTTCAACTCAACAACTAATTTCATCAAATTTGACTTAATTTTACATTCCTTAAGTGAATAAAAAGAAAGTATTCTAACTAAATTCCTAAAGACTTATTGGGATTTTACGGTTGATTATAATAAAAATGTTAAAAATTTATAAATCACCAATTAAAAATATAATATAGCATAAGAAATTCAAATGATAGAATATTGATATTTGTTTATAAATTCAATGAAGAATTAGGAGAATTTGAAGGAATAGAAATAAAAGAGAATGTCCCTTTGTTTGAATTATTGGATTCTGACAAAATTCTACTTCTTGTTGATGTTCATAGTGAAAAAGTATGGGTATGGCAAGGTCAAAATACATCAACAAGGATGAAATTTATTTCTGCTCAAGAAGCACCAAAAATTCGAGATAAGCATGATTTAGCATTCACAATCAGTTCAGTTGATGATAGCGATGAAACTGCCGCCTTTAAAATATTGGTTGGTCTTATCTAAGTTAATTTTATAGTTTCTATCATTATTTGTATTCTTATTTTATAAAATAGTAGATTTTCTGAAGTTTTTTTTAATATATTTAAAGTTAAATTATAATTTAGCATAGAAAATTCTCCAATTTCGATGGAAAAATTTGTAGGGAGATTTAATATAAAACCCTTATTATATGAACCATTATATGAATTCACTGATATTGTAAAAAAGATTGATAAAAAACTAATAGTCCTTAAAAAAGATTTATATATCAAACAAGAAAATGAAAACTTTCTAAACAGTTTGGAATAGTCTATACTTCTGTTGAAAGATTTAAAATTAAATTAAACATGGCAAAAAATTTTGAATTCAAAAAAAGATTCTGTTGAAGAGGAATATGTATTCGAGTTCTACGATGAGGATTATGCTGAATCCTTGGAAATAGAGAAACCAGAAGTTATAGAAGAATACAATGATATAAATTTTGAGGATGATTTAAACGATGAACAACTTGAAATCATCAATAACATTAAAGGGCCAATGCTTGTAATTGCTGGTGCGGGAAGTGGTAAAACAAGAACAATAACTTATTCAGTTGCCAAACTATTATTATCAGGAGTAAGACCAAGCGAAATAATGCTTGTAACATTTACTAATAAAGCAGCCAATGAAATGATCGAACGCGTAGAAACTCTTTTAGGCAAGCGACCGAAAGGGATCTGGGGTGGAACATTTCATTCAATTGCAAATCGTTTTATACGAATGTATGCAAAAACGCTGGGTTTGAAACCAAATTATACAATAATGGATGAAACTGATGCAAGGGCATTAATGAAACTTTCCATTGAGAAAGCTAATGTAAAAGAAATAGAAGAACGTTTTCCTAATTCTAGAATGGTAAAAGCTATTTTGTCTTTTTCTATTAATTGTAATAAATCAATTCAGGATGTAATCCTTTGGAAATATTCTCAATTCGATAGTGAAGATGTCATTAAAAAATTAGAAGAAGTCTTTAAAATCTATAGGGATAAAAAAGCTCAGGATAATCTGGTCGATTTCGATGACCTCTTAATATATTGGAATCAATTATTAGATGAGAGATCTGTTGCTCAGCTAATTGCGAGGAAGATTAGATATGTTCTTGTTGATGAGTATCAAGATACTAACCATATCCAAGATGAAATTATATATAAAATAGTAAAACAAAACCCAGATCATAATGTAATAGCAGTTGGAGATGATGCTCAAAGTATATATGCTTTTCGTGGAGCTAATTTCCAAAATATTTTGAATTTTGAAAAAAAATACCAGGAATGTAAGAACTATACTATAACCTATAATTATAGAAGTGTTCCACAGATTTTAGCTTTAGCAAATAACTCCATTCAACACAATGTAAAGCAGTTTAAAAAATCTATGAGAACAACTCGTCCTGAAGGAATACTTCCGTTTCAAGTTAACTTGGGAGATGATAAAGAACAAGCATACTTTATTGCAAATCAGATATTAAAATTACGCTCAGATGGGTATGATTTAAAGGATATGGCTATTCTTGTCCGTGCTGGTTTCCACTCATTAAGAATTGAACTTGAACTGAAAGCTAAAAATATTCCATATGAGGTGCGAGCAGGAGTAGCGTTTTTCGAAAAAGCTCATATTAAAGATATGATAGCACATTTACGAATAATTGAAAATCCATATGATGAAATTTCATGGTCTCGTATTTTTTCTATCATTCAAGGCATAGGAACCTCATCAGGAATAAAAATTTTTGAACAAATTTCCAAGGTTGAAAATCCAATAGATCTATTAATTAATAAGATGTTCTATGCCGAGAAATTAAAAGGATCTAGGATCTCAAAAGAAGGTATAAAAAATATAATATCCCACACAAGGAAGTTGGCGGGATTTAATCCAGAAGACACACCTTCCGATACAATTAAAGAATTAATGTCGGTCTTAGAGGATTATATCAAATCAAAATTTGATAATTGGCAAGATCGAATAGACGATTTAAATCAATTAAGCATATATGCAAACAATTTTCCAACTATTCGCAAACTTTTAGAAAATCTGAGTTTGAACCTATCCAATTTAGAATCTAAAACAGTTTTAGCTGGAAGCACAATGGAAGAAGAAAAACCCTTGATTTTATCTACTATTCACCGCGCAAAAGGTCTTGAATGGAGAGTAGTATTCATTCCAATGTTATTTGAAGATTCTTTTCCTTCTTCTAGAGTAAAGGGAGATCCTGAAGGTTTCGAGGAAGAGCGTCGCGTGTTCTATGTAGCCATAACACGTACTAAAGATCAACTATATCTAATATCACCTTCTATCGTTCAAGGTTCTAGAGGATATCAGACGGTAAGAACTTCCCCTTTTATTTCAGAATTGAATCCTAAAGGTTATCAAAAATCTTCCGTCCAAATCAGATCAAAAAAGGATCAAACTAAAAAGGTGTCTGATAAACAACAAAAATCTCTTTTTCAAACTGCAGATGAATTATTGAAAAAGAGAAAATAAAACAATTGAAATAAAGGTTAAATCCTTTAAATCAAATCTAAAATTACTATTTCATTTAAAATTAATGTGTTTAATCTTTTTATTACTTCAATAGCAGACTGTTGAAGTATAAATAAGAAATTTAAAATTAGTTAAAAGAAGATAAATAAATTTCTATTTTAAGATTAATATATTATTTTATTTACCACCAGTTATTATAGCTTAATAAATAAATTCGGAATAATGAGTGAATAGATTTGGATATAGCTATCATAGATTTAGAGACTACAGGCTTGGATCCTATATATGATTTAATCGTGGAAATTGGAATTGTTGAATTGAATTTATTAACAGGTGAGACAAGAGTTCTATTTGACACTGTTGTAAAGGAACTGACGTTTGGAGAAGAATATAGAAACTCTTGGATTTTTGAAAATTCAGATCTTACTTTTGAAGTCGTACAAAATGCCCCTTTATTTGATGATATAATGACGGATGTACAAGATATTTTAACTAAATATAACATAACAGCTTTTAACAAGTCATTTGATTTAGGATTTTTAAAAGCTCGAGGAATAAATGTGCCTAATGAACTTCCATGTATAATGTTAACTGCTACAAATATTCTCAAGATACCATTTCCGAGAGGTACCAAAGAATTTAAATGGCCAAATTGCCAAGAAGCTTGGAACTATTTCTTTCCGAATTCCGGTTATATTGAGAAACATCGCGCTCTGGATGATGCTTTCCATGAAGCAATGATTTTTTTTGAAATCTATAGACGTGGTCTTCTCCCTGTGTTTAAATAAATATATTGAATAATTTAATTTAATGAATTATAAGCCACATTTTTCTCTTATCTCATTTTCTGTAAAGGTATGATCACATGATCTACAAAGATATTTTCTTTCTGCATTAATTTTTATTACATCACCACAATAAGGGCACTGAATATAAATTTTAAAATATTTAAAATTTAGATCTAAAGATTTATTCCTTTTCTTACTATCATTTTTTTTATTTAATTCTATACTCATTTTTTCTCAATAGTCAAATTTTTTAATTATTGCAGAATCTTATTTCTCTTTATATTTAAAAGAAAAATTAATCTGATGATAAGGAGTTATTTTTTGACGAGAAAAATTCTTATTAATATTATATACTTTCTTTTGTAACTCTGGTTATGTGGTTTTCCTTTTTAAAGTTAAATATATCAGTTACAAAAGAATCAAGATTCCTTTCATGAGAAATTATTATCATTTGAGATGTATTTAATTTCTCAAAAATTGGTTGCATTCGATTAATTTGTTGCTGACTGAAACCATCGGTTGGCTCGTCTAAGATCAACAGATCTTTTGTTTTAACTTCTTGATATCGCTCATTAATAATTTTATTTAAAGCTAATCGGTAAGCTAAGGAAAGTGCGCTTTTTTCTCCTCCAGATAAATCTTTAAAGGGGGATACATAACCGTTAACATACACAATTGGTTGAAAGTCGCCAGTTCTGATCTCAACTTCAATATTTTCATCTTCTACTAATTCATGAAACCATTCTTTAAAATAAGAATTAAAATGATGAGCACTTGAAGAGAGAATCTTTTTTTCAATATCTCTGATTAATATAGGAAATTGCTCAACAACCCAATTTTTTAGTTGAGAGTAGTACGTTAAATCATCTTGTAGTGTATTTTTTAACTGGATATTAGAATTTAGTTCCACTAGTTCTTTCTGTAGATATTCAAGACTCTTTTTTTGAGCGCTAAGTTCATTTCCAGATGATTCTTTACTGAAATTCAGTTTGTTTAGTGATTTTTTTTCAGCATATAGTCTAACTTTTATTTCTTCTCCAAAATTCTTAAATTTAAGCAAGTTAGTAATCTTGTATTCTGATAATATCGCCATTATCTCTTTTTGATTACTATTTATCTTCTCAAACAATTCTTTTATTAGAGTGTTTAAGTCTGCTTCTCTCTTCCTCTTTTCTGAGATTAGACTGCTTAATGAATCCCTTTTATTTTTAACTTTTTGAAATTCGCGTACAATTTTAAGTAATTTCTTTTGTTCATTAATTTTTTGAATTAAATCATCGATTTCATTTGAAAAACTTCCTACTTTTAATGTTGCATCTTGAAATTCTTTTTCAAATCTATCTTTCTCATGAATCGCTTGTCCACATAAAGCACACTTGCCTTCCTTTAATAACTTATCAACATCTGCTAAAATTTTTTTTACGACGGCTATTTCTTTTTCTTTTTGCGATTTTAAATTTTGTATTTTTTCCAATTGATTTTCTAATTGATCTTCGCTGAGTTCTGTCTTAACTTTAATTTCTTTTAAATTTTTTAGTTCTTCTTTTTTTCCAGCGATTTCTTTTTGAATTTTATTCAGTGATGATTTATTTTTACGTTGTTTAGCTTTGTATTCATTGATATTAGATTCTTTATTTTCAATTTGCACTATTTTCTTAGAATAAATATCTAAATCTTTTTGGATTTCTTCGATAATTTTTTCTTGAGAACTTATTTTATTCTCTTTCTTTTTAATTTCGGTTTCAATATTATTGATTTGCTGTTTTGTTTCTTCTATTACTTTTTCCTTTTGAAGTATATCTTCTTCAGGTTCACCAATCTGCTCAATTTTAATCTTATATTCTCTTAATTTATCATTTAAGTAATCCTTAATGATTTCTATATTCCTTAGGGTAATCTCATATTTTTCAATGCCAAAGACTTCTTTCAATATCTCAAAACGAACATCAGGATCTGCTTGAATGATTTCTTTTATCTGTTCTTGAGGTGTATATACCGTATACCTGAATAATGGTAGCTTTGTCGCTTTTTCATAACGAGATACCGAATATGAAAGTAAAGATAATATTTTCCTTCGCATATCTGTAGGAGCATAGGTTGTTTTTGTTCCACTATCATGGTCGGTAAATACACATTCTTTTTGAGAAACTCTTCCTTTTCTATCTTTTGATAAACTCCGTTTAATTGAATACTTCTTACCATCAATAGAAAATGTTAAATTTACTGAAGCTGTGTTTCTCCCTCTCCTTAAGAGAGAATCACCACTTAAATCCCCATGAACCAATGTCCCAAATAATGCAAATTCTATAGATTTTAAAACTGATGACTTTCCACTTCCTACATCTCCAAAAAATAGCATTGTAGATGAAGGAAATTCAATATCTTGGTTTCTAATACTTCGAATATTTTTTATTTCAATTGACTCTAATATCATTGTTCACGCTCCTTAGTTTTCTGGATTTCAAATATACTTAGAAATGTTTGTTTTAGAGACTCATTGTAACTCATTACTTTTGTACCAATTTGCCTTTCTGTTCCAAGCGTGCTTAAGAGCTGATATATTTTTTTTTCTATCTTAACATTTGGAAAGTCCTTTATTTTAACTTTGTTCGCATGTTCTTTTATTAAAGTTGCTTCAATTTCTTCATTAGTTTTCCCTGCAGAAACACTTATCGCTTGGTATTCCACTGTTGTAAGAGCATTTTTATTAATTAAAACTTCATAAGCACCTTTCTCTTTAAAATTTTGAATGATTTCGTTAGATTTTATATCATATGTCTTACCCGAAGATAATGGTCCAAATAATCTGATAGTTACGATTTTATCTTGACAATTTCTATTAGATAATTCATCTTTCAGTTTACTTAGAACTCCAGATACTGATTTATTGGTACAATCCAGAGATATATTTTCTATATCGATTACTTTGATTGGGTTGAATTTAACTTTTAAATCTAGTTTTTCACCTTTAATTTCACCCGATACAATACAGAAACCACCTTGCTTAATTCTTTCAAGCTCTCTAAAATCTGTAGGGAAAACACAACCAGGATAAATAATGTTATTTTTCTCACTGATTTGTAAAGAAATTCCTCCCTCCTTCAATTTATCTGGAAGTGTTTTATGAAGATGACCACCAGCATAATAGTCAAAATTTTGAGGTAATAAAGATTTCGGCGCAGATTCCATATCTTTAAATTCTTTAGGTTTTAATTCATTTAGCATTGTATGCAGAACAAAGATTTTCGGACCTTTTTCAGCTTCAAGAGATTTTCTATCTAAATTACGGTATTCTTCAATTTCAAGACTACGTTTCCTAGCTCTTAAACCTGTTAATTTAATTTTTGTTTTGTCATCTTGAAAAAATTTTAACTTTAACTTATCTTCTTCCGTTGGATCTCTTTTCGACACATCAATAAACAATCCTGCGGTAATAAGAGGCCGAATCATCGATTTATTTGAAGGAGAAAAGTCATGAGAACCTTGAATTCCATATACAGGAATTTCATTATCTTTCAGCTTCTTTAACTCTTTTGTTGCTAAATCAATTACTTCAACCTTTGGATTGCTAACATCATACAAATCACCACCGATAATCACAAAATCTACGCCTTCTTCAATGATAGTAGTCACAGTTTTTTCAAATGCTTTATAGCCTAACTCATTTAATCGTTCATTTCGCCAAGCACCTAAGTGAACATCGGAGATATGAGCAAATTTAACATACATTTTATTTCTATCTTATTAATGTTTAAATTAAAGTCCTGGGTATGATTTCTTAATTTTATTATCAGATTTAGTCTCAACTATTTTACCACTTAGTAAATCTTCAAACAAGGGTATCTTAATTGGTACTGCGAATTTAGTAAAATTTGACGTAACAATAGCTTCACCAATATCTAAACTTGCAATTGTTTGACTATCATCCGATAGATCTTGAGCAGAACTTTCTATTAAGGTTCTTCTTTCCGGACCCATTTCATTTCCGAGAATTATTTTGGTATTCATATTTGCTAAGATTTCTCTATCGATTAAACTTGGCAGCTGGGTAATTCCAATTAATCCAATGTTAAACTTTCTACCTTCTCTTGCAATTTTACCGAAAACGTTATCTCTCGTTTCTAATACTTTTTTCCCTATTACTCTAGGTGCTTCTTCTAAAATAATAGTTATAACGGGTTTATTGCCCAATTCATCTTTGAATTTAAATCTTTTATACTCATTAAATAAGTTCTCTACAATAATAGTTGCTATAAATATCTCTCGAGCCCCTTCGAATAAAGAAGTATCAACAATTATGGTTTTACCTTCAATTAAAGAGCTCACTATATTACTGATAGTTGATTCATATCCACTTAAAGTATAAATACCCCTTTCTACAATGTTATTATCTTCATCAAATCCAAGATTTAATAAAATTGATAATCTTCTTCTAAGAACATCCAGAGTACCCTGTGCTAGGCCTCCAGGTCTCCCATAGATACCAGTATCATCACTAAAAATTGCTTGAATCCACTTCTCCCTATGTAATCGATAAAAACCAATTAAAGCCTCTATTTGAGGTTGAGTAAAATTAAGACTCCCCATTGCATGTATTGGTTCTATTAATTTCACATTGAACTTTAAATCTAGATGCCCTGAAATTGGTCTTATCGTATAAAAATCGATATATTTTGAACTTTCAGGATGTTCCTTTAATCCCTTTTGACTTCCAGTTCCATAATATTCATTGTGAGGGTCAAATACTAATTTACCGCAATTTTCATTTTCCATTAAGTTAAAAAGAATCGTTTTAACTAAATTCGATTTACCTCTACCCGTAGTTGCTGGAATTAGAATATGGTGCCTTAAAACTTTTGTTGCTTCAAGTTTCACCTCCGTATTTAGAACTTTAGAACCAGAACGGATTTTTCCTAAATTTAATGGATTCTCAATTTTTTCTTCCTTAAAAAATTCCAAATGACCATCATCAATGTCAAAAGTATCTGAGAAGAAGCTAGGCAGTCGCTTCGGCAATAATAATTTATTTTCCTTAACAAATACTAATGGTCTTGCTAGAGCTAAAACATAATTTCTTAATTCTGGCTCATATACTTTCAAATCAGACTTATCTCTCTCTAGTCCATAACCCGCCATTAATTCAAGAACATTATCCGGAATTTGACTACCATAAAACAGATCCTTGATTTGATAAATGCTATACTCTTTTCTATTCTTACCAGCAATAAAAAGTTGCCCTAACTCAAATTCTTGATCTGATTTCTGTCTTAATATTAATTTAACTAAAGAGGTACCACGAACAAAACTTCCTATTTTTTTTCCTAAATCAACCATTTTTTACACTATTACTATTATATTATCTTCTTATTATATTTAATAAATCATGCGCATTTACCGATCGAAGACGTGGTAAGATAAATTCATTATAATCTTCTTGATTAAATTCTGCAATTAGTTGAATTTTTTGTGGTTCCAATTCTTTAAAACTAACAGCAGCAAGCTGATCTGCCTTAATGAGGCCATACGGGTAGCCTGGATAAGAGAGATCATTAGAATTATTTGCTAGATTAGAGATAATCATTTCACGCTGATCTTCAGACATTTTTTTCGCTTGATCCAATAAAATATCAAATCGAAACGAATAATATGAATTTTTATGTAATTTTACAAAATACAAATCAGCTTGTTCTTGAGCTTTTGTGATTCTATATACAGGATGGTAATACCACGCACTATCTGGAAATTTTTTGTTACCCATATAATGAACTAATGAATTTAATGAATTTCCAGTTTGGGTGATTAATCGACAAGTCTTTGAAAGCCCTGTAACAATTACTCCCTTTTTTCTTGCTGTTTTGTATAAACTTTCAGCGATTTCATTCTCCCCAGTATAGCCAGATTGAAGTGAACCATCTCTCACAAAAATACTTCCCTCATCTAGTTCGTTTGAAATAAATTTATTTGCATATGTCCATTCAGCGAACCTCATAGCAATACCCCCAAAAACATCGATATTTGGTAAACGGAATCTTCCTTCTCTTATAGAAGGATCGTTTATAGAAAATTTCAATTCATGTTTAGGCAGATATTCTGAGAATTCAGGTTCTCTTGGAAAAAAGTGTGTAATATAAGCTAATGTATTATCATCAAGAACATCCAGGACGGTTGCGCTATAAAACTCTATTTTCACAGGTGTTTTAATAGGTTTAGTCCATCTATTTGATGTGAATAATACTGCTGCAACACGATTCAAGCTTATATTAAAGTCTGCGCTTCTTAGAATAGGACCATTTCCCCCATCTACAAACCCAATATTCTTAACATTTATGTCATTACATTTTAGAATTTCGAATATTTTATCCTCTTGAATCTCAAATGTTTCTTCTTCTGGGTCAGAAGAATATGGTTCATCTTCTTTAGAATATCCCAATTTACGGAGTTCTATAAATTCCACGCATTCTTTCAATGGGTTTTTTCTTTTTTCAGCACACATGTTTGTAAATTCGATGCTAGTTTTTCATTATATATCTTTTTTGTTAATAAATCATTTAGACTCAATAGATTTAACAATTTTTAGGTAAATATTTAATTTTTTATTAATAGCTTATTGAATTCTTCCTATTTAAAAAAAAAATCAGGATTGAATAGAGAAAAAGAGATTTTGGTGTATTATCTAAGGAGACTAATACAATTATAAACAAGAAATTAAATTCAAGAATAGAAAAAAAAAAAGAAAAA
>Ga0209979_1004314_pt1 | contig 11851 bp, 14 predicted proteins | sample AnhtaG_FD_183114 | JGI IMG/M metagenome (GOLD analysis project Ga0209979, IMG submission 183114) | Deep subsurface microbial communities from Anholt, Denmark to uncover new lineages of life (NeLLi) - Anholt_01485 metaG (SPAdes) (version 2) | ecosystem: Environmental > Aquatic > Marine > Oceanic...
GGCCAGCCGCCGCGGCTTCCGCACGAGGACGGCGATCGCAGCTCAAAGGGCGGGACCTTGCGCAAGAGAAGTAGAGCATAGTGTTCCGAATAAGGGCGACAGTCCTTCCCTATGGCCTCGGCAGCTCCCCCAACGACATGCGCGCCAGCTCGATGATGTGGTAGCCGGCGAGTCCTCGCGCCTGTGCGTTGGGCGTCAGCACGCCTCGACAGACAGGGCAGAGGTAGCACATCGCCTCCGCTCCGGCTGCCTGCGCGTCATCCAGGTTGCGGGCGCGAATGCCGGCGGCGCGCTCTGTGTCGAGCTGGGCGATGGCCCCGGAGCAGCAGAGGGCGTTCTCGCGGTCGTAGCGGCGCTCGACCCGTTCCACACCGATACGCTGGAGCACAGCATCTACGGCGGGCTCCTTTCCCGGCGACAGGCGGGAGGCGCAGGGACGCTGGTAGGCGACGCGCAGATTCAGGGGGCGGACCTCGCTGCTGTGGGCCTCCAGATAGTCGCGCAGATACTCTACGATATGCACCGGCCGGAAGGGTACGCTCACGCCGATCGACGGCGCGGTGTCCACGAGGGCGCTGTAGCAGTCATCGTGGAAGAGGATCACCTCTTTTGCTCCGGCGGCGGCCAGGTTGTCGACATATCCCTGGATGTGCTTGCGGGTGACCGAGCCTGCGCCGAGGTGATCGAAGAGGATGTAGCAGAAGAAGTGCCTGCCCTTGAGCTTCGGCAGGTCCTCGAAGAGACGCCCCTCGAACAGCTCCGCTTCCGCCCTGCTGAAGACACAGGTCGAGAGGATCCTCTCGCCGGTCTCGGTTATCCTGACGGGCGAGTCGGCAGCGAAAAGCTTCTCCTGGCTGGCCACCATCTCGGCTGTAGCGGGGAACGATCCGAACTGCTCCATTCGCTCGAGGATAAGGTCGAACGGTCGCGCTTCTTGTGGACAGTACTCGTTGCAGGCGTAACAGGTGATACAGCGGGAGAGGATGGGGGCCTCCTTCCCATCGATTAGAGCTTGAATCTCGGCCACGGCTCTGTCATGCTCGTACTCCACATAGGAGCAACGCTCCAGGCAGTCGCCGCACAGGTCACAACGTGTCTCGTCGAACATGGGGTTTACTCTTCCTTCCAAGGCGGGGCATTCCCTGCCCTACACCATCCTGCCCACTCGAAGGCCGTCCAGCGTAGACTCCAGCATCCTGCGGGGAGCCAGGCACTGGCCCACGGCATACAGCTCCTTGACCCGACCCTTGAGGGCCTTGTAAAGGTCATCATTCGCCCGGCTGCCACGAGAAACGACGACCGTGTCTATTCCTTCTCGCTCCTCCGATGGCCCGCCGAAGACGCCGGAGAGGACAACTCGACCGTCATCAACGGAGGTTATCTCCAGCGCCAGCATCATCTTGCCGCCCTTGCGGTGGATACGGTTCAGGGCAAAGACGTAGGTTATCTGCTCGGCCGAGAACTGGGCAAATGGGTGAGGTATGAGAAGCTCCACCTCACATCCCCTGTCCAAGAGGAATTCAGCGGTCGTAAAGCCCTCCGTGGACCTGTCCATGGAATGGAGAAGTACCTTCTTCCCGACGCTCGCCTTCCCTGCCAGGACGTCGCGCGCTAGGACGACGTTCGGCTGGTCCGCCCCAGGGAAGGAGGGTCTCGACGGCAATCCCCCGGTCGCGACAATGACGGCGTCGGGGGCCTCCGCTTCGACCGTCGCGACATCCACCTCGCCGTCCAGATGGACGTCCACCTTCAGCAGCTTGAACTGATGCTGGTAGTAGCGGACCGGCTCCGCCATGTCCTCCCTGCCCGGCGCTCTGGCCGCGATCTGGAGCTGCCCTCCGAGCCTGTCTTCCTTCTCGTACAGGGACACGGAGTGGCCGCGGAGGGCAGCCACCCTTGCCGCCTCCATGCCGGCCAGTCCGGCACCTATGACCATCACCTTCTTCTTGACCGGGGCGGGCGTCATCTCCAGCTCCTTCTCGCGCCCCACGCTCGGATTGAGGGCGCAGGTGATGGGAAGGCGATGGGCGGAGCGGCCCCAGCAGCCCTCATTGCAGCCTATGCAGTAGCGGATCTCGTCCAGCCTGCCCTCCCGGGCTTTGTTCGGCAGTTCGGGGTCGCAGATGTTCGCCCGGGTCATGCCGACCATGTCGGCCTGATTCTTCGCCAGGATATCCTCCGCCTTCAGCGGGTCCACGATCCGCCCGACGCAAAAGACAGGGATATCCACCATCTCCTTGATGCCGGCGGCGAGATAGACGAAGGCGGCGGGCGCCACGTACATGGGAGGGATGACGGAGCCGCCAAGGCCGACAGTAACGCTGATGTAGTCGAGTTTGCCGGAGGATGCCAGCGCGGAGGCGACGCCCTTCATGTCGTCCAGGGTGAGCCCTCGCGGCTGGAACTGATCGCCGCTGACCCGGATGCCGACGGTGAAGTCGGGGCCGACCGCCGCCCGCACGGCGTCGATCAGCTCCCTGACGAAGCGGATGCGGTTCTCCTCCGAGCCGCCGTACTCATCAGTCCGGCGATTTGTGCGCAAGGAGAGGAACTGCTCCACAAGGAAACCGTGCGCCCCCATCAGCTCGACGCCGTCGAATCCGGCCTCCCGCATCCGAACGGCAGCAGAGGCGAAGCTCTGGAGCAGCTCCTGTATGTCTCCCTCATCCATCTCGTGGGCGGACTCGATGTGGAAGGAGGCGGGGACAGGACCGGCCGACCAGAGGGGCAGGCCCTCTTCCCGCTGGGGGAAGAAGGCGCTACCGGGATGCCACAACTGGGCGACCATCTTCGCCCCGTGCTGGTGGACGGCGGTGGTGATCCGGCGGAAGGGCTCGATGCAGCCGTCCCGGTACGCCTGGATGACGTATGGCTCCGAGCCGCCGCTGGGGTGAACCGCCTGGTCCTCGGTGACCATGAGGCCGATGCCGCCCTTCGCCTTGGAAACCCAGTAGTTGAGGTGTCGCTCCGATGGCAAGCCCTGGACGGCGAAGTTGCTGAGGTGGGCGGTGCTGAGGATTCGGTTGCGAACCGTAAACGAGCCGATCCTGAAGGGGGTGAACAGGTGCTTAAACTGCCCTCTGGCCGTCTCTGGTGCGGTGGTCATGGCTCCTGCTCCTTTGCTTCTGGCCGCCACCTGGCGACCGGGCCATCGGACCGATGGTGCTATGCTGCTGATGCTGCCGCCAGCGGCTCGCCCCCGGACCGGTCTCATTCTACTCCCCCGCTACCTGTCGTGGGCAGCCCATTCTCAGGGGCGACCGATTGTGATATGGTCTGCGCGACGGAGTCTTGAGGGCCTGTCTGCGAAGGAGGCGCACCATGGCAGAACCGGAGCTTCTGGCAAGGATGTACCACACCATCATGAGCGGTCTGGTGCGCGACGGCCGTGCCCCACACTACACGGAACTCGCCACCGAGCTGGGCCTCTCTACGGACGAGGCCCGGCAGGCGCTGCACGAGCTCGACGGAAGGGGCGTGCCGGGCTTCTGGGTTCGCCCGGGCACTGATTTCGTGGAGTCCTGCGCGCCCTTCTCGAACATCCCCACGCAGTATCTGGTCTCTGTAGAGGGCCAGCAGAGATGGTACGGTCAGTGAGGGTTTGAGTCGCTAGCGGTCAGCTGGCTCTACCCCGGCAAGGAAGTCCAGATCGACTGCCCGTGCCTCGACTGCAATGAACCGATACGGGTGCGGATGCGGGACGGGGAGATCCTGGAGGCCTCGCCGCCCAGCATCGTCGGGCACGTCAACGTGCCGTTCTCGCGCTGGCGCGAGAACATAGCGTCCGCCTGAAGCCAAATGAACCTCTTCCGGTCGGAAGAGCACGTCCGCAACTGGTCCCTGTACGACCCGGAGAGCGCTGACGGCATCATGTCGCTCAAAGACTACGCTACCCTCTTCGGGGTGGGGTTGTTCCGCGAGCGGCTGGCCCCCGACTACGTGCTCCGGATACCGCAACTGGCAGGTGAGTGGATGGCGACCCTGGCGAAGCTGGGGAAGACCGGTCCCTTCTGGCAACTGCGCCCCACGTAGCCTGACGCAGGGCTGAGGAAAGGGCGCAAGGGCGGCCGGTTCATTCCTCTACCTCCCCGGCCTCCCCGGGGATGCCGCCGCGCGTGCGCAGCCTTCGATAATACTGTCGGGACTGGTATAGGGCGGCCAGCGGGTTGTGGCCGAGCAGCCTGTCTTTGACTGCGAACACCGTCGTGAGAGCGTTCGCATATTTCAGGAAGAGGGAATCATGCCCCACGCACAGGCCCATAGCGATGTTGAAGTGGCAGCCCTCTCCGTTGACGATTTCGGCCTGGGATATGGGATTGCACATGGACTCATAGCTTCCTGGGATTATCTTCTCCTCGTCCTTCACGCCGATCTCTTCTTTGGGGATTCCTCCCGCTTTGCAACACACCGACACGACCTCGAATCCCCTGTGCTCTAGGAGCGGGACCAGTACCTCCGCTTCCTCCATGAATCCTATGCAGAATACGACGCCCAGTTTCCGGTAGCCCATCCTCTTCGCGAAGGCGATGATCTCCTCCAGCCTGGTCGTGGCCGGCGACGGGGTGCTGGGGGCCCAGGGCACACGTGTATATGCTGTGCCTTCCACCACCGAAGCGACCCGCGCGAACTCCGCTAGTTCCGGTTCGCGGTAGCGGGCCATGGCCTTCTCGATTACGTCTGCCCTGGTCTTGGTCGGACAGTTCGGCGGGCCTTTCATGAAGGCGGGGCTGTAGCATACCGGCGCCGGACACCTGGCGCAGTCCGGAAACTCTTCGTGATCCGTACTTTCCTCGGACATCTCAGCTTCTACCCTCTCTGTCCATCCAAGAGCCCCATTACAAGGCGAAATGCTACACCCCGCGCTCGCCGGCACACCCTTTCGGGCACGTCCGAGCTGCGGAAGCGTTCCAGGCCCTCCGGTGTGCTCAGGTCCACCCCCGTCAGCTCACGGCAGGAGATGGTGCCCATCTCCTCCTCGAAGCGACGGCGGAACTCCTGGCCGAGGGTATAGGCCCGGTCACGGGACTGCGACGCCTCCTCTCGCCCGTGCCTCAGGCCAATGGCCATCGTCCCGCCGACCACCGCCCCGCAGACCGCACCCGTACGCCCAATGCCGCCGCCGAAGGCGGTGGCAATCCTGGGGACAAGCCTACTCTCTATTCCCAACTCCTGGCACACGGCCAGCAACACCGATTCCGCTCAGTTGTAGCCGAGGTCCCCAAGCCGTTCTGCTCTATCTGGCTTCATACACCCTCCTCAGACGCCCCACACGTGGGATTCTACCCCGCCCAATTCTAACCCGATCCGGCCGGTGTAGGAGAGCAAGGTTGTACGCCTATTCCGGCCTTCGCCGCAGGGTCTCCTGCTGGTCGAAGGGCATGACCTCAGGCTTGGTCGCTTCGTACACTATGTGGACGCCGGGGAGGTCCCGGAACTCCTCCCGTATGGCAGCCAGTGTCTCGGGAGGAAGTGGTGCGACCGCGCAGGGACGGAGCGGCGTGTTGATCTGGACCTCGTCGGGCGAAAGCTGGGCCGCGATGGCGGCCATCGGGCGGGCAGCGTCGCGGTTGGCCTCAACGAACATGATCTGAAGGGCCAGCCTGCCTCGGTATGTTCTCCTGAACAGGGCGATGGCCTCGACGATCTCTTCCAGCGAGAAGCCAGCCAGCGGCCGGTTGATGCGCTGGAATAGCTGCTCGTCCGGGGCGTCCAGCTTGGCCACGACCACATCCGCAAAGGCCAGGTCCTCGCGCACGTCCTCTCTCGTCATCAGCGAGGAATTCGTCAGGACGGCCACCGGTAGGCCCAGTGCTCTCCGCGCCAGCCGGATGGCCTCTCCGAGGTTGGCCCCTAGTGTTGGCTCTCCCATCCCCGAGAAGGTGACGTAGTCGGCAGGCACACCTCGCACCGCCTCTAGTTCTTGAGCCAGCGCGTCGGGGGAGACGAAGTCGGCGCGCTCAGCGAGCGGGCGAGCCGTCCGGCCAAGCTGACAGTAGATGCAGTCGAAGCAGCAGGTCTTGCCGCCGGCGGGCAGCAGGTCGATCCCCAGGGACCTTCCCAGCCGCCACGAGGGTACGGGCCCGTACACGATGGACACGGGTCACCCCCTCGTGCCCTGCCGCTGCATGGTCAGCAGGCGCACGCCCTGCATCTGGCGGAAGGTGGCGCCCTCAGACAGGCAGCGCAACGCCCGCTCCGGGTCGACGACCCGTGTGCCAGAGATCACGTCCACCCCGTAGTCGAACAGGACAGGCGAGAGGGGCGTGGTGGGCCCAAGGAGCATGACAGTGCTCCCTGGCCGGCAGAGGCCCAGCAGAGGCTCCACAGTGTGATTGATGAAGGCGCTGCCGGTGATGGCGACGATGTCCGCCTGAGGGATCAGGGCTTCACCCTCCTCGGCCGTCAGGTCACCTGGTCCGGGCTCAAGCTCAATGACCCAGAGCTGGCTCGCCGCTTCACGGAGGTCTGGCACGAAGGGGAAGTGGCCGACCAGGGCTACCTTTCTGCCCCGGCCTCGCTCGATCAGGAACTGGCCGGCGTTGAGGTCGATGCAGCGTGCCTCATCGACGTCCAGGAGGGAGTTGATGGCGGCCAGCCCGATGCCCGCCTCCAGTGTGCTGTCCGAGAAGGCAAGGCAGGTCAGCTCCAGGGCGCTTCTTCCGGCCAGGTTGCCAACATCCCCCACGAAGATGGCGCCATGCTCATGCTCTTCCGGCATTACAGTCGAAGCGAGGCCACAGGCCTTGCTCCACACGGCCGTCCAGAACGGCCCAATCCGCACCTCGCGCGCCGGAGCGTCCTTCTTCAGACTAGCTATCAGTTCTTCCAGGATCTTCATTAGGGTGCCCGGGCCTCAGCCCTTGCCGAACCGGCAGTGCGGGTAGGTGCAGCCCTCGCCCAGTGGGCTTCACCAGCAGTCGGTCATGTACTGCGGTCATCAACTATAGGACAAGCTCGACGCCGCTCACGCGCAGTTCTTCGTCTGTGACCGTCCTCAACGGGGGCCGAGCGCTCACATCCATTCCAGGCTCGTACTTGAAGATCTGCGCGAGTTCCCTGTTGAGCATGAAGCACAGGCGGGCAAGCGGGATCTCCATAGGACAGGCGTCCTGGCACTGACCGCAGTTCACGCAGGAATCGATGACGTGTACGGTCCGGATCATCGGGAACATGGCATCAGGCGGGATCTCGCCCCCGGCCACCGCGCCCCTGTCTGCCTCTAGATAGCAGTCCTTGCAGTAGCAGATGGGGCAGGCGTCCCTACACCCAAAGCACTTGATGCACTGGCTGAACTGGCCGGAGGGGCCAAACCAGTAGTTGAACCGCTCTTCAGTGCTCATCGCCTGGAACTCGGCGAAATCCCTCTCCTGCCACTGTCGCGCGAGCTCGCTGGCTGCCCAGTCTTCTGCTCTCCTTGATTCGACGGCCTGGTCGCTCGGCTGCTCCACTTTGACGTAGCCGCCTTCGATCGCCCTGTCGATGAGGTCGGCCCCTCTCTCCGAACAGACCTCTATGAACGTCGCCTTCCTGTCCTCTGTCCCCCACTTGCCGCATGCTATGTCCGCCATGGTCGGGATGTTGAGGTCACATCTCCGGCAGTTCTCTCTCCGCCCAAGCCCCCTGGCCTCCATCTCTGCCAATTCCGTCTCTTTCTCCTTGCCATCCCGTAGCGTTACCTTCAGCTTGCCGTCTCCGATGTCCTCCCTGACAACGTCGCGGGGATCCACCCCAAATTCCTCTTCCATCATCCTCTGGGCTGTCACCGGGCGCATGGTACCGGTGCAGTTCAGGCCGATGAGCAGCACGTTCTCAAGGTTAATCTGGTTACGCTTGGCGAGCTCAATGATGGCCTTGGCGTCGCACGGCTTGCAGGTCACGGCTACCTTCAAGTCGGAGGCACCATCCAGGTATTCCTTGAGGCAGCGGGCGATGTTGGCGGAGACCGAGTGCAATGCTCCCGCCGTCCCTATTAGCTCGTCAGAATCATCGATCAGGACGGGGATGCCGTCATACCTGTTGCCATCTCTCGCCTTTACGGCGAGCACGGCGTCGGCCTGGTTGCTGTCCAGGGCGAACTTGAGGAGGGAGGTAACCGCGCCCCCGCATTCGGCGCTGTCGGCTATCGCCTTGTCTGAGGACCAAGCCCAGTAGAGATCCCCTTTCATCCCTGCACCTCCTCTTTGACAGCGCACACCTTGAACTCCGGCATCTTGCTTGTAGGGTCAAGAGCGGGGTTCGTGAGGATGTTGGCGCATGACTCCGAGAAATGGAAGGGCACAAATATGGACCCTTGTGGCACCCGTTCGGTCACCTTGGCGGTGGCCTCTATTCTCCCTCGTCTTGTCTCCAGGACGATCCGGCTCCCGCTCCTGACGCCCAGCCTGGTGGCATCCTCGGGGTTGATCTCGACGTACCCTTCAGGCACCTCGCTATTCAGCGTATCTGTCCTCCGGGTCATCGTCCCGGTGTGGTAGTGGAAGAGGCTCCTGCCGGTGTTGAGGATGTCGGGGTAATCCGTGTCCGGCAATTCCGCCGGAGGTTTGTACTCCACTGCCTGAAAATGGCCCAAGCCGTCGGCGGTGGGGAAGCTCTGAGCAAACATGGTGGGAGTGCCAGGGTGATCCTCCGCAGGGCAGGGCCAGTGAATGCCCCCCGTCTTCTTCTCCAGCCTCTCGTAGGTGATACCCTTGTACTGGGGGACGCAGCTTCTGATCTCGCCGAATATCTCCGCGGCTGAGGCGAAGTTAAACTTGTCCTTGTAGCCCATCTTCTCCGCCAGCCTGCAGGTGATCCACCAGTCGGGCATGGCCTCGCCGGGAGGGTCGATGACCTTGTTGATCTTCTGGACCCTCCTGTCTACCCAGGTATGGGTCCCTTCCCTTTCCACCCAGCAGGCGCTTGGCAGCACCACGTGGGCATGTTCGGCTGTCTCGGTCAGGAATATGTCCTCAACCACGAAGAAGTCGAGATTATCCAGAGCCCTCTTGACATTCGTAGAGTCGGGGGCAGCTATGACGGGGTTTGCGCCCACCAGGTAGATAACGCTGCAATTCTGAAGCATGTCCATGTAGGTCAGGCCGGGTTGAGTGGGCAGGTCATCGACGCCCCAGGCATTCTTGAAGAAGTCTGCGGATTCCTGGCCTACCCGCTTGAATCCAGGGTAGAAGACATTGAGACATCCCATGTCGCCTGTGCCTTCGCCGTTGATCTGCCCTCTGAGGGAGTTCACTCCGGTGCCCGGCCTTCCGATGTGCCCGGTCAGAAGCGCCAGGTCGGCGAGGGCCATCACGTTATCCGTGCCGGTGGTGTGCTGAGTGATGCCTTCGTCGTAGAGGATGCAGCCCTTCTCTGCCTTGGCGTAGGCGGTGGCCGCCTCCTTGATCTTCTCCAGGGGTACCCCGGTGATGTCTGCCGCCCGCTCGGGGGAAGTGGCGGACAGAGCAGTACGAAGCTCATCGAACCCCGCAGTCCTCGTCCCTATGAACTCTTTGTTCTCAAGGCCCTCAGCAAGGATAGTGCTCATCATGCCGTTGATGAGCACTACATCTGTACCCGCCTCCAACTGCAGGTGGATGTCTCCCAGACACCTTGCGGTGGCGGTCCTTCGGGGGTCCATGACGATGATGGTCGCCCCCTTCCTCTTGGCCCGAAGCACCTTCCTGGCTAGCATAGGGAAGGTCTCTTTAATGTTGGTGCCGGCAACGATTACGCAGTCAGCCTGCTCGATATCGAGCTGGGATGTCTGCATCACCCCGGAGCCTACCGTAGGCAGGAGGCCCGCCACCGTCGCCGAGTGGCAGAACCTCGCGCAGTACTCGACGTTGTTCGTGCCCATGATGATGCGGGCGAACTTCTGAAGCAGGTAGCTTTCCTCGTTGGTGGTCTTGCCGGAAGCGATGGCCCCGAAGGACTCTGGGGGAACGCCCTTCAGCCTCTCAGCGATGAGGCTCAACGCCTCTTCCCAAGAAGCCTCTCTGAACGTGCCATTCTCCCGGATCAAGGGCTTCTTGAGCCGATCCTCACTGTAGAGGAACTTGTAGGCATTCTTTCCCTTGGGGCAGTTTGTCCCTTCGTTGACCGGGTGTTCCTTCCAGGGTTCCTCGCCCACTATCCTGCCATTCTTCAGCACGAGATACATTCCGCAGCCGCAAGCGCAATAGGGACATATTGTGGGCACATACTGCAAGTTCACGATGCTGCCCTCCCAAACGGACTCGGCCCGAGCTGCTTGATGGTTTGGACGAAGCTGGTGACGGTTTCCGCCACCTTCTGCCCCTCGGAGGCTGAGATCCATTCTAGCCTGAGCCTATCGCCGCCGATTCCCACGGCCTCCAGGAACGGCTTCAGCCCTGTCACTCTCCTCCTAGCATTCAGATTGCCCCTCTGGTAATGGCAGTCTCCCGGATGACAGCCGCAGACCAGGACGCCATCTGCGCCTACCGCAAACGCCTTGAGCACTAGCCGTTCATCTACTCTGCCGGAGCACATCACCCTGATCACCCTCACGTTGGGTGGGTACTTGATTCGTGATGTGCCTGCCAGATCGGCCCCTGCGTAGGAGCACCAGTTGCAGAAGAACCCGATTACGGTTGGCTCAAATCCGTTCCTTCTTGCCTCAGCTTCATCCATGCTTACCCCTTTCCGATCAGGCCGTGTTCCTCGGCCATCTCGCCTCCCCGCCGCTGGGCCGGAGAGTCGGCTCTCCACTCATGGCCGAGGCTCTCGGGCCGTGCCTGCTCCAGCATGCTCTCTCTGGCGGCGTGGCCAGCTGACTACCGCTGGCTTCGTGGCCCTGCCTCCACTTCAGTGCAGTCGATCCATGAGGTTGGGCAGGTCGCCTTGGGCGTAGCGGAGGGCGGCCTCGCGGATGTCGCGCACGTCAGTGACGACAGGCTCGATGCCGTATGAGCGCAGGCTCTCGAAGGCCCCCCAGCCCATGCCGCCAGCGATGAGGGCCTGGCAGTCGGCGATGGTCTCGGCCATGGTCTGGTGCCTGGCCTCTGAGCCGGAGCCGTAGCCGCGCCTCCCTCCCGGGCCGGGTTCGGGATGTGGCTGAGCGGCGAAGCTGTGGTGGCCGGCCTTGGGGCGCGTCTCGCTGCTTACGATCTGGGCACCTTCTATCGTGAGCACGACGTAGTAGGGCGCCCTGCCGAAGTGTGCGCTTATGGTTTCACCGTCATCAGAGATCACTGCGATCTTCATCCGGCTCCTCCTCTCGCCAACCAACTCTCTTGGCCAGCCTCACCAGACTCTCCCAGACCCGGTAGAGGTCCAGCAGGACCTGGGCCAGTTCTATGATGAGCGGCTGCTCCTCGTGGCCGCGATGGCTGCGACCCTTCCCGCGACCTCGACGCCCTTCGTGTTCCATCCCTTATCTCCTTGTTCCGCTGCCCGCTCAGCAGCCCTCGACGCTGTGGCCCGGTGCTACGTTCTGCGGCAGGTGCCCTCCACCGAGCAGGGAGGACTATCGCAGCGGCTATCCCGGCCGCAGCAGGTAGTATCCCCTCCCCCCATAGACTGGCCCAGCACGTGGAAAGAGGTGAAGAGCCTTTCCAGTTGCCCGCTGCCGCAGCTCGGGCAACCTGTCGGGTCATTCTCCGCACTGCGGAGGAAGACCTCGTGCACCTCGCCGCAGTCGCGGCAGCGATAGTCATAGATCGGCATCTTGTCCCTCCCCTCATTAAGATGCGGGGCCAGGCTCCTAGCGGGCCTAGCAGCGTCTGCTGACGGCCTCCCAGAGCTCCGCCATCCCCCGCGAGGCCGGGCCGTCGGAGAACTCCACTACCGGCACCCCCTGAACGATGGCCTCGTTGACGGCCGTATCGAAGGGGATCCTGAGGGCCACATCGAC
>Ga0209979_1004315_pt1 | contig 11850 bp, 8 predicted proteins | sample AnhtaG_FD_183114 | JGI IMG/M metagenome (GOLD analysis project Ga0209979, IMG submission 183114) | Deep subsurface microbial communities from Anholt, Denmark to uncover new lineages of life (NeLLi) - Anholt_01485 metaG (SPAdes) (version 2) | ecosystem: Environmental > Aquatic > Marine > Oceanic >...
TCTGCATGAGCAGGTCGTTGGCGGCAGCGCCGCCGTCGACGCGCAGCTCCGGCAGGGCGAGGCCGCACTCGCTCTCCATCGTTTCGATGACGTCGCGCGTCTGGAAGGCGATGGCCTCCAGGGTGGCCCGCACCAGGTGGGCGCGGGTGGTGCCGCGAGTGATGCCCACGATGGCGCCTCGGGCCAGCGGGTCCCAATGGGGGGCGCCGAGGCCGACGAAGGCGGGCACCACGTACACTCCCTCGCTGGAGGGCACGCTGGCGGCAACCGCCTCGCTCTCGGCGGCCGTGGCTATCAGGCCCAGGCCGTCGCGCAGCCACTGCACGGCCGCGCCAGCGATGAAGATGCTCCCCTCGAGGGCGTACTCCACCCCCTGGCCCAGGCCCCAGGCGATGGTGGTGACCAGGGAGGAGCCCAGGGGGAGACTATCGTGGCCGACGTTCATCAGGACGAAGCAGCCGGTGCCGTAGGTGTTCTTGCCCATGCCCACCTGAAAGCAGGCCTGGCCGAAGAGGGCGGCCTGCTGGTCACCGGCAATGCCGGCGATGGGGAGGGCTGCCCCCAGAAGGGATGACTCGGCCTGGCCGAAGACGCCGCAGGAGGGGAGAACAGCCGGCAGGAGGGAAGAAGGAACGGCCAGCTCGGCCAGGGCCTCTTCGTCCCAGGCAAGGCGGGAGATGTTGAACATGAGGGTTCGCGAGGCGTTGGTGTAGTCGGTGGCGTGGACGCGGCCGCCCGTTAGCTTGTAGAGGAGCCAGCAGTCCACTGTGCCGAAGAGGAGCTGGCCCTGCTCGGCCCTGGCTCGAGCGCCGGGGATGTTATCGAGCATCCAGGCGACCTTGGTGCCCGAGAAGTAGGGGTCGATGACCAGCCCCGTCTTCTGGCGAAAGGACGGCTCGAGCCCCCGCGCCTTGAGCTCCTGGCAGAGGGGGGCCGTGCGGCGACACTGCCAGACGATGGCGTTGGCCAGCGGTTCGCCCGTCTGCCGATCCCAGAGGATGGTGGTCTCCCGCTGGTTGGTGATGCCGATAGCGGCAACCTGGGAGGCGCGGGTGCCAGCCGCCTCGAGCACCTCTCGCGCCGAGGTCAGCTGCGACTGCCAGATCTCCTGGGGGTCGTGCTCGACCCAGCCGCTCTGGGGGTAGATCTGGCGGATGGGGTGACCGGCGCTGGCCACGGGCTGGCCCCGGCGGTCGAAGAGGATGGCCCGCGAGCTGGTAGTTCCCTGGTCGAGGGCCAGGATGTATTCGGACAAGCTCGGCCTCCTATCTGGGGCTCAGGCTCGTATGGTAGCACGCGCCTGCGGCTGGGAACAGCGACCGATGCTATAAGTCACCGGTTCACCATCGGTCCCTAACCCTGCGGGATAAATCCCGCAGCACCAGGTTTTCGATTCTGGGAAGCCGCGGGTTTCAACCCGCGGGACGGTCCGAAAACCCCTGCCCGCTAACCTGAACCCACCGAGAATGAACCAGTCACGATGCTATAATGATGGTGGACGGTATGACCACTGCTGCTATCCTGGCCGATATCCTGGACGCTCGCACTAAAGAGGGCGAGCTGTACGAGCGGCTGGACGATAACAAGGTTCGCTGCTACGCTTGCGGCCATCGTTGTGTCATCCTCGATGGGCTGCGGGGCGTCTGCAAGGTGCGCTTCAACCGCGGCGGCAAGCTGCTCGTGCCCAGCGGCTACGTGGCCGCTCTCCAGAGCGACGCGACTGAGAAGAAGCCGTTCTATCACGTCCTGCCGGGCTCCAGCACCCTCACCTTTGGGATGCTGGGGTGCGACTACCATTGCCCCTACTGCCAGAACTGGCTCAGCTCTCAGGCGCTGCGCGACCCGGTGGCCGGCCACGTCCCCGAGGCGATCGGCGCTCAGGATATAGTGGCCGCCGCCGTGCGCACGGGCGCGGAGATCGTCGGCAGCTCCTACAACGAGCCCCTTATCACCAGCGAGTGGGCGGTGGAGATATTCCGCCCGGCAAAGGAAAAGGGCCTGAAGACGCTGTACGTGTCGAATGGCAACGCCACGCGCGAGGTGCTGGAGTACCTGCGGCCCTGGCTGGACTGCTTCAAGGTGGACCTCAAGTCGATGTCGGCCAAGAGCTACCGCGTCCTTGGGGGCAGGCTAGCCAACGTGCTGGAGGGCATCCGGATGGCGGTGGAGATGGGCTTCTGGGTGGAGGTGGTGACGCTGGTGGTGCCCGGCTTCAACGACTCCGATGAGGAGCTGCGGGAGGCCGCCGATTTCCTGGCCTCGGTCTCTCCCGACATCCCCTGGCACGTGACCGCCTTCCACAAGAACTACAGGATGACCGACCCTGAAAACACGTCGCCGGAGACGCTGCTGCGGGCTGCGGGCATCGGCAAGGAGGCCGGCCTGCGCTACGTGTACGCTGGAAACCTGCCGGGGATGGTGCGCTCTCTGGAGAGCACCTACTGCCACAACTGCAACGAGCCTCTGGTGGAGCGGGTGGGCTTTCACGTGAAGCAGTACCGGATAGAGGGCGGCCGCTGCCCGTCCTGCTCGACGGCCATCCCCGGCGTGTGGTGGTAGCGGCGCGAAGCTGGTCCGGTACGGCAAGGGGCTCCTGGTGAGAAGGGGCCTCGCTTTTTGCGCGCCGCCGGCGTCTCTCTACTCCAAGGCGAAGGGCGGATACCGCTGGGTCAGGGAGAACAGGTAGGCGGTCACCCTGGTCTGCCAGCGCAGGTAGTTCAAAACGAAGGAGTAGAACTGCTTGGGGTACTGCTCGTTGACCAGGCTGACCACGACCGTCCAGGGAAGGATCACGATGAAGGCCAGACCCAGGAGGCCCAGCACCAGCCAATGAGGGATGAGGAGGATCTGGGTGAACAGGGCATGGAGCCAGGTGGGGCTGTCGCTGGGCTGGAAGTCGACCTTGACCGTGTTTTCGATGGCCTTCTCCGGAGGCTCATCGGCGAGGAAGCAAACGTAAGTGTAGATGGCCATGAACAGCTTGCCGTAGCGGGCGAACTCTGCGCCGTCCTCCTCGATGAACTTGTCGCCGCCCTTGGAGCGGACCCGTATGGCTATGACGATGGGGGCGACGATGTACGCAAGAAAGTTAACGATCCCCCCAACGAGCCCGAGCACCAACAAGACGACGACGTGTATGATGGCCTGATCTCTGGGGACCTTCTCGCGGAGGGGCACGTCTAGGGTGGCGGGATAGTCTGCGGCCATGGCTTCCTCCTTCTTCCTGAATACAGTCGGGCTGGCCGGATCGATGACTCTGGTTTCGCAGCCAATGATGGCGCGTAGCTATCGTCTTGTCAACCGCCAACGAGGGCGGGGGCACGGGCGCGTGCTGTGGGCCGGCGAGCTAGCGGCGGCGACGGCCGCGGCTACTCGTAGCGGATGGCCTCGGCGATGGTGATGCCCGCGGCCTGGCGCGAGGGCAGAATGGTCATCAGGAAAGAGGCTCCGAAGGCGAAGGCGGCGGTAAGAAGAATTTGCCACCAGGGGATGATGAAGCCCATGTCGATGTTGGAGAACTCGTCGCTGTGGAGGAGGTTGAAGGAGAGGAGCACCGCCAGGCCGACGCCGGTGGCGATGCCGAGCAGGGCGATGAACGATGACTCCAGGATGAAGCTGAGGGCCACGGTGCCGCGGGTGTAGCCGATAGCTCGGAGCATGCCGATCTGCTGGCGCCGCTCGACCACCGAGCGGAAGGCGATAACCCCCACGGCGGCCGTGCCCACCAGCAGGCCCAGGCCCATGAAGCCCTGGATCAGGTAGAAGAAGCTCTTGGAAGTGGTCTGCTGCTCCTCGAGCTGGTCCTTTATGGACACGGCCTGGGCGCCGGTGGTAACCAGGGCCGACTCGATGGCCTTGGCGGTGTCGCCGGGGTCCACGCCCGGCTGCACCTGCACGTAGAAGCGGGAGAACTCGGGCTCGCCGAAGACCTCGTTGAAGGTCTCCTCCGAGATGTAGAGGCCAAAGAAGTTGGCGCTGGAACCAAAATCGATAACCCCAATGAGGGAGAGGTGTACCGGCTTGCCACTGGTCGGGTCGCGCAGCTTCAGCGCGACGGGGTCCATGACCTCGGCGGTCTCGTCGAAATCTTCGATGTGGAACTCGGGGCCGCCGATCGCGAGGTGACCCTCGGAGACAGCGAAGGCGTCGACCACGGCCATGCCGGGTAGGGTGCGAAGGGCCTCCCACACAGCATCGTCGTCCGGGTACTGGAAGGAACGGGTCTGGAGCCTGATCTGCGACTCGCGGGCGAAGGCGTCGTCCACGCCCAGTACTGGATAGCGTTCCCACTCGTTGCTAGCGTTGGGTTGGTTCAGCTCGGCGCCGACGAAGACGTCGGGCAGGCGCACCGCGCCGACGGCGGCGAACTGGTCGGTGTCCACCGAACCTTCCTTGTCCAGGGCGGCTTCCAGGTCGCCGATGGGGTTGTTGGGGTTCTCGGTCACCACAATGTCCCAGCCGCCGCGGGAGTCGTCGCGCAGGAAGATGGCGTTGAAGTTAGCGTTCATGATGGACATCATGACCACGGCGAAGACCACCAGGGCGATCATGGCCATGGTCATGCCGGTGCGGAACTTGTTGGCCAGGGGGTAGGCGACGGCGATACGCAGGGCGGGCAGGAGGCGGCCAAGCCAGCCGCCAGCGCGCTCTATGGCGTGGAGGAGGATGTCGGCGTTGTAGACGATGACAAAGGTAGCGGAAGCCACCATGAAGATGCCGGAGAGGAAGAACATCTCCATACCGCCTTCCATCTCCGGCAGGAGGCTCTCGAGGGGCCCCGAAAAGAGGGCCCAGATGGCCAGTACGCCCAGGCCGACGATGGTGAAGACGGACCGCTCCGGCAGAGCGAAGTAGCGCAGGACGGCAGCCGAGCTCAGCAGGGCAATGGACAGACCCATCATGAAGAGGGAGGCCTGCTGAACACTGACGCCGAGCCAAGTGAGGAGCAGCCCGAACAGGATGGCTATGATGCCCAGGATCAGGGTGAGGAGACCGGCCCGGCGGTAGGTGGGCTCGGGGATGTCACGGAGGGCCCGCACGATGTTGAGGCGACTCACCCGCCAGGAGGAGATGACGACAGTGATGAAGGTGACGACCACCCCCAGGGAGTAGGCGATGATCAGGCTGCGGGGCGTGACATGGGGGGTGATGCTGATGCCGAGCTCCATGAAGAAACGGTTCATGACCCGAGCGATGGCGACGGCCACGAGCACCCCCAGGCCGGCACCCACCAAGGCAGCGCCGAGGTTGTAGGCCATGCCCTCCGAGAGGAAGGCGTGGACGAGCTGGCTGCGCTTGCTGCCCACAGCGCGGGCCATGCCCATCTCCGGCTTCCGCTCTGCCGCCAGCATGACGAAGATCATGAAAATGAGGAGGATGCCGGCGGCCATGGAGAAAAGGCCCAGCACCAGGAACATGGTGGACATGACGTTGCCCAGGAGCTCGGCTATCTCCACGGTGTCCTGCTTTATCTTCTCCACACTCAGGTTGGGGTTGGTAAGGGCAGCCTCCACCTTCTGGGCGACCGTATCGGAGAGGGCCATGCCGTCGCGCACGCCGCCGCGGTTGGAGATGCCGATGAAGTCGACCTCGCCCTCGCGGTCGAAGAGGCGCTGGGCCACGTCCAGGCGGGTGACCATGCCGTCCTGGGATTGGCCCTGCTCGGTAGTGACCGCGCCCGTGATGTATTTGTCCCTGACGATGTCCACGACCTTAAAGGGGGCGGCAATTCCGGCGACGAAAACCTGAAGGGTATCGCCCGGCTGGGCGTCAAGCTCGTCCTGGCCGCTCTCGTTCAGGTAGATCTCGTCGGGGGCGAGGGCGCCGACGTCCAGCACCTCGCCGTCGAGAGAGACGATGTCGGGGAAGCCGTCCATGCGCTCGGGGTCGGCGCCGGTGAGAAAGGCCGAGGGGGTGCTGAGGCCCGTCCGCGGGTTGATGACCGGCACCGGCTCGAAGAGGACCGGCGCAATGCCATCGATGTCGGGATCATCGCCCAGGGTGGCTTCCAGGTCGGCGACGGTGGATTCGGGGACGAAGGGCTCAGCCGCTCCGTTGCCGGTCTTGTCGACATCGAACTCCACGATCTCGTCGAGGTGGCCTGCCATCTCATAGACCCAGTTGGTCATGCTGCGGTCGACGGTGTCGCCGGTGGTGAGGGCGGCGGAGATGATGAGGGTGCTGAGCATGAGGCCGATGACGATGAGGACGGTCTGGGCCATGCGGCGGGGGATGTTGCGCACGCCCATCTTGAACATGATGCGGTTGCGCAACACCACATAGGCCACGGTGGACAGCGAGATCGCCAGCAGGATCAGCAGGGCGATCATGATGTAGTCCATCGAGAGGCCGAACAGTTCGTCCACCGGTGCCTGCTCCTAGGTCCGCTCAGGGGCTGGGTTGGAAGGCTGCTTCGCCCGGTCGGCGCGCTTCTCGTCCACTATCAGGCCGTCGACCATGTGGACGATGCGCTGAGCGTAGGCAGCCATCTTGGGGTCGTGGGTGACCAAGACAAAGGTCTGGCTGCCGGTTTCGTTGAGCTCCCGCAGCAGGTTCATGATCTGATCGGCGTTGGTGCTATCGAGGGCGCCTGTGGGCTCGTCCGCCCAGACGATGGCAGGATCGTTCACCAGGGAGCGTGCTACGGCCACCCGCTGGCGTTCACCGCCGGAGAGCTCGGCCGGCCTGTGGCTCGCGCGGTCGGCGAGATGGACGAAGTCTAGGGCGCGCATGGCGGCCTCGCGGGCCCTCTTGGCTCCCGTGCCCGAAACCAACATGGGCAACTCGACGTTTTCCACCGCCGTAAGGATGGGCAGGAGGTCGTAGACCTGGAAGACGAAGCCCATGTTGCGGGCGCGGTATTCGGTCTTGGCGTTGTCGGACAGGCGATTGATGTCGGTTCCATCGACGGTGACGCGGCCGCTGTCGATGTCATCGAGGCCGCTGAAGCAGTTGAGGAGGGTAGTCTTGCCGCAGCCGGAAGGGCCCATGATGGCCACCATCTCGCCCAGCTCGACCGAGAGGGAGACGCCCCTCAGGGCCTGCACCTTCGAGTAGCCGGTGTCGTAGGTCTTGACCACGTCTGTAGCTTCGATGATAAGGTTGGTCATTGCGGCGGCGTCCTCCTGATGCCGGGGTTCTTCGCTCTCAACTGCAGTGGTCTGCTATATCTCCAGGCAGCCTATCTGGAGGATTGTGCGCTGTCTCGCGGTGGTGGCGACCTGGAGGTTCAAGCAGACCCCAAGATCAAGTTTATTGGCTCAGCATCTGTGGCACAAGCGCTGTGAGCTCAGCCCGGTTGACAAGCTGGCAGGGGCAGGGCTATATGGAGATGCCACCCAGGCAGCAGTTCAGAGGGAGGAGGGTCAGCGGAGCATGAAGGCTGACCAGCTCGTGAAGCTCACCATCGCCGAGGCCGCCCGCTGCTTCCAGGCGGGCGAACTGTCGCCCACGGAGCTCACCCGCGCCTGCCTGGAGCGCATCGAAGCCCTGGATCCGAAGCTGAACGCTTTCGTCACCCTTCTCGCGGAGCCGGCCACGGCCGAGGCCAGGGCGGCGGAGCGACGGCTCGGCCAGGGCAAGCGGCTCGGCCCCCTGGACGGCATCCCGTTCGCCATCAAGGACCTCTACGAGACCAAGGGCATTCGCACCACGGCAGGATCGAAGATCCTGGCCGACTACGTTCCGGCGGAGGATGCCACCTGCGTCCGCCGCCTGCGGGAGCAGGGCGTGGTGCTGCTGGGCAAGCTCAACATGCACGAGTGGGCCTTCGGGGGAACGACGGTGGTCTCCCATTTCGGGCCGACCCACAACCCCTGGGCGCTGGACCGAATCACCGGCGGCTCCAGCGGTGGGTCAGGCGCGGCTCTGGCCGCCTCGCTCTGCCTGGGCTCCTTGGGCTCGGACACTGGCGGCTCGATCCGCATGCCGGCCTCCATGTGCGGGATCGTCGGGTTCAAGCCGACCTTCGGCCGGGTGAGCAAGCACGGCGTCGTTCCCCTGAGCGATTCCCTGGACCACGCCGGGCCCATGACTCGTACCGTAGAGGACACCGCCCTGGTGCTGCAGGCCATCGCCGGCCCCGACCCGAATGACCCTGCTACCGAGGACGTGCCCGTGCCGGACTACCTGGCGGCTCTGGGCGGCGACGTGCGGGGGCTGCGGGTTGGCGTGCCCGACAAGGACGTGCTCTCGGGCCTGGATAAGGACGTGGAGGCAAGCTTCCGGGCGGCCCTGAAGACGCTGGAGAGCCTGGGCGCCTCGCTGGTCGACGTGCGGATTCCGACCCTCCAGCAGGCGACCGCTATCTGGCCGGCGATAGCGGGGCCGGAGGCGGCGGCCTTCCACCGGCGGAACCTAGAGGAGCGGCCGCAGGACTTCAGCGAGCAGGTGCGGCTGCGGCTGCAAGTGGGGTTGCAGCTGCGGGCGGTCGATTATCTGTGGGGCCTGGAAAGCCAGCGGCGGCTTCGGGCGGAAGTCGAAGAGCAGTACGCGAAGACCGACGTACTGGTGACGCCGACCACCGTCTTCACCGCTACCAGGATCGAGGACGAGCTCTCTACCAGCGGGCGCGAGGTCTACATCCATCGGTTCACCTGCCCGTTCAACCTGACCGGCCAGCCCGCTATCTCTCTGCCCTGCGGGTTCGACAGCCAGGGGCTACCGGTGGGGCTGCAGATCGTCGGGCGGCCGTTCGACGAGGAGACCGTCCTGAGGATCGCTCACGCCTACGAGCAGGCCAGCGAGTGGCACCTGCGCCGCCCGCCGCTGGACTAGCGGCGACAGACGACCCTGCCGCCTTCGGCCGCATCGGCGAGAAGGGCCTCCCGGACGGTGGGCAGTTCGCTCAACCGCCGGCAGCCGGGGGGAGGATGGTCACCTCGTCGTCTGGCATCACAGGGGTGGCCAGCCCGCTGAGGTCACGAATGTCCCTCCCGTTCACGAACACGTTCACGGATGGGGGGATGTTGCCATCCTGGGCCAGCAGGCGCTGGGCGAGGGCGGGTCTAGGCTCCACCAGGCGGCTGATGAGATCGCGAACGGTGGCACCGTCCGGTAGGGTGACTTCGATGTCGCGCTCACCGGCTACCTCTCGCAAGGAGGCGTACAGCCGAACTACCGTGACGTGGGACGTAGGCTTCCCCCACCCCTAGATGATCTGCAGGGCCTTCAGCTTCTCCTCGGGTACGACGCCGTTCACCCAGCCGCGCTCCGCGTAATACTCCTCGAGCATCTGGTCGAGCTCGCAGACCTGTCCCTGAGAGGGGGGGCTCTGGGACGGTTCGTTGAGGAAGCGGGCGGGCAGGGTGTCGGCGCCTTCACCGATACCGGCCAGGTTGTTGTAGTGGCGCTCCAGGTTGTAGATGCGCTCGCCGATGGTGAGAAGGCCGTCCGCATCCATGGGCACGCCCACCATCGCCGAGTACTGGGCGGCGTAGTGGTCGGGGTTCTCGGCGAAGGTGGAGAACTTGCAGACGCCGAGGGAGTCGGAGAGGGCCTGGAAGTCCTGGAAGAGCTTGAGCAGCTTGCCCTTGCCCTCCCAGGCCAGCGGATCGGTCTTTTCCGGCACGCCGACGATCTCGCTGGCCGGGGTGTAGCCTCGGAGGTGGCAGGCACCGCGATTACTCGTGGCGAAGCCCAGCCCCATTCCCTTCAGCCCACGCGGGTCATAGGCGGCGATGGTCTGGCCCTTGACCGACATGGCAATGCTGGGGTCGCCGAAGGCCTTGGCTGCCGGCTCGATGCCCTCGGCCAGCGTGTCGCCGATGCCCTCTCGCTTGGCGGTCTTGTGCACCAGCTCCACCATCTTGTCGACATCGCCCCAGCCCACACGCTCCCTGATCAGCTCCTTCTCGCTGGCCTCCATGGTCATGGCCAGGACGTTGCCCATGTCGATGGTGTCGATGCCGTAGTCGTTGCACAGGTCGATGAGGAAGGGAATGGAGTCGCGATTGTCGTTGTTGCACTGAGCACCGAAGGCCCAGGCCGACTCGTACTCGACGCTCTCCATGCGCACGTGGAACTTGCCGGGCTCGGTCTCCACCTCCTTCTTGCAGGCGACGGGGCAGGCGTGACAGGTGGGGTCGCCGACCAGGATCGTCTGCTGGATGTTGTGGCCGCTGATGTTGAAGGCGTTGGCAAAGCTGGTGAACTGGGCGTTCTTGGTTGGCAGGGCACCGAGGGTATTGGCGGCCATCATAAGGCTGTTGGTGCCGTAGACCGACAATCCGCCCTTACGAGGCGCTAGAGTGGCGCTCTCGTTGATGGCCTTGAGAGCGTCCTTGTGGGCCTGCTTGAAGGCGTCGCGGTCCTTGGGCTTGGGCAACTTCTCGGCCGCCTTGATGACGAGGGCCTTGAGGTTCTTGCTGCCCCCGACGGCGCCGGTGCCGCCGCGGCCAGACGCGCGGTCGTTCTCGTTCATCCAGCCAGCGAAGCGCACCAGGTTCTCGCCCGCCTGGCCGATGGTCACCACGCTCACGTCCTCGCCATGGCGGTCCTGGAGGATCTTGATGGTGCCGTGGGCACCCTTGCCCCAGAGGTCGCCGGCGTCTTTCAGTTCGACCTCGCCGGCCTCGACGTAGGCATAGACGGGCTTCTCCGCTTTGCCCTTGAAGATCAGGCCGTCGAAGCCGGCCCACTTCAAGCGAGCGCCCGACCAGCCGCCGTGGTGAGAGTCGGTGACGGTGCCGGTCAGAGGCGACTTGGTCACCACGGCCATCCGACCACTCATGCTAACATCCGTGCCGGTCAGAGGGCCGACCAGGAAGCAGATGATATTGTCCGGCGACAGGGGGTCGACCTGTGGGCCGTTCTCAAAGACGTATTTCACGCCCAGACCACGGCCGCCGATGTACTTGCGGGCGTCCTCCTCGTTGATCCCCTCGTACTTGATATCGCTGGTTGTAAGGTCGATGTGTGCCAGCCGATCGGCATATCCACCCAGTTCCATGACCACGCTCCTTTCTCAGCGGCTGGTCGCCGCGGTCTTTTAGTGAAGAGCAACCCTATTTTTGCGCATGGCGGGCCTCCTGGCAAGAGCCAAAATTCGCTGAAGTGGCGCCGGTTGGGCGGCCAGGCCCTGAATGTCGTGGGACGTTTGACACAGGCATGGCTGTAGCGGATCATTTTCCCAGGCGGCCAAGTGAACAGATTTGCGGGTCGCTCATTCCAGGCGGGAGGCAGGAGATGGCCATCGATAGCTACAAGTGGCTGCCCGGCAGCCTGGCGAACTACTATAGAGCGCTCTCCCTGCAGAAGGCGGAGCTTCTGCCCTGGACGCCCCTGGCCAAACCCCTCGAGGAGTGTCGCTTCTCGCTGGTCACCAGCGCCGGCCTCTACCTGAAGGACAAGCAGCCGCCCTTCGATCTGGAGAGGGAGCGGCAGAACCCGTTCTGGGGTGACCCCAGTTATCGGACCATCCCCCGAGAGGTCAAGCAGGAGGAGATCGGCGTTGCTCACCTCCACATCAACAACGCCGATGTGGAGGCGGACGTCAACATCGCCCTGCCCGTGCATCGCTTTCTGGAGCTGGAGGCAGGCGGCGAGATCGGCTCCCTGGCGCCGACCTCCTATTCGTTCATGGGCTACCAGCAGAATACCGACGAATGGGAGAACCACTACGGCCCCGAGGTGGCCGCTCGCATGAAGGAGGAGGGGGTGGATGCCGCCCTCCTCACCCCCGTCTGACCGGAGTGCTGCAAGAACGTGCCCGTGCTGGCACGTGTCATCGAGGCCGCTGGTATCAGCACCGTCCTGGTCACGACCGTGCCTGACCTGGCCGAGCGCATCGGCGTTCCCCGCATCGTCGGTGCGGAGTTCCCCTTCGGCCACACGCTGGGCCATGCCGGCGAC
>Ga0209979_1004317_pt1 | contig 11845 bp, 12 predicted proteins | sample AnhtaG_FD_183114 | JGI IMG/M metagenome (GOLD analysis project Ga0209979, IMG submission 183114) | Deep subsurface microbial communities from Anholt, Denmark to uncover new lineages of life (NeLLi) - Anholt_01485 metaG (SPAdes) (version 2) | ecosystem: Environmental > Aquatic > Marine > Oceanic...
AGTAGTCAGATAATCAGAAACTGGGGAGCGACTTAGCTCCCCTTATTAAAAGATAGGCGTCTTGAGTATAGTCTGCTCTCGCTCTGGTCCAACACAGATGAGGTTAACTGGGGAGGAGATGAGTTCTTCCAGTCTAGCTATATACTGTTGAGCCTCAGATGGCAACTGCTCATACTTACGAATATTGGTGGTGGGGGTTTGCCAGCCGGGTAGCTCCTCATAGATAGGTTGGCACCTTTCTAAAGTAGCCACATTGCCCGGGAAATAATCAATGGTATGCCCATCCAATTCATAGGCAATACATATCTTCAGGCGGGGAAAAGTATCAAGAATGTCAAGGCGAGTGATTGCTGCCCCGGTGAAACCATTAATTCGGTTACTAAAGCGAGCGGCAATGGCGTCAAACCAGCCGCAACGGCGGGGTCTACCGGTGGTAGTGCCATACTCATGAGCCCGTTCCCGAATCATGACGCCTGTTTCATCCTTCAGTTCAGTGGGCATGGGACCACTACCCACCCTGGTGCAGTAAGCCTTAAACACGCCTAGAATGCGACTAATCCTGGTAGGACCAAGACCGGTACCTAAACAGCCTCCCCCCGCCAGCGGTGAAGAGGAGGTAGTATAAGGATAAGTGCCAAAATCGGGGTCAAGTAAAGCCCCCTGGGCTCCCTCTAGGAGAACCAGCTCATCCCGGCTCAACGCTTCCTCCACCATTATAGTTGTCTCCCGAATATAAGGAGCCAGACGCTCACCATACTGACAATATTGCCCATACACATCGTCCACTGATAGAGGGTTAATTCCGTAAATCTTGGTCAGAATAGTATTTTTATAGTCAAGGATGAAACGAAGTCGCTCCAGCAACGCTTCTTTATCTAGAAGGTCACCACTTCTAATACCTAACCTAGCTGCTTTGTCAGTAAAAGCAGGACCCACACCCTTACGGGTTGTGCCCAGTGCTTTCCCTCCCCGCGATTCTTCCTCTAAACCATCAAGGAGGATATGATAGGGCATAATCAAGTGAGCCCGGTCACTAATAAATAGCCTGGTGGTATCAACACCGTGCTGGTTAAGCTGGTCTATCTCATCAATTAGCACGGCGGGATTAATCACCACTCCATTACCGATAATACAAACAGTGTCGGGAGAAAAGATACCAGACGGAATAAGATGCAGCCTAAACATACCAAGGGGATTAACTACAGTATGTCCAGCATTATCACCGCCAGAAAAACGGACGACCACCCTTGCCTTCTGAGCCAGCAGGTCAACCACCTTGCCCTTCCCCTCATCCCCCCACTGACCTCCAATAATAGCAATAACCGGCATTACTCCTCCTTGTAAGCTTCTCTTTTATTTATACCATAGACAGCACTATACATAAAAAATTCCTAACTTGACATTATCACTTTAGATTGGAGCCGATGAAATTCTCTCTGTCATTGCGAGCGAAGCGAAGCAATCTCGTTGTTGTTTCCTTTTGTCCCCACCTTCGTCATAGAGGTCTCCCAAATGCTCTTTAATATGATACACCTCACATCAATATACGTGCTTCGTCGCTCCCCCTTCGCTTCGCTCAGGGCTTCGGCTCACCCTCGCAATGACTAGTTAATTCTTGTTTGTTGCCACACATAAAGCAATCTCTGACCGACGGTAATAAAGCTAAATACGGCTATAATAGCTAAGGCAATAACTAAGGCATAAGCAATCTGATTTAGCAAAAGACCTAGCGCCAGCACAATGACCCTCTCGGCTCGAGTAAATAGCCCCACCTGACACTCCAGACCCAATGCTTCCGCCCTAGCCTTAACATAGCTCACCAACAGTGAGCCAAGCAAGGCAACACCAACCAGTAACATCGGGACGATTGACTGGTCTCTAGCAAATAGCACTAAAATGCCCAGCAGCACCACTGCCTCAGCTAAACGGTCAAGGGTAGAGTCAAGGACAGCGCCAAAACGAGTAGTCTGATTCCTATGACGAGCCAGCGCTCCATCCAGAATATCAAAAAAACCGGCTAGTAACACCACCAAGCCAGCGGCAAAAAGGTATCCGGTAATAATAAATGCCGCAGCACCAACAGCTAGTAAAAAACCAAACCAGGTTATGGCGTTAGGTGTTATAGATGTCCTTGCCAGAATCCGCACAGCTGGTTGGGTAAGATAATAGCTTGCAACCTTACGAACTTCAGATAATTTTGCCATTGACCATCGCTTTTCTGGGATAACACTGTCCAAGTCGCCTTTCTCCCTTAAACCGAGGTTGACATAGCCTCAAATTCTGGAAATTGTTTCTGCCATGGGGGGTTCACTAAGTAGTCTAACATAGTAATCTAATACCCTTCGGGCAATGTGTTCCCAGCTATAATCGGCCGCTTTAACTCTTCCCCTAGCGCCCATCTCCTGCCGAAGTGATTGGCTAGCCATAAGAGTAATTAGAGCCTGAGCTAACATTTTCTTATCTTTAGGTGGTACCAGCAGTCCCTCAACACCGTGAGTTACCAGGCTGGCATAACCGTCTATATTTGAGGCAACAATTGGCTTACCCATAGCCATCGCCTCAAGCAAAATAATACCAAAGCTTTCCCAACCGGTAGCTGGTGCACAAAAAATGTCGGCAGTCCTATAATATCTAGGTAATTCATCATAGGAAACATGACCAACAAAAACAACATTCTTTAAGCCACTGCGCTTAACCTGCCTCTCATACTTGCCACGCAGTCTGGTACCAGGACCTACTATAATAAGTCGCGTGTTAGAAATTTCTTGTTTAACTCGCTTATAAGCTCCAAGCAGATAGTTCACGCCTTTCCGTTTTTCCAGACGACCAACAAACAGGATATTCACCTTCCCATCACAGAACTCATCAATTGGCGATACATTAGGAGAAAAATGGTCTAAATCTATGCCATTAGGGATAACAGTGTAGTATCCAGGCACATACTTACTGGCAAACTCCATGGCTGGCTTTGACACTGCAATTTTGCCATTAAGCTTGCGAGCCCGTCTCTTCAACATTATAGTGCTAATAGGTCTGCCAAAGTTATATCCAGACCAGAGACGGGCAAGATATCCCAGGCTGTGTTGAAAGGCGTGAAAAGTACCCACATTGGCAGTATTTGAGAACCGTAATACAGCAGTACAAAGCATAGGCATAAAAGGTTCGTGAAGGTGAATAATATCAAAGTTTTCTCGGTCAAGTACAGCTTTTATTGTAGAGGCTAGCCTGAGTGATATAGTAATACGAGCAATTGAACCACTAGTAGGAATAGGTCGAGGCTTACCTATAGGTATGAACCTGTCGCCAAAAGTGGAAATTGCCCTAGATGCGGGAGCGATGACCTTAACCTCGTGACCCATTCTGGTAAAGTAATGCTCTAGTGCCGAAATATGATTAACAACACCGCCGGGGTAAGCAAAGTCGTAAGGGGAGACTAATGCTATCTTCATTCGTAGCTGCCTAAACCTTCCCCACAGATTTACTCAGAAGCTTGCTGTTCACCAGTAATGAACTCTTCCACCATCTGGCGAGCCTCGTCATCTGTATATTGAATAGGCGGTGATTTCATAAAGTAGGCAGAGGAGGCTACCAATACCCCCTTGAGTCCTCGGTCTAGGGCAAGTTTACAGCACCTTATAGCATCAATAACCACCCCGGCTGAATTAGGACTGTCCCACACCTCAAGTTTTAACTCCAGGTTCAGAGGCACATCACCAAAGGTTCGCCCTTCCATCTTAATATAGCAAAACTTACGGTCAGTCAACCAGGGGACATAGTCACTGGGACCAACATGGATATCATCAGGGTCAAGCTGGTAGTCCAGTTGAGAGGTAACCGAGGTAGTTTTAGATATCTTCTTGGACTCAAGGCGCTCGCGCTCTAACATATTATAGAAGTCCATGTTACCACCAAAGTTTAATTGATAGGTTCGCTCCAGTCTAACCCCTCGGTCTCTAAACAGCCGAGTAAGGACGCGGTGGACAATAGTGGCTCCAACCTGAGATTTTATATCATCACCAATAACAGGAAGCCCTCTTTCAGCAAAGCGCTCCTGCCAATACTCCTCTCGAGCGATAAAAACTGGGATACAGTTAATAAAGCCACAACCAGCCGTCAGCACCTGCTCAATGTACCACTTAGTTGCCTCTTCACTACCAACCGGCAAATAGTTAATCACCATATCGGTTTGGGTTTCCTTAAGGATTTTAACTATGTCGGCTGTTGGACCTGGCGCCTTCTGAATAATTTGAGACAGATACTTACCCAAACCATCATGGGTCATACCCCGCTGAACCTTAACCCCTGTAACCGGCACCTCACAAAATTTAAAGGTATTATTAGGCTGAGTAAAAATTGCCTCCGCCAAGTCTTTACCAACTTTGTTCTTATCAATATCAATGGCAGCTACGAAATTGATATCGCTTACATGGTATCCCCCCAGATTAACATGCATAAGCCCGGGCACAAATTCAGTCTCTTTCGCCTTCTTATAGTAGTAAACACCCTGAACCAATGACGAGGCACAATTACCCGCCCCTATTATGGCTACATTTATTTTACCCAAGACTTATCCCCTCTCCTTTCTAATAACAGAAAGGCTACCGTGGTTATCCTACTTATGTTATTCTCAGATGTCAACATCACAGATTAAATTATTGTCACAATTTTAGTAAGGGGTGAAAATCGGGACATCTTAGCCTTTCCTGATATAGAACTTACCCGTGTTCCTGCCCAAGCCATCGCTGAAACAGCCAAAAGGGCTAAAGAACTGGAAAGTGTATTGTGGTAGTTCACGGTTAAACAATCGTAGAATCAGTTGAAAAGGGCACCAACCTAGCCACACTCAACGGTCCCTGTGTTGACATCTTAGCTCACCCTAGTCTTCTGAGCCTTAAAGAAACCAAATTAAAGTTGCCAATGGCATCTTCATAAAATTAGTGCCAAAAAGGTCACTGCCTTACCAATGGATATATCGCCTCTTCAGCCCAGCAAACAGGAGCTAAGCTCATGCCTGGCTCTGGTGCCCATAGCCAACAGGATTTACTCACCAAATCTCTGACTGATGCCATTATTCGTGGTGCTGGTCTAGATAATACCGCTTGCCATCAACTCCTAATTACAAATCCCCAAGCATTAATCAAAAATTTACCTTACGCCTGGTTAAGACTCATATAAGGGACACCATGCCTTCAGCCCCACGAAATCAACTGCTAACTCAGATTGCTGAAAAACTACGTTTTTCAGCGGTTTAAGCTAGCCTTGACCAATTCTAAATACTTTAGTCCCACATGCGGGGCAGAGCCCCCGTGTAGCTGGTCTCCCATTTTTCAGGGTAACCTTCTGGGGATCCTTTATCTCTACCTTCTTTCTACACTTAAAACAATACGCTTGCACTTCTTGCTACCTCCTTTTTTACATCGGTTGAACTATATTCCAATTATACGCACGCTGTCAAGACATTTTAAGTTACTTTACCTGCCAAAAACTGGATTTAAGTTGGCTATCAGCGATAAGAGTGCTGAAAAACCTTTTCTGGTTGCCACTGCCCTGCTTCAGAGTTGAAGCGTAACACGCCTAAAAAACATCCGTCACAGGTATAAACTCGGCAACGATTTTCAAAAGAAGGTGATGACGCTGGGTTCTGCTCAAGGTAACCATTGCCCAAAACCAAGGAGCACCCATTCTTTATAGTCCGTCCGCTAGCATGGCTAACAATCATAGCTGTCCAATGTAAAAGCACGGTATCTATAGGATGAACAAAGCGTTGCCAGTAGCCATAGCGAAAGGCATACTCAAGTTGAGGCATTGAAACTGCGTCCTTTATATCAAAAAGACCACAGCGCAAGCGGGTTAGGCTTTTCAAATTAGCGCCACAACCCAACGCCTGCCCTAAATCATGTGCTAGTGAGCGAATATAGGTGCCCTTACCACATACTACTTCTATGGTAACTACTGGCAGTTGCCAGTCTACCAGCTCCACAAGGTGGATTCTAATCAGCCTGCTTCTCCTCTCAACCTTAATGCCAGCCCGTGCCAATTGGTAAAGTCGCTTACCATGATGCTTCACTGCACTATACATTGGAGGCGTCTGCGGTATCAAACCGCAGAAGGAAGTAAGCGCTGACTCCAACTGTTGTTGAGTAATCCCAGAGGGGTCTCCTTTTTGAATAATCTTACCGCTGGCATCATAGGTATCTGTAACCACACCCAACTCAATCTGAGCCCGATAAACCTTAGTAGTATCTACCAAAAACTCAATGACACGTGTTCCCTGACCGAGACAAATAGGTAAGACGCCTGTTGCCGCTGGGTCAAGAGTGCCGGCATGTCCAACGCGCCGCTCTCCAGTCAGCCGTCTCACCATAGCCACAATGCTAAAAGAGGTCTCACCCTGAGGCTTATTAATATTTAATATGCCATCCACAGTCAATCCCTATGCCGGTCAGGAGTGCTATCTATACTAACCTCATCAATCAGCTTAAGCAGGTGGGCTCCCCGCTCAATAGAATCATCCCACTGAAAGCTCAGTTCAGGGATACGTCGTAACCTCAGACGCCTAGCCAACTCCTTACGGAAAAAACCCGAAGCGGCAGCTAATACGCTTAGCGTCTCTTGTCTTCCTTCGTCACTGCCGACGCGACTTATAAATATCTTGGCATACCTCAGGTCAGGTGAGGTGGAAACCTCGGTTACAGCAACAAAACTGCCAAGTCGTGGGTCTTTGACTTGGCGCTGAAGTAACTCACTAATTTCTTGGCGAATGAGATTATTTACCCGTTCAATACGGCGTGTCATAATTTAGCCACTTTTTTCCCTTCTGAAAAACTCTAGTATGTCACCAACTTGAAACTCATAAAAATCTTCGATGCCCACACCACACTCATAGCCGGCAGCTACCTCTTTAACATCGTCCTTAAACCGCTTCAGACTGCCAACAATAGATTCGCACACCATTTGGTCTTGACGCAGCACTCTAACTGAGACACCCCGAGTTACCTTACCCTCAGCAACATAGACACCGGCTACCTTTATCCTTTTCCCACCAGGAAAGATAGCCCGCACCTCAGCCCGCCCATCAATAACCTCAGTATATGTGGGCTCCAACATACCTTTAAGAGCCTTGCCTACATCATCTACCAAATTGTAAATGACATCATAGTAACGGATATCTATACCTTCCATATCAGCCAGTCGTCGTGCTCCTGGCTCAATGCCGGTACCAAAACCAATAATAAGCCCCTTAGATGCAATAGCTAACATAACATCACTCTCAGTAATATTGCCACTGCCACTATGGATAACCCTGACCCGGACTTCCTCTGTTCCTAACTGTTCCAAAGAGCTTGTTATCGGTTCAATACTACCTTGAACATCAGTTTTGAGAGTAACATTAAGCTCTTTTACTTGACCAGCACTTATTTGGTCAAGGAGATTATTAAGACTCACCGAAGGTCGTTGCTGCCTCTCTTGTTGACGCTTCTGTATCAAGGTCTGCGCTTGGTGTTCGCCAGCTACAGCAGTCAGGGTATCCCCCACTTGAGGCACACTATTTAAGCCAAGGATTTCAACAGGGGTAGCTGGTTCGGCTTTCCTCACCTGCTTACCCATATCATTAAACATAGCCCTAACCCTACCCCATGTGGTACCAACCACTATAGTATCACCCAGCCTTAAGGTTCCGGTATGAACTAGCACTGTAGCTAATGGTCCCTTCGTTTTATCCAGCCCAGCTTCGACAACTACCCCAACCGCTGGTCGAGAGGGGTTTGCCTTAAGGTTCTCCACCTCAGCCACAACCAAAAGGTTTTCCAACAAGTCAGAGATGCCTATCTTCTCTTTAGCTGAAATTGGAACACAGACTATATCACCTCCCCACTCCTCAATAAGCAAGCCGACATCAGCTAGCTGCCGCTTAACCAGCTCAGGATTAGCTTCAGGCTTATCAATCTTATTAATAGCTACTACGATAGGCACCTCAGCCGCCCGGGTATGGTCTATAGCTTCTAAAGTCTGCGGCATTACCCCATCATCAGCGGCTACTACCAAAATAGCGATATCGGTTACCTGGGCTCCACGAGCTCGCATTGCAGTAAAGGCTTCATGCCCAGGAGTATCTAAAAAGGTAATTTTCTGCCCATTAATCTCTACCTGATAAGCACCAATATGCTGAGTAATGCCACCAGCTTCAGTGTCCATTACATTAGTTTGCCGAATAGCATCAAGTAATCTAGTCTTACCGTGATTAACATGCCCCATAATAGTAACTACAGGAGGTCGTAGCCGCAGACCACCAAGTTCCTCATCTCGGAGCTGTTGATGCCTCTTAACCTCCCTAATGGTGCCAGCCAGTCTTTGAGCCGTCCGAGGCTTCGGGAGGGCTTCACAACCAAGGTTTGTAGCTACAGCAGCAGCCGCTTCATAGTTAATGACCTGGTTAATATTAGCCATAATGCCATTTCTCATCAGTTGCTTGATAATGTCTATGGCACTTATCCCGAGGAGGTCAGCCAGCTGCCTCACACTTAAGGAGTGGGGAATCTCAATTAAGCGTTTCTCCGGTGAAGAAAGACCACCGCTACCTTCCTCGCCCGATTGTTCTATAATTTCACCTGATTTGCTCACCCTTGCCACTGATTGACTCCTTATGGAAAGTCTTTTCAGAACTTCTTAGCCCCGGCTGAAAAGCAAAGTTTTTCAGCGATCTTAATTAGCTGTTCCCGATTATCTTGGGTAAGAGTAGTACGCAAAACATGCTCCAGCCGACCACCCTTTAGCCCAATTTCCCAGCACTCCTCTACCGGACATAAATAAGCACCACGCCCCGCTTTCTTTCCACTTGTATCAACCTCCACCTCCCCATCAGAGATACGCACTAAGCGAATTAACTCCCGTTTAGGTCTTACCTTACGACAAGCCACACATGTCCGCTGCGGTATATGCCTAATACTCTTCATCACCTATATCTATATCTATCTCTGACTCTCGGTGTAGCTTCCTCAGCCTGACGCCATCATCAGCACTTTTCTTACCCTGATTGCTTTTCTTTTTCCTCTTCTTTGACTTATCCTCGGGCTTAGTCGGTACAGATACTAAAATATCCTCAGCAAACCGGAGCTGAGGTTTTTCTATGGCTGCTTGCGATTTAAGCGGTTCAAAAGGAACCGCCTTAAGCGCTGGTAGAGGCTCAGCCGCTTCTACTGCCGACTCGGCAAAGGCTAAAGTTGAGTCAGCAGTAGCCGGTATTTCAGCAGGAAGCTCCTCACCAACCATAGCCTCTTCTTCCGCCTCAGCTAAAAGCTTAGCTTCTGCCAGTTTTTCTGCCTCAGCATCAGAAGCGCTCTTGATGTCAATTCGCCACCCGGTGAGTTTAGCCGCCAGTCTAACATTCTGCCCCTCTTTACCAATAGCTAATGAAAGCTGCTGATCAGGGACAACTACAGTAGCTACCTCTTTCGCGTCATCCAGCTCAACATCTAATACCCGGGCTGGGCTAAGAGCATTAGTAATAAAGACAGAGGCATCTGGGTGCCACATAACAACATCTATCTTTTCGCCATTTAACTCGCTCACAATATTCTGTATCCTGATGCCGCGCAAGCCAACACAGCAACCGACCGGGTCAACGCCCTCTTGGCGTGCGGCTACAGCTACCTTACTTCGATAGCCAGCTTCACGAGCAATTGACTTTATTTCCACTATCCCATTAAAAACCTCGGGAACCTCCAGCTCAAAAAGTCGACGAAGTAAATTAGGGTGAGAACGTGACACCACCAGCTGAGGTCCTTTGCCGCTCCGAACTACCTCTAAAAGGTAAACCTTAAGCCTTTGACCTACCCGATACCTCTCATTGCGCACCTGCTCCACCGCTGGCAGCACTGCCTCTGTCCTACCCAAATCGATAAACATCTGCCTAGGTTCAATGCGCTGGACTATACCAGTAATAACATCACCTTCCTTATTAGTATATTCCTCAAATATGGCACTATGCTCTGCTTCATGAAGGCGCTGCAAAATAACCTGTTTTGCCGTTTGAGCAGCAATGCGTCCAGCATTACGCGGTGTAGCTTCTACCTCAATAACATCGCCAATCTGAGTATCCGGCTTGATTCGGCGTGCTTCATCTAGCGGTATCTCACGACGACTATCCGAGGGTAGCTCAACTACAGTCTTCTCAGCCCATACTTTAACCCCACCCGTAGCGGGATTAATCTTAACCGAAATATTCTGGTTAGTAGCAAAATTATCTTTCCTATAAGCCGATACCAGGGCTGCCTCTATGGCTTCAACAACTATCTCCTTAGGCAGGTTCTTTTCAGCCGAGAGCTGGGTGATAGCAATCAGAAAATCACTCTTCATCTCGGATTAGGACCTCCAATCCTATTATTCCCCCCACAACAAAAAAGTGGGGTGAAACCCACTTCACTAATTAACCTTCGCTTTAAAAATAGTATATCACAATCAAGCTTAAGATGCAAGCCTTTGAGGAGGCTTTTGCCCCTTCAAAGTCCCCTTTTATCAAATGACACCTATTTACCTGAACCGAGCCTGTTAATATGAAAGTGGCAAATACTATTGAGGCAACATTGATGGCAAAGGGGGTGGTTGCGACAGACTCTCTTGCCCAGGCAGACCAGCAAGGCATGGTATTCATTAAATAGCTGAGCATCAGCCGGCAGATTATGCATAAAGAGGTTTTGATAGGCAGGGTAACTATTACTATCGGGGGCTAAACTAATACGGTTGATGATACGACGGGTATAAGCATCAATGACAAAAATTGGCTTGTTAGCAGCATACAGTATTATGGAGTCGGCTGTCTCCTGCCCAATGCCGTGGACAGAAAGAAGCTGTTGGCGGAGATAGTCAGCATTATTGGCAAACAGCTTACTAAGGTCATCATCATAGTATTCTCCAAGCCAATTAGCGAAGGACTTAAGCTTCAGCGTCTTGGCGTTATAGTAACCGCAGGGGCGGATAAGTCCAGCCACTTCGGAGAGGGTCAACCGGCGTAGTGCTTCTAGTGATAGTGCCTTGGCTGATTTTAGATTGGCTATAGCCTTCTCTACATTACCCCAGGCGGCGGATTGAGTAAGGATGGCGCCAACTATTATCTCAAATGGCTCCTGCGCTGGCCACCAGTATTGCGGTCCATAACGAGCCATAAGTTGGTGGTAGATGCTTAGTAGTGCTCGGCTAACAGATTGGTCATCCATCAGGGTATTTCGGCGTTAGTCACCGAATCATATCCGGGGACGTAGGGTTTTATATCAATTACCGGCGTGCCATCAATGGCATCAAGCCCTTCAACCTTTAATATGTTACCCTGGCACTGCAATAGTCTAACTGTAGTTATCCCCACTGGATTTGGTCTGTTTGGAGACCGGGTGGCAAAAAGTCCCACTGCGGGCAGTTCCTGTTTACCCCTAAGGTGGACTTTAGTTGGCACTTGACCAGTTGCGGCAACCCCGTGCATCCAATAGAGAACTATGACGTGGGAGAATTCCTCCAGTCCGTCTAGAGCCTCGGCTAAGGTGCTATCAATCACTATATCAGAAACGATTTTCCCCCAGTCGCTCTTTGCTGGTAATGCTTGCTTAATCCCATTTCTGACGATACCTATAGCTTTCAAGGTCATACCGGGCAGTTCACTGGTCATGGTCAATACTTCCTGCTGGCATTATAGCAGCATATCTAAAACAAATGAAGAGAGGCTGCCTTTCAAAGCAGCCTCTTGGTTATTTCTGAGGTACCACTATTCCAGTGGAGTAAGGGTTAAGAGCTTTTTGGCAATCTTTGGATACTTGGCTATGAAGAGCAATTCATCTTCAACGAGTGGTTTCTGTGA
>Ga0209979_1004320_pt1 | contig 11838 bp, 7 predicted proteins | sample AnhtaG_FD_183114 | JGI IMG/M metagenome (GOLD analysis project Ga0209979, IMG submission 183114) | Deep subsurface microbial communities from Anholt, Denmark to uncover new lineages of life (NeLLi) - Anholt_01485 metaG (SPAdes) (version 2) | ecosystem: Environmental > Aquatic > Marine > Oceanic >...
AAGAAAACTGACACGCAGGGACTTTCTACGTCTGTCGGCGATAACCGCAGCCGGGGCTGTGACGGCCGCCTGTGCTCGGCCCACCCCCATGGTGGTCGAGAAGGAGGTCATCAAGGAGGTACCGGTCGAGAAGGAGGTGGTCGTCGAGAAGGAGGTGATCAAGGAGGTCCCGGTCGAGAAGGTGGTCGAGAAGGAGGTGATCAAGGAGGTCCCGGTCGAGAAGGAGGTAGTTGTCGAGGTTGAGAAGGTCTCGGCTCGACAAGCCCCCATGCTCCAAGAGCTGGTGAAGGCCGGGAAGCTGCCCCCGCTGGAGGAGAGGCTGCCCCTGGAGCCGCAGGTCGTTGAGCCAGTGGAGGAGATCGGCGAGTACGGTGGGACGTGGCACGCCGTAGACGAGGATGTCGCCAATCTAGGCCGAATCAAGATGACGTTGTACGACCCGCCGATCCGCTGGAAGCCGGATTACACCGGCTATGAGCCGGGCCTGGCCAGGGACTGGAAGTTCTCCGACGGCGGCAAGACCGTCACCCTCTACTTCCGCAAAGGAGTCAAGTGGTCTGACGGCCAGCCTTTCACCATGGAGGACATGAAGTTCTGGTGGGAGGACATGGCCAAGAACCCGGACTACAAGGTGGTCCAGATCCCGTGGTACGGATTCAAGTCCGACCTCAGCCCCATGGACGTCGAGTTCCCCGACGACTATACCATGGTCATGAAGTGGGACACCCCGCACTGGATCACCCCCTTCACGCTGGCCCAGGGCTTCTGGGAAGGGATGGAGCTGATGAAGCCCAAACACTACCTCCAGCAGTTCCACCCCAAGTACAACGCCGACGCCACCTATGAGGACCTCGAACTGAACGACAGATACTGGGACACCCCAGGCTATCCGTGCCTGTGGGCCTGGTGCTGCGCCGACGTCACCCCCGGCGAGCGGGTCAAATTCGAGCGCAATCCCTACTACTGGAAGGTGGACAGCGAGGGCAACCAACTCCCGTACATAGACTACCTCGACGTTGACCTCGTGGAGGAGCGAGAGACGCGGATTCTCCAGTTGTCGCAGGGTAAGTACGACATCAACTTCCGCGGCTCCAACAACCCGCTCGACATGCCCTTCCTGATCGAGCAGGCCGAAGCCGGCGACTACCACCTGCAGCCGGGCTGGATGAACGGCGCGGGTGGCTGGCCAGGCTGGATCATCAACCAGGACTACGTTCCGGATGAGGAGATCCGCGACCTGCTGCGCGACAAGAACTTCCGCAAGGGCATGTCCGTGGCGATGGACCGGGAGCGCATCATCGCCGTGGCCTGGGGCGGCATCGGCACGCCGCAGCAGTCCACCATCAGCCCCCAGTCCTGGCACTTCGCCAGCCCTGAGGGCCAGGAGGTCTTCAAGGAGTGGCAGCAGGCCGATGCGCAATACGACCCCGATCTGGCCGTGGAATACTTCGAGAAAGCAAACTTCACGGATCAGGACGGCGATGGGTGGCGCGATCTGCCCAGCGGCAAGCCCTTCCAACTGGTGATCGACGTGACCGGGTGGGCCAGGATCGAGATCGATACCCCGGCCTCAGAGACCTTCAAGGGAAACCTGGAGGCCCTTGGGGTGAACGTCGCCCCCCTGAACATCGTCGCCGGCACGCCTGAGGACACCTTAAGCCAGGTAGAGAGCACCTTCATGCTGCACGGGTGCCACGCCTCCGAGGTGGACATCTGGACCTACCCGGACTGGATCTTCCCCCTGCGGGGTGGGGGGGAGGGGTCGCGCTCCTGGCCCATGGAGGGCAAGTGGCGTCAGACCGGCGGCGCGGAGGGGTGGGAGCCGGAGCCCGGCAGCCCGGCGGCCGTACTGCAGGAACTCTACGACAAGGGAATGGCCGAGCCCGATGAGGAGAAGCGGCACGAGATCGTGTGGGAGGCCATCCGCGTCCACATTGATGAAGGGCCCTTCACCCTCGGTGCGGCGGGCGATCAGCCCATGCCGGTGATCGTCAAGAACAACGTCCACAACGTCCCCGAGTTCGGCATCCTGGGTCCCTGGGCGCCCGGCAGCCCCGGCAACACGCATCCTGAGCAGTACTGGATCGAGCAGTAGCCGGTTGTCGGTAAGTGATGTGAGCGGGCGGGGTGGCCCCGCCCGCTCACATGCGTTACTCCCAGCACTTCGACAAGCTCAGTACAAGCAGCCAAAGAACCGGGTCAGGGGACCCAGGCTGTCCATATCTTGTGGTGAGCTCGGGTCCCCTGGTCCGGCACTTCGACAAGCTCAGTGCAGGCATCTGGAACTCGCCCTTGTGAAGTTCGCTTTGGAGGGTAGCATGGCGAGGATAGTGAAAGAGATTCAGGTTGCAGGAAGAAGGTTGAAGGCTCTCTTTGACACCGGCTCCCTTCGCTCCTACATCAAGGCGGAGTTTCGTCTTCCTGTTTCCCGAAAGGTTACTCCCATCACTGTGGGCCTGGGAGGGACGGTGCGACGGCTGGACGAGCGCTGCGATCTCACCGTCACAATAGACGGGCTGGAGTTTGATATGACCGCTTATACCGTGGACGAGTTGGGCGAGACGGAACATGGGCATCTGGATGCCATCATAGGCGCCCTGACCATGGAGGAGTGGTATATCAAGCTGGACCCCCATACAGGGGAACTAGACCTTTCAGGGCTGAGGAAAAGAGAGTTCACCGAGTATTCGATAGGGAAAATTTGTTTGGCGGAAGCAGAGTAAAGGAAGGAGGTGAACTTCTTGAGACCTGACAGGTTTCCGAAGGTGTCATTTTCGGCCTGATTCGACCTGATCGGGGAAACGCTTTGGCTGATAAGTGGCTTGTGAAACCTGTCAGGTCTGGGATGCCCCTCTTAACTTAACGACATTGAGTTTCTAGTACAAGACTGTTCTTGGAGGCTCGCAGCCCTCGTCCTCGAGGGCGTCGCAGGCAAAAAAGGCGTGGCAAAATAGGAGATTCAATATGATTGCTTACCTTGTGCGGCGACTTGGCTACGCCCTGATCATGCTCGTGCTAACTTCTTTCGTCAGTTTCCTCATCATTGATCTTCCACCGGGCGATTTCATGGACCAGAGACTGGCAGAACTGGCGGAACGAGGCGACAGGAGCGCCGAACTGCGCATTGCTGAGTATCGAGCTCGCTACGGCCTGGACCAGCCGCTGCTGACGCGGTACTGGATCTGGGCCAGCAACTTCGTGAAGGGGGATTTCGGCGACTCGTTCCAGTGGGAACGCCCCGTGAAGGACGTGCTCGGCGAGCGTTTGCAGATGACGATCGTCCTGGCGCTTGCCGCCACGGCCGTGACGTGGATCGTGGCCATTCCCATCGGCGTCTATTCGGCGGTGAACCAGTACTCCCTGGGGGACCAGGTCTTAACCACGATCGCTTTCATCGGCATGGGCATGCCCAACTTTCTCCTGGCCCTCCTCATCCTGTTCTTCGCCGTCGTGATCCTGGGTCAGGACATCAGCGGCCTGTTTTCCCGCGAGTTCCGCGACGCCGCCTGGAGCCTGGCGAAGGTGTGGGACCTGCTCAAGCACCTGTGGATCCCCGCCATCATCGCCAGCGTGACCGGCTCAGCGGGCCTCGTGCGCATCATGAGGGCCAACCTGCTCGACACGCTGGGGCAGCCCTTCGTCGAGGCGGCCCGCGCCCGGGGGCTCAAGAGCCGCACCGTCATCTGGAAGCACGCCGTGCGCATCGCCATCAACCCCCTGGTCGTCATCTTCGGGTCGGAACACCTGCCTGGAATCGTCAATCGCAACATGTTGCTGGCCCTCATCCTGAACCTGCCGACCATCGGCCCGGTCTTCATCCAGGCACTCTTAGTGCAGGACAGTTATATGGCCGGCACGTGCCTGGTCTTCCTGGTCATACTGACGCTGCTCGGAAACCTGCTGGCCGACATCTGCCTGGTCTGGCTCGACCCGCGCATTCGCCTAGAGTAGCAGATGGCAGATAGCTGATAGCAGATAGCAAGTGGCAGATAGCACTCAGCAATGGGGTTAGACCATCAGCCATTTGCCATCAGCCAATTGGAGGTGAATGTGGCTGTAAATGAATTACCAGAGACCACCGAGCGCGCCGAAAAGCGAATTAGCCAGAGCTACTGGGCCCTGGTGTGGTGGCGGTTCAAAAGGAGCAGGGCGGCTATCGGCGGTGCGGTCATCGTCTTCCTTTCCTACTTCATGGGCGCGCTGTTCGCCGAGTTCTTCTCCCCGTATCTCGTCAATCAACAGTCGGACTACGTGGAGGCGCGGCCCCAGTGGCCTCATTTCGTTGACCAGGAGGGCAATTTCCACCTGCGGCCCTTCGTGTATGGATTGGAGGAGGAGATAGACCTGGAGTTGTTCAAGCGCACCTACGCAGTTGATACCTCCAGGCAATATCCCATATACTTCTTCGTGCGGGGCGAGCCTTACAAATCGCTGGGCCTGATTCCGATGGATATCCACCTCTTTGGCACCGACCCCAACGATCCAGAGGCCCACGTCTTTGTCTTTGGCACCGACGGGCTGGGACGCGACGTCTTCTCGCGCATCATCTACGGCGCTCGCCTCTCCCTGGTGCTGGGCCTGGTGGGTCAGGCCCTCACGCTGATTTTTGGAGTGACGCTGGGGGCCATCTCGGGATATTACGGCGGCGGGGTGGACATGCTCATCCAGCGCGCCACGGAGTTCCTGCAGGCCTTCCCCCGGGAGCCCATACTCATGGCGCTGGCGGCGATCATCCCTCCCACCTGGAACCCCATGTGGATATACTTCGGGCTCACGATAATCCTGGCGTTCGTGTATTGGGGAGGGCTGGCCCGGCAGGTGAGGGGGCTGGTGCTCTCCATCCGCGAGCGGGAGTTCGTGCTGGCTGCCCAGAGCTTTGGCGCCAGCGGCAGGCGCCTCCTGTTCCGGCACCTGATCCCCAATACCATGAGCCACATCATTGTCATCGCCACGACGATGGTCCCCGGTATGATCCAGTCCGAGGCGTTCCTGGGCTTCCTGGGCCTGGGCCTGCGCCCCCCGCTCACCAGTTGGGGTGTGCTGATGAATGAGGTCAGCAATGTGCGCGCCATACGCTTCCATCCCTGGCTTCTTTTCCCTGTCCCCTTCATCCTCATATCCCTCTTGGGCTTCAACATGCTGGGCGACGGGCTGCGGGATGCTATGGATCCCTATGGGGCCCGGTAGGCTTGTACCCTGGCCAGGACAGGCTGAGCTTGTCGAAGCGAGGAGTGTGTGATGAATGAAAATGAACTACTTGTGGAAGTGAAGGATCTCAAGGTCCAGTTCGACGTGCGCGATGGCATCGTCAGGGCCGTAGACGGCGCCACCTTTGAGATCAGGCGGGGCCACACGTTGGGCATCATCGGCGAAAGCGGCTGTGGCAAGTCTGTGACCGCCAAGGCCATCATGCAGATGGTGCCCAAGCCCGGCAAGATCGTAGGTGGGGAGGTCCTGTACCACCGCCGCCTCAAGTCCAATGGATCCGACGTCACCGAGATCATCAACGTCACCAAGTTGGACCCCGACGGCGCACTCATCCGCCAGATCCGCGGCGGCGAGATCGGCATGATCTTCCAGGAGCCGATGAGTTCCCTCACCCCGGTCTACACCGCTGGCAGCCACATCGGTGAGGCGGTCGGTCTGCACCGTCTCATCCCCATCCGCAAGGTCGGCACTCAAATGGTCGAGACCATCCGGGCGCAGCGACACGTCACCAAAGAGGAAGCTCGCGAAATCGCCGTGGACATGCTGCGAAGGGTAGGGATGCCCAAGCCGGAAGAGCGGGTGGACAGCTATCCCCACCAGTTGAGCGGTGGGCAACGCCAACGGGTCATGATCGCCATCGCACTCTCTTGCGAGCCCGTCATGCTGATCGCCGACGAGCCGACGACGGCGCTGGATGTGTCCATTGAGGCCCAGATCCTGGACATCATGCGCGAGTTGCAGGACACGGTGGACATGGCCATCATGTTCATCACCCATAACCTGGCGGTGATCGCCGAGATGGCTGAGGAGATCTGCGTGATGTACATGGGCAAAATAGTTGAACGAGCCGACGTCGTCAAGGTGTTCTTCAAACCCCAGCATCCCTACACGCGCGAGCTGTTGAAGTCCATCCCCCACGTGGGCAAGAAGAGCCGGGAGCGATTGGCCTCCATCAAGGGCATGGTGCCTGATCCCTTCAACCTGCCGTCGGGATGTGTCTTCCATCCGCGATGCCCCGACTACATGCCGGGGAAATGTGACCGGATCGCGCCGGGGTGGACGGAGGTGGAAGAGGGCCACTGGGCCAGTTGCCTGTTGTATGAGGACGTGTGAGGACGAAAATGGCAGAACGATCAGACAAGGACATTCTGCTGGATGTGAAGGGTCTGACGAAGTACTTCCCCATCCAACACGGGCTACTTCGGCGGACGGTGGGCTACGTCAGAGCAGTGGACGACATCAGCTTCTACGTCCGGGAGGGCGAGACGCTGGGGCTGGTGGGGGAGAGCGGCTGCGGTAAGACGACTGCGGGCCGGACCATCATCCGCCTGTACGAACCCACCGGGGGCACGGTGTTCTTCAAGACGCAGATGCTTTCGCCGGATGGGGAGCCGCAAATGGTGAACCTGTTCGAGTTGGACCACACACAGATGATGCCCGTCCGCCGGGAGATCTCGCTGATTTTTCAGGATCCCGTGGGCTCCCTGAACCCCAGGATGAGCGTGTTCGACATTGTAGCTGAGCCTATGGCGATCCATGGCAAAGGGACCGGACCAGCAACTGAAGAGACTGTCGTACGACTGCTGGACCGTGTTGGCCTGCGGCCGGAACACATGCGCCGCTATCCTCACGAGTTCTCGGGCGGCCAACGGCAGCGCATCGGCATTGCCCGTGCGTTGGCCCTGAACCCGCGCCTGGTTATCTGCGACGAGCCCGTATCCGCCCTCGATGTGTCCATTCAGGCGCAGACGCTGAACCTGTTGCAGGATTTGCAGGCGGACTTTAACCTGGCCTACATATTCATTGCCCATGACCTGAGCGTGGTCCAGCACATCTCCGACCGCGTGGCGGTAATGTACGTGGGCAAGTTAGTGGAGATGGCCGACGCCGAGGAATTGTACATCTACCCGCTGCACCCCTACACCGAGGCCCTGATGTCCGCGGTGCCCAAGCCCGATCCCCTGTACAAAGCGGAGCGGATCGTGATGCCAGGTGATGTGGCCGACCCGGCGAACCCGCCGAGTGGGTGCTACTTCCATCCCCGATGCCGGTATGCCCAAGACATTTGCAGGGAAGTGACGCCAGAGTTCCGGCAGCTCAAGCCAGATCACTGGGCGGCCTGCCACATGGCAGAGGAGTTGCAACTGAGGGGAGTGTAGGGAACGATGCAACTGAAGCGGATCCCCGCAGGGCTGCTCGCTCTCGTTCTGTGGATTGCCACGTGCGCTCTGGGTCTTTTGGAGATCTACCTCGTCCAGGAGATGTTGCTCCGGATCTATGTCCATTTCGGGAGCGACTACTACTCGGGTGTGACGATACGTAACTTCGTGGTGGTTATTCTGGCTCTACTGTACATCGCCTTCGCTGTGGGCACTGGAGAGTATCATTATAGGAGATTTGACCAGCGCAATTCATGGAAGCTTTTTGGGTGGACGATAGCCATTCAGTTGGCCATATTGGTCCTGTGCTTCTTTGTCTGACAACGTGGGTTCAGTGTTCACTACTGGACAGTTTTTGAGCACGAATGACACGAACGGGCAATGGGGGGCCTGCTGTCACCTTGAACCGAAGGCGGATGTGGGGCGCCGTGCGCTTCTGGCCTGGTCATAGCGGCTGAGTTGTTTGTGCTGGTTTTGGCCTATATTGTGCCCTTTCTCATTCCTTAACTCATATCTTGCACGGCAGGGCATCAACAGGGCGAGGCGTAAAGGCCTCGCCTTCTCTTGTACGCCCGGCATGGGCGATAGCTAGGGGGTGAAAGTCCCCTGCGGACGTTGATCCGACGAACCGCTAGCCGAAAGCAACTGCGTGAGCGTGAGCGAGCGTGGGGAGGAAGCTGGAGAGCAAAACCTGGACTTGATAGACAAGAACTGCGTAAGGAGGCGTGGGGCGCCGGGTGAGCTGGCAAGAGGCAGTAAAGCCCCAAGAGGATCAAAGCGGCCCTACGTAAACGCAGCAAGGGTCAGGGGAAAGCTATCGTACCTTATCCGGGGAGGTCTGTTCTTCCTGCGGGGAGGGCAGAAGTCAGCAGAGGCCATAGTAGTCGGTGGGGTCACGTCCATCCGGGGCGGTCAGGGAAACCTGACTACAGGGCGAAGGGTCGAACGGTTAAGGAGTTGAGTAGAAAGGCGAAGGGTGACGGTTGGGCAGCCGAAATCTGGCAAGACCAGACCGGGCGTGGAAGTAGCGCTGAAGGCGTGAGGCAAGCGTCAGGGGCGAAGGCCGTCACCGGGCTGAATGGAAGGAGAAAGCACTCAACACGAAACGTATGGTTTCGTCATACTTAACCGAACCGCCGGATGCGGACCCGCATGTCCGGTGGTGTGGGAGGGGGGCGGCTAGGCCGTCCCCCTATCCCGATTACGCATCACGTTCTCAGTTTGTGAGGTGATTCGTCATGTTGCATGGAGTGGTCCTCATCGCCCTGAAACGGCTCTGGAGCCGACCAGGGCAGGCCCTTTTGGCATTGTTGGGCGTGATATTGGCCCTTGGCCTGGCAACCAGCGTGCCCATCTTTTCCCAGGCCGTTGATTTGGTCATATTGCGTGGGGAACTGAACAAGCTCAGCTCTGCCACGGGACGACCCCCTTTCTCCACCCGAATCTACATCTTGCCCTCCCGGCGGAAACCTCTGGCGCTGGAGGATTGCGAGCAGTTGGGCACTCACATCGCCGACACCCTTTCCTCGGAGGTTTACCTGCCCCTAAAACAGATGGTGATGCAGGTGGAAAGCAGCGGGATGATGCTGCAGCCGCAGGCTGACGATACACGGTATGGCGAGGAGCAGGCCTACCTGGGCACGGTGAGCCTTGCATTTCTGGCCGATGTGGGCCGCCGGATGGAGCTCGTCGCCGGCGAGCCACTCAATAATGGGTCTTCAGAGGGAGAGCTTGAGGTGTGGATGCATACCCGTTTGGCCAGCGAGATGGGCGTGCACGTGGGTGAGGCATTCGAGGTGGCCAGCATCCTGGGGGGAATACGCTTGCCCATCCGTGTGGGTGGCATCTGGCAGGCGCGCGATGCGGCCGATCCTTTCTGGTGGTTTCAGGATCCAGACTCAGCATTGCGCGATATGTTGCTGGTCCGCCGAGGGGACTACATCACCCACGTGCAGCCGTACCTGCCCTCCAAGACGGGTTTCGCCATGTGGTATATTGTTTTGGACGATAGCAAGATCCTACCCCAGCGGGCGGGTGTCTACACCACCGGATTCGAGCGAGCTATCGCCGTCATCAACAAGTACCTGCCCGGGGCACAAATGGACATCTCTCCACTGGAACCACTGGAGCATTTCCAGCGCCGGGCGACGATCATGATGACCTTGCTCCTGGGGTTCAGCATACCGGCGATGGGTTTTCTGTTGTACTTTCTGGCTCTGATCTCCATAATTATTGTGCGTTGGCAGCAGCGCGAGACAGCAATCATGGTCAGCCGGGGGCTGGGAAGAGGGCGTATCTTCAGCATCGCTCTTGTGGAAGGACTGATCCTGATCGGTGTGGGGTATCCCTTAGGCATAGGTGCTGGCCTGCTGCTGGCCCGGCTGATGGGTTATACCCTTAGCTTCCTCTCCTTTGTCTCACGACCGCCCTTGCCCCTATCCCTGAATGGGTTGAATGTGGGGCTGATCCTTGCAGCGCTGAGCGCTTCCCTGGTGGCCAGGTTATGGCCCACACTCCGGGCCACAAAGCACAGCGTGGTGGCCTATGAACAGGCGCACTCACGGCCCGTCCGGAAACCCTTCTGGCAACGCTATTTCCTGGACCTGTTGTTGATCATCCCCACAGCCTACGCCTATCGCCAAATGGGCCAATGGGGCGCCCTTGGCTTGCTGGTGCAGGAGTCAACGAGTGAGCTCTACAAAGACCCCCTGCTGATCCTGGTGCCGACCCTGTTCGTCCTGACCGCATCCCTGCTGAGCATGCGGATTTTCCCCCTGATGATGCGCCTGGCAGATTGGCCGAGCGCGGCCAGCCCCTGGGTCTCCCTGCACCTGACCTTTCGCCAGTTGTCCCGCCAGAGCCTACAATATGTCAACCCCTTGCTCCTCGTGATCGCCGCGTTGAGTCTGGGAACCTATCTGGCTTCCATGGCCGCCAGCCTGGATCAATGGCTACTGGATCGGATATACTATCCCGTGGGCGCGGATGTGACCTTTGAACCCTTTGTGGACCCTGAACGAGGGGTATTGGGAGAGCCATGGGCGCTTCCGATGAGCGAATACCTGACCATCCCGGGGGTACAAAAAGCCACCCGCGTGGGAGATTATCCGGCGGCCATCCCCGTCCCCGGAGGTCAACCGGTCAGGGGCCGCTTTCTGGGGATTGACCGTCTTGATTTTCCTGCTGTGGCTTGGTTTCGCTCCGATTTTACTTTAGTGTCGCTGGGCGAACTGATGAACCGCCTGGCCCTGCATCCGGATGGCATCCTGGCTCCCCGGTCCCTGCTAGGGGCAGCCCATCTAGATGTGGGCAATAAGCTCGAGCTGAGCGTGGTGATGGGGGAGGTGCAATTGACCACCTCCTTCACCATCGTCGGTGTTTACAATTACTTTCCCACCGTCTATGAGGACAGACCAACCATAGTGGGGAATCTCGATTACCTCTTTTCCCAGGCAGGTGGGATGTTCCCCTATCATGTCTGGCTGCGCGTAGAACCGAATGTGGATGGCGCTGTGCTCTTTGACGCTGTGGAATCCAAGGTAGTGGAGGCCATCCGGCGCCGAGACGCACGGGCGCTCATCAAAGCTGAGCAGGACAAAATGGAACGGGTGGGTATCTTTGGCACGCTCTCGATTGGCTTCCTGGCAGCGGCGGTTATGGCGGGGATTGGATTGCTGGTCTACAACTACGCCTCCCTGCAGGAGCGGTTTTTTCGATTCGCAGTTTTGCGGGCCATGGGGTTGGCAGGCCGCCAATTGATCAGCCAGGTGGTGCTGGAGTATTGTGTTCTGACCCTCTATGGGGCGGGGAATGGGGTGCTAATTGGTGTGATCGTCTCGCGCTTGTTTGTCCCCTTCTTCCGGGTCACCGGGGAGAAAGTGTTGCCACTACCACCTCTGCTACCCATGATCGCCGGGGATAGGATTCTCCGCCTGGCGGCGGGGTTTGTTGTGGCCATGATCCTGGCCCAGGTGATCGTCGTGGCAATAGGAATGCGTCGTGGCCTCTTCCAGGTATTGCGCATGGGGGAATAGCGATGTACCAACCGGCAGGTAGTGTGCGCTCCAAAGAGGCACCCAACTACGAGTGGCGGGGTGAGTGAACCTTCATTCGTCCTATCTCCCACTGGTGTTGCCCATAACTTCAAAAAGAGGACCGAGGCGTCCCCGCCGAGGGGCGCGCTGCCTATGAAACAGCTTCGGCGAGGACGCCTCAGCCCTCAAATCCGAGATATGGGTAATCACCGGGTCTCCCAGGCTTGCCAACAGCCCATAACGGTGGTGCAATCTGCTTGTGGAGAAGCAAAACACATCGTTTGGGGAAACCCTGTTACAGCATTGATGTCAGTGCGAGAAAATATTATCATTATCGGTAGGTAACTACTCAGGCTGTAAGCGTTCGTCAAGATGTTCATAAAACCTTCACGAGAACTTCACACCAATCTCACATGTTTGGGGTATACTATACTCAC
>Ga0209979_1004321_pt1 | contig 11835 bp, 13 predicted proteins | sample AnhtaG_FD_183114 | JGI IMG/M metagenome (GOLD analysis project Ga0209979, IMG submission 183114) | Deep subsurface microbial communities from Anholt, Denmark to uncover new lineages of life (NeLLi) - Anholt_01485 metaG (SPAdes) (version 2) | ecosystem: Environmental > Aquatic > Marine > Oceanic...
TTTGCTAAACTTTTATATTAGAAAACATCTAATTTTACATTATAGTAAAAATATACTACGAGAAGCACTAAATCATTTAATGACTAATTCTCAAGAATTTAGCTTTAAGATATCTATTATAGGTGATGGAGGAGTAGGTAAGACATCTCTAATTAAAAAATTCACCAAAGGAACTTTCGAACAAGATTATATTCAAACTATCGGTGCCCAATTTTCAAAATATGATATAGAAATTGATGGGGACTTAGTTAATTTAATATTCTGGGATATTGCAGGCCAAGATGATTTTAAATTTTTACATCCTTTATTTTATAGAGAAAGTAAGGGGTGTATAATTGTTTTTAGCCTTGAAGATAATGATTTAGGTGAAGAAAGTTTTCATCATATAGAAAATTGGCATAATGAACTCAAGAAGTATTGTAGCGATATTCCGATTGTTTTATTCGCCAATAAGTCTGATTTAATTGAGGATGACAATTTTATCAATATGAAAATTCAAAAGGTTATGAAAGAAGGAAGTTTTCTCGGATATTTCTTAACATCAGCAAAAACAGGGCAAGGAGTTCATGAGGCTTTTAATACCATCATTGAAAAACTATACAATAAAAATTTAGAATCAAAAACTCAAAAACAAATTTGAAAAGAAGTATTCAAACAAAGGAAAAAAGAATTCTAAAGATTAATTCTGCCAGATCGTCTAATTGGGTCTTTAAATTAAACCCTGCGGCCACGATGGCCCCCCTTGCGCCTACAGTGGTCATGGGATTTCGGGGTTACTTCTTCTATTCGGCCAACATGCATACCAGAACGGGCAAGTGCTCGTATACAAGCTTGAGCCCCTGGACCGGGGGTTTGACTTTTATTACCGCCTGGCGCCCGCACTTTAATGTGAATTCCTCTTACACCTTTATCTCTTAGTTCATTGGCTACTCGAAATCCGCATTGCATAGCGGCATAAGGGTTAGATTCGTCTCGGTCAGCTTTAACGACCATACCACCTGTGCATTTAGCGAACGTTTCAGCACCGCTTAAATCTGTAGCGGTGACAATTGTGTTGTTGTAACTGCTAAAGATGTGAACGATTGCCCATTTTTCTTCTTCTTTTTTGCTCATAATTGACACCTATTAAGTAGATTCTTTAACTGCGGAGAGTGGACTGCTAGGAGCGTATCCTATCATGTCTTCTTCTGCTTTTTTAACGATATAAGAAGGAGCGTTAATTTTTTTGCCAGCTACTTGAATATGACCGTGAACGACGAATTGCCGTGCTTCATAGATTGTTTTAGCGTAGCCTTTCTCAAAAACAAGCGTTTGTAGTCTTCTTCTTAGTATATCTTCAACGGTGAGTAGTAATACATCTTCGAATTGAGCGTCAGGACCTAAAACTCCGAGTTTAACTAATTTATTGATTAAAGTTTGCTGAACTTCAGCAGCTCTTTCTTGAGGCATTGTTCTGGACTTTCTAGCAAGACTCCTCCAATTACCGAGCGTTGTACGCATTTTCCAGAATTCACGTTTGTTTCTTAGACCAAATCTTCCGAGAAACTCGAGTTCTTCGGCTTGTCTTTCTTTTTCAAAGGGGCGTTTAGGTTTTTTAAATTTTTTCTTTAACCTTCTTGGATCTCCGATTTCAAATCACCTTATCTTATGGCTGTCCTTTCTTCTTTCTTATAACACCTACGACTAATCCGTGTCGTCCAGTGCTTTTAGTTTTTTGACCTCGAACTTTTAGACCTCGGTTGTGTCGAACACCTTTATAGCTTCTAATGCGCTTCATTCTATCGATATCTCGTCTTACCGATAATTCGAGTCGATTTCCGATTATGTGTAAGTCCTCCCCGGTAACTAGGTCTTTTTTACGATTTACCATCCAAGCTGGGATGCCGTTGGTAATAGGAGCTATTATAATTTCTTCAATTCTATTTAGATCCTTTTCGGGAATGGCACCAATCCTTAAATTATGGTCGATTTTTGCTACCCTTACGATTGCTTGAGCGAATCTCCTTCCGACTCCTCTTATTTGAGTTAATCCGTATTCGATTTTTGCGTTTCCATCAACTTGGGATCGGAGTTTTCGAAAAAATACTTTTTCCCGAAAGTTGCTTGGTCTAGTAGTTAAGCTCATTTTAACGATATTATGTTTCTTATTCTTATAATTCTTAATATGAAATTTAATATTAATTTTTTGGTTTAGAACGAAAGAAGGTTTAATTGAGAAAAAGAGAGAGGAATTTTATTATTTAATATCGAGGGAATCTTAGATTTTCTTCTTTTTTTTTATCGATATGCTTCTTACATTTATTTTTTTTTATTTTAGCGATTTTTTCAAGGAGTGGTAATCCTGGTTTAACTTCAGAAAGTTCTTTTGATTCAATTAAATCGTTTTCGATTAGTTTGTGATAGAGTTCTTTTCCAACTTCAGTTCTGATGAGAACGGTATTCCATCCCGAAGGTGACCCAATAGAACCAATTGAAATGTCAGCGGATTCAGAAGTTAGGTCAAAGCATACTTCGCAATCTTCTCGGGCTAGATGTCCAATCTCTTTAATTGGTATGGTTAATTCGTCATTCGAATTAGTATACACAAAGAACTTCCCTTTATTTATATCTGTTTTCCTTACATCACTGACATCAACGTTTAGAAGTTCGCAAATTTTTAGTAGAGATTCGTAAGAGAATGACTCCATACAAAAAATACCGATGCGATATTTTATTTGATTTAATGCGGGAATGTTAATGTTGTAGATATCTGATTTGAGTAAAGCTTGCATCATGCAAGGAACTCCAACCACTGCTAAGTTAGCTTGTTTATTATTAAGTTCACTTATACTTTTTAAATTGGGGTTGTTTACATATTTAGTTCCGGTGGATAAAAGAATGTCTTCTTTATTCTCTAGGATAATTGGTTCAGGTCTCCACGGGGTTTTGCTCATTTTAGCGCCTAATGCGATATCAATAATTTTAGCATCAAATAAGTAATGCAAACAGGTGCTTGTTATTCCTCCGTCTTGGCAAGATTTGGCAATTTCGTTAATTTTGGTCCTTGCTGAGTAAGCTTCTAAATATTGTCCTACTTTAGAATAAGTTTTGATCTCCGAGGTTCCTTCTTGAACCATGTTTAAAACACTTACAGGTAAGTAAGTACGTGGACAAACGTAATAACAGAGACCACATCTGATGCATTTTTCCTCGTCGATTTTGCCAAAACCATTATAGACATCTAAACAATTTACAGGGCAAATGCCAACGCATAAACCACATCCAGAACAGTTGTGTGTTTCAAAAATAGTTTCAACGGGTTCATAAATTGATTTTATTTTTGAAGGATTAACATCGAAGCTTTTTATGTCAAAATCCTTAAAAGTAGTCGAGGGAGGAGTGTTTTCATCTCCTTCAACTTCGTCATAGATTTCGTTCACCGCAATCAGATTCTCAATTTTCAATAACTCTAACAAACTCAGCGTTTTACTGATTTCTATAGAATTATCGTTCGAAAATTTTTTCAATGCCTTAAAATCGTTAGATTTTTGACGAGAAAGAAAATTGTAAAGCTTATATTTAACAAGCTCTTCATCAAACATTTTGAATAAGATCGTATCGTATTGTTCCTCGTTGTAGACACCAGTATTCAATATTTCTTGTTTGGCGTCAATTAACACGCGTATCCGATACGAATCTACGGTCACGGCTATATCTTTTAAGCCTTCCTTTGTAATTTTAAGCTTAGAACTCATTGTATTTAAACTTTAGTTGTTTTTATTATATCTTAATTTCCGAATACTCTCGCGGGGAGTCAGTTACCTCCTAACTAGGTTTTTTTAGAAGGATCATTCTTATTCGGATTAATTTTTTATTTTGGTAGAGGAGGAAGTTTTTCAACCTTGCTCGAGATGTCTTCTACAGATTTAATGAATTTGTCAACTTCTGCTGCCGAGCAAAAATATTGTTGGATTCTTTCTTCAGCAAGACCTAGATGGTTAAATAATCTTTTTAAAAATTTAACATGTTCATAGGTATTCATGTTTCCATTTCCAAATTCACATTCTCCTTCTTTTCAAGAAATTATAGCGACTCCATCAGCTCCATTTAAGAAACTCTCCATAATTAGATGAATTCCTATTCTTCCCGTACACCTTACTCGTATTAAGTGGAAATTAGGGGAATAAGATTTTCTCGTAGTACCAGTTAAATCAGCTGCGGAATAACCTCACTTCTCGCATCCAAAAGCTATTATTTTTCTCTCATTTGTACTTTCTGTCATTAATTACAGCTCCTTTATTTTTTAGTTTTCAATTTTAGATGATTCTTTTTGAATACTGTCTATTGCACTCTGTCCGATTCCTTTGATTTCAGCTTCAAATTGACGATCTCGATAATATTTAAGATCGATCGCTCTTGCTGGACAGGATGATATACATACTCCGCATCCTTTACATTTCAATTCATCAACTTGAGCAATTTCATTATCATTTATGCTGATTGCCTTATATTCGCACACTTTTTCACATCTATGACATCCTAAGCATAAAACCTCATCTACTTCAGCTATGATTAATTCTTGGATAATGGTTTTATGAGAAAGTAAAGCAGCAGCTTTGCTAGCAGCAGCTAGGGCTGTAGAAACGGAATATGGAATGTTTTTTGGTCCGGCTGCGCATCCACAAATATAAATCCCAATATTTTTTGTTTCTTGCGGTTTCAAACAGCCATGAATTTCAGACAGAAATCCGTTTGGACCTTTTCCTAAACCTAATACTTCAATAGCTTCCATAGTCCCTTTTGAAGGATTCATTCCAGTAGATAATACTACCATATCAGCTTTATTCTTAGTAAGTTCCCCGGTTAAAGAGGAATAAGCGCGTACCATTAAATTATTATCATTGTCCTCGGTTAACTCACCAACTTTTCCCCGTATCATTCTAACATCAGCTTCTCTAATTGTTCTATAATATTCCTCATTACCCTTATCAGTAGTCCTAATGTCAATATAGTATATTATAACATCCATTTCAGGATACTCTTGTTTTAGCAATTGGGCATTTTTAAGAGCAACACTGCAGCATACAAATGAACAATAAGGATTAGCTTTTAGCGATCTAGAACCAACGCATTGTATCATCACAACAGTTTTAGGTGTTTTTCCGTCTGATATCCTATAAATATGTCCCCCTGTTGGACCAATTGGGCTAAGCATACTCTCTAATTCAATCTGAGTGATTATATTTGGATAAATGCCATAATTGTATTCATTTGTCTCTATAATTGGATATTCGTCGTATCCTGTAGCAACGATAACAGCCCCTACTTTAACTTCAACAATTTCGGGTTCTTGTTCAAATTCTATTGCTTCTGCAGGACAAATTCGTTCTCAATTTTTACAATCAATGCACACACTTTTATCCATAACAGCATACTTTGGGACTGCTTGAGGAAATGGGATAAAAATTGCTCCTCTTTCACCAATCCCACTATAAAATTCATTAGGGACATTTATAGGGCATTTTGTAGTGCACAAGCCACATCCGGTACACGTACTTTCGTTCACATACCTTGGATTTTTGCGTATCTTAACATTGTAATCTCCCGTTATACCGCTAAACTTGATAATTTCGCTATAGGTGAAAAGCTCGATATTGGGATGTTTTGAAGCGTTAACCATAATGGGGGCAAGAACTCAGATACCACAATCATCTGTAGGGTAGATCCTATCTAATTGAGCCATCTTGCCTCCAACAGTTGGTTGTTTTTCAACTAAATAGACTTGTATCCCGTGGTCTGCTAAATCTAAAGCTGCGTTCATTCCAGCAATTCCCGCTCCTATTACTAATGCCGCTCTTTCTACAGATATCTCCTTGTAAGGGACATTTTCTAATTCCCGTGCTCTATTTATACCCGCACGAACTAATCGTTTTGCTTTTTCGGTTGCGTTTTTATTATCACCTTGATGAACAAACGAGCAGTGCTCCCTAAGATTTACCATTTCAAAGAAGTAAGGGCTTAAACCTGCTTCCCGTAAAACCGCACGGTAAGTAGGCTCGTGAATCTTAGGAGTGCAGGCTGCTACGACTATTCGATTCAAATTAAGTTCTAGAATGTCATTTTTAATTGTTTGTTGTCCCGGATCGCTACAAGTGAAATTGTTCGTCCTGGCGATAACAACATTAGGTAACGGTTCAACAAAATCTCTAACTGCATCACAATCAAGGTGAGCTCCAATATTTACACCTCATCTACACACGTAAACTCCTATTCTTATCTTGTCAGTGGTCTGTTTTTCAGACATTTAATTCACCTTAAGTTAAAACATCACCCAAATAATAAATTGCTTTTAAGGCTGTATTTAATTTTAATAAAACCTTTTTGTGTTTGGAAATTATTGAATTAATTTATTTTTATTGGTTAAGCTGATAAATTCTCATCAAATTTGTCATTTACTTAAACAATTGTTTAGTTATAAATGTACAAATTTTATTCAAAATTCTATTCACATTAAGTTTTTTATGGATTTTTCATTGGGTCTACTTATGGTGGAGCAAGAAGAAAACAAAAAAGAAGAATTCGCTCGAGAATTTATGACCGAGGAAGGTCTGAAAGGTAAAGCAAGGAGAATAAAAATCATGAGCATTATCGATAAAGTAGGATACGATAAAGCAAAAATAAAAGTTGCTTATCTCCGGTCAACAATAACTGAAAGAATTCACCATGAATAATTCTTTTATTTTTTAACACGCAAAAATTATTTGCGTAAATTAATTTAATGATTGTTTATAATAGAACTTAGAAATTTTATATTATAATGAGATTGGACTTTGAGAGACATAGAAGATTTTAGAACTAATATAGATGCTGTTATCGAAACTGAAAAAAAAAGATTTAAAAATCCACAAAATGCCGAGAAAGTTCTAGAATTCGATTTATTATGGAGAAATGTACTCCAAGAAATTCAAGATTTAAGAAAGAAAAGGAATGACCTCTCTAACAAGATAAGTGAGTTTAAAAAATCAGGTGAACAGGAAAAAGCCAATAGTACTATCGAAAAATCAAAACAAACTAAAGAAACAATTGATGCACTTGAAAAGAAAAAGATTGAGTACCTTGAGGAACGAGAAAAATTTAGATATATAATCGGAAACGACTTGCATAAATCCGTTCCAATTGGGGAAACAGAGGAAAGTAACACTATCATCAGGGAATATGGTGAGAAACCCATTTTTGACTTTGAACCATCCTCGCATGTTAACATTATTCATGATATTAATGGAGCTGACATAAAGAAAGCTTCTGAGGTAGTAGGATCTCGATTTTATTACTTGAAAGGTGACCTTGTTTTACTAAATTTGGCTCTCCTTAGATTTGCTTTAGATAAATTAATAAGTAAAGGGTATGAACCCTTATGGACTCCTTTTTTTATAAAACATGAAATAATGAAAGCTGCAGCAGAATTAGCAGATTTTGAGAATCAATTATATAAAATCCATGATGAGGATCTTTATATGATTGCAACTTCAGAGCAAACTCTAGCAGCATATCATTACGATGAAATTATTGATCGTGAAAGATTACCTCTTAAATATGCTGGGATTTCCTCGTGTTTTCGACGGGAAGCAGGTTCACATGGTAAAGATACACTTGGTATATTTCGAGTGCATCAGTTTGAGAAGGTTGAACAATACATTTTTTGTAAACCTGAAAACTCTTGGGACTTGTTTGATGAACTAATATCGAATGCAGAAGAAATTTATAGAGAATTAGAAATTCCATATCGGATTGTAAACATAGCGTCTGGTGAATTAAACGACAATGCTGCCAAAAAATATGATTTAGAAGCGTGGTTCCCATCATCTGGTAAATTTCGAGAATTAGTTTCTTGTAGTAATTGCTTAGATTATCAAGCAAGGAAGTTAAAAGTACGCGTAGGTAAAGTTGGTGCTTCTCAAAAGAAAGAAATAGCACACACTCTTAATTGCACCGCGATTGCTACAGAGCGTACAATTTGTTGCATTTTAGAAAATTACCAAAATAAAGATGGGACAGTTTCTATACCTAAAGTCCTTCAAAAATATATGAATGGGAAAAAAATATTCAACTCATAAATCAAAAATGATCAGACATGAATGAAATTCTATTAGAAGAATTTGAAGATTATTACAAAGCACAGCTCGAATCACAATTTTTTAAGGTAAAAAAAGCTGTTAAAAAGCTGTTATCTGATATCAACGAGAGCTTACTTGAAATTAAGGTTTGTACGGATCATTTCATAGAAGCTGGAGAAGGAAAAATAGAAGATAAAGCTCTTAAATCTTTACACTTCTTTTCTGATAAAATAAGAAAGGAAATCGATGAAGTTGGAGTACCTGAAGAAGATATCACATATGATGCCATGTATAATCTCTTAAACTCGATTAAAAAATTATTTACTAACATCAACGACATAGCAAAAAAATCGATCCCTAAATTTCAAAAAGAGTTACAAGGAGAAATTAAGGAACTAAGTTATATCACGCGCAAATTAGGTAACAAGCAAAAGGTTTTAGACGAATTTCTAAGAAAAAAATATACGGATCTAAAAGATGCAGAATATCTATTGAAAAAATTACCGAAATTGTTTACTTTGAAAGAAAATATTGAAAACGCTAAATCTGACTTAGATGGGTTTGAAAAAGAGTTAGAAGAGCGACACTCGAAGCAAGAAAATTTAACAGAAGCTCTCAAAAAAATCGAAAAAAATGAGCTTTTTAATGAACTAGATCAGCTAGAAGCCAAGTTAGCTCGTTTAAGAATGGATGTTAACAATCAGTTTGGATTTAAAAAAGCTCTTAAAAAGTTGAAATTTGAACTAGAAAAGGATACACTTAGGAATCCAAACATTAATATTTATTTCTTAAAAGATTTTTTAAAGAACCCTATTAATACGCTAGTTAATGAAAGTAGAGATTTACCTAAATTTTCAGCCTTACTCATCCAATTACGGCATATATTAGAAGAAAATAAACTTAACCTTAAATCTGAAGTAAAGGATAAAACTATTCAACAAATTAACACTATTTTCGACGAGAAGACCATTCAAAATGAAATAGACAATATCAAAATAATCCGCTCTGAAATTGACGATATTAAGAAAAAGATAGAACAGGAAGGATTAGCAGTTAAGAGAGATGAAATTAAAAATAAGATTTCGTTGAATACAGTAAAATTAGAACATTTAGAAAACGTTCTTGATAGAAAAAACAAGGATTACCTAAGATATTTATCTTCACTTAAAAATGAACGAGAAGGGATTCAAAAGTCAATAAAAGATCACATAAATGAGGAAGTTAAATTGAATATTACATTTAACTTCTAATAATACTTCACTTTGCTTTGCTAATCTTAAATTCTCTGTTATTCTTTAAACTTTTTTTCTGTAATACTAATTTCAAATTATCTTTTAGGAATTTAAACGTTTCGGAGCTCGTTAAATCGAAAATTTTAAGATACTCGAATCCTAACAATAAATCTTGTTTAATATCAATATCGAATCCTGCCCGTAAAGAATCATATACGGATATCTTTAAGTTCCGACTTTTAGCATCTTTTAATAAGGCAACAAACGAAGGAATGTTTGGGTTTGAAAAATGGGTAGGCACAATGTCTGGAGGGTTTCTTCCAAATATAGAAATTCCAGCAGAGTGAATTGCAGGGCAAACAACAAGCTGGTTAGTTTTCATTAAATTACTGATTTCCATCAAATTATTTTCGGAAAGCAATATAACATCTAAAAAAGTAAAAATTGTACTAACTGCATCATACTCGTTAATTGCAACATTGTTCAAGTCATTAATTACTAAATCAAACGATTTACGTGGATGGGTAAGTTTTTCTTTAATTCCTATTAATCCGAACTCTTCTGCTAGTTCTAAAACCTCTTCGTCATGGCAATAAACTATCTTATAGTCGAAGTAATTAACATTTTGGACTTTTTTGGCCAAGTCTTTAAACATAGCTATAGTTAAGTCCTTAAGTAAACCTTTTGGAAAACAATCCCTAAGACGAGACTTTGTCCTTGATAAAGGAGCAATAGGAATTAAAAGAATACTCATTATGAAATTTAGGCAAAGTTATAATATAAAATATACCAAAATTCGTATATTAAAAAATTATTTTAAATTATTTAAAATTTGAATAGATAAACTTTCAAAAGCCAGATCAACGTTTTCATTAAGTTTCGCAGAAGTTTCAAAATATTGGATACCTAGTTTCTTTACTTCTGCTTCAACTAGCAATTTGTCTACATTTCTATCTAAGTCTGTTTTGTTTCCAACTAGAATGTAAGGCACCTCCCCACTTAAATCTTTTAATTTAGTTAACCAAAAATTTATGTCATTGAATGTCGATAAATCGTTTAAGCTAAAAACAATCATAGCTCCAACAGCTTGAACGAAATAGTATTCCGTACTGTATAATTTATCGTGTTGTCCTCCAAGATCCCAAAAGTATAACTTAAATCCCTTTTCCTTAATATCTTGTTTCAGTTCAGGTTTTTCTAAGTTTAATTTATCAACTATCTGACTTAAATCAATTTCTTTTATCAGGAAATTAGCACCTATCGTTGGCGCCGAATCCTCGTGAAATTTACCATCTACATATCGAGCTAACAAACTCGTTTTTCCTACAGCAGGGTTACCACAGAGTATAACTTTACCACGATATGAAATAACTATAAACCTCTTCTTACTTTCACTAAAAAATTATAATACCACACAGTTTTTATCCCCTATGATCTTTTATCAATATGTTTATCATTAAACACTTTAATTTAAACTTAATTTTATTTTTGTTATTCCGTTTTAATTCTATTAACCTACCGTAATTTTTATTTGAGTATACGATTTAATTAGAATAGATTAAACTTGATAAGGTATTTTTACAGGAGTTAATTTTATTTCTTTCGTCTCTGAGCTAATAAAATGCCTAAATAAATGCTCGTAGCCTATTATTTGACTTTGCTTTCCGTTTTCCAACCATAAACCAGAGGTGTATTCCGGAGCTTCTTTTACTTGATCTAAAGTAGTTAACAAAAATCCATAATCTGCGATTAACAACCCGAACGGAATGACATTATCACCCTCAATCGAATGGATTTTTACAGAAATTTTTAATAATTTTTTGATTTCTTCCTTAAGTTCTTCGAAATATTTAAAGGCAATTACGATTTCCATTTCTGATGAGAATTTTTTACTCCAGATTTCTTTTAATATCCACTCGTGACCTCCTAATTCCTTAATCAACAAATCAGGTGTAATTATAAAATATATTCGGTTTTGAGAAGTACTAATTAAATCTTTTATTTTTTTTCTAATTTTATCCCTTGAATTAATCGCCCATACCCTTGGCTCGACTTCTTCCTTATCAATTTCCAATTCAGTAATCGCTTTTTCAATAGTTATGGTATCGTCAATTTTTTTTTTATAATTGTCTCTAAGCATTTTAAAAACCCTAGTAATGGGGATCACTTGATAATTTGCGCCCCTTTTTACTGGTTCTTTTTGGATAAATCCTTTTTCAATTAAACGATTAAGACTATCATATACCCTAGCGCGGTCAACATCAGAAAATTTTGCTATATCTGCTGGACTCAATATTTTATATTTTGCAAGAGCTAACAAAACTTTTGAATCGTTTTTCGTAAATCCTAACGACTGCAATGCAAATTCGATGTCAGTTTCTTCAAGCTTTATGTTATCGCGATTATATGACAAAATTGGAATCTTGATCCTTTTTAATACGTATTAAATAACTAATTTTAAAACTTTTATTTTAATTTATACATTTGTTTAAAAAAAAAAATTAAAGATA
>Ga0209979_1004322_pt1 | contig 11833 bp, 9 predicted proteins | sample AnhtaG_FD_183114 | JGI IMG/M metagenome (GOLD analysis project Ga0209979, IMG submission 183114) | Deep subsurface microbial communities from Anholt, Denmark to uncover new lineages of life (NeLLi) - Anholt_01485 metaG (SPAdes) (version 2) | ecosystem: Environmental > Aquatic > Marine > Oceanic >...
ATTGACGAAATTACTTCTAAAGGCAGTTCTTGTTCTCTTTTTGCGACAAGAGCGGTATCTTCCAATTCATACGCGCCCTCTTGTCGATAGGGGAGGTTTCTACGCATCATTCCCTTAAGGAACCACCATTCGTGACTGTCCCTAGTTTCACGGAGGGATCACGGCATCTTTTGTTTCAGGCTGCTGTTCTTCTTCTCGCAGGATGCGCCAAAGATTCCTCATGTTGCGTTCGTGCATGCCATGGGCCCAATCGCCCGGAGGTGGTATACGGAATGCGGGGAACTTCCTCCTCACGGCGAGTCGCTCAGTGGCTTGCTCCAGGGTAAGTCCTTCCTGCTGGGTCGCGTGCACCTCCTTAAGCATTCTCTGGTAATAGTCCAAGACTGGGCGAAGATCATTCTGCCGAAGCGGTGGGCTGTGCGACGGGACCACATGATCGATCTTCACTCCTTCGGCGAGAAACTTGTCCAGAACCTCAAGGAAGCGATGCACGTCTTGGAGTTCCGACTCTTCGCCAATCTCGGGTAGGTGACGGCGCTGGTACACAATCGCTCCCGTTAACAGTAGCCGCTCCTCCGGAACGTAAACCAGAATATCGGACAGACTATGCCCCTTACCGAAGAACACCAATTCCAACTGAAGGTCACCCAGATCCAACGTGTGCCGGTCGGCAAACGTTAGCGACGGCGGGACCACTTCGTAACCCTCCTCCATGTCCTGCACATACAGCTTCCAGAACTCAATCTCGCCCCGGATCTGTCTTACCTGTCGACGATTTCGTGAAACTTGAGGCAGGACGGTCGACAGGTTTCGAAGGGTCTGACCTGCACGATCGAGGTCTTTGCGTTTCCAGTCAGGATCCGCCTGCTTATGCACCAACCACTCCATGTCCCTGGGCAGATTGTCGTGCCCGACAACCACGGCACCCTTGAAGAGACTGTTGCCGCTGGCGTGGTGCATGTGCGCGTGTGTATTGATGACGTACACCCAGTCTTTGCGCCCGAACTCCTTCTCAATCCTCTCCTTGATCGGGGCCATTATCCGCGGGGACATTTCTGTATCGACGATGGCCAGGCCTTTCTCGGACTGGATCGCAGTCAAGTTGCACCGGCCGGTCCCCAACCAGTATGCAAGCAGCACACGCTCGGAAAGCCGTTCGATGCGGACATACTCCCCGGGACCGCGCCCCGAGCTGGCCAGCACCATTTGAATAAGCAAACTGATATGTAAAGCCCTGATCATATTCGCTCTCCACTGGCAGCCGACAAATCCTTGTTGAATGATTTGCCTGCACGGTTCTGGTGCAGGCCGTGCCAGCATGTTATTCTATCATATCTTTTTTGTGAAAGCAATCTGCCGCAAACAGAGATAGTGTCAAGTATTATATGTAAGTTTAATTTTGTGCCATCGGAGCAGTTGGCCAAAGACTGCTCTTTAGATGGCAGGCTCGTCGTGGAAACAACCCATCGGGTCCAATCGAGACTTCAGAGTCTTTATCAGCCTCTCTAAAGGGTTGTTGGTTCGTAGCCGTTTCCACCAGCACTTCGGTAAATCGTAAAATCTCAAACTATCACGCAGTCCATACAAAAACTTCTCTACCGCCCAGGGATCGACCTGTTGCCATCGTTGCCGCCATGAATCAGCGACATCCAACGCCGCATCAAAACTCTCACAGCGAAAGATGCACCCCGCCTCGGCCGCCATGCGGTTACGATAGCTTGTTGGCCCGATAGTACGTCTGAGCCCACTGAGACGGTGAAAAGTACAATTCTGCCAGGTGGACAGCGGATATACATGCTTCATAACTGTCGCGGCTCTGTTTGTTAATTCGTATTGCGTATGTCGTATCATTTAATTAGAAACAGCATGGGCTAAAGACCATCCTACGACCTAAAGGTATAATTTAAAATACAAAAGCAAACAGCTACGACACTCAAAAGAAGCACTCGCTTAGATGCACGCCCCGAATGAGAAAACTGATACGAAATTATCCCCGTTAGATAATCCCTTATATCTCACGGGTTAAAATAACACAAAAGAATGGGAAAGGCAAGGGAAATTTTAGTAGATTAGAGAATTAGAGATTAGAGAATTGGAAAGAAAAAGGAAAAGGCAAAGGAATTTTAGTGGATTAGAGAATTAGAGATTAGAGAGTTAAAGTGAACTAAAGTGCCTAAAGTGAGCTAAAGTGAACTAAAGTTATAAAAAAAGAATATCGAATTCTCCACTGGCGAACCTTCGGTATCGAATTTGAATGTCCAATGTCGAAGTGCAGGCAATTCGATTGATTATTTATTATTTATTATTGATTATTTGGTGATGACCCCGCACTAATTAGACGTGATTTAGCACTCAATAATTGCGGGACAAGCCCCATTAGAGTAAAAGGCACTCTAAGCAATGGGGCAGGCTCCATTAGAGTAAACCCCCGACAGTGCCGGGGGCTAAAAATAACGACATAAACCCATCAATAAATTGATGGGCTAAATATAACAGTGCATTCCTCACGTTTGCACCCCCGCCCAGAGGACGGGGCTAAATATTAACACTGTCGGGGCCAGTGGTCTAAGGGAAGAAGAAAGCATTTCTGGGCAGATGTTTGAAATGTCAACTGTCAAGAACCTCCTCGTCCTCTTTTCGCCATGCAGGGTCCACTATGCACAAGAATTTCAAATCAGAATTTCCTGTATTTTCAATGAATCATCACCAGCTACGAATTCCCGGCAATCCTTCAAATACTTTAAGAACATAATCAGTTACCCAATAGAATCGAGCCTTTCGTAAAGAACGTTCCGGCTACACAGGCGGTTAAAAGACAGGCCAACGTTGCCGCCAAGAGAGCGCGAAATGCGACCCCTCCTATATTACGGACCCTGTCGGGAGCCAATGCGCTGATACCCCCAACGAAAATGGCCATTGAGGCAAGGTGGGCAAATCCGCATAACGCGTATGTAGTAATAACCGCCGAGCGTTCATGGTGCAATAAATTCTGCTCTAAAGCGACTGCCAAATCCTTATAAGCCACAACTTCAGTAACGATTAGGCGCTCACCGATAATTTTGGAAACTGTCCCCGCATCGGATAGAGGAACACCCAAGATTAACGTAAATGGATAAAAGACGTAACCAAAAATTGCCTTCAAAGACAGCTCATTTTCAAGGCCAAAAATCCTTGTACCCAATGTAGATAGAAGCAAATCTACTAACGCAACCAAACCTAAAACCGCTATAAGCAGCGCTACAATTCCGACAATCATCTTAACTCCGGAATTGGCGCCGTTAATAATCGCTTCGAAAAGACTTTTCTCCTTTTCATAAAATGGCCGAACGTGAATACCCAATGTTTCCGGGCTTTGCCTCTCGGGGAAAATAACTTTTGACATAACAAGCGCCGCCGGGGCGGAAAGCAAAGACGCCGAAACCAAATGGCCTGCAATTGTAGGAAATTGAGTTTTCAAACTAAACACATAAAGCGCCAATACATTGGACGCAACCGTAGCCATCCCTGCGGTCAGAATAGTGCAGATTTCCGAATCGGTCATTCGGCTAAGATATGGCTTAACGGTCAGAGTGGACTCAATCCCCACAAAAATATTGCCGGCGGCGACCAGAGATTCGGCGCCGGATATTCTCATCAGCTTTGTAAATATATAAGCGAACCCCCTGATGACCAAAGGCATTATGCCTAAGTAGTACAGAATCGCAATAAGGGCCGAGAAGAAGATAATCGTGGGAAACGCCTGAAAAGCCAAAATAAACCCGAGCGACTCCTCTCCTGTTTCGCTTGTCTGACCTGGCGCAAGTGCTAATCTTCCAAACACAAACTTTGCACCAGCCGATGCGGATTCCAGAATGCTTACTACGATGTCATTGACAACCAGGAATAATTTTGACCCAGCGGGAACTATGAAGATGAACAAAGCAATTAATATCTGCAGGCCAATCCCCCAGATGATAACCCTCCAGTTCATATTCTTTTTATCAGCCGACAGAATCCACGCAAAGCCGATCAGGACAAATATCCCTGCAAAACTGACAAGATTATAGATATCCATATCTAAACCATGCGGACTTAAGTCCGCCTTGGGTCGGCAGCGGGGCAAAGGTGTCCTCCGAAAGGAGTCCCTCGGACTTCTTCGTTTAGCCCCGCCACTGGCCGAAAGTTTTGCCCCGCCAGTCTCAAAACAATAGTCAAAATGGGTATCCGCCGTGGGCGGAATTCTAACAGGCGTATCGAAGTCGAAGATTCGCTCCGGGCGAAACCCGCTTGTGGCGGAATCAACATCGCAGATCCACCTGCGGCGGAATCAATTATTGTCGCTCACGCTGGGCTTTTCTGGCTTTCGCCGAGCCGAACGACAGCGTAAACTAATGTCCCCAGCAGCCCGGTCAAAAGTGCAATCACTATCCATATACCGGACCCGCCGGCACGCCGGCGTATATCCTGGTACACCCAAACCGCACAAAGGATATGGACGACCAGAACCAGCAGCAGTAATGGATGCAGATCATCATCGTCGTCATCATCATCGTCGTCCTTCACCTGACCTGGATGCTCTTTCGGTCTTCGCATATGCTCCAGCTCAATCTTGCGTTTCTCCAGCTCAAGCTCTTGCATTCTCCGTTCAATATCCATTTGGGTTTCTTGCTGTTGCAGCTCCATTTCCCTTTGTCGCATTTCCATCTGGAATTCGATATTCTCCGGCCCTTCCTCCTGAGCGGCCGCGAGTGCGGGCACAAACATAGTCATCAGCATCATACTCAAAACGTATCGCTTCATCTCATTTCTCCTGATTAAACCTGTTTATAGGACGTGCAATCTATTCTACAACCAAACCTTGTAACTTCCAGCCTATATTTCGGCCGTTCGCCTGCTTGGCTGAACTTTTTTCTCGCCAAGTGTCGTTCCCGCACAAGTGGGAATCGAGTGTTCGTTTCGTCATTCCGAGCGCAGCCGAGGAATCTATTCAAAACCGTCATTGCAAGCGTAGCGAAGCAATCTCAAATCTCGTTTTGAATTTTGTATTCCCTTGTTATTCCTGTCAGAGAGTACACAATTACAATGTGTGGATAGCTTTGGGCCGCGTATATCTTTTTGTTCGCATCTTCTTCCTATGATATAATATAATCTACAACAGTATGAAAAAAGATACACAAACAGACGAAAAACATTTCATCGACCTGGCCATAAAGCTCGGTGCCGACCACGCCGTGGTTTTCAAAATAGACGATATTGTTTTCGATCCGCGTACAATATTAAAGTGCATGTTCGGCTGTAGTGACTGGGGCAAGGGCAACACATGCCCCTCAAGACCCGGCTCCTTAAAACCATGGGAGTATCAAAAAGTGTTTCAGAAATATTCCTGGGGAATTATTATTCATTCTACAACTAAAAAGATTTCGCAGGAAGTCTCCTTTGCGATTGAAACAGAGGCTTTCTTAAAGGGTTATTATTTTGCTTTTTCATTGAGCGACTGCACGCTTTGCAGCGAGTGCGTGGGCCATCGCGGCGCCGAATGTGCCAACCCGAAGAAGGCCCGACCCGCTATGCAGAGCATAGGAATTGATGTTTTCAAGACGGTTCATCGGTTCGACCTGCCCTTGAAAACCCTCCGAAGCGAAGATGAACAACAAAACTGGTACTCAGCCGTCTTTATCGACTAACCTACCTACGCTTGTTGTTTTTTACACTATAAGATATTCCCTCACGTTCATTCCCTCTCATCATAAACAGAAGCATTTCGCGCCATGTCGCCCACCAAACCTGGTCCCCATTGCGACCAATAAGTTTTGTCAAGTAGTAGGATTAGATATTCTCTCGCCCGACTAATCGTTGTGTTAAGCACAAGCTTACTCTCAAGGTAGTTTGAGTTGGTCCAAAACGGTTCGTGAACTCCCGGTAGGCGAGGAGTATCAGAGACACTGAAAAATACCCAGTCCCATTCTCTACCTTGTGCTTTATGCGTGTTAAGCACTTCCACAGCGTCGAGCAGACCCTCATCACGGAGTTTATGCCATATCAGCTTCGCTTGGTTTTTGTAAGGCGTAAGTACGGTTGCGGAAGGCCGTTTTTCTTTGTTCGGATACTTTTCAATGAACTCTCTAACACAGAAAACTATTTTATTTACCTCTGAATAGTTTTGCCTTCTTTCAGTATTCGGCACATAAAAAGGTTCGCAATCGCAAATGGCCACATTTGTATCCATATCTCCCCACCCCTGCAAGCCAATATCATAAACATGAGTATCAAGAATACGAGCCAGTTGTTCCCCAAACCGATATGAAATTGTCAGTGTTTTCTTATCTGTCAATTTCAATTGAGGTTCTGAATGTTCATAAATTTCCTTAAAATCATTTCCATGGCGAAAGATATCTTCCAGAAAATGCGACCCTTTGGCCCAATATGACCTTATGACGAAGTCGTCCTTGTTCTTACATATTGGAGGTAATTGTTTATCATCTCCCAGAAGTGCGATAGGCCGCTTTAGACTCAACAAAGGCAAAATTTTCGCTACAGGAGCATACGGTGCCTCATCAACAAACACCCTATCTACTGTTAAACTAGAATTCATCGAAAAACCGATAAAACCATCCAGAGTAATACCTATGACGAATTTCTTGCTCAAGTCTAATTCAAATTTCTTTTTTTCCTCCTCGAGCTTTTGGATTTGCTTTTCAATGAAAGCTTTTCCTTCATCCAAAGAAGTTTTGTCGACAGACGTAAATTGCTGTGACAACTCTTCTTGTCTGGTGCTGGCTTTGTCAATTGCCTCAGACAGAGATTGAATCTGCTTCTCGCAGGCAAGAAAATCCCTTTGTGATACAACGAAAGCGGAACGCTGGTTATCAAGCTCTTCGCGAGCAGTATAAAAATCACGCTCTATCTCTTTTATTTTCTGGTCTTCTTGGTGAATGGCAGCGTTCAGTTCCTCAAAACACCCTAAACGCTCGTCACGTCTTTGACGAACAGACTGCAAGGTAGTTTCTATTTGCAACAACTCCTCTTGAGTCTCTGCAATCATAGCACTTAGCTTTTTAGCTTTATTTGTTAAGATTTTGGAAAAGAAACTGAGCTTCTCAAGTTGGTTCCGGTAACCAGATAGAGCTTGTCTGGCTGAAGTAGACAGACTTTCATTACTCTCAATTTCTCTGTTCAGTTCGGGAATCCTCAAGCCATCGCGCTCTTGCTGCATTTCTGAAAGTGTATTTCTGGCTGCCTCAAGTTCTGCTTCAAGCGTTTGAACCCGGCGAGCATGCGTTTCAACAATATGAGAAATATTTTTAAAGAGATCTTGCTTTTCCGGGAACGCTTCTTCGCATACTCTTAATTGGGTCGTGTTACGTTTCAGATTAGACGTAAGCTTTTTCATCTCTTCGACCGCTTTGCGCTCATCTGTCAAATTCTGTATTTTTTTATTAAGGTCTCTTATTTCATATTCGAAAGCCCTTTGCTCGCAACACTCCGGATACATCTCTAGGAAATCTTTCGAAGGTATTCCCAACCTTGCTACCTTATCTCTAGGAAGCTTTTTATCTTCTAATACAGACGCCAGGGCGTTATCGACGGCAAGATTGGTAGAAGCCAGCACAAGGGATTTTTGCCTTTGGTTAGTCATCGCGTAAACCACTTTAGCCAGAACATACTTCGTCTTGCCTGTCCCTGGTGGCCCCCACACGTATGATAAATCATTACAAAGAATTGACTTGATAGCTGCCCATTGCTCGGAGCTAAGCGAATCGTTGCATTCACGAATTAGCCCTTCCGCGGTTTTCCATTTAATCTTTCGTCCGACCAAATCTTCAAGGTTTGCAACCTTGCTGCCACGTTTTTCAAACCATTCAAGGCAACGTTTAACAAGCCATCGAAAATCAATGAATATATTTCCCCCTTTATTATTAATCTTTTCTTGAGATGCCAATTTTGTTTTGCCGCTTCTTCTTTCGTAGGATACTATATGGATGGGAATCCGTTTTGCTGGATTTTCTCTTGGTACGTAAAGAGCACTTGAGTCGGAACGTATACTTAGATGAGGTGGTAAACGACAGAAATATTGGTATTGAGTTTTTCCCTCAATCAACAAAAGTTGTGGTATTTCTATTAGTTCATTTACTTGGTATTCCTCAATTCCTCTGTCACTTTTCTTTAAGAAATCAAGGTATTTTTCTGTGCTCTCTGTTGCGGCACGAATTACTTCTTGGACAGAGACAAAGGGCATGTTCGACTCCTTCAAAACTGCAACGAATCAGAATGAGACACAGCAGTCTATTTATTTCCTATTTGCACTACCCAAAACCGCAATACCCATCCATTCAAAAGCCGCCTCCCAGGACTTCTCCGATGCAATACGCAATACGAAGCCAGAGCTGCAATGTGACTTTTAGCTCCGCTTTTCTTTAGCAACATTTCATATTCAGTTTCGAACCGAAGTTTGTGCTTGACTTCTTCCTCGGCCAACGCCAAAAGCACTTCTCGATGTTCCTGGTTGTGAGCGTTTGCCACCCAATTTACGTAAGTCCTGAAAGAGGACTCTTCCTTTTCCATTCCTAACATAAGCATATCCTTGTAATCCATATCCAAAGGTGTCCGGCGGTCTGATAAAATGTAATATTCTTCGGGTCGGGCAGGCTCTTGTTCTGGTGTTACTGTTTTACCGGTCTTCATAACTTCCAGTTCCAGCTTGGCTTTATGCTCTAACAAACTTTACGGAATTGCACAATATAGCCTACTCGGAATTTCCTAATACGTCAAATCTAAAAAAGCCCCGCAGGACTTCTTTGGCTGATAATGTTGGTTTTTGTAACCGGTTGATGCTACTTGACTTATAATCGGACAGAAGTGGTCAATAGTCAATATGGGTACATACGCTTCTCCGTAAGGAGTCCTTAGGACTAACAGGCGTATCGCAGATCCGCTGTCTTTTGGCGGAATCAATTGTCAGTGTATGACCTTATTGAGAGGATATGTAATTATTCCCGTTGCGCCCGCCCGCTTCAATGCCGGAACTAAGGACCGCTCGATTTTGTCGTCGATAATCACTTCTATCGCTACATACGTCGGGTCAGCCAGAGACGAAACCGTTGGGCTTTTTTCAGCAGGTAAAATTTTCAATATCGAGTCTAAGCGGTCCTTCTTTATATTCATCTTCAAGCCGACTTTGCTGCGGGCTTCAATTGCTGCGTTGAGCAATATGGAGATATTTTCTATTTTTTGTCGCTTGAACTTATCACCCCAGATTTGCTTATTTGCGATAAACCTTGTCGTAGAGGTTATCACAGTATCTATAATGCGCAGCTCGTTTGCCCGCAGTGAGCTGCCGGTCTCGGTAAGCTCTACTATTGCATCGACCAGCCGGGCCTTTACCTCGGTAGCGCCCCAGCTAAATTCAACCTTTACGTTGATATCTTTATCTGCGAAGAATTTTTTTGTTACGTTAACCAGCTCGGTTGCAACTATACCGCTAGCCAAATCCTTCACCCTTTTAACCTGCGATTCATCAGGCACAGCCAACACCCATCTGGCTGGATTGTTCGTGGCTTTGCTGTAGGCAAGCTCACTGACATCCACTACATCGCAGTTATTCTCTATTATCCAGTCGTAGCCGGTAATGCCGGCGTCAAGAACGCCGTCGGCCACGTATCTGCCTATCTCCTGTGCTCGCAGCATGGTAAGCCGGATTTGCTCGTCATCTATACGAGGCAAATAACTCCTTTCGGAATCGGCAATGTGGAATCCGGCTTTGCCAAAAAGTTCGATGGTTGCCTTTTGCAGACTGCCTGTGGGAATACCTAATTTTAATATCTGTTCTGACATCGTTTCACATCTTATAATTGGTTGATTTGTGAGTTGACCGCTCACTACTCACCACTTACCAATTAACCACTCACTTTTTGCTCTTTCTTTTTTTCGTAGTTTTCTTTTTGTTTTTAGTTGTTATCTTTTTTTGGGAAGTAGTTTTGTTTTTTTTCTTCTTTTTACGCCTGCGTGCTTCACTTTCGCGCCGCAAGAGGACATAAAAATCATATCCCTTGTTGGCTGAAATCTGCTTAGCCAAAAAGCCTCCTATCTGCTGCTCGTCAGCGTCAGGATAGACCATCTCCTTGCTTTTGAGATATTCTATCATTCCTTTGGTCAGCGGTATGGCGTGGCCTTGCAGAGACGTGAGCATACAATAATCGACTACGAACCGGCTGGTACCTTCCAACTTCTCAAGAATCTGACGAGCGGGACGTTTGCCTGTTTTTTTCAATACCTCTAAGCTCACTTTATGATATTCGTTGAATACAGCCCTCAAGACCGTAGTGATTGTCGAGGCTATAGTCCTTGTAACAGATGTATCCCCGCCCAACATTTCAACAATTTCTTCCGTTCGCGAAACACGCAAATCGTTCAGGTCAACGAAATAATCAGCCAATTTCTTAATCGCAGTAGCAGTTGCCTTCTCGCTTAATTCAGCGCTGATGATTGCATAAACGATTGCATCCGCCGGTTCATCGTAGATAACTTTTTGTACTTTCGGATATTTCCGGCTCAGTGAGCGATGCAACCTTTGTATTTTTTTAGAATACTCTTTGCTGTTCTTCATATCAGCCTCTTGCCGATAGCGTAAAAGTCCGAATATCGCATCCCAGTTTTCACAGGGACAATTTTAGCCCCGCCGAAGCAGAGATGCTTCGAATTTCTTTCGTATTTTGCTTCACGCTTCTTCGTCGTTCAAATCTTCTTCGGGGTCCCCTTTTTCCAGTTCACTGACTGCCTGGTCTATCAGTTTCATAGTCTCTAACGCCTTTTTGAATTTCTCATCCCTGTAAAAATGTAATACAGGGCAGAATTTGCTCTGCAATCTGCCGGCTACCAGAGATTGTATTCGGCTTTTTGCATGTGTTATTGCCGCAAAAGTCTTGTTCTGAGCTGCCTCGTCCTTGCCGAAAATACTGACATATACATCGGCGTTGCGCAAATCAGTCGCCATATCCACTCTCGTAACGCTCACGAACCCCTCAATGCGGGGGTCGCTAAGATGGTGAGCAATAGCGTCACTGACGCCCTCTTTCACCACACGAGCTACTTTCTCCTGCCGTCGAGTCGCCATAGTGTGATTACATCATAAATGGTAATTGGTAATTAGTAATCGATTAAATGGTCAAGTAGTTATCACTAACTAATCACCACTAACCAATCACCACTCACTAATTACCAATTAACAACTCAAAGGGTTCTGGCTACTTTCACAATTTCATAGAACTCAAGAACGTCATCGACTTTAACATCGTCGAATCCTGCTATCTTAATACCGCACTCCAGGCCCGCCTTGACATCACGAACATCGTCCTTGAAATGCTTTAGCGACTCTACACTGAGGTTGTCTTTGAGCACGATGTTGTCGCGTATCATCCGCATCTTCGCATTCTTGCTCGCGTATCCACTGCTGACATAGCAGCCGGCCACCGTACCAATTCGGGAAATCTTAAACGTATTTCTTACCGTAACTCTACCGAGCGAATTCTCCATTTCTTCCGGCTCAAGCAGACCGACCATTGATTTTTCTAAATCTTCGGTTATGCGGTAGATGACGTTGTAGAGCCTTATCTCAACGCCTTTGGCTTCTGCTGTCTTGCCTGCATATTCTTCGGGGACAACGTTAAAGCCAATAATAATGGCATTCGACGCCTCAGCAAGCACAACATCACCTTCTGTAATTCCACCCGGCGCGGCGTGCAGAATATTAATCTTTACTTCCTCGACGCTCAGATCGGACAAATATTTTTTCAGGACATCGACCGAGCCCTGCACATCGGCCCGAATGATAAGATTTAATGCTTCTGTTTTGCCGGCA
>Ga0209979_1004324_pt1 | contig 11824 bp, 9 predicted proteins | sample AnhtaG_FD_183114 | JGI IMG/M metagenome (GOLD analysis project Ga0209979, IMG submission 183114) | Deep subsurface microbial communities from Anholt, Denmark to uncover new lineages of life (NeLLi) - Anholt_01485 metaG (SPAdes) (version 2) | ecosystem: Environmental > Aquatic > Marine > Oceanic >...
TGTCAATTTTCGTGAAGTTTCCAGGGCGCACTGTGTTGAGGGTGAGTTTTGGGCGATCTCGGCATAAAAAACATCTTTACCCAGGTCCTTTAAGTCAGGATGCGCGGCATCAATGAATATAAGACCATAGGACTTGAACAATCGTGTCATCCACTGGGCAAAAGCTTCAACAAACGACCGGCCGGCCTGATAGGCTGTACCTAATTGCGACAGAATTTCCGGTTTGAATTCGGAATCATGGGTTAAATCTTTAAGTTGTTGAATACAATTCGAAATTTCCGCTGAGAGTACGACTTTCGAAACCGGTGTTTTGAGGCTGGCTGAATGCCCCTGGTATTTAATGTCATTGATCCGGTTTTCTTTGTCTAGAAGGGTAATGTGATTTATCTCTGCAAAGTCGTGATCATTCGATGCCAGCCAAAAGACCGGCACAAAGCACCCAAGGCTATTCTGGTTGAGGGATTCGGCGAGCTTGATCGCTGTCAGCGCTTTGAAGATGGTGTAGAGGGGACCTGAAAATAATCCGACCTGCTGTCCAGTTACGACTGCACAAGCCTCATCTTGAATGAACTTTTTGATATTCCCGACCGTTTGAGCCCCGCATCCGTAACTTAGATTTTGCTCCTTTAATAGGGCGGCCAATTGTTCCCGCGGAAGGTCGCGTGATCTGACTTTCTCGGTTTGCAGGGAGTATGCGGCGTGATCGCGAAAATTACCCGAAAAAAACTCACTGACCTTGTCGTACTCATAAAAATAATCATGCACGAGGGATGATATGTTGGGAAGCTTATTTGTCGGTATCACCATCGGGGATTATTCAAATAAAATTGATATCGGGAACATAGCCTGGATCTCTATCGCCCTCTAATCAAAAGCCTTGGTAAAAAGATAGAAAAGCACTATGAGCAGGGCCAGATTAAGTAAGACCACCGTATACAGCCGCTTCCATGAGGAGAAGATTGGCGGCTTTTCCTGATCTATTTCCTTGTTCTCAATTCGTTCATTTTCCATGGGCATCTCCAGAAGAAATCAAGTTGGCGAAAAGGCGGTACGCACCCGGAACACCCGCCGGCAGCTGCCGAAACCATGAATACCCTGTATAGATAAAAACGCCTTTCCCAAAGCGAGTATACAACAAACCTCCTTTTTTATCCGACTCATGGGTGTCAGAGGATGTAAGAATTGGTTCATATCTTTCGTCCCATACCGTAGCAAAGTATAAACCTCTTTCTTGAACCCAGCCATCAAAATCTTTTTGCGTGATTTTGTTGGGAAAATTTAAGAGAGGATGCTGTGGGTTGAGGAATGCGACAGGAGCGGTTTCTTCACTCACCCGATCCCGTCCGATGGTAAAAGGATAAGGACCAATGTTTTTGGTCTGTAATCCGCGAAATACATTGTATTGGACGATGAAAGTTCCGCCGTCCTTGACGTACTGAAGAAGACGTGGATATGTATTTTTAAGACGTTCCCTGGTGTTGTAGGCTCTGATACCAGCTATGATGGCATCGAATTGGCTAAGATCCGCTCTTTCCAGCATATCATCATCAAGCAGTGTCACCTCGCAGCCGAGATTAAGCAAACTATCCGCGACTTCGTCACCGGAGCCCATGATGTAACCGAGTTTAGTTCCCGCATGCTTAATATCCATTTTGATGGCCTTTACGCGGCTTGCGGGGAAATACACCTGCCTTTTGATGTGGGGATGGGAAATTTCCAGTATATCACGGTCAAGCTTTTCCCCGTTGATCTCTGCTACGGCAGTCAAGATGGCTTCATCTGAATTATTAGGCGGAGTGACTTTAAACGTGACTTTCGTTTCTTCATATTTGTTGGCCAAGATAAATGGAATGCTTTCCGGGGTAACTCGCCACTGTGCAGGCGCCGCGATGCGGATTACGCCTGCGATATTCGGAGAGTGGCTTTTTAATTTTACTCGAAGTTCCTGGGAACTATCCTTGGTGAAAATTTTGACTTTGTCTTCTATCTGAACTGTTATCCTAGGCCTGATTTCAAAAGGCCTGTATTGTTCACCAGCAACCCTATCCGTCCATCGATAAAGCAGGGGAACAGAGTACTCTAAAAGGCTGTTATCAGTGCTTAATTTGATATTCACACTGATCGAAGGCGGATTTTCATCCAATCCGATAAGGTTTTGTTCCCGGATGGAAAACATTGCTTTTTTTGGGAGGGATTTTAGCCAGTAGGGTTGTGAAATCGGAAAATCCTTGGGAACTCGGATGGTTTTCTCAAAAGTTTGGGGGTCGTTGTTTTTGAGAAGGATGTCTAAGTCAGAATCAGAAGCAAGTTCATAAAAATCTATTTCTTGAATTCTGAATGGGTATTCCGACCGATTGACAATTGTGGTTTGTATCTTAATTTCATCGCCGGGAGCGGCAGAAAAATCAGGAGAAATCGCCTCAATCCAGAGTCCGGCACAAGACTGGATAACCTGCAGCAGCTCTCTTTTTTTGATCTTGACCCAATACGTCTCATCTAACTCGGTCAATTTAGTATAGACAGCCAGCAGGCTTGGGAGGGATTTTGACGGGTGTTGAGGATCAAAAGTGTCTATAATCTTAGCCAGCATGCGTCCAACCTTTTGGCCACCGGGGACTCGCTGCCAGGATGTATCGATTCCGTCGAAGAGGTCTGTGGTCGCGGTGGTGCCCTCTATGAGCTGGTAGTAGTCGTAGCTGGCTCCCCGTCGACCGGATGAACCGAATCCCTGGCTTTTGTGCATGGATCGGCTTTCCGCACCGATTTCCGAGTATGATTTGCCAAGCAGAGGATTGTACTCGCCAGTGTTAATCGTTAAGGCATTGGCCATTTCTTGCTGACCGCGCCGCCATCTGTTCCAGAATAATCTTTGGGCCTGCCAGGCCTGCACATGATGCAATTGTTCCGGAAATTTATTAGAATCTGCGGCCGCACGAAAAGCTTCCTTGGTCAGCTTGCCGGAGGCCGCGTGGTGGCCATGGCCCCTGTATCCCTCGCCAAGAGAACGGGCGATGATCACATCCGGACGGAAGATTCGAATGACCCAGACTATGTCGGCCAGGATGGCTTCTTTTCCCCAAAAAGATAAGGTTTCCTCAGGTGCTTTGGAGTAACCGAAATCGATAGCGCGCGTAAAAAATTGTTCGGCGCTGTCGTTGCGGCGGGCGGCCATGAGCTCTTGGGTTCGGATGATCCCGATTTCAGCTCCTTTTTCAGGGCCGATCAGGTTTTGGCCCCCGTCACCGCGCGTAAGGGACAAGTACGCTGTGCGGTATTTTCGGCCTATTGAAAAATAGGCCAAGGCCGACGTGTTTTCATCATCCGGATGAGCTTCGATGTAAAGAACACTGCCGAGAATATTGAGTTTGTGAAGAGCAATCTGCAACTCCGCAGCATTGAGGAGTTCAATCTGTGAGGGAGGCGCATTCAAGTTAAGAAATAACGTACAGGCAAAGAGGATAGCAATATACTTTTTCAATTTTCCTTCCATTTCAGGCTAGATAGAATTAGGGTGCTTGATTGAATATTATTGAATGTCTAATCCTAACTAATGAGAACGATATTTGATCTTATTAAAAGCAAACAGATACAGTAACTAAAGCTCGTAAAAGAATCTTGAACTCAGATTTTGCTTATTCTTTGGGCAGCTCGATTTTAAACGGCACCATCAACTTTTCCCAGTGGAGGAAAGCGGTTGCAGACGTTCCTGCCAGATTGTCAAATCCGAACATCATCCACTCTTGGTGGGGAGCCTCTACAGGAATTACGGTTACCCGGAGGGCATCTTCTTCCTGGTTATAGGAGAAGCTTCCCCAGGCGGAGTTGTTCTTGTTGAAGATGATGATCCAATCTTTTTCTGAAGGGATCATATGGATGCCGTATTTACCCGCCGGCAGTTTATTCCCCTCAATAAGGACGTCTTTGCTGAATTCTATGGTTGTGTTTTCGTTGGCGCCCGTTCTCCATGGAAAAGGCTTATCGTTGGAGTATTTATTTCCGGGTGCCAGGCCATAAGGCACGAGTTCTCCCCAAATTTTTCTGCCTTTAACCCCAGGCCTGCTGTATTCGATGGTGATATCGGTGTCAATTCCCAGTCGTTGCATGACACTGGCTTTCAGGCTTGGTCGGACTTTATTTCTTTGGGCGAGAGTAGTTGAGGGCAGAATCAGGAGAAAAGATAAGATCAGGAAAATACTGATTATGCTTAGGCGTTTCATGTTTCCCTCCTTTTTAATGCCAAAGCTGATTTAAAAGGTTATTCAGAAACAATTTCGTTTTTACCATAGTTTACTTAGAATGTCTATTATTTCTAAAACTGACAGAGATAGTTGACAGCTTCCTGATTCCTTGATATTCTTTCCAAAACTATATTAAAGGGACAGCAGTGGGAAATAGATGCCTCGAATGTCAGTTTGAAAATCCGGAGGATACCCTTTTCTGCGGGAAATGCGGGACCAAGTTTCCCTTGCCAGAAGAGGTCGCCTTAGCTCACACCAAGACCCTCCAAACACCGGTTAAGTATTTAGTCAAAGGCACGACTTTTGCAGGAAGATACGAGATCATCGAAGAGCTTGGTAGAGGAGGTATGGGAGTTGTCTACAAAGCTCAGGATACCAAGCTTAAACGGACTGTTGCCTTGAAATTTCTTCCTCAAGAATTAACACATATCTCGGAGGTAAAAGATCGATTCATGCGCGAGGCACAGGCTGCTGCTGCCTTGGATCACCCCCATATATGTACTGTCTATGAATTTGATGAGACTGAGGAAAAAACCTTTATCTCTATGGCTTATATAGAAGGGCAGAGCTTAAAGAAGAAGATTGAGTCTGGTCCTTTTGAGATATACGAAGCCCTAAGGATTGCCATCCAAGCAGCTGAGGGTTTGGAGGAGGCTCATAAGAAAGGAGTAGTACACAGGGATATCAAGAGTGCCAACATCATGGTGACCGAAAAAGACCAGGCGAAGATAATGGATTTTGGTCTAGCCAGGGTAACAGGAACGACTCTGGTAACAAAAGAAGGGATGACAATGGGGACGGTTATCTACATGTCTCCCGAACAAGCCCGAGGGGAAAAAGTAGATCATCGCACGGATATCTGGTCATTTGGAGTAGTTCTTTATGAAATGTTCAGCGGTCAATTGCCTTTCAAGGGGGAGCATGATCAGGCTGTTATATATTCCATTTTGAATGAGAAGCCCAAGCCTGTCACGGATTTGCGCTCAGAGATTCCGATGTCCATAGAGCAGGTTGTGGCCAAGGCTCTTGAGAAAAATCCGGATGAGCGCTACCAGAGCATAGATGAACTGTTAGATGATCTGAGGTCCATATCAGAGGGAATAGAGCCAGAAGGAATTAGGGTAAGACTATGGAAAGCAAAGCTGCTTAGGAGGAAGAGAGCAATTCTTTATGCAGGCCTAGCAGGTTTTCTGATCATAATGACTGTAATAGCGCTAAGTCTTTTTACGGGACGTGTTGAAGCGATCGATGCGATTGCGGTCCTTCCGCTTGAGAACCTCACGGGTGACCCGGAGCAGGAGTATTTCGTCGATGGAGTTACCGATGAGTTGATCGGGCAGCTGGCTCAAATCAGAGCTTTGCGGGTGATTTCCCGCAGGTCGGTCATGCAGTATAAAGGTGTGAAGAAGCCCTTACCGGAGATTGCGCAGGAGTTGAACGTGGATGCGGTGGTGGAGGGGACAGTGCATCGGGTTGGCGACAGCGTGCGCATCCGGGTGCAGTTGATCGAGGTGCTCCCCGAGGAGCGGAACCTTTGGACCCAGACGTACGACCGGGCCATGACCGATGTGCTGGTGATGTACCGCGAAATGGCACGCGCCATTGCCGATAAAACTCGAGTCAAGCTGACCCCGCAGGAAGAGATACAACTTGCCAGTACCCGCCAGGTCAATCCCGAGGCCTACGAGGCCTATATCAAAGGCCGGTTTCACTGGTATAAACTAAATCCACAGGACCTCGAGATCGCGCTTCAGTACTTCGAGTTAGCCCGGGAGAAAGATCCGAACTATGCCCTGGCCTATGCGGGTATCGCCCAGGTCTGGATCGGACGCCAACAACAGGGATTAGTGCCTGCCAGTGAGGCAAGGCCAAAAGCAAAGGCAGCCGCTATGAAAGCCCTGGAGTTGGACGATACGCTCGCGGAAGTTCATCACATGTTGGCTGGTATCAGAGCGTGGACGGATTGGGACTGGGAGGGTGCGGAGATAGCGTTCCGTCGGGCTATCGAACTTAACCCCAACTATCCGGATTCACGTTCAGGCTACTCGCATCTCTTGTTCATCATGAGACGTCCGGAAGAAGCGATGGCGCAGATCGAGCGGGCGTTGGAATTGGACCCGTTCAACACCTTGTTCCGAGATTTTTATGCTAGGGACTTAATGTTCGCGGGCCGGTATGACGACGGCATTGCCCTGCTCCGCGAAACGCTCAGAACGGCACCAAACAGCCTGCAGGTGATGTCAACCCTCAAGTCCGCCTACCACTATAAGCACATGTATGAGGAGGCGCTGGAAATATGGAATACATCATTTGTCGCGAAGGGCGATCGTGAAGCCGAGGAAGCCCTGGCCCGCGGCAACGCGGAGGCGGGTTACTCCGGGGCGTTGAGCCGTGTAGCGGAGATGCTGATAGCACGCTCACGTACAACCTATGTTCCGCCCTGGCAAATCGGGACACTGTATACCCGTGCCGGGAAGAATGACGAAGCCCTCGAATGGCTGGAGAAGGCATACGAAGCGCATGACCCCAATATGCCTTATATCAGTGTGGATCCAATTTTTGACGGCCTGCGCGACAACCCGCGCTTTCAGGATCTTCTGCGGCGGATGAACTTTCCGCAGGGGAAGTAATCAACAAATCCAACAAAAATGTCGGGGCACAATCCAATGAGAATTAGGAGGAATTCCTCGATCTTTGGAAAAGTGCTGACCTTGGTATTCCTGAGGTAGATGTGTCCGCAGGAGGCTGCCTGGGTTGAAGCAAAGCATGTTAATCCTCAGCTAAGTTACTGTCAATAAAGAAGGGGTAATGCCGAAGAGGGGACTCGGGCTCCTGGTGTATTGTAAATTATTTAAATTAAGCAAATTATAGGCTAAGTGGTTGAAAATGCAAGCAAACTAAAAGATTACACAAAGAGAAACATGTGACCTGCTCCCCTAATATCGGTTCAGGTGTTATGTTGGAATTTTCTTGGATTTGGAGCTGTTCCCTATTCAGGTCCATTTTCTAAGTTAGTTTAAAATGTCCCCAGAATTTGCGGAATTGGCACCGAGCACAGCATTGTACCCAGGTGAAGCTTCTTTTTTTAGATATATTTCAAAATTAACTTTAGTTGATATGGGCGTTCCTGTATGCTATTTGTAATCATGAATATCATCAGAAGGAACTAGTTCGAAACCGGTATCATTTTGACTGTGCAAAAGCCAATTTAATTTAATTCGAGGGGAATGAATTAACCTTTTCAAGATGAAAATTTAACAAATGAAACATCATTCAAGAATGGTCTTCTTTTTATTGGCTTTAACTGTTATTACACAGTTTAGTTTTAGTCAAGCGATCGTCAATACAGAAAAATTTTCTGGTGATGAAAAGGAAAAATTTCATTTGGGCATTGAGTTTTCCATAGAAGGAGAAAGAGGAAATACAACCGTTTTTGAACTCGATGGGAATTTTTCTGTTGGGTGCAAATTACGGAATAACTGGTTTCGCTTAATTGGAGGGAATAAACTACTATCTCAAAAAGACGTAGACTTGATCAATTATGCCTTTATACAGATCCGTTACAACTATTTCTTCTCTAAAAGAGTCAGGACTTTTCATTTTTTTCAGTTGCAGAGCAATAAGGCGTTATTACTAAGGAGAAGGAGATTGGCAGGGTCAGGACTGCGCTTTTCCATTTTCAGGTCGGATTCATTCATTTTTGATATTGGAACAGGATTGATGTATGAAGAGGAGTTTTTGAATGAAGAATTCTTACAGATTAATGAACCTTCGGTTACAAAATTGGTCCGTCTAGCAAATATCCTTGTCCTTAAATATCAACTCAACGAAAGGTTGACTTTTGTTAATATTAGCTATTTCCAGCCAGGTTTGAAAAAATTGTCTGACTTTAGAATTTTGGATGAGGTCAATTTTTTAATTGAGTTAACAAAAAATTTTGAGCTCGATCTCGCGCTAAAGTGGAGATTGGATAATGATCCGCCTGCATTCTTGAAGAAAAACGATTTGAACTTTGAAATTGGCCTGATCATAAAAATGTGATGATTTGGACTGTTGTGAATTCACGAGTTTATTCTTTCTAATAAGGGATTTAAATCAACAAGTTTATCACATTAAAGTCTTTTTGAATTTTGAAAATACCAATTGTGTTTAACTTTTCCGAAAAAAAAATTACTTTAATGCACTCAATTCTTCTGATTCTGCTCTATAAAGTTCTTCCTTTGCGTCGAGAATTTTCTGATATAAGTTCTTAATAACTGAATAATTTTCATGAGCAATTTCTTTGAATAGATCCCCTTCGAGCTCTAAAACTTCCAACCGTTTATAGTAATCTTTGGATTCTTTCAAGTGAGCGAGAACGATTCTGCCTGTTAATATCGGATGATTGTTTGTGACATTGGCATCCTCAAATCTGATACCATGTTCCAACTCAACTTCAAGGCCCTTACGAAATTCTTGAAGATCGATTTTCATGCCAGTGGTATTGACTTTTTGCAAAATCACTTCTGCTTCTTCTGATAGAATGTTTGCCTCTTTCTTTCCTGTCCAGTCAGAGATGTTGAGTTCGTGACACACTATTTGAACTTCATCTTTAGTGACATATTCAGGTAATTTCATTTTTTGTCCTCCCTAAAAATTAATATATTTAGTTATGTAAAGGCTTCAGACTACAAAACTCAAATTCTATTTGGATCAATCATATAACATGGCTGCTCGAGCTGTGTACAACAACAATCTTCAGGAAACTCTGATTCAATTATCTTCTTGTTTTGATGTCCCGGATTCCGCTTCTAGATGGAAATAGTGCAATAATCGATGGAAAACCGGAGCGAATATCACCCCAACTGAAACTAAAAAAATTATTCCTGAAAAAAGTGAATAAAAAGATGCAAATAATTTCCCTGATGTGGTCTGTAATTCGTTGACTGGCCCCATACCACCAAGTATCATTGCAGCGTTTAAAAGCGAATCCATCCAGGAAAGCCCTTCGGTCTGATGATATCCGATGATACCCAAACCTAGTGATACAATAACGATGAGTATTGCCAAGCTCGCATGGAAAATCAAACGTAAAAGAAACCTAGAATGCGGAATTAATTCCTGAGTACGATGTTCATACATTTGTCAGCCTCTTGTTTTTAATTCATTCAATTGATTATGCAAATAAAGGTCGACATGCAAGAAGTCATAATTTGAGAAAATAATAATCTAGATAAGGCCATAAATCAAGGAACTCTTATTTTTTTAATCATCTGAGTTCTTTTTATGGTTGTATTCTTATTTCTGCATCACCAAAAAGGCCTGTTCCTTTTTTGCAAAACAGGAATCATTGAAAATAAAATGGTGGGCGACGCCGTATTTGTTTTCATTTTCAAGGCGTTAATCCTGAATCCTGAGTTTCTTTTAGACTTTTTACCTGCTCCCCATTAATGTACCACCTGTAAATTTAAATTTTTAGCCTTGGGACTTCCCCCCATCTTTGGTCAAGAATATTAGTATATCGAATAATAAACTCGAACCCCATACTTTTTATGATTTCTTTAAGAATTATACGTAATATAAGTTGTTGAAATTGCTTAAATTCAAGTTGTTATCTTTTTATTTTATATTGATATTTTTTTGTATTTTTAATCTGACACGGTCCCAAAATAGTCGCAGGTATATTTTGGATATCTTTTAAGTTATTTATTATAAATATTTTACGAAGATGGAAAGAAGGGGTAATGCCGAAGAGGGGACTCGAACCCCTACTCCCGAATATCAGGAACTAGCCCCTCAAGCTAGCGTGTCTACCAATTCCACCACTTCGGCATTTAAACCTGGGAGGCTCATCTAGGCAGTATTGCCTATATTTAAGGGAGAAAGTTTTCTGACCTTTATTTTTTCTTCTCTGTTTCTGTGCTTTTTTGTTCTTTTTCCTTTTTTTCCTCTGTTGTTGGAGGTTTCTTTTCTTCGGTTTCTTTTTTTGTTTCCGTTACCGCAGCTGCTTCCTCTGTCGGTGCTCCTTCGCCTTTTACAGCCGATGTTACTCCTTTTACAGACAGCATCCAGAGCCCCAGCGAAGTTATCATAAAAAGTATGGCACTAATTGTGGTTGCCCTGGATAAAATATTTGCCGCACCACGTGGCCCGAAAACAGTCTGGCTGCCTCCCCCTCCGAACGCCCCAGCCAGATCAGCAGCTTTACCTGATTGAAGAAGAACAGCAATGATGAGAATGAAACAGACGATAATGTGGATTACTGTGATTATACCGCTCACTTCTTCTCCTTGTAAGCTTTTATGGCTTCTTTCGTTATTTGAATGAATGAGTCAGCTTCCAGCGAAGCTCCTCCGACTAATGCTCCGTTTATGTTATTTTCCTTTAGTATAGAATACGTATTGGCTGGCTTCACTGAGCCGCCGTAGAGAATTATAGCATAGGAAGCAATCTCATTTCCATATTTTTCTGTCAGCTTCTCTCTTATGAAGCTATGGACTTCCTCTGCTTGGGAAGGTGTTGCTGTTTCACCCGTTCCGATGGCCCAGATAGGCTCATAAGCGATAACGATCCGCCTTATCTCATCTTTCCCCAGCCCTTCCAGCCCTGAATTTATCTGGGTTTCGACTTTATCCATAGTGTTTCCCTTTTCTCTTTCTTCCAGTGATTCCCCGATGCACATGATTGGCGTAAGTTCATGAGCTAAAGTTGCTTTGATTTTTTTATTAACAGTCTCATTTGTTTCACCAAAATATTGCCGCCTTTCTGAGTGACCGATAATGACATATTGACAGCCTGCATCTTTGAGCATCGGCGGGGAGACTTCGCCAGTGAAAGCTCCTTTTTCTTCCCAGAAAATGTTTTGGGCGCCAAGCTGGACAGTGCTTCCTTCAATTACTTTTTTCACTTCACTCAGCATAGTATAGGGAGGAATTACAACAAGCTCTGCATCCGTCAGTTGAGGACTTTCCTCTTTGAGAGCTTTAACCATTTCCACAGCTTCAGGAATGGTCTTATGCATTTTCCAGTTTCCCGCGATGAAAGGTTTTTCGTTACTTATTGTCATTTTATTTCTCCGATAATGCTTCGATACCGGGAAGGGTTTCGTTTGCCATAAATTCCAATGAAGCACCCCCTCCGGTTGAAATATGGGATATTTTCTCACTCACTCCTGCTTTGTAGACAGCTGCTACTGAATCTCCTCCTCCCACGATTGATAGGGCTTCAGAGTTGGCTACTGCCTCCGCTATTTTCATTGTTCCCTGGGAGAATTTATCGATTTCAAACACTCCCATAGGACCGTTCCAAAAGATCGTTTTTGCCTTGGCTATGATTTCTGAATATTTCTCAACAGTCTTTGGCCCGATATCAAGACCCATCAAATTTGAAGGAATAGGTGGAGAGTCCACTATTTTAACCTCTGTGTTGGGATCCTTTTCAGCGGCGACAAGATGATCCGAAGGAAGATAAAAATTCACTTTTTCCTCTTGGGCTCTGTCTAATAGGAGCCGGGCGAGCTCTATTTTATCTTCCTCGACAAGGGAGCGACCGACTTCATATCCCTGGGCTTTGAAAAATGTGTAAGCCATAGCGCCGCCGATAAGAAT